>Ga0307412_10000085_pt1 | contig 88692 bp, 73 predicted proteins | sample DK1Cmetagenome_3_FD_203823 | JGI IMG/M metagenome (GOLD analysis project Ga0307412, IMG submission 203823) | Maize rhizosphere microbial communities from greenhouse at UC Davis, California, United States - DK15-C-1 | ecosystem: Host-associated > Plants > Roots > Rhizosphere > Soil | place: USA...
TGCTTCCATCTCTTAATTATTTTTTCTTTTCAGAGTGACCCCTAAATGTTCTGGTTGGAGCAAACTCTCCCAGCTTATGACCAACCATGTTTTCTGTTACGTATACCGGTATAAATTTATTACCGTTGTGTACTGCAAATGTATGACCCACAAAATCTGGTGAAATCATTGATCTGCGTGACCAAGTTTTAATTACAGACTTCTTGCCTGAATCATTCATAGATACTACTTTCTTCTCTACGTTATGGTCAATATAAGGTCCTTTTTTTATCGAACGAGCCATTATTTCTTCCTTTTCTCTATGATGAAACGATTTGAGTATTTTTTAAGTGTACGGGTTTTGAAGCCTTTAGCATACATACCGTTCCTTGAGCGAGGCTGACCTCCTGATGAGCGACCCTCACCACCACCCATAGGGTGATCGACTGGGTTCATCGCTACTGGACGTGTTCTTGGACGACGTCCCAACCAGCGGCTGCGACCTGCTTTACCTAATACCTCATTTGCATGATCTGAATTGGAAACTGCTCCTATTGTAGCCAAACATGCAGTCAAGATTAATCTTGTCTCACCTGAAGGCATTTTCAATGTAGCATATTTACCATCACGAGCTGCTAATTGTGCATAAGCACCTGCACTACGTGCTAACTGTGCTCCACGGCCTGGATGAATCTCTACATTGTGCACAATAGATCCCAAAGGAATATTGGCCAATTTAAGAGTGTTTCCTACCTCTGGAGTAGCTGTTTCTCCCGAAACTACTGTTTGTCCTACTTGCAACCCTTCAGGTGCAATAATGTAACGCTTCTCGCCGTCTGCATAATGTAATAGTGCAATACGTGCGGTACGGTTTGGATCGTATTCAACAGTAGCTACTGTTGCAGGAATATCAAATTTCTCACGTTTAAAGTCAATCAAACGATAAGATTTTTTGTGACCACCACCCATGTAGCGCATAGTCATCTTTCCTGTATTGTTACGTCCTCCCGATTTCTTAGAAGATACAACCAATGATTTTTCGGGCTTGGTTGCTGTAATCTCCGTAAAACTGGCACCAACTCTAAAGCGGGTTCCCGGAGTAACTGGTTTAAATTTTCTTAAGCCCATAGTTATAAATAATTCAATTCTTATTAAATATTCGCGTAATAATCTATTGTTTCACCTGCTTTCAAGGTTACAATAGCTTTTTTATATTTCGGGGTACGACCACTAACTAATCCACCTTTAGTATTTCTAGATTTAAGTTTACCATTTACTACCATTGTATTGATAGCTAAAATGTTAACACCATACATCTTTTCAATAACTTGCTTAATCTGCAATTTATTGGCTTTATGATCTACTTGAAAAGTAAAGCGGTTAGATTTTTCTGTTAATGCCGAAGCTTTTTCTGTTAATATTGGTTTTCTTAAAAGTTCCATATTACTTGGCAAATGCCTCCTCCAATGTTTTAAGAGATTCAGTCGTCAACAAAAGCTTACCGCAATTTAATACATCATAAGTATTCAATTGATCTGCAGTAATAACTTTAGCTTTCTGAATGTTTCTGCTTGATAAATAGATATTGTTATTTTGTGAAGGTAAAACCAACAATGTCTTTTCGCCAGCTAAATTTAATGCGCTAACTAAGTTCAAGTAGTTTTTAGTTTTGATTGAATCAAAAGTGAAACCTTCTAAAACCACAACACTTTGATCTTGTGCTTTGTATGATAATGCAGACTTACGAGCCAACACTTTCAGTTTCTTATTCAATTTAAAACTATAATCGCGTGGTTGAGGACCAAATACACGACCACCACCATTAAACAATGGAGATTTAATACTTCCGGCACGAGCACCACCAGTACCTTTTTGTTTATATAATTTACGGGTTGAACCTGCAATCTCATTACGTTGTTTAGACTTGTGAGTACCTTGACGTTGATTAGCCAAATACTGTTTAACATCTAAATAAATTGCGTGGTCAACAGGCGTTATGCCAAATACCGACTCAGGAAGCTGCACCTTGGCACCTGTCTCTTTTCCTGAAATGTTTAATACTTTAACTTCCATCTGCTTACTTATCTAAGATTACGTAAGAACCCTTAGCTCCTGGTACGGAACCACTAACTACAACTAGATTTTGATCAGCATAAACTTTCAAAACTTGTAAGTTCTGAACTTTTACTCTATCTCCACCCATTCTTCCCGCCATACGCATGCCTTTAAATACACGTGAAGGATAAGAAGCAGCACCTAATGAACCTGGCGCACGCATTCTGTTATGCTGTCCGTGAGTTTGACCACCAACACCGCCGAAACCATGGCGTTTAACAACACCTTGGAAACCTTTACCTTTTGATGTACCAACTACATCCACAAAATCTCCTTCGTTAAAGATGTTTACCGTTACAGTATCACCTAAATTTAACGATTCTTCAAATGGCTCAAATTCAACCAATTTACGTTTTGGAGTGGTGTTTGCTTTCGCAAAGTGCCCTTTTAGAGGCTGAGTGGTGTTTTTTTCTTTAGCTTCGTCGAAACTCAACTGAACTGAAACGTAACCGTCTTTTTCTTCGGTCTTTACCTGTGTAACTACACAAGGCCCAGCTTCGATCACCGTACAAGGAATATTCTTTCCCTCGGCGTCGAAAATGCTGGTCATTCCTACTTTTTTTCCAATAATACCTGACATTTTCTATTTTAATTTAACACCCATCGAAGCAGTAGGGCTTCGTTCAAGGTGGATACACATCCCTATTAAGGGAGGGCAAAAATAAGAAAGAAATCTTAATTTTCAAATAGTTAGCTCATTATTTTTTCAAATAAATGCAAAAAAATAATTACATGCGGTAACGTGCAATTAAAACAACATTTACCCAACCAACTTATTACTTAAACTAAATAGAATTACACATAAAACGAATGCTCCAATCAAAACGTATAAATAATCACGCTCAATTAAGAAGCTAAAAATCGAAAAAACCACGCGCATGATTGGTGTAAATATCAGCAAGAGAACTCCAAATTGAATAATAGCACTTCCTTTTAAATGCCCCAATCCTATAAAAATATCCGATACAGTAGAGAGGCCGGCCTTAACAGAATCAAAATGGCTATAGTTTACCATTTCAGAATGATTAAAGGCAAGGTACACCAAACCTCCTATAAAAACCACTGTCATAGAAGCAATTACACCAACCCTAAGTAATGTCCCAAGGATGATCTGAATATCCCTGTCTGCAAAGAAGTTCTTCTCTTTACTCATAATCTACCAGTTAATCCATTATAAATCATTTGCACCGCCAAAAAAGCAACAACAACAGCAAAGATAATTTTAAGTTTATCTGTTTTAGTCTTTACCAATATTTTCGAGCCAACCGTTGCTCCTGTTAAAACACCTAGTGCCACAGGCATCGCAATTCCCGGATCAATCTGTCCTCTATGTAAATATACGATAGCACTGGCCGCCGCAGTAACCCCCATCATGAAATTACTTGTTGTAGTAGATACCTTAAAAGGGATACGCATTATGTTATCCATTGCAATAACCTTTAGTGCTCCGGAGCCAATTCCAAGCAATCCGGAAATTATACCCGCAACAAACATCATCAAAAAACCACCAATCACATTATGCACTGCATAATTTTGCATACCGTTTTCTGTCGGATAAGTACCGTTCAATTTTAAAAAAACTGCCAATCTCCCCGACGTATCATTATCAGAATGGTCAATTTTTTTCCTTATCATCATTACCGCCGAGAACAACAGAATAAGACCAAAAATTATTGCAATATAGCTGGGGTTAATATATACTGTAACAATTGCACCTATAATTGCGCTTATTGTGGTAGCAATCTCCAGGAACATCCCAATTCGAATATTGGTGATCCCCTCTTTTACATAAGCAGCCGCAGAACCTGACGAGGTAGCTATAACGGAGATAATTGAAGCTCCTATTGCATAGTGAATATCAACACCCAATACCAGGGTCAACAATGGAATGATAATTACCCCTCCCCCTAAGCCGGTAAGAGACCCAACTAATCCGGCCAAGAAAGCTCCCAGCAAGACAATAATTGTAAATAGTAATACCGACATTGCTGCAAATATACTATCTCCAAATAAAACACAATAAAATTAAAATATGAATGTTAAATTAGGGGTGAATCACTTGTGAAACCGCAAACTGAATAAACAACTACCAATATTTAAAAACAAAATACCATCAATGAGAAAAATCTTACTACCAATCATCACTATTCTATTAATTAATTTTACGGCTCAAGCGCAGTTCAAAGCGGATACAAGTAAAATTGATCCCTCTTTAAGGGGACAGTACCAGCTTCTGCTGTCAAAATCTAAAACCTTAAATGGCTATAAATTAGTAAATCCATCCAGGTTATCAGTATTCTGGCAAAATGTGAGAGATAGTTTAAACACAGATCGCAAACAATTAGTGATAACAAGAAAAAAAATCGAGGATCAAGGAAAAGAGATCTCAGATCTAAAAAAGCAAATTTCTGGCACAGAATCATCACTTGCCAATTCCAATGCTAAGTTAAATGAGATCAGCTTTCTTGGAATAGGTTTTACCAAATCAAACTATAACCTGGTTGTATGGGGTCTAATAATTGCCTTAGGCGCAGCTTTGGCTATTATCATATTAAGATCGGCTAAGCATATCCATGAAGCCAAATACAGAAGCACCTTATATGATGAGATATCACAAGAATATCAAAACTATAAAGTTAAGGCTAATGATAAAGAGAAAAAGCTGGCCAGAGAACTGCAGGATGAACGTAATAAACTGGACGAGCTTAAAAATCGCGGTAAATAAACAGTTTGCTGCAATAACAAAAAAGCCCTTGAAAATAAATTTCAAGGGCTTTTTTGTTAACCGTTAAAGTATAGTTAAACTTTAATTTCTACTTCAACACCGCTAGGTAATTCAAGTTTCATTAAAGCATCAACTGTTTTAGAGTTAGAGCTATAAATGTCTAACAAACGTTTGTATGCGCATAATTGAAACTGCTCACGTGCTTTTTTGTTCACGTGTGGTGAACGCAAAACTGTGAATATTTTCTTTTCTGTTGGCAACGGAATCGGTCCGCTAACCACTGCACCCGTAGGTTTAACAGTCTTTACGATTTTCTCAGCAGATTTATCTACCAAGTTGTAATCGTAAGATTTTAATTTAATTCTGATTCTTTGGCTCATGGTATTTATTTAATTAAGGCGCCGGTTAGAGCTATTAATAACCGGCTGCCAATTTATTTTTATTCTACAGATTTAATTCTGCCTTTTGATTTAGCAATTACTTCGTCCTGAACGTTTTTCGGAGCTGGCTCGTAGTGATCAAACTCCATTGTAGAGGTTGCACGACCAGAAGTAATAGTACGTAACTGAGTTACATAACCAAACATCTCAGAAAGAGGTACAGTTGCTTTAATTACTTGAGCACCGTTACGTGTATCCATTCCTAAAAGTTGACCACGACGACGGTTCATATCACCGATTACATCTCCCATGTTTTCTTCAGGAGTAAGGATCTCGATTTTCATGATTGGCTCCATCAACACAGGGTTACATTTAGGTAATGCCTCACGATATGCCATTTTAGCTGCAAGTTCAAAAGATAAAGCATCTGAATCGACTGCGTGGAATGAACCATCAATTAAGCGAACTTTCATGTCTGGTAGTGGGTAACCAGCCAATACTCCGTTAGCCATAGATGCAGCAAATCCTTTTTCTACAGATGGGATAAATTCACGAGGAATTGAACCACCAGTAATTTCGTTAACAAACTGCAATCCACCTTTTTCCCAATCAGCATCGATAGGAGAAATAACAACTTGGATGTCCGCAAATTTACCACGACCACCAGATTGTTTTTTATATGTCTCACGATGTTGAACAGTTCCATTAATTGCTTCTTTGTAAGCAACTTGTGGCGCACCTTGATTAACCTCAACTTTGAACTCACGTTTTAAACGATCGATCAAAATATCTAAGTGAAGCTCACCCATACCAGAGATAACAGTCTGGCCAGTTTCCTGATCAGTTTGAACTCTAAAGGTAGGATCCTCTTCAGCTAATTTAGATAAGCCCATACCTAATTTATCAATATCAGCTTGAGTTTTAGGCTCAATTGCTAAACCGATAACCGGCTCTGGGAAATCCATTGATTCAAGAACAATTGGATGTTTCTCATCACAAAGTGTATCACCTGTTTTGATATCTTTAAATCCTACTACCGCAGCAATATCACCAGCACCTACATTAGGAATTGGATTTTGCTTGTTAGCATGCATTTGGAAGATACGAGAAATACGCTCTTTGTTTTCAGAACGTGCATTATAAACGTATGAACCAGCTTCTAGGTTACCTGAATAAACACGAATAAAGCACAAACGACCTACGAAAGGATCCGTTGCAATTTTAAATGCTAAAGCTGCAAAAGGCTCGTTAATGTCTGGCTGACGAGTTACTTCCTGACCAGTTTCTGGGTTAGTACCTGTAATACCATCCACATCCATTGGCGAAGGCAATAGTTCCATTACCAAATCAAGCATGGTTTGAACACCTTTATTTTTGAAAGATGAACCACACACCATAGGAACGATTTTAGCATCTAAAGTAGCTTTACGCAATGCATCAAGAATCTCACGCTCAGTGATTGAACTCGGATCTTCGAAGAATTTCTCCATCAAAGACTCATCGTAATCAGCAACAGCTTCTAATAAATTCTCTCTCCATTCAGCAACTTCATCAACCATATCTGCAGGAATTGGAACCTCAGTAAAGGTCATACCTTTATCGTGCTCATTCCAAACAATACCACGGTTATTGATCAAATCAACTACACCAGTAAAGTTATCTTCAGCACCAATTGGTAACTGCAAAGGAACAGCATGACTGCCCAACATATCTTTAACCTGTTTAACAACTTTTAAGAAGTCAGCTCCAGAACGGTCCATTTTATTAACGAAACCGATACGAGGAACTGCATAGTTGTTAGCTAAACGCCAGTTAGTTTCAGATTGAGGCTCAACACCATCAACTGCTGAAAATAAAAACACCAATCCGTCAAGTACACGCAATGAACGGTTTACCTCTACGGTAAAATCCACGTGTCCAGGAGTATCGATAACGTTTACCTGATATTTATTACCACGGTAAGGCCAGAATACAGTTGTTGCAGCAGACGTGATTGTTATCCCGCGTTCAGCTTCCTGTACCATCCAGTCCATGGTTGATGCACCTTCGTGTACCTCACCAATCTTGTGGTTTACCCCAGCATAATAAAGGATACGCTCTGTTGTTGTAGTTTTACCTGCATCAATGTGAGCTGCGATCCCGATATTTCTAGTAAATTTTAAATCTCTTGACATTATAATAATTTCAAATATTAGAAACGGAAATGTGAGAACGCTTTGTTAGCCTCAGCCATTTTATGCGTATCTTCTTTCTTTTTCACTGCTGCACCTTCACCTTTAGCTGCTGAAACAATTTCACCTGCTAATTTTTCTTTCATGGTTTTTTCACCACGTTTACGAGCGTAAGAAATTAACCATTTCATGCCTAAAGCAATCTTACGGTCTGGTCTTACTTCTGTAGGTACCTGAAAGTTAGCACCACCAACACGGCGTGACTTAACCTCTACTGCAGGCATTACATTTGCTAAAGCACGTTTCCATACTTCTAAACCGTTCTCACCAGCTTTTTTCTCAGCTAATTCAACAGCATCATAAAAAATATCATATGCGATAGATTTTTTTCCATCGTACATCATATTATTTACAAATCTCGTCACCTGAACATCGTTAAATTTTGGATCAGGAAGGATAATTCTCTTTTTTGGTTTTGACTTTCTCATTTTTCTTTCCTCCTAATTATTTCTTTTTACCTTTTGTTGGTGCCGCTGCTACTTGTCCTGGCTTAGGACGTTTAGTACCATATTTTGAACGACGTTGGTTACGACCAGCAACTCCTGAAGTATCTAATGCTCCACGGATGATGTGATAACGTACACCTGGTAAATCTTTAACACGTCCACCACGTATCAATACGATTGAGTGCTCCTGTAAATTGTGACCTTCTCCAGGGATGTAGGCATTAACCTCTTTACCATTGGTTAAACGTACACGGGCAACTTTACGCATTGCTGAGTTTGGTTTTTTAGGGGTAGTGGTATATACACGTGTACATACACCTCTTCGCTGTGGACAGCTGTCCAACGCCGGAGACTTACTCTTGAACTCCAGTGCTACTCTACCTTTTCTAACTAATTGTTGAATGGTTGGCATTGTTCTTTTTTGTTTTTCTTATTTTATGTTTAAAAACTTTACCCCTCAATAAGGGACTGCAAAGGTAAGACAATACATTTTATAAATCAAGGGGTTAACACAAAATTATTCAAACCATAAGATTCACAGAATAAATAATAAGGGTTCTATATGGCGTATTTGGGTTTGGGATGAAAGCAGATTAAGAATTGGTATGGGATCCTTTTGGAAAACAGACGCTTTTTTCAAAAGCATCCTCGAACAAACCTCGAAGCAGCATCGAATCTGTCTTAAAGTAATCGCGTTAATGAAAGGTGTTTAAGTATAATTTCTCTACTTTCTTCCTGGCCCAGTCAGTTTTACGTAAAAACTTAAGGCTCGAATTCATAGTAGGATTATTATTAAAACAAGCAATTTTAACAAGAAGACCCAATTCTTCCCAGCCATAGTGCCATACAAGTTGTTTTAGAATAAACTCGAGTGTTTTTCCGTGTAATGGATTATTTTTCTGCTCTTCTATGGCCATGCCACAAAAATAATAAGAATAACTAAATTTGGACATAAATAAAAATATATGAATTTCAAACTAGGAGACTTTGTTCGTTTTGTTGACGAGAATTTAGAAGGGTACATTACCAGAATTATCGACAAAGATACCATCGGTGTTACTGATGCCAATGATTTTGAAATACCGGTTTTGGCATCTAAAGTAACATTAGTACATGGTGAAATTATAGAAAATGACATTGTTAGCAACCGCCCTGCCCCTGTTATACCTCAGGCAGAGTTTATAAAAGATGGTGTATTTCTTGCCATTGTAACAGATCAGCACAGTAATTCTGTAGCACACTTTCATATCGTGAATGAAACGTCTTTCCAATTACTTGTTAGTTTAACTACTGAAAAAGGTGGAAATTTTAAAGGTGAGTTCGCAAACATTTTGGCTCCTCATTCAGCTAAAAAAATCTATTCAGATCAACTTGGCGACATACAGATCTGGCCTAAGTTTAATATTGAAGTGTTGTTTCATACAACAGCTAATGTTGAACCTAAACCTCCTATCGTTATAAATAGAAGCATAAAAGGCAAGGATCTTTCTGTTGCTAAAGAAGATATTAGTTTGCTGAAGCAAAAAGGATGGTTAATTCGTCTCGATGAGCCTGAACCATTAATTGATGCTCAAAAGCTGAAAGAAAGCTTTTTCAAAAGCCACTAAATAAAAGTAACTGCGTCATGCTGCAGCACAAACCGTCATCTCCTTTGGTTAATCAAAGGAGATGACGGCCGCTTTAAAAACAACCCATTATTAGTTTTTCTTCCATTTATTATTATCGTTATTCACATCGGGTAATAGATTCTCCGGATCCAAAACAACCGACACTACCTCTTCAGTTGTAGGGTAAGGTACGGTCCATACATTATTCCGCATCCAAACATCAACCGGGATTTTTACATGGTCAGTTTTACCACTTTTGGTTTTAATCTCCAAAATAATCGGCATTGGCATTTTTTCCAGATTGGCAACAACTATGTTATACCCTCTGGCCTCATCCCTGTTAGATTCTGTTACGCTAACAATAGCCTGATCCATTTTCCAGTTTTCAAGAAACCATCCTCTCCAGAACCACGAAAGGTCTTCTCCTGCACCATTTTCGATAGAACGGAAAAAATCATCTGGCATTGGGTGCTTAAAAGCCCAATGATCTATGTATTGTCTAAAAGCATAATCAAAACGATCCGCCCCTAGTATTACGTTTCTCAATATATTCAATCCCTGAGCGGGTTTATAGTATAAATTCCCTCCAATATTACGTTCTCTCATAGCATCGGGGCTCAGCATTATATATTCTACTTCCGGACTTTGCTGCTTGTCGGCAATCTTATGCATATCATCAGGAGTTTTTTTGTACTCGCCATTATTAAATGCAGCCGATGAAATTCCATTAATAAAAGTATTAAAGCCTTCGTCCATCCAGCCATATTTACGCTCATTACTGCCCACAATCATAGGAAACCAGGTATGCCCAAATTCATGATCTATAACTCCCCAGGCACTCCCTTTTTTGGCTTTCCAGCCACAAAAAACAATTCCCGGATATTCCATCCCCCCAACATTACTGGCAACATTTACAGCCATAGGGTACGGGTATTCAAACCATTTATCAGAATAATGCTCTATTGATGTTTTAACATATTCAACCGCTCTGCCATAACCATCGCTGCCGTTACTTTCAACAGGATGAGCAGAAACAGCCAGTGCTTTCTTGCCACTTGGCAAATTGATACGTGCAGCATCCAAAACAAATGCTTTTGACGATCCCCAGGCAACATCCCTGGCATTTTTAATTTTAAATTTCCAGGTGAGTTTATCTTTAGCAGGGCGGGATTTTGGATCCTTAACTTCAGATTCAGATCTTATAGATATTGTTTTATCGCTATCCTTTGCTTCATTCCATCGTTGTAATTGCACAGGCGTAAAAACCTCTTGTGGATTCAACAACTCACCAGATCCCATAACAATATGATTTGCTGGCGCGGTTACAGCGAAATCAAAATCACCATACTCGCAATAGAACTCCCCTGCTCCCCAATAAGGTAAGGTATTCCATCCTAGAACATCATCATACACACACATGCGAGGGAACCACTGCGCTATCGCGAATATTTCACCATTTTTAGTTGTTAAATGCCCCATACGATCAGACCCATTAATGGGAATAACGAAAGAGAAATTCATTTTTATTGTTACTACATCTCCTGCAGCAGCCATTGGTTCGGCTAGTCGTATTTGCATACGGGTATCTTCTATCAAAGAGGTAAACTTAACTTCTTTCTGTTTTTGCAATACAGTTAAGCCTTCTATTTTATATCCGCCGTTTAGCTTTTCACCTCTGGCCCCATACCTACTTCCTGCAGCAATAAGTGCATTTCCTCTAGAATCCGGTGCAAATAGATTTTGGTCAAGCTGTAGCCATAAATAAGGTAATTTATCTGGGCTATTATTTTTATACATAATAGTAACGGTACCAGTTATTTTATTATTTCCTTCATCCAAATCTGCACTAATAGAATAATCGGCATGATTCTGCCAGTATTTTGGCCCCGGATAACCACTTGCTGATCTGTATTCATTTCCATTTTTAGTATAAAAAAGTGGACTAAATGCAGCATGTGCATCGTAATTACCAGCATTTGGATCTGTTTGCTGCGCTACTGTAGTCAAAGCAAATGCGCACAACAATACCACTAGTATGGTTGACTTGTAAGACATATAAAAGTTTAAGTTTATAGATTTGGAAATAAAGGTATAAAATCCAACTTATCCCCTGGTAATGTAACGACTTTATTAATTTTTCTTTAACCTTGGTACCTGAGGTGGTTTTCTTTGAGATGGAGGCAATTTTAGCCACTTATGGTAGGCCTGAACAGTATAATATTTATAGTCGAATGGCCTGTTGCTTTGCACTGTTGCAACAGGTGGCCTGTACATGGTCATAAAATCTTTTAATTCCTGACCCTTTAACTTTACCAGATCTGAAACATAGGCTTCAGTAAAAACACTTTTTATCTCATTTTCGTATTGATCCTTCTCTTCCAGATCCTTTACTTTGGCCTGCTGCTCTTTATACTTGCCATATCCCAAATTTAGCTTAAGGCCACCAGCTCTTGAAACATTAGGTTTACCTTTATAATCATCCGCCTCAACCCTTTTAAATTCTTTAGCCTCAGGATCCGGAGCTAAAATTGTAGGATTTATTTTTGCACTTAAGATCTTTACCTCCTTTAAACTGGTTGAACTGCCAGGAAGGAATACTGTTTTTGGAGAAAGGTTGGTAAGATAAAGTGTGTCTTTATGGTAACCATTTAAAGAAAACTCCAATACATCCCCAATCTTAGCTGCAAGCGAAAAATTACCCGAAGCTTTCGTTTTTGTGCTTTGGTTATTATTAAAATTCTTAACATTTACCTCCTGAAGCGGCAAAGTCTTTATCTCAAAATCATAAACAGTTCCCGAAACAACATCTTGCGCCCAAAGTGATAGAGGAGCCATTAAAATCAATGCAAACAAAAGTTTCTTAAGCATATTCAAATATAACGCTGTTTAAGTGTCACGTTAACTATTTAACAAACATTAACAGCAAAATGTTCCTTTATTAAGATGATTTTTTCGAAATACTATTTTAAAGCGTTTTGGTAATTTTCTTCACTAAAGCTAATTAAAATGGGCTTTCCATCAACTTCTATTATTGGACGTTTAATGGCACTAGTATAAATCATTAAAACTTTAATAGCACTTTCTTTACTGTTTACCTCTTGTTGTTCCTCGATACTTAGTTTTTTCCAGGTAGTACCTTTTTTGTTAAGTACATTTTCCCAACCAAATGTATCACACCAGGTATTTAGTTTTTCGGCACTGATTCCCTTTTTTTTAAAGTCATGAAATTCAGGTTTAAATCCATTTTCAGTTAACCAGGTCATGGCTTTTTTAACAGTATTGCAATTTGGTATTCCGTATACGATCATAATGGCAAACTTAAAAAAAAGATTTCAAATCATAATTCGTCACATTTTTTAAAGGTTTCATCACATTTTAAATTTTGTAACCCATAGTCGTTGTACTATTGCATCAACAAAGTGTATTGAAAATTTAAAAGTATTAATCAACAACAAATGAAATTATCAGAACTAACGAAGGTTGAATTTTGGATAGCTACCAGCCTTTATGGGTTTGCCATCCTTTTACTGGTTTCAAATTCGGGAGACAGCACTCCAAGTCACCTGGAGTATTTAGCCAAAGGTGCCAATATGCAGTATTCATATGTTTCGAATTATCTTATTCCGGAACTGTTCCGTTTTTCAATACTATATTTTAGTTTTCTCTTATTGAATTTCTGCATTATACCTGCTCTTTTTAAACCAAATAACAGAGCCTTGTCGCTGGTTATTTTAGCAGGCCTGTTTCTGGGGATCGGATTAATCACCAGCATCACCTATACCTATAGCAAAGTATATATGTTCCCCGATTTCAATAGCACTCAGGATGCCTACAACCACTTCTTTTTTAAAGGATTTACGTACTCTGCATGGTTGATATTAGTCATTACCATCTATGTAGCTCTTAAAAAACTGATTATTAGTATTAAGGAAAATGAAAATACAGGTAATGATCCGTATAACCGTACTAAGTTAGAGGCAGTTTTCGGAGCAGCATTTTGGTTTGTGGGCCTGTTGTTACTAATAGCTACATCATCGCCGTTTGAGGTTATAGTATGCTGGACACTTGTGATTTGTTCAACAATAGCTCTTGTTATCTTTTCATTATACTATCTTATCCCCCAGGTCAAAGAATCTGGAAAGCGCTTTTGGAACTACTTCTGGAAGATATTTTTCATTACCATCGCATCTTGTCTTCCACTAGCGCTTATTGCACTAATGTTTAGCAACCATGCCGAAATGGCTGGTGTTGTAATAGCCTTCCATATCCCTACCCAACTCATTATAAGCGCACCACTATCTTGGTATATTTATAAAAAAAGGAATGATTCTAACATAGAGCTTAACAGCTTAAAAACTGAACTTGGAAAGTCTGATGCGAGCTTAAGTTTCCTGCGATCGCAAATTAATCCACACTTTTTATTTAATGCACTAAACACGTTGTACGGAACTGCTTTGCAAGAAAAAGCAGAACGTACCGGCGAGGGTATTCAGAAATTAGGCGATATGATGCGGTTTATGCTTCAAGAGAACCTACAGGACAAAATTTCCCTGACCAGAGATGTGGATTACCTTAATAACTACATTGCTTTGCAGAAGTTAAGAACTTCCCGTTCAGCTTCGATTTCAATAGAAACTCAAATTGAAGAGCAACTAAACAGTCAGCAGATTGCTCCCATGTTACTCATCCCTTTTGTAGAAAATGCCTTTAAACATGGGGTTAGTTTACAGCATCCATCGCATATAAAAATCACATTGCAGACCAAAGAGAACACCCTGTATTTTGATGTAAATAACAGCATCCACATTAAACCGGATAATGACCCCGAGAAACTTAAAAGTGGTATCGGCTTACAAAATGTAAAACAAAGACTTGCACTGCTGTATCCTCGGAAGCATGAATTGATCATTAGGGAAAGTGCCAATGAGTTTTTTATTCATTTAACACTACAATTATAATAATTACACCAAGGCAAACTTATTAAAGATGTGTTATATTGTGCCAACAAAAGCTCTACTATTAGATAACAAATGATATTAAAAAATGCTGGCAATAGCAATTGATGACGAACCGATAGCACTGGATATAATAGAATCGCATGCGTCTAAAGTTCCGTTTATTGAACTCAAAGCTACATTTGTAAATGCTTTTGAGGCTATCTCCTATCTGCAAAACAATAAAATCGATTTAATTTTTCTAGATATAAAGATGCCCGATATTAGTGGCATTGATTTTTTGAATAGCCTAACGAACCCTCCAATGGTTATTTTTACAACCGCATATTCTGAACATGCGGTTAAGGGTTTTGAACTAGACGCTGTAGATTATTTATTAAAGCCATTTTCACTTGCCCGCTTTTTAAAAGGATGCAACAAAGCTCAAGAATTCTATAACCTTAGAAATAAGACAGAAAATGAAGAGCAACCTGCTGCCATTTTTATTAAAGACGGCTATGAGCAAATAAAGGTACAAATTGAAGACATATTATATATAGAGGCTTCGGGTAACTATACCCTTATTCACCTTGCAAACAAGCCGCTTCTTAGTACTCGGATCCCTATAGGTGAAATGCTCCTGTTGCTTCCTGCAAAATCATTTATTAGAACACACCGCGCTTTTATAGTTTCAAAGGACAAGATTAGTAAGTATGATCGCACTCAAATCTGGATTGGCGAGCAAATTATCCCAATTGGGGTAACTTATAATCAATGTTTAAGGGAATTACATTAAATTTATCTTACAATAGTTAGTCAACTTGTCTTAACAAGTACTATCATTGTATTTATTTTTTAAGAGCTTCAATATTTATTAACTTAATATATGTTTAAATTATCTTTTAAACAACAAGTGTTAACAGGATTTGCTGTATCCTTGTTATTTGTTTTGGTATCAGCAATCACATCCTATCTAAGTATTGATAAGCTAAATCAAGATACAAAATGGCAGGGCCATACTTACGATGTGATCAATCTGATAAAAGACGTCGAGTTTCAGGTTTTAAACTCAGAAACCAGCATCAGGGGGTTTGTTTTGTCTGGCGACAAACAATACCTTAAGCCTTACAATGCCAATGCATCAAAGATTCTACCTACAATAGCCGAATTAAAGAGGTTAACAAATGACAACGCTGAGCAACAGATCAGAATTGATTCTCTAAACCAATATGCGCACGCTAAAACTGAAGAGATGAAAGGGGTGCTTAGCGCTTATGAATCAAATGGGAAAGAAGCTGCCGTATCCCGTGTAATGGCAGGGCTAGGCCAGCTTTATAAAACTCAAATCTTAAAAACAGGCAACAAAATAATTGAAACCGAGCTTAACCTCCTTGCCAAAAGAAAAGCCGCCATTGTAAATAGCAGCAAGCAAAGCGAAGGAGTGGTTATGATAAGTGCGGTAGTCATTTTTTGTTTAATCTTGTTTCTATTCTCCTATATCAGAAGAACTTTTGACCAGCAAAAACTAACAGAAAATCACATCAGAGACTCTAATATAGAATTGGAACGGATTTCGGCTGAAAACGAACAAAAAAACTGGTTGCTATCTGGCGCAACAGCTGTAAATGAGGCTATGCGTGGAGAGCAGGGGGCTGATGAGCTATGCACAAAAATAATAACCTCAATATGTAATTATATACATGCACCTGTTGGTTCAGTATTTCTGGTTAATCGTTCAAAAAAAACCATCAAATTTATTGGTGGTTATGCATTTGAAAATACAAAAGGAACCATAAAGGAATATCAATTTGGTGAAGGATTGGTTGGACAGGCAGCTCTTGAGCAGCAATCCAAACTGCTTAACAAAGTTCCTTCAGATTATATAAAGATTCAATCGGGATTAGGCAGCACCCCTCCAAGCCATATCTTTCTGCTTCCAATACTCTTCGAAAACGAAACGCTGGCGGTAATAGAGTTAGGTTTAAATAAAGAACCAGATTCATCTACGCTAGTGTTTTTAAACACAATTGCCGAAAGCATTGGTGTAGGAATAAACAGTGCAGTAGCACGTGTTAAATTAAGGGCCTTGTTTGAACAAACTCAACAGCAGGCCGAAGAGTTGGAAAGTCAGCAGGAAGAGCTTCGCACAACAAATGAAGAACTGGTGTATAAATCAGAACAGCTACAGGCATCAGAAGAAGAACTTAGGGTACAACAAGAGGAACTGCGCCAAACCAATGCCGAACTGGAAGAAAAAGCTCAATTGCTTGAAGAACGTAATATTCTGGTAAACCAGGCCCGGGAAGCAATGAGCTTAAAGGCTGAAGAGCTGGAAGTTTCAAGCAAATACAAATCTGAGTTTTTGGCCAATATGAGTCACGAGTTAAGAACTCCTTTGAATAGCATATTGATTCTGGCAAGAATATTAAAAGAGAACAGACCTGAAAATTTAAACGAAGATCAGATTAAATATGCAGGGGTTATACATAATGCGGGCTCCGACCTGTTAACGCTTATTAACGATATTCTTGATCTTTCGAAAATTGAATCAGGCAAAATAGATCTGACAATAGAACACGTCTCGCCTAATGCCATTCAACAAGATATGGATGCATTGTTTAGCGAATTGGCCAGAAGTAAGAAAATCACTTTTAAAACCACTCTTGAACAAAACTTACCCGAATCTATATTTACTGATCAGGCAAGGCTGGAACAAATTGTAAAGAACCTCCTTTCAAATGCCTTTAAATTTACTCCAGAGCATGGAGAGATATCTTTAAATCTAAGCAGTGCGGCAAAAGGGACGAAGTTCTACTCTGAGCAGTTGAGAAACTTAAATAAAAATATAATAGCTATAACGGTAAAGGATTCTGGAATTGGAATACCGGAAGATAAGCAGAAGCTAATATTTGAGGCATTCCAACAGGCCGATGGATCGACAAGCAGAAAATATGGTGGCACGGGCTTGGGCTTATCTATTAGCAAGGAACTTGCATATATACTGGGCGGCGAAATTCAGGTAATAAGTAATCCTGGTTTAGGAAGCACCTTCACACTTTTTATCCCTGAGGAAAATACCTCAAATAATCCGAAAGAGATAATTAACCAAATAAATGAAGAGGCTAAAATTATTCCTTTAATTCCTGAGCCTGTACTACTTCCAGTCAAGAACGGCACAGTTCAAACATTACTAATAGTGGAAGATGACGTTGTCTTTGCAGACGTACTGAATGATTACGCTATAGAAAAGGGTTTTAAACCTCTTCTTGCTCATAGTGGAGATGTTGGATTGGAAATGGCTATATCTGAACTTCCAGATGCTATTGTTTTGGATATTATGCTGCCCGTTATGGACGGATGGACAATACTTAAAAAGCTAAAAGAAAACCCCAAAACAAAACATATCCCTGTACACATGATGTCGGCAGGTAATGAAAAGGAAAGTAAGGCAAAAAAAGAAGGCGCAATAGGCTTCCTCAAAAAACCTATTGAAAAGGATAGACTTGACGAGGCGTTTGAACTATTGAGTTCAGCGTACATAAAATATAATTTTAATACAGTCTTAGTAATTGAAGACCAGGAGCTTCATAGTAAAGTTTTAACCCAGCAGCTTACCGATAAAGGTGTTGATGTAAAACAAGCCTTTACAGGTAAAGAGGCATTAGCCCTGCTGGAAGAACATACATTTGATTGTATTATCCTCGACCTAAAGCTTCCAGATATTTCCGGATTCGATCTGCTGGATACGATTAAATCGCAACCGGCCCTTGCCCACGTGCCTGTAATCATAAATACAGCGATGGAATTAAGCGATGAAAAAATGGCTCATATCATGAGATATACAGAAGCCATGGTTCTGAAATCAAACAAATCAAATGACAGATTAATTGATGAGGTCAGTCTTTTCATGAACAAGCTTAAACAAAGCGACCGATCCACGATTCAAACACAAAATAAAAGTAAGGGCCTATCCACTATTGAAAAAGCATTAAAAGACAAAACCATTCTAATTACCGATGATGATATGCGTAATATTTTTGCTCTTTCCAGTGCCTTGCAACTCTACGATATAAATATTGTAATTGCAAACAACGGAAGAGAGGCGCTTGAACGATTGGCCGAGAACGAACAGATTGATTTGGTTCTAATGGATATTATGATGCCCGAAATGGATGGATACGAAGCGATGAAAGCAATTAGAAGCGAGAAGCGCTTTTCGAAACTTCCAATTATTGCTTTAACAGCAAAAGCCATGAAAAACGATAGGGAGAAATGTATTGAGGCGGGTGCCAATGATTACATATCTAAACCGGTAGATATGGATAAACTGCTATCAATGCTAAGAGTTTGGCTAAGCTAATATGGATCAATCATCAGACACAATAACATACGAGCAACTAACCGATCTGGTAGATTTTATCAGAAATGTTCATGGTTTTGATTTTGGAGATTATTCTGCTGCTTCTCTAAAAAGAAGGGTTACCAGAATTATGCAACTTCAAAGGCTATCGCTGTTTGACCTGCGCATATTATTAACAAATGATCCTGATTATTTTGAGAATTTTTTAGTCGAAGTGACGGTAAACGTAACTGAAATGTTTAGGGATCCTTTATTTTTCAAATCAGTAGCTACTAATGTAATTCCTTATTTAAGATCTTATCAAAGAATCAAAGTTTGGAATGCTGGATGCTCTACCGGAGAAGAACTTTATTCTTACGCCATACTTTTCTCTGAAGAAAACTTGTACGAACGATGCTTTTTTTATGGGACAGACATCAATGTAGATGTTCTGGAATATGCCCGGAATGGAATCTATGATTTGCAAAAAATGAAGCAATATTCTGAAAATTTCCATAAAACCGGCACAATACATACACTGTCTGATTATTATACGGCAAAATATGATGCTGCAAAAATTAATCATTCTTTAAAGAAAAATGTGCTATTCTCTGTTCATAATTTGGCTTCTGATGGGGTATTCAACGAATTTCAAGTAATATCCTGCCGGAATGTACTTATCTACTTTAATACAGACTTACAAAAAAGAGTAATTGAATTATTTTACAATAGTTTAGCTAATTTTGGCTTTTTATGTTTAGGATCCAAGGAAACATTGAGAAGCACTGAAATAGGCAGATTTAAAATCATAGACAAAAAAAACAACATTTACCAGAAAATAGGTTAACATTAACACTCAGATAAGATAAAACATGGAGAAGATTAATATATTGATTGTTGATGACAGGCCTGAAAACATAATAGCGCTTGAGGCACTACTACAGAGAAATGATATTAATATAATTAGTACCACAAACCCAAATGAAGCACTTAGAATTTCCTGGGAAATGGATATTGCAATTGCTTTGGTTGATGTTCAAATGCCAGAAATGGATGGATTTGAACTTGTTGAAATACTAAAAAGTAATCCTCGAACAAAAGACATATTAATCATATTTGTAACAGCAATTTCTAAAGAAACAAAATATGCGGTGAAAGGATTAAATTCCGGCGCCGTTGACTATTTATATAAACCATTAGATCCGTTTATCACTTCAGCTAAAGTTGATTCTTTTATACAATTTATAAGAAACCAACGTGAGATAAAAACAAAGAACAAAGAACTGGAAGCTTATCAAAAGGAACTTATAAAAGCTAAAGAAGAAGCTGAGCAGGGCAAAAGAATAAAAGAAAATTTTCTTGCCAATATGAGCCATGAAATCCGCACTCCTATAAACGGGATCATTGGTCTTGCCCATCTGCTGGAAAGAACCACTTTAACCGAGGAACAAAGAGAGATGATTTCATTACTTGAAATATCTTCTAGTTCATTGTTGGGCGTTATTAATGACATATTGGATTTATCAAAAATTGAGGCTGGCAAATTTAGAATTAATAGAACTCCAACTGATATCCAAAACGTTTGCAATTCAGTTATTAATCTTTTACGTATAAGGGCAAAAGAGAAGAAACTGAATTTAGAAATGGAATTAGCCCCTGAACTTCCAGTCCATGTACTTGCAGATTCATTGCGTTTAAACCAGATTTTAATGAATCTGATAGGTAATGCAATTAAATTTACATCTCAAGGCAGTGTTACATTAAGGGTAGAAATTCTTAATAGCAAAGGGAATAATATTCAGGTTAAATTTTCTGTAATTGATACAGGCATTGGAATAGCTTCGGAAAACATTGAGAAAATATTCGAGACGTTTGAACAAGCCGATGAGCAAACTACGGTAAAGTTTGGCGGCACAGGTTTGGGGTTATCTATAGTAAAAAACCTTGCCAAACTCAAAGGTGGCTACCTTGAAGTATTTAGTGAAGAAAATAAAGGAAGCACATTCTGTTTTACAAACTGGTACGAAATTGTAAAAGAAACACTACCCATTCAGAAAGTAGCTAAAGAAAATTTCACTCCTTTCGATAATGTCAAAATTCTTGTAGCAGAAGATAATCCAATCAATAAATTTCTTATTGTGAAGATATTAAAGGATTGGATGATTGATGCAGACGTTGTAGAAAACGGGAAAGATGCAATAAACAAGCTAAAAGAGAATCATTATGACCTTATCTTGATGGATACCTTTATGCCTGTTTTAAATGGCTTAGACGCAATCAGGATGATTAGAAATGGTTATGCCAAAGGGAAAGAAAACATCCCAATAATTACATTTTCGGCTGCAGTTATGGAAACGGATACTAAAACTGCTATGGATGCGGGGGCAAATGATGTAATAAGCAAACCCTTTGAACTTGCCACCCTACATGAAAAAATAACCAAATATACTACAGTTACTTATTAAAGGCTGTCATAGTTTTTGCCGGGCCAATGGTTACAAAGCTTTTAATTAGTTCTACGCTTGTATCTATCAGTGCTGGCAATTCCGGCTGCTCTTCTTTATAAAAGTTTGAAAGGACATAATCGGCTTGTCTACCTTTGGGAAAATCATCACCAATCCCAAAGCGTAAACGAGGATATCCTTGTCCACCGCACAAACCTTCAATGCTTCTTAAGCCATTGTGTCCTGCGCTGCTGCCCTGCATCTTTAATCGCAGCTTGCCAAGTGGCAAGGCAAGATCATCTACAATAACCAGAACATTTTCTAAGGGGATACGCAGCTCCTGCATCCAATAATTTACTGCCTTACCACTTAAATTCATAAAAGTAGTTGGCTTTATTACGTGTAGCTTCTTGCCTTTAAACGAAACTTCAGAATAATAGGCAAGCCGTAAATTAGAAAAAGTACCACCGAGCTGCTTAACTAACTCATCAGCTATATTAAATCCAATGTTATGCCTTGTATAAGCATATTCAGGTCCTATATTTCCTAAACCAACTATTAAGTATTTCATTGCTGCAAAGATAATAGTTTACGCGACATGCATTTTCTGTAATTCTATTTTCACAAAAAAGCAGCACTAATTATCTTAGTGCTGCTTTTTTATATTTAGCTAATTCGAATTATTTCTTGTTAGCTTCTTGCTCTGCTTGTTTTAATGCTCTTGACATACCTACGGAAACGATAGTATCTTCAGGAGTGTTAGTAATAACGTATGCGCCTTTTTGAAGGTCACGAACACGGAATAAATTACCCACTTCTAATTTCGCAATACTTACTTCAACTGTTTGCGGCATATCTTTAGGCAATGCTTTAACACGAAGTTTACGTAATTTTTGAACTAATTTACCACCCATTTTAACACCTGGAGAAGTGCCGGTTAATTTAACAGGGATTTCCATTAGAATTTCTTTGTCATCAAATAACTGAAGAAAATCTACGTGTAATAATAAATCAGTTAATGGGTGAAATTGTAATTCTTTAATAATAGCTTTGATTTTCTTACCACCTAAGGTAATCTCAACAAAGTTAGCTTCTGGCGTATAAATAGCATCCTTTAATTCAGTTGTTACTACAGCAAAATGTGCTTGTTCTTTACCACCATACAATACTGCAGGAACTTTGCCTTCATAGCGAAGCTCTTTAGCATCGCGTTTCCCTACGTTCTCTCTTGGAGAACCGCTAATTGCGATTGTTTTCATTTTTTTGTTTTTTAAATGTTTTGAAACCTTAACGGCTTCATTATATATAGTTATTAATATTAAACGTTAAAAAGATCACTAATTGATCCATGCTCATTCACATTAGCAATTGCTTTTGCAAACAATGGAGCTGTTGAAAGCACCCTTATTTTTGGGCTATCTTGTTTCAAAGGAATCGTATCTGTTACAATCAATTCGGTTAGCATCGAATTTTCAACAGTTTCATATGCCTTACCTGATAATACCGGATGTGTACAAACCGCTCTTACACTTTTCGCACCCTTTTCCATAATTAAAGCTGCAGCCTTAGCTAATGTACCTGCAGTATCACAAATATCATCAATAAGCACAACATCTAACCCTACTACATCTCCAATTATAGACATAGATTCTATTTCATTAGCACGCTTACGGCGCTTATCGCAAATCACTACCTCAGCATTAAAGAACTTAGCAAAAGTACGCGCACGGTAAGATCCACCCATATCTGGTGATGCTATGGTTAAGTTTTCAAGCCCTAAACTCTTTATGTAAGGAACAAAAATTACTGAACCATCAAGGTGATCAACCGGAATATCAAAAAATCCCTGAATCTGAGCTGCATGTAAGTCCATGGTCATGATCCTGTGGATACCTGCAGATTTTAAAAGATTTGCTACTAATTTAGCTCCGATTGCAACCCTTGGTTTATCTTTCCTATCTTGTCTGGCTAATCCATAATAAGGAACAACCGCAGTTATATAATGTGCAGATGCTCTTTTTGCAGCATCAATCATTAATAACAGTTCCATTAAATTATCAGAAGGCTGATAGGTAGATTGGATAAGAAATACATCACACCCCCTTACAGTTTCATCATAAGAAGGCTGAAACTCACCATCGCTAAACTTGCTTAAGGTTACATTACCAAGAGGCTTGCCGTAACTTTCGGCAATTTTATGTGCTAAATCTTTAGTGCCGGTTCCGGCAAAAAGTTTAACTGGGTTAAATTGCAATGGCATTATTGAAAAGTTTCAATACTGGTTAAAAAAAATCGGATTGCGGTTTAATTCACAATCCGAATATTGTTTAGTTGTCCGACCTGGATTCGAACCAAGACAAACGGTACCAAAAACCGTTGTACTACCCTTATACTATCGGACAATCTTCCATTAAAAAGGTTGCTTTGAAATGGAATGCAAATCTACGCACATTTTTCAATTTTGCAAGGGGCAAATAAAAAAAATATAAAATATTTTATATCAAATAGCCCACCCTGCTTATTACTCCCAATAAATCAATTAGTTAATCTAATCATATTTTTATAATTATTTTTTCACCACATGAACGTTACTTAAATAATGTATACAGAATACAGCATATACTAAGGAATAAAGCCATGTTTTAATCTAATCGTACATTTTTACAATAACTGAATTCATACAATATCGTCTATATTATATGTAGTGATTATCTTAAGCAGGAACGTTAAATTTGTTAAACACAGCTTTAGATTATACGATTATCAATCTTATTCTTTATTTTCGGACGCAATTAATTGCCTTTACATTAGTAACTACTTGATAACGAAATGAATTATTCAAAAATCAATAACATTACCGGTTGGTTCTGTTTTGCCATTGCTACCTTAACCTATATTTTAACTCTAGAGCCCTCTGTTAGTTTTTGGGACTGTGGCGAATTCATAGCTTCTGCTCTAAAAATGCAGGTGGTGCATCAACCAGGAGCCCCTTTATTTTTAATGATCCAGAGATTCTTCTCTTTACTTGCTCTTGGCGATGTTACTAAAGTAGCATATTTCATGAACGTGGGTTCTGCAGTTGCAAGTGGTGCTACTATATTATTTTTGTTCTGGACAATTACTGCCCTAGCCAAAAAGATCTTAATAAAAGATAAAGAAGAGATTTCTAAAGCCAACCTAATCTCTATTATGGGAGCTGGTGTTGTTGGAGCCCTTGCTTATACATTCTCTGATAGCTTCTGGTTTTCGGCAGTTGAATCTGAAGTATATGCGCTATCTTCACTATTTACAGCTATAGTTTTCTGGGCTATATTAAAATGGGAAGCACATGCCGACGAACCTCGTGCTGACAGGTGGTTGTTATTTATCGCCTACATTATGGGGCTTTCAATAGGCATCCACTTACTAAACTTGCTAACCATACCTGCAATTGCTTTTGTTTATTACTTTAGGAAAACTAAAAAAGCTACTACTTCAGGTATTGTAAAAACGGGATTAATTGGCATTCTAATTTTAGCCTTTATACAATACGGCATCATTCAATACCTGGTTTCTTTCGGTGCTTATTTTGACTTGTTCTTTGTAAACACCTTAGGTTTTGGTTTTGGGTCGGGTGTTATTTTCTTTGCAATATTATTAATAGGTGGTATTGTTTGGGGTATTAGATATTCGATAAAACACCAAAAGAAGATCCTCAACCTTGCGCTATTATCTACAGTATTAATCATATTCGGATATGGCTCTTTTGCAATGATCATTATTCGTGCGAAGGCAGATCCTAATCTAAATAATAGTGATCCCGATAATGCTTTTTCATTTCTGGGATACCTTAACAGGGAACAATATGGCGATAGACCATTACTATTTGGGCCTAACTATAACTCACAAAAGGTTGATATTAAACAGGGTAAAACCCTATACAGAAAAGGTGCTGAAAAATATGAAGTAGCTGGAAGAAAAACTGATTACGAGTACGACAGAACTACCCCTTTTCCGAGAATGTATAGTGATGATGCGCGACATATAGGTTATTATAAGGATATGATGGGCTTTGATGATACCCATTTCCCTAATCTTATAGATAATATTGGATTCTTTTTTGGCTATCAGACCGGCCAGATGTACATGAGATACTTTATGTGGAACTTTGTTGGTCGTCAAAATGACGATCAGGGACAAGGAAGTTTGTACGAAGGTCAATGGTTAAGTGGGATTAAACCGATAGATGCTGCTCGCCTGGGCGATCAAACTCACCTCCCTCCAACTATAACCGACAATAATGCATACAATAGATTCTTCTTTTTGCCGCTTATATTAGGACTGCTGGGAGCAATATGGCATTTCCAACGTAATCAAAAAGATGCAGGTATAATAGCCTTGTTATTCTTCTTTACTGGTATGGCTATTGTATTGTATCTTAATCAAAAGCCTATGGAGCCAAGGGAGCGGGATTACGCCTATGCCGGATCCTTTTATGCCTTTGCTATATGGATAGGTCTGGGAGCATTGGCTTTAAAAGAGTGGCTATTTAAGAAGGTCACCCCTGCTACAGGTGCTGTTCTGGCAACAGTTGTTGGATTGTTTGCTGCACCCGTAATTATGGCGGCACAAGGATGGGATGATCATGATCGTTCTACTAAGCTTGTTGCTCATGATATAGCGGTTGATTATTTAGAGTCTTGTGCACCAAATGCAATTCTATTTACCTACGGTGATAATGATACCTATCCGCTTTGGTACATACAGGAAGTTGAAAATGTTAGACCAGATATCCGTCTGGTAAACCTAAGCTTATTTGATACTGATTGGTATATAAATGGAATGAAGCGTAAGCAAAATGAATCTGAGCCATTGCCGATAAGCATGAAAGAATCTCAATATGTACAAGGCAATAGAGATGTAATGTATTATCAGGATTATAAAATTGCAGGTTCAATTGAACTGAGTAAGATTTTTGAAGTATTAACTTCTGATAATGATGAAGATAAACTTCCCTTAAATGACGGTACAAAAGAAAACTTTATCCCAACCAAAAATTTTAAACTTACTGTAAACCGTGCTGACGTCATTAAAAACGGGGTAGTTAGTGCCGCAGACTCAGCTAAAATTGTTCCTGCTCTTGAATGGAAATTTAATAAGAACTACGTTACTAAAGGTACTTTAGCAATGTTTGACATCCTTGTTCACAATAACTGGAAAAGACCAATTTATTTTGCCAGTACAGTGCCTTCAGAGCAATACAATGGCCTGGACAACTATTTATATAACGAAGGGCTTGCGATACGACTAATGCCTTTAAAAATAGATAGCGCCGCTGGAAAAAGCGATTTGGTAAATACGCCTGTTCTATACAATAACCTGATGAATAAATTCAAATGGGGCAATGTAAAGAATGCGCGTTATCTTGACACGCAATCATCAGACGATATCTCTATTTTTACAAGCATGTTTAATAATGCTATTACCGGTCTTGTTAAAGAAGGAAAAATTGAAGATGCTAAAAAAGTTGCGAACCGTTATTTCGAAGTAATGCCTGATAAGTTCTATGGTATGCGTTCTATGATGGGGGCATATTTTATGGCTGAGAATCTGTATACTTTGAATGACAGCAAGAGAGCCAATGCTCTAATCGAAAAATCTGCAGCCTATATACAAAAGGAACTTACTTACCTTGCCGATGTATCTAAGAGCAAAAACAAATTTATTGGCGGACAGAACGTACAACTTGGTATGTCGTTCCTAAATCAAATGGCAAAAATAACTGAGGCAAATAAGGAGACTAAATTAAGTCAGAGTTTGACAAAACAATTCAATGAATTAGAAGGAAGGTTTTCACAATATTTTACACAACAATAAGAGGTAAGCTCTCATTCTGCTCCCCGGCTGCATTAATTTGGCTCAGAAAAAGAGCCAAATGAACGCTAGGTCGGTTCACAGAAAACTCGCTTACTACCAAACAAAAACAAATCAGGAATGAGTGCTGATTAATTAGCCAGATCCCTTTCCAAAATTTAGAAAATTATTAAAAAACATAACAGAAAAAGGCCCCGATAAAATTTCGGGGCCTTTTTCTGTTATTACAAATTTAATTATATAATCCTTTGATTATTTTAGGCGGTAGGAAGCGAGTTTTCTGTGAACCGACCTAGCGTTCATTTGGCTCTTTTTCTGAGCCAAATTAATGCAGCCGGGGAGCAGAATGAGAGCTTACCCTTCTACAACAACTCCCATTGTGCAGAATTTATCAATCCTAGTGGCAATCATCTTCTCAGTTTTCTCCTTAGTAAGCGTTTTCAAATCATCGAGAATCTGCTTTTTAATAGTTCCAGCCATTTGTTCTGGGTTTTGATGTGCACCACCAAGTGGTTCTTTTATAATACCATCGATAAGTTTGTTTTCGAACATATCATCAGAAGTCAGCTTTAAACATTCTGCGGCTCTTTCTTTATAATCCCAGCTTCTCCATAGAATTGAAGAACAAGATTCCGGAGAGATTACCGAATACCAGGTATGCTCTAACATATACACTTTATCTCCAATACCAATACCCAAAGCTCCCCCAGAGGCACCTTCACCAACAACAAAACAAAGGATTGGTACTTTTAGCACAGACATCTCTAATAAGTTTCTGGCAATTGCCTCTCCCTGCCCGCGCTCTTCAGCCTCAAGCCCAGGATATGCACCCATCGTATCTATAAAAGAAATAACAGGTTTGTTGAACTTCTCAGCCAGTCTCATTAGGCGAAGTGCTTTTCTGTAGCCTTCAGGATTAGCCATTCCGAAATTACGGTATTGACGCTCTTTTGTGTTTTTCCCTTTCTGATGGCCGATAATCATCACCGTTTTACCATCAATAGTAGCAAATCCACCAATAATTGCTTTGTCGTCTCCTACAGTCCTGTCGCCATGCATTTCAATAAAATCATCGCAGATCATGCTGATGTAATCTAAAGTCTGAGGCCTTTCCGGATGACGAGACATTTGAACTTTTTGCCAGCCTGTTAAATGGCTGTAAAGTGTCTTCTGCGTTTGTTCCAATTTTTCTTCAAGCTCTGCCAAGGTAGCAGACATGTCTACTTTTGTCTTATCAGCAACCTGTTTAACCTTTTCAATTTGCTGAACAAGTTCAGCTAAAGGTTTTTCAAAATCAAATGATGTTTTTATCTGTTCCATAAGCGGGCTGTAAAAATAGGTATTTTATTTTACCTGTTCAACTCCTTTTTATTGTAGATACAAGTTTACGGTAAGTTTATAATCAGGTCAACCTTTATGTTATAAATCTGTACTTACATGTTTAATAACCTTTGGATCAGTAATCAGAAAATTAGCCAACCCTCCGATAATTAATGAAGTGCCTGCAAGTAACATGGCATTAATAGCTTCCTTACCAAAAATTAAATGATAAAGAAAATTTAACCCTCCAGTTGCCGCTATAATTTGTGGAATAACAATAAACATATTAAAGATCCCCATATACATCCCCATTTTCTTTGCATGTATCGCACTTGAAAGCATCGCATAAGGCATAGAAAGTATACTACCCCACGAAATTCCGATTAATATAAAAGAATAAATCAGATATTCCGGATCACGAATAAAGTACATCGAGATAAACCCAATGCCACCTGCAAGCAAGCTAATCATATGAATATATTTTCTATTGATATCCCGCTTTGCCGCATATAGTGTTAATATTAAGGCAAAAGCCATCGATGATAAGCCATACATCCCCATATAAGAACCTACAAGATCAGCCGCATTGTTATATGCCTTACTGGCATCAGCAAACAGTGCTTTTGATGCAACATTACTCATATTATAGGCTTGTTCCATAGGCAATGGTGCTTTAAAAACATGATCAGTTAATGCGGGCGTAGCCAAACTCCACATAGCAAAAAAAGCGAACCAGCTAAAGAACTGTATTATTCCAAGAAGTGCCATAGTTTTTGGCATATTGGATATACTTTGAAAAATTTCCTTAACTCCGTTTAAAAGTCCCCTACTCTCATGGTTTGACTTCTTTAGTTCTGCGAGATCTTCCGGAGGATATTCTGAGGTCGTAAAAATGGTGTATAATATTGATAAGAGAAAGACTGCTCCTCCTATAGCAAATGCTATTTTAATTGAAAGAGGAACTATGCCAGGATCAGCAACATTTGATACACCTAATTTATTCACTAACCAAGGTAAATTACTAGCGATCCATGTGCCTACCCCGATAATTAAAGTTTGCATTACAAAACCGTAAGACCGTTGAGATTCAGGCAACTTATCGGCTACAAGGGCTCTAAAAGGCTCCATACTTATATTTATAGATGCATCCAGAACCCACAAACATCCCGCTGCAACCCAAAGTACAGGTGAATGTGGTAAAAAGAATAAGGTTAAGGTGCTTAAAATGGCTCCTATTAGAAAGAAAGGTTTCCTGCGTCCCCACGTTGGGTGCCATGTCCTGTCGCTTAAATAACCAATTATTGGCTGCACAAGTAAACCTGTTAGCGGCGCAGCTACCCAAAGCATCGGAATTTCGCCTTCGCTTGCCCCCAGGGTTTGGAAAATTCTTGACATGAACCCACCTTGTAATGCAAATCCAAATTGTATTCCTAAAAATCCAAAGCTCATATTGAAGATATTCCAAAAGGATAATCTTGGTTTAGCTAGTTTAATGCTACTCTTTTCCATATTAAAATTCAATCATTTGTGCAGATGAAGACATAACTTTAACTCTTATCATACCACTGTTCCATTATAAGAAATCACCTTTTCACCTTTGGGAATACTATATAATTCATTGAATATAAGCACTTCAAGGGTTTGCTCTGAATTGTTGGTGATGATAATTTGGCGTATAGTTATCTTTATTTTTAATTGTACTCCTCTAAAACCAATGGTAAACGAAAAAGAATCCCACTGTTTAGGTAAAAACGGACTGAACTTTAGTTGATTGTTTCTTACACGCATTCCTGCAAATCCTTCAACAATACTCATCCAGGTACCTGCCATAGAAGTGATGTGCAGGCCGTCTTCTGTATCATTATTATAATCATCCAAGTCCAAACGCGCTGTACGTAAGTAAAATTCATAAGCTCGTTGCTCGTCGTTAAGTTTTGCTGCTAATATGCTATGCACACAGGGTGAGAGCGAGCTTTCATGAACAGTTCTGCTTTCATAAAAATCGAAGTTCTTCCTTAAGGTTTCCAATTCATAATCATCTTCAAAGAAATACATTCCCTGTAGCACATCCGCCTGTTTAATGAAACCCGATCGTAATATTCTATCCCAACTCCATTTTTGATTAAGAGGCCGTTCTTCCGCCGCCAAGTCCTTAACCAGAATCTGCTCCTTATCCATAAAACCATCCTGTTGTAAAAATACTCCTGTATTTTCATCATAAGGATAATACATATTGGTAACTATTTTGGTCCAGTCGGCAAACTCCAGCTCCGCATTCAGATTTGCATTTAATATTACGTTCTGGTATTGCTCAGGGTATTTTTCCTTCACTATTTCCGCCACTTCAACAGTATATTTCAGGCACCACGCTGCTAGTGTATTGGTATACCAGTTGTTATTAACGTTATTCTCGTATTCGTTTGGCCCAGTTACCCCCAGCATTACATACTTATTCTTTTCTGTACTCCAATTAACCCTTTGTTTCCAAAAACGAGCAATGCCAATCAAAACTTCTAATCCATATTCACTTAAGTAACTTTCATCACCAGTATAACGGACATAGTTAAATATGGCAAAAGCTATGGCTCCATTTCTATGAATTTCTTCGAAAGTTATCTCCCATTCATTGTGGCACTCTTCTCCGTTCATTGTTACCATCGGATATAGCGCGGCCCCATCTTTAAAACCAAGCTTTGATGCGTTTTCAATTGCCTTTTGAAGATGTTTATAGCGATATACCAATAAGTTTTTAGCTACTTCCTGAGGAGCTGTTGATAAATAGAAAGGAATACAATAGGCTTCGGTATCCCAATAAGTTGAGCCACCATACTTTTCTCCCGTAAACCCTTTAGGTCCGATATTTAACCTTGCATCTTTACCCGTATAAGTTTGATTTAATTGAAATATGTTAAATCTAATTGCTTGCTGAGCAGCAACATCACCAGCAATGACAATATCGCTTTCCTGCCATTTAACTGCCCACGCATCTGAGTGTTCTTTCAGCAACTGTTCAAAACCCTTGGCAGAAGCTTGATCGATTACTTGTTTTGATCTTTCAATTAGCACCTGCTTCTCGTGATTCTCGGAAGTTAGATTGGATACAATTTTATAAACATCAATCACATCGCCCTGCTTAACATTTACCTTAACTGTTTGGCCAAGGTATTTTTCACTCACAACCGGACTTAAGCTTACACTTTCATTATTTATCAGTATGGTTGATCTTGCACTCGTGCAAACATCAAAATCAGTTTTTTTTGTTTTTAGTAATAAATAATCGGTATTCTTATCCTGCTCTTTACTTACCTCATTCCAGAACTTTTCATCATAATTGGAGTCTTCATTCTTTACATCTCCATCAATAAAAGAAGTAACAGATAATACAATGTTTTCAAAGTTTAGTGGCACCAATTGATAATGTAATGCTCCCACTTCATCATCTATAATACTGCAAAATCGTTTGGCAATAACTTTAACAGCTTTCCCATTTTTATTTTCGGCAATAAATGAGCGTGTAAGATACCCCTCCTTCATATTTAATACACGTTTGAAGGCTGTAACCTTACAGTTATTGAGGTCAAGGGTCTCATCCCCAATCCTAATATCAATACCTACCCAGTTTGTGGCATTAAGAACTTTAGCAAAATATTCAGGATAGCCATTTTTCCACCATCCAACACGGGTTTTATCTGGATAATAGATTCCTGCCACATAATTTCCCTGAAGGGTTTCTCCTGAATAAGCTTCCTCAAAATTAGCACGCTGTCCCATCCGACCATTGCCGATGCTAAAAATGCTTTCTGATATTTTATTTAAATGTGGATCAAAGCCTTCCTCTATAATATTCCATTCATCTGGTTTTATATAATTCTTCATCGTCTATTCTTCTCTGGTAGTTAATGTTAATTGGCCTTATGCATTTTCAAATTAATTATTCCTTAGGGCAAGGATTTTACCAAGTGTAATCTCTGACAAGTCTTTTGCTATTAAGTGCGTTTCTTTCAGATGTTCTTCATCACCTATTCCAATAACTTTCATATTTCCAGCAAGTGCAGCCATTACCCCTGCTTGCGCATCTTCAAATACAACACAGTTTTCAGGTTCTGTATTTAACATTTCTGCCGCTTTCAAAAAAACTTCTGGATCTGGTTTGGAGGTTGTTACTGAATTACCATCCACAATTGCATCAAAGAAATGTGCAAGATTGGTACGCTGTAAAATAATAGATGAGTTTTTACTTGCCGATCCTAAAGCGATTTTTATACCTGAAGATTTTAATTCGGTTAATAATGTTAAAGAACCAGGCAGCACCTCATCTGTTGTCATTTTATTGATCATAGCTACATACCATGAATTTTTGAGACTTGCTAATTCTTCTTTTTCTTCAGCAGATTTCTGCATACCACCCCAATCCAAAATCATTTCTAATGAACGCATTCTGTTTACTCCTTTTAATTGCTCATTTTGCAATTGAGTAAAATCAAAGCCCAATGAATTGGCCAGCTGTTTCCATGCTTTATAATGATAAACTGCTGTATCTACCAATACTCCATCAAGATCGAATATGCAGGCTATTTGTTGTGTATGTTGCATCTAGTTTAATTCTAAAACAAGTGTTGTTTTTGCGGGAACTGAAATGGTTTTAATACTGCCTAATTTTTCTTTTGTGAGGACATTAGTGGCAGAAGTAAACTTTGAGAGACGCTGCTCAAAACGAGAGGTATCTAACTCTTTTACTTTATCTTCCGTGTTAACAACAATCATCACATCTTTTTTACCAACTTCAGTATATCTGAAATAAGTGTACAATCCATCTTCAGGTACAAATTGCATTAACTTACCTGTTTGCAATGCTATACTCCCTTTTCTATAGTTGGCAAGAATACTGATATGATTCCATGCTTCATTTTCCTGAACCGTGCGACCGTTCTTTGTAAATTTATCAGTCTTATCTCCCTCCCATCCACCTGGAAAATCAGAGCGCACCAATCCATCAGGGTTAGAAAAGTTTTTCATTAGTATTTCTGTGCCATAATAGATTTGAGGTATTCCGCGCATGGTTAATAAAATAGACATACCTGTTTTGAATTTATTAAGGTCTTCACCAACCATAGAATAAAACCTACTCATATCATGATTGTCAAGGAAGACTACATTCTGGTCTGCATCCTTATAAAGGAAGTCTTGAGCAATGGTGGTGTAAAGCCTAAAGATCCCATCAGTCCATCCCGACTTCCCATTCAAGGCTTCATAAATTGCATTTTTGATAACCGCATCGGTTATTCCTGGCAATTCGGTATCAAAGCCTGGCCTTACGGTGCTTCCCCCAGTAAAAAAAGCTTGAGCTGCAACAGAATTCACAAGCGTTTCACCAAAAATAGATAGGGTCGGGAATTCGGCCTTTAGTTTTTTAGCCCAATCTCTCATATATTCAGGTTCATTATACGGATAAGTATCTAATCTTAATCCATCAATACCTGCATATTCAATCCACCAGATGTGATTTTGAGTAATGTAATTTTGAACGTATAGGTTTTTCTGATTGAAATCTGGCATTGAAGGCACGAACCACCCGTCAAGCATTTTTTTCTTATCTGTTTCAGAAGCATGCGGATCCATTACAGGCTCATCACGATAGCTGGTTTGTGTATAAGTCGGCCATTGATTAACCCAATCTTTCATTGGCATATCATTATAGAACCAATGACCGGTTCCCATATGGTTATGCACAACATCCTTAATCACCTTTAGCCCTTTTTCGTGTGCTTTATTAACATATGTTTTGTAAAGCTCTAAGGTGCCATAGCGCGGATCAATTTTATAATGATCGGTAGCAGCATAGCCATGATATGAAGCAAGTGGCATATCATTTTCAATTTCCGGTGTCATCCAGATGGTGGTAATACCGAGGTCTTTTAAATAATCGAGTTTACCAATTAATCCTTGCAGGTCACCACCATGACGGTAATACATCGAATCGCGATTCAACTTAGTTTCGCGCATGCCCTTTATTACATCATTAGATTTATCACCATTTGCAAAACGGTCTGGCATTAACAGATAAATAAGATCTTTACTTGTTACTCCCTGAATTCGGGACGAAGATTGTTCTTTGTTTTTAAGTTCGTAAACATATTGCAGCTTCTTTTTGCCATTTTTATTAAATACAATCGGGAATTTACCTGCCTTAGCTTCTGCGGATATTTCAAGATCAAGGAAAAGATAATTTGGGTTTTCAACTTTATGAATTTCTGCAAGTTTCACTCCAGGATAGTTGATCTCTGCCTCTAAAGCAGCTATCTCAGTGCCATGTACAAGAAGTTGTAACTTGGGATTGTACATTCCAACCCACCAAAACATAGGTTCAACACGTTCTAGCTTTTGGGCATTAACCCTTGTCGTTAATAAGACTAGAAACAATAGAATAAATGATTTCCTCATTTTTTAAGTTTAATCGGTTATAAAAAATATGAGATTAGGCGATATATACCCCGCAAAGATTGAGCATTGCGGGGTAATATCTATATATGAAAGTTAGTTTTTAACCAGGGTATACTTCAAATTGTTTACGTCGAATGTAACGGTATAACTACCTCCCGAAGTAACTTTAATATTGCCTCCATTAAAAACTGCAGTTCCACCACTACCGCCATAGTTCACATCCCATTTATGATCTTGCCTGAATTTCATTTCACCAATTTTTAAATCAGCTGTAACTGTCCAAACGCCATGGGCATAGGCCATATCTGTATCTCCATCCCATCCTTTTGGTGTTGCATCTCCAATAAGTGCAAACACTATTGGAGTAATTTCTATTTGATTTTTGTTTAAATCAACAAAAAGCTGAAATGCACCTGCAGCAGGAGCTTTAAAATTATCACCTGCAGTCGGACTTATTTTACCACCCCCCGCATCTCCATAAGCAATATCCCATTTTTTAGCTGGCGTAATTTTAAATTCAAGATTACCCGGAGTAAATCCAATTACGCCCTTAAATTCACCATTCCCTGTAGGAGAAATTAGGCTGTCTGCTGTTTGTGGATTCCAGCCCTGATATGCACCAGGAACATAAATCCATGTAGTTAACGGGAACGGTCGTGCACTAAGTGTTAATGCATTACTGTAAACCGGCGCTACAGCACTGGAAATTGACGACTTAATCCTCATTTCTATTTCTGAATTTTCAGTAAATGATAAATTCAGTGCCAGCAACAAATTATTAAAATCAACACCCTTAAATACTTTAGAGAGTGCATTTGCTTCTAAGGCAACTTCTTTAGGTGTTTTAAAGTCCGTCCCTTTAACTGCCAATTGAAGCACATTTGTAATACCAGCCTGATATCCGAATGATGCATTAGTTAAATCAAGTGTAATTACATCGGTATTTAGCTTAGCCTTATCCAATACCAATGTAGATACAGATGACTTTAAAGTTCCCGGGGTACCCGAGGAGGCAACTACCTTTGTTTCCTCTTTTTTACAAGACCAAAGCCCTATGGTTATTAAACCTAAAGCAATGGATTTTATGATTAGTGATTTCATCTCAATAATTCTTCTTTATGTTAAATTAATAACCTGCGTTTTGGACTAAATTTGTATTAGCAATAAGATCTGCAGATGGTATCGGGAACAAATTCCTTGTATCAGATACTCCGGTACCAGCTTTAGCACCACCTTTAAATGGCCATACATACGAAGCATTTGTATATTTACCATAACGGATTAAATCTGTTCGACGAAAACCTTCCCAATACAACTCCCTGGCTCTTTCATCCAAGAAAAAAGGAATTGATAGAGAGGCCACATTTCCGGAAGTGTTACCATAAGCACGTTCACGTAGGTTATTTACATAAGTAAGGGCCTGAGCTGCATTACCGCCAGAGCCTCCTCTGGTAACAGCTTCGCTATAAATCAAATATTGTTCAGCCAGGCGGAATAATGGAAAATCAAGAGAAGAAAACTTGCCCTCAATCGAAGGAGCTGGAACCCCTGCTGAGTTTACATTTCTAAATTTAGTAACTCTTAAACCATCAGAGAAAACACCCATTTCATCGTTGGCAAGCTTTGTTCCAAAGAACATCGCTCTTTTATCAGTGTTACCGCTGTAATCTCCAAAAATCAGAGGAAGGGGGTTCTTAGTACGGTTGCCCGCCCACCCACCGGTTGGCACACCAAAAGAAGCGGGGTTCATATCTCCATTGATAGCTGCGTTGATAAGATATGTTGTTCCTCCATCATTCTGAGTATGAATGCCATCATAATTAATGGTTAGAATTAATTCATTTTTACTTGTAACGTTATTATCTGTTAGAAATAGGTTTTTATAAGTACTGGCAAGAGAATAACCGCCATTAATAACTTTACTCGAATAGGTAATTGCTTCTGTGTATTTTGCCGTGCCGGTGTATATTTCTGCATTTAGATATAGCCTTGCCAATAGGGCCCAATCAGCACCTTTATCAGCTCTGCCGTATTCATTCGTTTGGGCATCAGCAAGATCAGATTCAATTGCTTTTAGTTCTGATTCAACATAATTAAACAAGTCTGTACGCTTGATTTGTTTAGGCGGAACTTTACCAATAACATCGTTTTCAGTTATAAACGGAGGATTCCCAAAACCATCTAATAATACCCAATACTGAAATGCTCTTAAGAATCGGGCTTCGGCGCGGTATTTCTGAATAGCCGTAGCATCAGCCCCTGAAATCCCTCTTGATGAAAGTTTCTCTGGTGTACTTTCACGAAGGAATTCATTACAAACAGTAATCTGATAAATACTGCGTGAATATAACCCTCTTAAAAATGTAGTTTCTGAAGTCCAGGTCATCTGATTCAAATCAGGAATTCCAGTATCATTCCAAGAACAAATTGCTTCATCTGAAGTTAGCTCTTGCGACATCCAGAACAATCTTAAAAAATCGGTAAAACCAGGATTCAGGCCACCTATATCACTTTCAGCAGTTGCGCCACTTGAATGGGTTAAGGCATAGCTTGCATACAATTTCACCAATTCTTGCTTATAACCTGCCGGTGTTGAATAAACGCTGGACGCTATTTGATCATTGGTGGGTGTTAAGTTCAAATCACTCTTCTTACATGAAGAAACAGACAGCCATACAATGGTTGAAACTGCTAATACTTTATATAAATTTTTCATTCTATTTCTCTAATTAAAAACCAACATTAAAACCTAAAGTATATGTTCTTGGTCGTGGATACAGGTTATAATCAATCCCTAGAATTGATTCCGGATCCAGGCCTTTATACTTTGTAACTACGAATACGTTCTGACAATTAGCCGATATACGCAAAGTCATATTATTACTTTTGGATATTCTTCCTGCGTCGAAAGCAATCCCGGCATTATCCATCTTTAAAAAAGATGCATTTTTTATATAATAATCACTTAGGTACTGGTTATTAGTAAAGTTTGTATTATAGATATCGGTAGTGGCATTGTTTATCAAACCTGTAGGGCTTAGGATATTTCTTTTAACACCAAAATTTGAAGAAACATTATCATAGATGTAATTGCCTAGATTAGCTCTTAGAACTGTGCTTAAAGTCCATTTTTTGTAATTGAAAGAAGTATTAAAACCAAATGTGAATTTAGGATCAGGTGCTTTGTAGAAATACTGGTCACCCGTATTAATAATACCATCTCCATTTAAATCTGCATAAACACCCTCCAGTGGTTTATCATTTGAGTCGTAAACTTGTTTATACACATAAAAAGAACCCGGAATCTGGTTGATTGCATTGTATTTTAGGTTTATTCCTGTACCACCTGTGATACCACCCGCATCAATTATAAACTTAGGGTCAGGGTTTAGAGAAAGATTGGTTACCTTTCTTTTATTGTAGGCAGCATTTACTCCAAAATCCCAGTTGGCATTTTCACCTTTGATTGCCGAAAAGTTCAAATTAACCTCTGCTCCTCTTACATCCATATTACCAACATTGGTTAACAACCTGTTGTTAAAATTGGTTCCAGAAGGAATATCAACAGTCGATAATAGATCTTTTGTTTTTTTATAATAAACATCAATCCCACCATAAATGCGTCCATCAAAGAAACCGTAGTCTAAACCAGCGTTATAGGTTGTAGTGGTTTCCCATCTTAAATCAGGATCGTAAGCTGCTGGTGTATAATAGTCGTAAAGAGTATCTCCAATCTGGTATTGTCCTTGCCCGGTATTTGAATAGTACTTTGACAAATAATTGTAGTTACCAATTCCATCTTTATTTCCGGTTTCTCCATAACTTAATCTCAATTTCAAGTCAGACAAAACTTTACTGTCTTTAAGAAAATCCTCGCCAATTATTCTCCAGGTAAAACCTACAGAAGGGAAATAACCCCAGCGATTTTCTTCTGCAAATCTCGAGGAACCATCGGCACGCATAGTTGCTGATAGAATATATTTATCTGCAAGGGTGTATACAAACCTGCCATAATATGAAAGCAATTTTTCACGCTCTACTGCAAACGGGAAAGTTGGCGTTGATATAACTTCTCCGGTACCTTTGTAACTAGCAAAGTTATATGTAGTAGATGAGTTGTCATAATATCCATAACCTGCAGTTACATCGAACTTGCTTTTAATACTTTCGACATATTTGGCATAATTTAAATAGAACTCGGAAACTTTATTTCTTTGAGTGCCTACTGATCGTGTAAAGGAGCCTTGTGTGGCTGCACTCTGAGCTGCATATATTGGCACACGAACGGTTCCATAACCTTTTGAAACATCATAGCCTAAATTAAGGTTAGCGTGTAATTCAGGTAAAAAATGAAAAGAGTAATCGAATTGCGCGTTACCAAAGCTTCTCTCAGTTTTTCCGTTATTATCTTTTAATCTGATCAATCCAACTGGATTTCTTGGCGCATTCGGATTAGGAACATCCCCCTGAATCCATTCAAAATAGTTACCGTACTTATTCTCTGCATAAACTGATTGGGTAGGATCAAATTGGATAGCATTTTGTATCGCATCCTGATTTGCAAAATGAGCTTCTGTTAATGATCCTTTTAAATTCAGGTCAATTTTCAGGTGGTCACCAAATAACTTTGGTGAAATTCCGAACCCACCAGTAGCGCGTTTTAATCTGTCTGTTATTAGCAATCCTTTTTGGTCTAAATAGCCCCCAGAAACCCTATATGGCACTCCATGGAAAGCTCCAGAAAGACTTAAATTATTATCTGTTGTGAATGAATTATTATAGATTTCATCTTGCCAATCCGTATTGGAATTCCCTAGCAAAGCTTTAAATGTATGATCAGGATTGTCATCATATTTAACATCTGGATTATCATTAACAACTGTTCTTATCTGATCGGCAGAAAGTACTCCTACTTTTTTTGCAATAGTTGCATATGAATTATTTGTGCTGAAATTAATTACCGGCGTACCTGCAGAACCCTTTTTAGTAGTGATCAAAACTACTCCATTAGAAGCCCTTGATCCATAAATTGCCGTTGCATTTGCATCTTTTAGTACAGTAAAGCTTTCAATCTCATTTGGGTTTATTAACGCAAGTGGACTTGGAGCATTACCAATAGTATTACCACTTAATGGCACCCCATCAATTACAATAAGGGGGTCATTACTTGCATTAAGAGATGCCCCCCCTCTAATCCTAATAACACTTCCAGCACCGGGTGCCCCACCATTTGAGGTAATGTTTACACCCGAAACCTTGCCTTGGATTAACTGCTCTGGGGTAGTAATTGCTCCTTTCTGGAAATCTTTGGCACTAACAGTGATAATTGATCCTGTTAGGTTCTTCTTCTCCGAAGTACCATAACCGATTACAACCACTTCGCTAAGATTTTGAGCGTCTGGCTTTAAATTAAAATCTACATTCGTGTTTCCGCTGATAGTAACCTGCTGATTAAGGGTCTCATAACCTATGTAGGTAACAGTAACAATTACAACACCATTCTTTAACCCACCTAGCTGAAAAATTCCAGTGGCCGGAGTAGTGGTACTTTTATTTAAACTTTTGATCTGTATTGATGCTCCTGGCAAAGGCAATCCAGTTTCATCGAGCACTTTTCCAGTTAGTGAACTGGTTTGTGCATTTGCTGCAAAAACAGCTAGTGTTAAAAGCACCAGAAGACAGTGCTTCGTAAGGTAAAATACTTTCATATTTGGGCTCGTTTTTTAGTGTAATATTTGGTTAATGTTAACAGTATGTAACAGTTATGGTAAATTTACAAGCGCACTTGACAAATCAAAATTTTATATCATATTTTTTTTTAACACCATATTTTATACTTCAAAACAATAAAAATAGCTTTATAAATTTGCAAGCTAATTTTCCATAAAACAACCTAAAAAATTAATAATTATTTGATTATAAATAATTTACAAATTAAAATAAAGCTATTTAGTGTATATTTTACACTTACATATTTTTGATCATTTCTTCGGGAACGTTACCGGGAACGTTCCCGAAGTTTTCAACATATTTTATTGCCGCTCCTTATGATTTGGAATGAAATTCTGCGTGAAATCAGAAAATCGCCATTTTTTTTTGAAAAAAAAAAGCAAAATAGACCATAAAAAGCAGCTCTGTTTTTTCGTTAAAAAGTATCGTTTTTTGGATGCTGGATCGTTACTCTTTTTATTCAGGTTTTACCTCAGATTTCGGTCGATCTTCTCTTGATTAGTTTTGAATTAAGGACGATCTTTTCATTTGGATTTACCGAGGATGGATCTTCTAGCATTTTAAACAAAAGCAAGGCTGCTTCGACACCAATTTTTGTAGCCGGCTGTGTAACTGTTGTTAATGAAGGGTTCAATAAAGGAGCAATCTCCAAACTAGAAAAGCCTATTACTTTGAGCTCCTCAGGAACAGAAATTTTTAAATCATAACAAGCATAATAGGTTGCAAATGCAAGGCGCTCAACGGAAGTAAAAACACCGTCGGGTTTTAACTGTGTAAGTACCTTTTTCAAAATCACATTATTTTTTGGGTAGCTGTTTGTACAATCAATTATAAGGTCTTCATCGTAAGGTATCTTATATTTTACTAATGCATCTATATATCCCTGCATCCTAAATTTACCTATAGAAAGGTTTTTATTGATAACCAGATAAGCTATACGGGTACATCCTTGCTTAATCAAATGTTGGGTAGCAGAAAAACTACTGTCATAATCATTAGTAATTACTCTGGGTGTAATAATATCTTCGTAAACACGATCAAAGAAAACAAGAGGTAAACGTTTTTGCGTAAGCTCATTTAAATAATTATGGTCATTAGCCTCACCCGAAACAGACATTATAATTCCATCTGCCCTCCCATTATGTAAATGTCTGATAAAAGATACTTCTTTTTGGTAATCGTCATCTGTAGCATAGATCAGAATGTGGTAGCCCTTTTCTCTTGCTACACGCTCTATTCCATGTATAGCCTGAGAGAAAAAGTTATTTGCCATCTCAGGAACAATTACTGCAATAGTTCTGCTTCGCTGCTCTCTTAAATTGCTGGCATGGTGATTAGGCTGATAATTTAGCTCCTTTGCCATCGTTAATATCCGCTCTTTCGTCTCTTTACTAATATCGCTATTATCTCTAAAAGCTCTTGAAACTGTTGAAGTTGATAAATTTAGTGCCTTAGCTAATTGCTTTATATTAACGTTATCCATCCAATTTTAATGATTTATATAGAATCACTAATTCACGGTAAATATAGATGAAAATCTAAACTCATAGTATTAACGTAATTAAATAATATAACGTTTACACCATGTCTGCATATTTATGGTACATTAGCTGAATATCATAGGGATATAGACAATATTAAGAAGAGGGAGAACAATTCATGACGAAAAAGGTCAAGTTTACTAATGCCAATAAATCTGCATTTTATGCAACTGTACGTTCAAGAGTTGATGCTTACTTTACTGAAAACAATGTTTCTACCTATGCAAATGGACAAATGTGGTTTAAGGCGTATTTTTTTCTTACAGGTCTAATAGGTACATACTTATTAATTCTTACTGCAAGTTTAAGCCCCCCTATTATGCTTTTACTAGCTATTATTTTAGGTATGTTTGGTGCTTTTGTAGGGTTTAATGTTTGTCATGATGCCATCCACAAGGCACTTTCACCTCACTTGGCAGTTAATAAAATCTTCAGTTTTGTTTTTAATCTAATTGGTGCAAGCCCATATGTTTGGAATATATGCCACAATATTGTACATCATACCTATACCAATATTGCAGGACATGATGAAGATATTGATGTGGCGCCAGGTCTAATTCGTTTTTCAGATGCTGAAACTGTTAATAGAGTTCAGCGTTATCAACATTTTTATGCATTTGTACTTTACAGCTTTGCCATGCTATCTTGGGTATTTAGAAAGGACTATAAAAAATTCTTTCAAAAGAAAATAGGTGAGCATGTTTTAACACACCCAAAAATTGAATATTTTAAGCTTTTTTTTTACAAAGGAATCTATTATTTCCTATTTATAGTCCTACCGTTAATAATACTTGACGTCACCTGGTGGCAATTTCTAATTGGATTTTTAGCAATGCAATTTTCACAGGGACTTGTATTAGGCCTTGTTTTTCAATTAGCGCATGTGGTTGAAGGCACAAGCTTTCCAAATCCGGATACCCATGGCAATATTGAAGAGGCCTGGGCTGAGCATCAAATGAGAACAACAGCCAACTTTGCAACAGACAGTAAATTAACTAGCTTTCTATGCGGAGGATTAAATAGACAAATAGAACACCATCTTTTTCCTAAAGTATGCCATATACATTATCCTGCCATTGGTGGGATTGTTAAGGAAACCGCAGCAGAATTTGGATTACCTTACATCGAAAGTTCCACTTTTGGAGCAGCATTGGTATCCCATTACAAGACACTTCGCAAATTGGGAAAAGAAACTTATGCTGAAAACAAATACATTAATAAATCTTCCTGCTTATTTACCCGGAAAGTGTCTGCAGCATATCTATAGCGTACTTTAATGTGGCTATCGTAACCTTTAGTTTTAAATAAGTGGGAATCGTCATTCCGAAGCAAATTCAGAATGACGATATTATCCTACAGTAAGTATACCTTAAACAGTTATTTCTTTCTTATACTCAGTTCCAAAACGATCCTTAACTACCACCCTAACCCTTTTTACAGATGGTTTAAAATGAGCAACAAATAAGTGATCAGTCTGGTTTGGTTCAACAAACTTTCTCGGATTCGGCAATTCAGGTCCCTTGTAAAGTTCAATTGCCATAGGATCAAGGCCCAATTGATGCTCCATTAAGCCTAGAGTCTCTCCATCAAGATAATAACTTACAGTCCATTGAGGATCCCAATTCCACACATTCACAATCAATCGCATCTGATCTGTAAGTTTATCCACATACAATCGCATTTGTTCGTTTCTATCTTCTCCGGTAGCTTTATAATACCACTTTAACTGATTCCCTTCAACATTGTATACCCCATACCCCCTGGGTGTTCCGTCTCCACAGATCGGGCCAGTCCACCATGCTCCGCATACGGCTCCATGATTATGTTCAAAGATGCCATTGGAAATGTTATTGGCATTCACATGGGTGTGCCCAGACATAATGTGTACATTATCATATTCTTTTAAAAGAGCATAAAAATCAGTATTATTTTTTACTTGGTTATAAACCGGTATATGGAGGTTGATAATTAACAAACTGTCTTTAGATACCTGTTTAAGATCTTTCTCTAACCAGTTGAGCTGATCTTCTGTTATGAAACCATCGTATTCCCTCTCATTGCCCAGATAACGCACATCGTCCAGTACAACGTAATGTGCCTGTCCCCGATTAAATGAATAATAGGTTGGCCCATACATTTCCTTGAAGGTTTTATCCGAAGTTTCATCTCCTCCCATACGGTAATCCATATCATGGTTTCCTAGTGCCTGAAAAAACGGAATGTTCATCTGGCTCACCGCTTCATTATAATTTTTGAACAGTGTGAGATCGTCCCATACCAGATCACCTACACCGATGCCATGAACTAGGGTATCTTTTGGAAAAGACGCAATCAGCTGCTGAACATCAGGCACAGTAGTGTTCATCATCTGCGCCACATCCTTTTTATTCTTAACCTGAGGATCTGCCCAAATGATAAAAGTATGTTTATCATCTTTTACCTTTAGCGGTTGCAACACGAAATCATATTCATTTTTGCTGCCCAACTTCTCATATTGTCTGGCAACATTATAATCAGTTTTAAATTCATATCCTGAAGGGGTACTCATAAAGATACTGCTGGCTCTTTCATGAGGTGTAATCGAATAATTTCCACTTGAATCTGTAAGCACCACCGAAAATCCATCAGAAACAGCAACATTAGCAATTCCCTTCTTTCCCGAACTTACTTTGCCGCTTATAGTTTTATTCCGCTTTAAATTATCAAAAGCGCCTGATTTTAGTGTAATAAAGGCACAGCCCGTAATTAAGCCAAAGCTTTGTATAAAGGATCTTCTATTCATCTTCTATTTCAATCATTATAATTCAATTGGCTATTTATTTGATTACTGTAGATGGATAACCTTCAGGATTTTCTTCCGAGGGTCCTGGAAATACTCCTTCAATTTCACTAAGTGCTGAAGTTTTGGTTAATTCTATTGCAACCTGACGTCTTGCTTTCATCCATTTTCCTAATGCAACATCATAAATACCCCCTAACTTATTAAAGTAACCCTTATCGGCTTCAGTATAAATAAAATTCATCGTGTTTGTGCCACTGAGGTAAAAAGGAGTAGGTTTCAGATTATCTGACAAAACATCTACCTTATCATATAGGTCAGTATTGGCTACACGATAACCCAAACCGGTTTCTGCATTGTATAAACTCCCTCCTGAACCAATAAATACAACATCTACAGGATCTGTATTCACGTCGATTTCTGTACCTTCAAAAATAGCAAAGCCTGAGGCATTGCCACTATTAGCAAATAAACCAGTGGTTTTTAGTCCGAAACCATCACCATCACTTTTTGTATAATCAAACGCCCGGATCCACTTACTACTGCTCATAGATGTAGACCCCGATCCATTAATCATTTTGCCGGCACCGCCTACATAAAAAAACTCTCCCTTGTTTACAGTTCCTGAGGTTAGGTTGAATTTAAATGTTCTTGAATTTCCAGTTGTAGCGCGACTACCAGTTGCCCAGCCTAAAGTTGGGAAGCCTGTTGGGTTCGTTGCACCTGCATTATTCGTAACAACTACAGAATAAGGTGTTACTGAAAAATCAATAAATTTAGTCGCCTTAAATTGCATATATTCATAATTTCCATCTCCACCTTTAACATCGGCCATGTAACCGGTAATAATCACCGGTGCAACCTCTGGCACTGAACTTAATGCTTTAACATCTTTTAAGGTACGTATCCGATGCTCAGGAGTAAGTTTTCCATTCACATCTTGTTTATTGAGAACAATACCGTAATAAACTGCATTAAAATTAAGATTCCCTGCATTGGCAAATGTCGCCGTAGCCTCGGTATGCAAGGTAATGTTATCAAAGCCATCATTAATAGGTTTATCCCCAGCATATGTTGCAGTGCTTTCTACTGCCGGGTCAAAACTTGCCTTTACAATAGCTACAAATGTACTTTCATAATCATTTGGATTTTCTTTGATTTTGCTACTTGCTACTCTGTTTTTTGGAATTGGTCTACCAGTTGCAATTTTCGTTATCGCACTAGAACTCACCCCGGTAATTTGCAATATACCATCTAAGCGTTTAAGCACACTACCAGCAATATTTATCTGGACCGAATCTCCAGGTGCATACTCTGCAGCTGCTGCTCCTATGGGTATAGAAATACCTCGTACCAAGCCTAGACGTCTGTATTGTTCTATCACTAAAAGCCCCGAAGGTAGGTTATGTCCGGAGTGATCCGAGATCACAATCCCTTCTACACTTGTTGATCCAAACATATTATCTGCATTAAGGGTAAGATCTACTCCCTTATATAGATTTCTAAGATCATATATAGGAAGGTAAGAACTAACTGCTCCGCCCGGATAATTCTCTTTTTTGCATCCTAACCAGCCCAGGGTAACCGCGAGTAAAATGATGCTGTTAAATATTATTTTCTTCATGTGAGTATCTTTGATTTTTAGATGGTCTATGGTTTTTGCCACCATACATTAGTAAATATTTCGTCTTGTCCTTGTGCAGCCACGGCAGCCTGATAATTGGTTGGATTAGCCGATTGCACATACACCGGATAAGTCATTCTGGCTGGCATTACACCTCCATTTTTCAATCCTGGTCCTTTAGGTAATACCGGATGACCTGTACGACGATATTCAAACCATTGTTGCATATCTACCAAAAACAAAGCATAATATTTTTGGATATGGATCTGCTCCATTTTTTCATCTTCCGATAGGCCGGTATTCCAGTCTATATCCGCCTCAGTTACATATTTTTTAAAAACAGCTGTCGATGGATCTGCGATGAATGTAGGTACCCAATAATTAATTGCATTAGCTATTCCTTTATTATAATAGGTCTCCGCAGATCCGCTGATCCATCCTTTCAATGCCGCTTCTGATAAGATAAATTGCAATTCAGCATAGTTCATTATTATTCCCGCTAATGGCGATTGTTGCAACGACCTTGCCCCTGCAGCCTTACCGCCTACTTCTTGATCGCTCGAGTAAAAATACGAGCGTTTAACAGCCCCGGTACCTATAGAATAACCACTTGGTACACCCGACATACCAGACCCTGTAGGGTTAATACCCAAACGGCAAACACTGTTATCACCATACGTTGAAATATCAACACGTGGATCCTGCCAATCACGAAGCCTGTTAATAAAGAAGCTGCACATAGCAGGGGTTCTGAAATCTTGAACCCTAATGCCGTTTACATAAGGGTTTACATAAGCACCTACTCCCGCTTCTCCCGTCCATTTTAATACCGCAGACTCGTTATTATTACTCATAATTGGGTATTTAGCTGCGTTAGTATCTACAATCTCTTTTATCTTAGCTATACTAGTAGGCGCAACATCAGCTTTTCCCGAAACACGGAGCAAAAGTCTTAGATATAGTGAATTTCCAAACTTGCGCCATTTGTCTATGTTTCCGTTATATACCGGATCACTTAAATTTTCAATTGAAGTGTTTTTAGCAAGCAAAATGTTAGCCTCCTCAAGTTTCTTAAACAGATCTAGGTAAATATCCTTTTGCTTATCAAAAGCAGGTTCAACAATACCATTTCTTCCTTCTCCTGCTTGTACATAAGGTACATCGCCATAAGTATCTGTAAGCATTGAAAATACCCATGCCTGACAAATAAGTGAGATACCCTGATATGATGGATTTAAATTTTCAGGTTCGCCTGCCAGATTGTATATGTCTTTAAAGTTGTTTATCTGTATGTACCAGCTGTTCCATAGGTAGTCAGACCAGGTACGTCCAAATTCATACCGCATTACGGTAGCATCCCCATCACTTATGCTCACAGTCACCTGCATTAACTCGTTATTAAAATTACGATTGCGTATCATGTTTGCGCTCAAAGTATTCACAAGTGACGGTGCAAGAAGCTTTTCAGGTATAGTATTGATAATGTTAATAGGATCTGTATTTATCCCTTCAAAGTCTTTATCGCATGACGAAAGGGTAATAGTCGATAACAACAACAAACCTCCAAAAACTTTATATATGATATTTTTCATTTTTTAATAATTAAATTCCAACAACTAAATTAAATCCAAAAGTTCTGGTTGATGGAAATTGCCCAATCTCAAAACCCGTCACAATATCTGATCCGCTAAGGGTACCAAACTCCGGATCAAACATCGGCCATGGCGACCAAATAAATAGGTTACGACCATAAATGCCCAATGTTACCGAGGATAATCCTGTATTTACTAACCATTTCGGATGAAATGAGTAGTTAAGGCTGGCTTCTCTGAATTTAATAAAATCTGTACTGAAAGTGCTACCCTCTGCATTCTCTGACCCCATGTGCGAACGATAATAATCATCAATATCATAAGCAATTACATCATTTGGCCGATAAGTCCCATCAGGATTCTGAATTACTCCTTTACCAATAATACCACTATACCTACCAGGAAGAGTACTGGCTAATTTGCCTTGCTCCACCATTTTATAGTTTAGCAAAGAATGCCCTACTGCACCTACCTGTGCATCAAATAGCACATTTAAACTAAATCTTTTGTAATTAAAATTATTACCAAAACTAAATTTAAATTTAGGTGTCGTATTTCCAATATAAACTACATCAGAAGTAATCTTTGCATTACCTGTTACCGGGTCATATACGATCTGCCCATCTGGCGAACGCACGTATCCTCTTCCGTAAAGGTCACCCATACTTCCACCAACCTTTGCTACAATCTGTCCCCCGGCAATCGGGCCCGTCCTTAGAATAATAGAACTGTCAGGCAAGGAAACAATTTTATTCCTATTCGCAGCAAAAGTCATATAGGTACTCCACATAAATCCACTCTGGTGTTTTATTGGAATAGCATTAAGTGCCACCTCAATACCCGAATTATTGATTTGTCCGGCGTTGATAATAGCAGTATTGTATCCAGAAGAACGGTCTACTGTACGGGTTAGGATCTGATTTTTAGTATTGCCTGCATAATATGCCACATCTAATCCCAAACGGTCACCAAAAAACCGCAAATCTGTTCCGAACTCATAAGTTGTGGTTTTTAACGGTTTCAAATTCGGATTGGGTAAAGTTGATGGATTTACAAGGGCGCTATCAGGATATGTCCCGTTTGATGCCAGCGAGTAGGTATATGAGGTTCGGTAAGGTGTAGTACCTCCGCTACCCACTTGCGAAACTGACGCTCTTAACTTCGCCAGACTCACAGCTTCAGGCAATTTAAAGTAATCAGATAAAGAGAAGCTTAAGCTAGCTGACGGATAGAAAAAGCCAACATTATCTGTCCTGTTTGGTGTGGCAAGTACACTGCTCCAATCCTTACGACCAGTGATATCCAAGTAAAGATAGTTCTTATAGCTTGTAGACAATACTCCGTAAAAGCTGTTAATTCTATACCTGCTGGTATCTGGGATTGAAACCAAGGGATACAAGTTATTTTCAAGGGTATATTCACCAGGTATCTTAAGTCCATCAGCTCTAAGATCTATTTTGTTATACTTATTTCTTAACTGGCTCCCACCTACAGTTGCAATCATTTTCACATCCTTACTGATATTTTTATCGTACTTCAGTAAAAAATCTATATTGGTTTCCTGACCATAGATCTTCTGCTCACGATACGATCCAGTTGGAAGCCTGCTTCCCGCATCATATGGACGTTCCTGAGCACGACGCTCCGATGCCAAGTCCATTGTTGTACGCAACTGAAGGCTTAATTCATTCGTAAATTGATAACTCGCCTGCACGTTTCCAGTTAAACCATTACGACCACTTCTGTTAATGAATTCATGCGATATCGCATAAGGATTTTCAGGAAAACTGCTGAATGGATATTCAATTAACTTATTTTCGCTGCCATTAACCCAGTAGTTCTTTAACCAGTTCAGGTCCGCACTTGGCTGCCAGAAAATGAACCAATACATTAAAGATTGGTTCCCATAACCATTACCTGGCAAATTATCACTAAACCTATTGTTGTAATTGACCTTGGCAGATATATTTAATTTAGATGTAATTTTTGAATTCAAAGACAAGGCTACTGAAGTTCGCTCCATGCCAGTTTCAGGAACAATCCAAGTATTATTCTGATTCGTAATAGATAACCGGGCTGCAGTATTTTTATAAGCACCATCCAGCGTCAATGAATTGGTTAAATTGGTACCTGTCTGGAAAAAATCACGTATCTGATTTTTGTATGGAACCCATGGTGTTCTTATTAATCCTTGTGTTTGAGTAACCGGATCATATTGATAGAACATCTGGCCATCAAAACGCGGTCCATATGCAGAGCTTGTACCACTGGTGCTTGCACCATCAGAGCTCGCTCCATAAGAATAATGAGCTGCACCATCAAGTCCCTGCCCATATTCGTATTGCAGATCAGGCCAACGATTTGGCGATTCTACCGAACCGTTAGAGGTAAATTTAATCCCTAGTCTTTTTTTCTTACTATTTCCAGATTTTGTGGTAATAATGATGGCACCATTTGCACCCCGCTGACCATACAAGGCTGCTGCGCCCGGGCCTTTTAATACCGTTACACTCTCTATGTCTTCAGGGTTAATGTCATTTACACTACTTCCATAATCCGCTGGCATGTTATCGCTTCCTGTCCCATAAACAACGTCAGATGCGTTTGCTGTTCGCCTGCCCCCACTATTATTAATTACAACCCCATCAAGTACAATTAGGGCCTCGTTATCTCCTGTAAGATTATTTTCGCCACGAAGAATAATTTTATTGGAACCCGCCGGACCTCCGTTTGACCGTACCAGGTTTAATCCAGCAACTTTACCCGACAAAGCATCACTCCAGTTTGAAGAAACAGCATCAGTCAATTGATTACTGTCAATCTTAGTAACTGCATAACCTAAAGATTTCTCTTCTCTTTTGATTCCTAAAGCAGTAACTACAACTTCCGACAAATCATTTGAAGATGGCTTTAATGTTGCGTTTAAAGTAGTTAGTGAATTCGCTTTAATCGTAACGCTCTGTGCAATAAATTTTTCATAAGAAATAAAGCTTATTTCAACTGAATAAATACCCGGAGCAACATTTAGGGCATATTTACCATTATCTTCTGTCTGTCCTACTACCCCGCCTATTATTCGTATAACAGCTCCCGGAAGTGCAGCGCCTGATTCATCAACCACCTTACCTGTTAACTTTCCATTAGTTTGAGGCTTAGGTATGATAAGTATATTACTGGCACTGGATTGTTTGAAAGTAAAGGATGTACCATTTAGAAGAACGTTTAAAGTTTCTTTTACAGAACGATTTGCTTTATTGATCCTCACAATACGCTGATCATTTAATTGCGTATTGCTGTAGTTTATAGATAATCCACTTAATTTCTCCACTTGCAAGAAAGCATCTTTTAGTGTAATTCCTTGGGCTTCGAAGAAGATAGTCCTATCTATATTTGTTTGCGCCTGGGCTTTAAATATGCTGAACGAAAATTGTAAAAGCACCAGTATGGTCAACAACCATAACTTTTTCATATATTTACTTTGTTTATACTTATTTATTCTTGAGTTTAAATTTTGACTTGAATGCCTGGAATTGTTACCAGCAATTCCGGGCTATCTTTACTATACTTCAGGTAGATCTAATTCATAGTTTTTCCTCCTTTTTGATTAGCACGATATATATAAATGTTCCCGTTTTTCTTAGTATAAGTTAGGCCAGATAATACCATTAACTCGTCCATAACATTATTCAAAGGCATGTTTTTAAACTTCGCAGTTACCCTGGTATTTCCAATACCAGAATCAATAAACTCAATCCTAACACCGTAACGATGCTCCAACGATGACATAACTTCATGTATGGGTACATCATAAAAAACAAAGTGATTTTTGATCCATGAACTTACGTCTGTAGCTTCTGTAGCGTCAAAAGCATAAAGCCCGGTTATTGTGTTGATTTCAATCTGTTCATTAGGGGTCAGGTATCTAACTAAATGACTCTTTCCCTCAATGGTATTCATCACGCCCACTTTCCCACTATTTACTGTTACAGTCACTTTATGATCAGAAGCAAATGCCTTTATATTAAAAGAAGTTCCTAGTACAACTGTTGAAATCTCACCACTTTGTATAACAAAGGGCCTTTTGTGGTGCTTTACATCAAAAAATGCCTCTCCGTCCAATGAAACCGATCGCTTGTTGCCACTAAAATTCTTTCTATATTTTATTTTACTCCCCCCTGCGAGATAAATCACCGAACTATCTGGTAAAAGAATCTTAGACTGCTGACCTTCAGGATTGATAATCTCAGTATACTCTACTGCAGTACTTTCTTTATAAGAAGCGTGTTTATACCACCATAAAGACATGGAACCGATAATTAATATCGATGCAGCGTAAGCTAACCAATGTATTTTTCGGCCAACATTAACAATGTTACCTTTTTCTTCCTTTTGAATATGGGTACTGATGAGCTTCCAACTAGTTGGCTCTATCTCATCAGCTTTTTTAAAGTAAGATTTTGAAGCTTCTAATATTTGCATGGTTTCCCTGAACTGCTCCTGATGATTTGGATGCAGTTCAAGCCACTCATGCAATTCGGTTAGCTCCTCATCACTGATTGTTTTTTCAAAATATGCAATTATTAACTGATAGCTATTGTCTTCCATTATACCTGTCTCTAAAATGAAAGACAGATTTTAAGCACACAGTTACGTAGCGAAGTATATTAAAGTTATGTTAATAAATGATTAACCTCGGGAAGTAAGATTAGTAGAATCCTTTAGCATTCTTCTTAATTCTTTTATTGATTGATATAGAGTGGTTTCTACCGTTCTTATAGAAATACCCAATACCTCTGAAATTTTCCTTTTATCAACCTGATCAATCCTGCTCATTAGCAAGATCTCCCTTTGTCTTTCAGGCAGTTTATCAATCAAACGTAGTATCTTGCTTACCGACTCCGTGCCAGACAGTATTCGAAAAGGCGTGTGGGTGTCCTCAAAAATGTGATTTTGAAAAGAAATATCTTCAATGGAATCAACCGGATCCTTTTTCTTCTGATTATAGTTTATAGAGAGGTTCCTTGCTGAAGTAAAAAGATAATTTTTAATGTTCAGGATAGAGCTATCACTTCGTCCGTCCCAAATTTTAATGAACAAGTCGGCAATGATCTCTTCTGCTGCTTCATAATCTTTAGTATAGACAGCACAAAAATGACATAATGGTTTATAATACCTATTAAAAAGAGTTTCAAGGGCTACCGAATCATTTTTTCTCAAAAGATCGGTCAATTCTTCATCTGTAAGTTTTAGATACATCCCTGGTTCTTCATTTTGCAAACAAAATTAAAGATGTAATGTTAGCCTAATGTTAAATAATCACTACTCACAGTGCCATCCAAATAGGGAATTTATTTTGAATGTGCTACTAAAGCAAATTTGGATAGTCAGAAATGATCCCATCAACATTTAAAAGTTTTAGTTTGGCAATATCCTCTTTAGTGTTAGCAGTCCAGGGAATCACCTTGATATTTGCAGCATGACATTTCTGTACAAGATCTTTATCAACTAATCTATATTCAGGGCTTAGGATAAATGGATTAAATCCAAGTTCTGCAATATTTTCCTCAAAAGTTTTCTTATTTGCTATCAGGTAAGAGGTTTTTATCTTTGGATATTTTTGATGCAAAATCTGCAGAGTTCTCTTATCAAAAGATTGAATAACTACATAGCTAGATATTCCCTTATTCTCTATCACGTCCATTAATAACTTTACAAATTTCTCGGGTTCAGGGTTTGAGATGTTATCACCCGCAGGACTGCATTTGGTTTCAATGTTATAGAACATTTGTTTTTTCCCCTTTGAATACTGTTGAACAGAATCAACCAAATCTGCTAACCGAGGGATATAAGATTTGATCTTTTTTTGTTCAGGGAAACCTGTATGCGGCTTGGTCCCCAAATCAAATACTTTAATCAAATCATAATCCATTTGATATACAACATACTTTTTCGAATCTGCCGAAGGTATTTCCTTACCTTCAGGAGTTAGCATAAACCCTGGGCTTAAATAATCGTCGTGAGTTACCACAACTTCACCATCTTTAGTTATATGCGTATCCATTTCTAAGGTTGTAACCCCAATATCTATAGCATTATGCATTGCAATAATTGTATTCTCAGGCATTAAGCCTCTGCCACCTCTATGTGCTTCAGTGCTAAATGCGGGAAATTCAGAAATTTTGTCAGAGCTGTTATTTTTGATGGTTTTACATCCAAGCAAGCACAGTAATGCTAAAGAGCTCATACAAATTATATTCTTCATTTTATCTATTTTAAAATGTTAAGGACCTCAGCAAATTTATTAATAAAGCAATTAAGCCTCTGTTAAGTATTCATTAAGCCAGAGCCCACTTTACATATTAAGATTCAATCTCACTCAATAAATATTGTTTCACCAGATTTTTGAACTCTAGGATCTGAGTTTCCACCCATTGCGTATCTCTTCCTAATTCTTTAGCCATCAAGCTGGCCACCTCTGGGGCAAGCAGTAACGCGCCTTTTGCATCAAGAAACAACAGCCGCATTCTACGAGAAAGTACATCCTCTATAGAGCGTGCCATTTCATTCCTCACCATCCAGATCACTTCTGCTTTTACGTAATCGTATCCCTTATATACAGGAACATTTAATTCTGGTTCATCTACCATCAACGTCCTTATCCCTTCCGCATCTGCGCCATAAATCCCTAAAGCACCTTCATCAATTCCCGGAAGATAACCGTGAATCTTAACGCCTTCAGTAATACATTTGGCCGCCGGCAGCTTACCAAGCTCAATAGCCTTATTTACCACATCCATAGCCATTCTCCGATAAGTAGTCCATTTACCCCCGGTTATGGTAACGAGCCCCGATTTACTGATTATAAGCTTATGGCTTCTGGATATTTCCTTTGTACTATTGGTGTTTTTGCCTGGAGCGGCTAAAGGACGTAATCCGGCAAATGCAGCCAGCACATCAGACCGAGATGGTACCTTTTTCAGATATTTACCTGCCGTACTTAATATAAAATCAATTTCCTCGTCCAGTGGTTTAGGCTCCAAACTGTGCTCATCCAATGGCGTGTCTGTAGTACCTACAAGCACTTTCCCATGCCATGGAACAGCAAACAACACACGTCCGTCTGATGTCTTTGGAATCATTAAGGCGCTACTGCCTTGCAGAAACGACTTGTCGAGCACCACATGAGCACCCTGACTTGGTCGCACTATTGGATTACCAGAAGGCACATCCATCTTTAAAATCTCATCAACAAACACACCGGTAGCATTCACCACCACCTTAGCTTTTAACGAATAAGATTTCCTGCTTTCAAGATCAGTGAACGAAACGCCATTAACCAATTCCCCTTCCTTCACCAAACCAGTTACCTTCATGTAGTTAAGGAGAACACCTCCATACTCCGCAGTAGTCTGAGCCAAATTTAAAGCTAACCTTGCATCATCAAACTGACCGTCACTGTAACTAATACCTCCAATTAACCCATCCCGTTTTAAACCAGGAATTGCCTGCAAAACCTTATCAACAGATAGAAATGATGATTTTTTAAACCCACTTTTACCAGCAAGCAAGTCATAAAATTTTAATCCAACTAAATATTTGTATTTAGAAAACCATGAATAACATGGTATAATAAAATCCTGATCTTTCACCAAATGAGCAGCATTCTTTAAAAGCAGGCCGCGTTCATGCAGGGCCTCGTAAACTAAGGCAATATCACCTTGAGCCAAGTACCTCACACCGCCGTGGACTAACTTCGTGCTTCTGCTTGATGTTCCCTTTGCAAAATCAGACTGTTCCAAAAGCAAAGTACTGTATCCTCTGGAGGCTGCATCCAGAGCAGTTCCCAATCCCGTTGCGCCCCCACCTATAATGATAACATCCCAATCGCTTTTCCTATCAATGCGTTCAATAAATGCTGCTCTATTAAAAATCATTTCGTTTATTTTCTATTTAAGCCGTTATTATTTCATAAACTTTCGTTTAAACACACAATAACAACAAAACGAAACTAAACATAATTATTTTATAATGAAAACAAAATAATTAAAAAATTCAGACAACTATTTCTATTGCTTAGCTAACTTTACAGTTGAAAAATATCATTATATTAATAGCTCTTTATATTTTAGCTCTAATGATTAACATTGCAGAAAGACACCAATATATTTTAAATAAGATTCAAGTAAACGGATCCCTCGATGTTCAAAGCTTATGCAAAGAACTCGATGTTTCGTCTGTTACAATACGGAAGGATCTGAAACTACTTGAAGATAAAAGTCTTCTTTTTAGAACCCATGGAGGGGCAACCTTGAACAATCCGTATACAGTAGATAAACCTGTAAATGAAAAAGAGCATCTTCAATCTGCAGAAAAAATCAGAATCGGAACACGCGCTGCCGAACTCATAGAAGATAACGATTCTATCATTATAGCATCTGGCACTACCGTCCTTGCACTAGCCAGATGCATTAAACCAAAAGGTTCATTAACGGTAATTACCTCAGCATTAAATGTTGCCCTTGAGCTTGTTCATCATTCAAACATAGAAGTAATTCAGCTGGGTGGATTACTAAGAAAAAGCTCATCATCCGTTACAGGCCCTTATTCTGATAATGTATTAGGAAATGTATTTTGCAGCAAATTGTTTTTAGGTGTTGATGGAATAGACCTGGAGTTTGGCCTAACTACAACAAACGCTTTTGAAGCTCACTTAAACCGACAAATGATAGATTCATCTCAAAAAATAATTGTCCTTGCTGATTCAACCAAATTCGGGAAACGTGGCTTTGGCAGAATATGTGGCATCGAAGAAGTAGATCATATCATTACTGATAGCGGTGTGTCCGAGCACACCATAAAATCAATTGAGAGTATGGGAATTAAAATATCAATAATTTAAAACACCTAATTTAAAGTTCACAATAGGTTAATATAGCTGATGTACATTTACTATATACATCATCCATATGAACAGCGTTTTCAAATTCTTTATCCCGCCCGACAAAAAATTCCAGCCCTTATTTGAGCAATCAGGTAAAAATCTGATCAGTATTTCCGAAACACTTTTACTCGCCCTTAGCACCAATGATCTTGATCAGCGGAATAAGCACATCAAAAAAATTGAACAGCTGGAGCGTAACGGAAATAAAATAAGGCATGCCGTTTTTCTAGGTTTAAGCAAAAGCATGATCACCCCATTCAGTAGGGAAGATATTCATACCCTGATTAGTGCGCTTTATGATATTGCAGACCATATCCGGGCCGCAGCCATTAGCATAGAAATGTTCAATATTCTTCAGCTCGATAAAACAATGATCAAGCTCGCCAACCTGCTCACAGAAATGTGCAGAGACCTCGATAGCGCCCTTAAAGAGCTAAGGAACTTCAAGAATAAAACCATTATATCAGATGTTTGTTTGAGGATATACAAAGGTGAAAGTAAAGCAGATCAGCTATGCAACCTTGCAGTCGCAGGCCTCTTTAAAACCGAATCCAACCCAATAGAGCTCATCAAGCAGAAGGAGCTACTGCAGACATTAGAAATGGCGACGGATAAGTGTGATGACGCCGCCAATGCCCTTGAAGCTATTCTCGTAAAAAACTCTTAACTGCTATCTTACTACCATCTCCATTCACCGGCAATCTTTAGTGGAACTTCCAGATTATTCTGTTTCAAGAACCCTTTTAGTTCATCGTCAGTTTGTTTTTTAACGGGTAATGCAGGAGTATTTGCAAGACCATACACCAGCATAGCACTAAAACGTACCGTATTTTTCAATTGCTGCTCATCAACTAATTTAAAAACGTCTCCATCCGAATGATAGAAAGGCCCCGAATTATTAGGTAAATCCCCCCCAGTTCCCCCACCAATAGGAATCCCCTGTAGCATAAAAGGCTGATGATCACTATGTAACCATGCTCCAGAATAAAATAAGTTTTTAAATCCTGTATCAATCTTAGTAATCTGGCTGCCCCACGAAGAAAATAGATCCTTCATCTCAACTCTGCTGGTGGCAAATCCTTTCGGATTATTGGTCATGTCGTAATTCAACATAAATTTTACCTGATCAAGCGTATTTAAATGCCTTGCAGCTTCAACGTAGGCTTTTGAGCCCAGCAACCCTTGCTCCTCTCCCATAAACAGCACGAACTCAATTGTTCTTTTATTTTCTAGCTTTAGTGCTTTGTACGTTCTGGCCATGTCTATCACCGCGAAAGAACCTATACCATTGTCAATTGCGCCTGTAGCCAAATCCCAACTATCAAGGTGACCGCCAACAACAATTTTCTCTCCCAATGTATCTGTACCTTTTAAAGTAGCTATTACATTTCTGGCTTTAATTATACCAGAGAAATTGGTCATATCTATGCTTGCAAACTGTTTCTGGTTTTTTAGTTTTTCCTTAATACGCATCCCATTTTCAAAACCAATGCAAACAGCAGGTATCGGAATTAATTTTCCCGTTACAGAGGCTGTACCGGTAAGCAATACACCCCCTTTTACGCCATTAATAATGATAATTCCAGCAGCACCGTACTTTGTAGCAATAGCCGTTTTTTCTGAACGATGAAGCGATGGAGTACCTTCGGGAGACCCAGGAAGCACACCTAAAAATACCAATGCTATTTTCCCCTTCACTTTGCCCGAGTCCAGTTTATAATCTTCTTCAAGACCGTTGCCTAAATCAACCAGCTCCGCCTTTACATTTGCTTTTACAGGGGAATGAGCAAGGGTTACCGATGTTATTGTAATTAGGCTGTCTGCCGAATCACCAACTTTAGTTTCATTGGTTAAGCGGCTCCAGCTTTCTACTTCAAACCCTTGGAATTTTACATCATAGCCATAAGATTTCAACAATTTATAGGCGTACTCTTCGGCCTTCGCGCCGTTAGCAGATCCTGTTAACCTGTGCCCTATTGATTCAGTGGCATTTTTTAAATTTATATACGCTTTAGATCCACTCTGAACTTCTTTATTGATTTTATCGAAAGCGGATCCAAAATCATCCTGCGCCTGAACTTTAATAAAGGCACAAAAAACAAATAAAAAGAGAGAAATTCTCATAAAGGATATTTATAGTTTATGATAATACCATAACAGAAAAAAACGAATATTATTTCTTACGCTCGGTAGTATATCTTACCAGTTGCTCCAATCCGGTCCGTGCCTCGCCAGGCTCAAAGCTGTGCAGAATATCGAAAGCTTCCTGCTGATACTGCATCATTTTCTGATTGGCATAATGTACGCCGTCTTTTGCATTTACAAAATCGATAATCTCCTGAATTTTCACAGGATCATCCTGATGGTTCTTTACAAGACTAACGATTCGTTTCTTTTCAGCTTTTTCAGCCCGGTTTAAAGCGTAGATCAAAGGCAGTGTAACCTTTTTTTCCTTGATGTCTATTCCTAGCGGCTTTCCAACATCATCAGTTCCAAAATCAAAAGTATCATCCTTAATCTGAAAAGCTATTCCAACCTTCTCACCAAATAGCCTCATCTTTTCTATGGTCTCATCATCAGCACCTGCAGAAGCTGCTCCACAAGCGCAACATGAAGCGATTAAAGATGCCGTCTTCTGTCTGATAACATCAAAATACAACGCCTCACTGATATCCATGCGCCTTACCTTCTCAATCTGCAGCAACTCACCCTCACTCATCTGTTTTACCGCCTCAGATACTATTTGCAGCAATCGGAACTCACCATTATTTACTGATAGCAATAAACCCTTAGCCAGCAAATAATCGCCAACTAATACGGCTATTTTATTTTTCCATAATGCATTAATAGAAAAGAACCCTCTTCTTTCATAAGCATTGTCAACTACATCATCATGAACCAATGTGGCAGTATGAAGTAACTCTACTAATGCAGCCCCACGATGAGTAGATTCGATAATACCACCACAAAGTTTTGCAGCAAAAAAAACGAACATCGGACGGATCTGCTTACCCTTTCTTTTTACAATATAATGGGTAATACGGTCTAATAATGGAGCATCGCTATGCATCGAGTCTTTGAATTTTTCTTCGAAGACATCAATATCTTTTGCTATTGGTAATTTTATCTGATCTATTCCAGGCATTCAGGTAAAAAATGTGTGTGCAAACATAAATTAAATTCCTTTAAAACCGTACTTTTAGTAAAAAGTTTAAGGTGAAAATAACATTAATAGTACTATCCTCTCTGCTAGCCCTGGCAATTGTGGTCTATCTGTTAGGCCCAAAACCTCAGCATCCACTTTATTCAACAAATCTCCCCGCAATTCCCCCAGTTGATAAACTCGAAGATTATATTAAAAGTATAGAAAGTCGACATAAAATAAAACCAAATAATGAAGCTGAAATTGTTTGGGCTGATAATGCTGTCCATCAGCAAACGGAGTATGCAGTAGTTTATTTACATGGCTACTCGGCTTCAAAAGAAGAAGGAAATCCCGTTCATATAAATCTTGCTAAAAAAATAAAAGCAAATCTTTATCTCTCCCGACTAGCAGATCATGGTGTAGACACCGTTTCGGCAATGGAATACTCAACTGCCGATCATTTATGGGAAAGCGCCAAACAAGCTCTTGAAATAGGAAAAAGATTAGGTAAAAAAGTGATTCTTGTTGGCACCTCTACTGGTGGTACACTGGCATTAAAGCTTGCAGCCACTTATCCGGATATTTATAGCGTTATTCTAATTTCGCCTAATGTGGCAATTAACGATAAGCTTGCTTTTCTTGCCAATAACCCATGGGGATTAGAAATGTCGAGATTGGTAATTGGCGGGAAAGAAAAAATAGTAGAAGGCAAGTCTGAAGAATATAAAAAGTACTGGTATACCCAGTATCGTCTGGAATCTGTGGTACAACTGGAAGAGCTGGTTGAAACAAGCATGACCGAAGAAACTTTTAACAAGATTAAACAACCACTATTACTTTTATACTACTATAAAAATGAGCAGGAACAGGATCCTGTCGTAAAGGTCGATGCGATGTTAAAAATGTATGATGAATTAGGAACACCAGCCAGCTTAAAAGCCAAGGTAGCCATCCCTAACGGAGGAAGTCATGTTCTTGGCTCTCATATTACTTCCAAAGATATTGAAAGTGTACAGAGGGCTATTGACAACTTCATTACAAATACTTTAAAGATCAAAACAAACTAAAATCTCAGTCTTTCATGGCTTTAGATGGGCAGGCAAAATCTGTCCGCTTCAACCCGGTAGATTTGATGGCTCCATATCCTCCTGCAATATCCACAACATGATCAACCCCTCTCGCTTTTAGTATAGATGCCGCTATCATAGAACGGTAGCCACCGGCGCAATGAATATAATAGGTTTGCTTAGTATCAATTTCCTTTGTCCATTCATTAATATAATCCAAAGGACGGGCCAGCGTATTCTCTAAATGCTCTGCTTCATATTCTCCTGGCTTCCTTACATCAAGGGCGTTCACATCAGGATCCGCATTTACGATATCTTCAAACGCTTCAGCAGAAATAGAAGTAATGATGTCTATATCCTTACCACTTGCTTCCCATGCGGCAATGCCGCCTTTCAGGTATCCAATAGTATTATCATAACCTACACGAGATAAACGGGTAATCGCTTCTTCTTCTTTTCCATCCTCAACAATTAACAATAAAGCTTGCTTCAGATCTGTAATTAAGGCACCTACCCACGGAGCAAATTGCCCGTTAAGACCAATATTTACCGACGAAGGAATAAACCCCTTAGCAAAAACCTGTGGATCCCTCGTATCTAGAATCACAGCTCCCGCATGATTAACCATCGCTTCAAACTCATCTGGGTTTAAGGGATTAAAACCCTTTTCATAAACATCATCAAAGCTCTCGTAACCATGTTTATTCATCTCAGCATTCTTGGCAAAGTACTGGGGTGGTGGTAAAATACCATCGGTCACTTCTTTTATAAACTGCTCTTTTGTTGCCGCCTTAAGTGCATAGTTTACTTCCTTTTGATGCCCCAGAGTATCAAAAGTTTCCTTACTCATGTTTTTCCCACAGGCAGAACCAGCGCCGTGTGCAGGGTATACCAGCACATCATCTGGTAAGGTTAATATTTTATTATGCAATGAATCATATAGCGTAGCCGCCATGTCCTCAACAGTTAAAGAACCTTGCTGAGCCAGATCTGGCCTGCCTACATCACCAATAAACAAGGTATCACCTGTAAAAATGCAATAAGACTTACCTTCTTTATCGGTCAGCAAATAAGTTGTAGACTCCGGCGTATGTCCGGGTGTATGCAAAGCAGTAATCGTCAAATCCCCAACTTTAAATTGCTCTCCATCTTTGGCAATATGGGATTTAAAAGATGTTTTAGCAGTTGGCCCGTATACAATATCAGCACCAGATTTCTCTGCTAAATCTATGTGTCCGGATACAAAATCTGCATGAAAATGTGTTTCAAAAATATACTTAATCTTCGCTCTATCTTTCTCCGCTTTCTTTAAATATGGCTCAACTTCACGCAAAGGATCAATTATAGCAGCCTCGCCATTACTCTCAATATAGTAAGCCGCTTCTGCCAAACAACCCGTATAGATCTGTTCAATATTCATATACAAATTTAAGATTATAATCTTTCAGCATAAAACCTACGTCGCAAATTTACTTTAAACAGTTAATTCCCCTCTTAAAGGCTTTTCTATTAAGCGCACCAGTTCACTTTTTTCCAGACCCTGCCCCATAAGGTACATTAATTTGGTAGTGGTAGCCTCAAACGTCATATCATAACCGCTCACCACTCCCATCTGTTGCAGCTTTTTACTTGTTTGATACATTCCTAGCTCAACTGAGCCACGCTGACATTGAGTAATATCTATGATCACCTTACCCTTATTAATCGCTTTTTGCAGGCATTCAATAAACCAGTCGGCAGTAGTCGTATTTCCCGAGCCAAAAGTTTCTAAAATAATAGCATCTACCGGAGAATCGGTTATTGCTTTAACTGCCTGAGGTGAAATCCCCGGATACAGTTTCAAAACACCAATATTTGGATTAAATTTCAAATTTACTTTTAACGGCTTCTCCGGCTGAGGTAAAATATAGTTCTTAAAAAAAGAAAGTGTTACTCCTGCTTCAGCCAGAATAGGATAATTTGGCGATCGAAAAGCTTCAAATTTTTCAGCGTTGTATTTTATTGACCTGTTTCCTCTGAACAACTGATAATCAAAATAGATACACACTTCAGGGATCATTGCCTTTCCGTTTGTTTTGGTAGCAGCTATTTCCAGTGCAGTAATTAAATTCTCTTTTGCATCGGTCCTGATTTCTCCAATAGGGAGCTGAGAGCCTGTAAGCACTACCGGTTTCCCAAGGTTTTCGAGCATAAAACTTAAAGCAGATGCGGTAAAAGCCATTGTATCTGATCCATGCAAAATCACAAAACCATCAAACTCGTCATATTTATCATAAATCAACTGAGCAATATCAGCCCAGATCTCCGGTGTCATGTTAGAGGAATCGAGGATAGGATCAAACGAATACACATCAAGATCATAGTTCAACCGCTTTAGTTCAGGAACATTTTGTTGAATTTGCTTAAAATCAAAAGGAATCAGCGTCCCGGTTTTGGGATCATTAACCATTCCAATTGTACCACCGGTATAAATAATAAGTATTCTGGTCATTACTAAACTTTAAAAATGCTGATGGAATTGGCTGTAGTTACTGAAGCAATCTCTTCTACACTTGTATTATAGATTTCAGCCAGCTTTTCTGCAATATGAATAAGGTAACTACTTTCGTTAGGCTTTCCTCTAAAAGGAACAGGGGCTAAATACGGAGAATCAGTTTCTAACACAATATTAGCAAGCGGGATATCTTTTAACACTTCGTCAAGTCCCGATTTTTTATACGTAACCACACCTCCTATACCTAAGTAAAACCCAAGTTCTATAGCATGTTTAGCCTGTTCCAGGTTCCCTGTAAAACAATGAAAAATCCCTCTTAGCTTTTTGTCCTTCTCTTGCTCCAATACTTCAAAAACCTCATTAAAGGCTTCCCTGCAATGAATAACGATAGGCAAATCAAGATCCTTAGCCCAATTAATCTGTTCTATAAAAGCAATTTTCTGAATCTCTAAAGTTGCTTTATCCCAGTAAAGATCAATCCCTATTTCGCCTATAGCATAAATCTCTCTATCCACAATACTTTGGCAAATTTCATCCAATACCAGTTCGTAATCCTCCTTCACCTCACAAGGATGCAGGCCTGCCATCGCAAAACAATTTTTAGGGTATTTCTTCACCATGGCATCTATACTTGCAATCGAAGCAATATCAACATTGGGCAGAAACAATCGCTCTATATTATTATCAAAGCAACGCTGCATAAGCAATGCTTGTTTCTCTTCGTCTGTTTCGTAATACAGGTGTGTATGGGTATCTGTTAAAAGCATGAGCAAAGTTAACAAAAAACCACAGTAAGCTGATAATAACAAAAAGGGGGTGTATCATAAAAATGACACACCCCTTTTAATCTCGCTGTATATACAGCTAAAATATTATTTTTTCACTGGAGCTGCAGGAGTTATTGGAGCAATAGTTGCACCAGCCTGAGCTGTTGGTTTTTTAATATCTACAATCTCAATGTCAAAGCAAAGAGGAGAGAAAGGAGTAATTCCAGCTTGTGGCTGACCGCCTTCTCCGTAACCTAATGCAGAAGGAATAATTACAGTGATTTTTCCACCTTTACCAATTAATTGATAAGCCTCATCAAATCCTGGGATTGCTGCACCGATAGTAAACGGACGTGGAGCATATTTTGCCATAGCATTGTATTTTCCAGCTGCTTTAGCAACAGATTCAACCGAAGTGTCAAAAATATTGTCTTTACCGTCTGCTTTTTTATTAAGCAATTTACCAGTGTAGTTTAACATAATTGTATCACCCGCAACTGGTTTTTGAGCATTACCCGGAGCATTAATTACATACTGTAACCCTGATGCAGTAGTTTGCGTTTTAAGGTTATTGTCAGCAATGAATTTTTTGATTTTACCAGCTTCAGAATCTTTCAATTTAGCTATAGTAGCTTGATAATCTTTTTGGAAAAACTCCTGAGCTTTCTTTTGGAAAGTTGTATCTGCCTCGCCAGCAGCCTTTTTCAATACTTTTTCTATTTTAACAGTAAACACCATATAGGTATCTTTTGCATTTGCTGGTGGTTTTGGCTGACCAGAGTGCTTAGCCATAGTATCAAGGTTTAACTTAAACGTTGCACTATCACCTTCACCAAATAAATAAAGTACATCGTTCATATCGCCATCATAAGCTTTTTTCCCAACAGGAAATACTTGTGGCTGACCTAAATCGAACGTGCTTACAATTGTCGAATCTTTTTCAGTTTTTTGGATAAAGTTGATTTTAACAATATCACCTTCTTTAATTTTTTCGTTTCCTCCAGATTTGTGTATCTGATACATCAAACCTCCCGGTCCTTTTTTGTAGTTGTTACAAGCAGCTAACCCAAGTGTTGCTGCGAAAAGAATTACTATACCTTTCTTCATGTGGTTGTTTATAAATTATTTTTTGGTTTTTATTTATTGTAATAATTGTGTTTTATATTCTATCAATACCGATTTAAATTGCGCTATTGTATCCTCTAAATTCTTATCCGAAAATCCTCCTGCCGCATTCCTGTGTCCACCACCATTAAAATATTTCTTGCAAATTTCATTAGCAGGAAAATCCCCGGTGGAGCGCAAAGATAATTTAACTTTATCAGTTCTTTCAATAATAAATGCGGCAAGCCTGATCCCGTTTATAGATAAGGCATAGTTTACTATCCCCTCTGTATCTCCTGTAGCTATATTATATTCGTTTAATTCTTCTTTAGTAACAGAAATAATTGCGGTATTAAACTCTCGTAGTATCTCTAACTTGTTACTTATACAGTGGCCTAAAAATCTTAACCTGTTTTCAGTAGCATTATCATAAACCAACTGATGGATCTTCCAATGCTCCGCTCCCAGATCTATCAGATCAGCTGCCATGCGGTATACTGCAGATGTTGCTGATGGGAATCTGAAAGAACCAGAATCTGTCATTAAACCGGTATAAAGGCAGGTAGCAATGTCTTTGTTCATCCTTGCTCCATCTCCAAGCTCATCTACAATAAACTCATAAACCAACTGAGCCGCAGCACATGCACTAATACTCCAATGACGATAGTCGTCAAAATCTTCAGGCTCCAGATGATGATCTATCATTAATTTATAAGCACTTGAAGCTCTAACCAACTCGCCAAGTTCATTAATTCTGGTAAGGCTATTAAAATCCAGACAAAAGATCATTGCAGCATCGGCAACTAATTCTGCTGAGTGCTCAGGCTGTTCCGTATAAATGATTACATCAGAGTTATTAGGAAGCCAATGCAAAAAATATGGGTAATCAGTAGGTGTAATCACCTTAACGTGATGCCCCAATTGAATCAAATAAGCATATAAGCCCAAAGAAGAGCCCATTGCATCACCATCAGGTTTATGATGGGTAGTGATCACTATTTTTTGCGGCGTAGCCAGCAACGACTTTATTTCTGAAATGGATAACATAATTTTCGGTCGCAAAGCTAACGAATTAATATTTAATGATTAATTGAACCTATTATATTTCCTCTATAATCCAATTTATTTACAAGATAGAGGTAATATCGAATTGTTTTGTTTTATGCAACGGCAAGTATATATAAATTTCAAACTTTAATATTAACAGTATAAAACGTAATTTTGCAAAAAATTTGAAATAAAAAAATGACAACGAACAGAACTTTTACCATGATCAAGCCTGATGCTGTTGCAAACGGGCATATCGGCGCAATTATTAATGATATAACTACAGCTGGTTTTAAAATCATCGCACTAAAATACACTCAATTAACGCCTGAAACTGCTGGTAAATTTTATGAAGTACATAAAGAACGTCCTTTTTACGCAGATTTAGTAAGCTTTATGTCGTCTGGACCTATCGTTGCTGCTATTTTAGAAAAGGATAATGCAATTGAAGATTTCAGAACACTTATCGGAGCTACCAACCCTGCAGAAGCAGCTGAAGGTACTATCCGCAGAAAATATGCAAAATCTATCGATGCAAATGCTGTTCACGGTTCAGATTCAAATGAAAACGCTGCTATAGAAGGCGATTTCTTCTTTACCGCTGCTGAGCGTTTCTAGTAAGATCTTTTATTATCCTGCATGTTCAAAATTTTATTAACATGCAGGGTAATAATCATAAGTTTGTACCTTTCGGAACAAATTTATTAAAATGAAGAAGATCGCTATCGCACTTTTATTACCACTATGCTCAGTTGCAGCACTTGCTCAGACAAGCAAAAAGCCTACCACCACTACCAAAAAAGCTACCGCTACTAAAAGCGTACAAAAACCAATCGCCCAACCTGCATTTAAAACTACGCTAGACTCGGCAAGTTATTCTTTCGGAATAACAATGGCTAGCAGCATGAAAAAAGACGGTTTAAATGCCCTTAATTACGACTTATTAGTTCAAGGTCTGAAAGACGCCTTTAATGATAAGCCTTTCGCTTTAACAACACAAGGTTCACAATCTGCCATCAACAATCTATTTGCAACCTTAAGTAAAAAGAAGTTCGGACCAGCAATTGCCGAAGGCACAGCATTTCTGGAAAACAACAAAAAACAACCCGGAGTTCAGGTTACAGCAACTGGATTACAATACCAGGTAATTACAAAAGGCACAGGTATTATGCCCAAAGCTACAGACTCAGTTCTTGTACATTATAAAGGTACCCTATTAAACGGAAAACAGTTTGATAGCTCGTACGATAGAGGTGAGCCTATTTCATTCCCGCTTAACAACGTTATTGCCGGATGGACAGAAGGAGTACAATTAATGCCGGCTGGTTCAAAATATAAATTCTTTATACCATACAACCTTGCCTATGGCGAACGTGGGGCTGGTCAGGACATTCCTCCTTACAGCACACTGGTTTTTGAAATTGAGCTTCTTAAGGTAAACGGCAAGTAAATCTAAAACCATTATCATAAGATTTTGTTACATACATTAAAAACATAAAGCTTATGATGACCAAAAGATTTTTCCCACTCGCAATTATTGCATTTCTATCAACCACATTAGCCAGCTGTGAATTAATTCAAGGAATTTTTAAAGCAGGCGTTTGGACCGGAGTAATCGTTGTTGTTCTGGTACTGGCGCTAATCATTTGGTTGATCAGCAGAATATTTTAAGTTAAGTAAAAACACTACAGAAACACAATATCTGTAATCACCTCAGTGCCGGCATGTTCATTTATCTTTTGAATAATGCCGGCTCTAACCATCAGCAATTCATTTTTAACAACCGACGATTCGATTCTCACAAACAATTTCTTGTGTGCAATGTAAATCTGCGTAGTTCGGTTCGCCACAGCTTTACCCATTAATTCTGGCCAAAAAGCAACTACAGAGGTTTCATCAAACCGGCCTTTTAGTCTGTATACATTCAGTAATTTACCAATACCTTCTTTTAAGGTAATATCATTAGGTTTACGCATGATTTACTGATCCGTTATTTACTTCAAATAATGTTACCGGCACGTTTATCTTATTAAACAAAGCCAAAACTCTCTCTCTTCCTGTATCGGTTATAAAAATCTGTCCAAAGTCCTGATGAGAAACCATTTCCATTAATTTATGCATCCTGTTGTCATCAAGTTTATCAAAAATATCGTCTAACAACAGCAAGGGCTTAAACCCTTTATGTTTCTGAAGATAAGCATATTGCGCCAATTTTAATGCAATTAAAAACGATTTTTGTTGCCCTTGCGAACCAAACTTCTTTAAAGGCATTTCTGTAATGGTAAATATCAGATCATCTTTATGAATTCCGGTGGTAGTTCTCTCTAAAATCTTATCCTTTTCTATAGATTGTGCAAGCAACTGTTCAAAAGGAGTATCACTTAACTGGCTCTGGTATTGCAAACTTACCTGCTCATGATCATCTGTTAAAAACTGATAATACTTATCAAACAGTGGAATAAAATCAAGCATAAATTGTTTCCGCTTGGCAAAAATCTTTAGTCCCGACTGAACCAGTTGCTCATTATAAATCTCCAACAAAGTTGGATCATAGCTTCTTGTTATTCCTATCTGCTTAAATAGCGCATTGCGATTCAACAGATGGCGGTTATATAAAATAAGTTCATCTAAATAGTGGGTATCTGTTTGCGAGATCACATTATCCATAAAACGTCTCCGTTCCTCACTCCCATCAGTAATAATATTGGTATCGTAAGGAGAAATCATCACCAAAGGGAACAGCCCAATATGATCAGCTAATTTATCGTACTCTTTTTTATTTCTTTTAAACTGTTTCTTCTGGTTTCGTTTAACACCGCAGGTTATTTTCTCATTCTTTTCTTTGCGGTCAAAATCACCCTGTATTAAAAAAAGATCCTCGGCTGTTTTAATCTGTTGACTGTCAATTGGATTAAAATAACCCTTACAAAGGCATAAATAATGTATTGCATCCAGCAAATTAGTTTTACCGGCGCCATTGTTTCCCACAAACGCATTTACTGTTTTGGAAAAACTAATACTAGCATCTGCGTAGTTCTTAAAATTTAGGAGTGTAATATTCTTTAACCACATATTATCTGAAGCCAAAGTTACCGTTTAGCTTTGTTAAATCGGGTCGATACATGCCTATTTATTTACCCACAAACTTTCCCCATTTTGATGGCAGTTTAACATGCCTCAGCAACATATTGGTTCTAATTAACGCTCAGTTCATTAAACTTTATTTAAATACTCAAAAAAGAGGTTGATACTTTAATGTAAAAATGTATTTTTGCAGTCCTTAATTTTTTTAAATAAAATGTCCACAACAGAAAAAGAAATAAATCAACAGGTAAGAAAGGGTTCTTTTTTACAAGAAAACTCAAAAAGCCTTTTGTTCATTGCAGGTGCTATCATTGTACTAATTGGAATTTACATCTGGTATCAGAATGTTTATTTAAAAAACAGAGCGGAAGAAGCCTCAGCTAAAATGTATAAAGCAGAGCAATTCCTTGGTGTAGACTCATTAGCCAACAAAGCTATAAACGGCGAAGGTGGTTATCCAGGATTTGAAAAAATTGCTGATGAATACGCGAATACTAAATCGGCCAACCTTGCTAACCTTTATTTAGGCGGCATCTATTTACGTAAAGGTGAATACAAAAAAGCAATTGAATCTTTAGGTAAATACTCTGATACAGGAAGCCCTGTTGCAGATCCTTTAGCATTAGGTTTATTAGGTGACGCTTACAGCGAACTAAAAGACTACAAGCAAGCCATCACTTATTATAAAAAAGCTGCTGATAAAGCAAGCAACAAATTCACCTCTCCATTGTTCCTTAAAAAACTAGGTTTAGTTTATGAAGTTCAAAAAGACTATAAAGGTGCTGCTGATGCTTACAACAAAATTAAAACACAGTATCCTCAAAGTCAGGAAGCTCAAATGATAGACGAATATATTGCACGTGCAGAAGCACAGGTAAAATAAGATATTATAACATTATAGTAAAAGGCCGGTACATATGTACTGGCCTTTTTTGTGCACTTCCTTACTTTTCAATTAAAAAACTTTTATGATTTTTCCCTAGCTTTGCCCCATGGCAACACAATTAAAGAACCTGTCTGATTTTTCTCATACAACAGTACCAAACGGAAGCGCTTTTAAGATAGCTATAGCAGTAGCAGAATGGAACGCAGAAATTACCGGAAGCTTATACAATGGCGCTTTGGAAACACTAACTAAACATGGTGTTACCCAAGAGAATATCCTATCAATTGCAGTACCGGGTAGCTTTGAACTAACATCCGCAGCTGATCTGCTTTTACAAAAACATAAGGACCTTGATGCGGTTATTTGCCTTGGCTGTGTAATACAGGGAGATACCAAACACTTTGACTTTATTTGTGATGCAGTTGCAAACGGTATCACTCAGGTAAGTGTTAAACATAGTAAACCTGTAATATTTGGTGTATTAACTACCAATGATCAGCAACAAGCTATAGATAGAGCCGGTGGTAAACACGGAAATAAAGGTGATGAGGCCGCTATTACCGCTTTAAAAATGGCTGAGCTTTTGGCAACAGTCTAAAATTACTTTGATACTTTCTTCGAAAAGCTGTAGATTAGAAGAATATATCAATTAAAGATCATACAGATGAAGAAAGTAGCTATTTTATTACTTGGCGTATTTTTTGCCATATCTGTTTTAGAAGCATGTTCTAACAGGCTTTGTCCGGCTTACAATTCGTATCCGGAAGGCAAGAGAAGAAGATGATAACTAAGGCTAAACTTTAGAAAGATATTAGATGCAGTGGAAAAACATTACTGATTTAACTCAAATCAGCGAAATAAAACAAAAAGAAGGTTACAGTTTAATTTTTAAACACAGTACCCGCTGTTCGGTTAGCTCTATGGCTAAGCGGCGTTTTGAATTGGACTGGGAAGTATTACCAGCTGATACTTCACTGTATTTTCTTGACCTGATCAGCTATCGCGACATCTCTGCAGAAATAGCTGAAATTTTTCAAGTGCACCATGAATCTCCTCAAATCCTTTTGATCAAAGATGGAGATTGTATTCTGGATGCTTCTCATAGTGACATCTCTGCAGACGAAGTTGCAGAAGTGATCAACAACTAGCAAATCTACTTTAGAAGTTAAAAGAAACCCTTTTCCGGGCAGGCTAACGCATGCCTTATATTGCCGTTACACATTGTTTATCAACAATTTACACATCGTTTATACAATCTTTTATTGCTTAAGCATTGGCTAACTATTGTTTAATCATTGTATAAGCATTGCATAAACCCCCAATACAAATCTGATTATCAGATATTTATGTAGGGTTAAAAAATAACATTACACCAGGTAAACATTTCATTTTTGCAACAATTCAAACCTATTGCTTAACTTTGTACCATGATCGCACTTCCGGTTGTTTCAGAAAACCCAGTACAACGTAAACCAGATTGGCTTAGAGTAAAGCTTCCTGTTGGTAAAGAATATGCACAAGTTCGTAATCTTGTAGACACTCATAAGCTACATACGATCTGCGAAAGCGGTAATTGCCCCAATATGGGCGAATGCTGGGGCGCAGGCACGGCTACCTTTATGATCCTGGGAAATATTTGTACACGTTCTTGTTCCTTCTGTGCTGTAGCCACAGGCCGACCTTTAGCCGTTGACCTTGACGAGCCAAACCGTGTGGCCAATTCAGTTAAACTGATGCAGGTAAAACATTGCGTTATTACTTCGGTAGACAGAGATGATTTAAAAGATGGTGGCTCTATTATCTGGGCAGAAACCCTACAGGCAATTAGAAGAGAAAGTCCTGAGACTACTCTTGAAACACTTATTCCGGATTTCAGAGGGGTATGGGACAACTTGTACCGTGTACTGGAAGAAAGACCTGAGGTGATGTCACACAATGTTGAAACGGTTAGACGTTTAACCAAACAAGTGCGTATCCAGGCAAAATACGATAGAAGTTTAGAATGTCTGAAACGCATTTCGGAATTTGGATTAAGAACTAAAACAGGCATCATGCTTGGTTTAGGTGAAACAGAAGATGACGTTTTAGAAGCAATGGATGACCTTGTAGCTAATGGAGTTCATATTTTAACACTGGGCCAGTATCTGCAACCTACACGTAATCATCACCCTGTGATAGACTGGATTCATCCAGATCAGTTTGCTAAATACAAAGAAATAGGATTGGCTAAAGGATTAAGGTATGTAGAAAGCGGCCCTCTGGTACGTTCTTCTTATCATGCAGAGAAACACTTATTTGATTTTTAACTCCCGGTTAATTAAAAACAAATTCTCCTTTCATCTTGTTGTAGTTTCTGTATATTAGCAAAACCCTTGGGAACTACAAAAAAAATATCGCTATCTGAAGAAGAGCTGGTTAGTAAACTGAAAAGTCGGGATACTATAGCTGTTCAGGCATTGTATGACATGTACTCTGGTGCATTGCTAGGTGTTATCTCAAGGATTATTCTGCAAACTGAAGTAGCTGAAGATCTGTTACAAGAAACCTTTATAAAAATCTGGAACTCTGCAGATAGCTACGACAGCTCTAAAGGCCGACTATTTACATGGATGATGAACATTGCACGCAACTTAGCTATAGACAAGTTACGCTCAAAAGATTTTAAAAATTCAGGTAAAAACCAAGATATAGAAAATAACGTAGATTTCATTGACGCACAAAAAGAGGTTACCTTTAATGCGGATATTCTGGGGATAAAAGATATGGTTACCGCGCTTAAACCCGAATTTAACGATGTATTAAATATGGTGTATTTTAAGGGGTACACACACGTAGAAACGGCAGAAGAATTAAATTTACCATTAGGTACTGTAAAAACACGTATCAGAATGGCTATTATGGAATTAAGAAAGCATTTTAACTAAAGTGGAAGAAGTAAAAGCATATATTGAATCAGGCATACTTGAACTTTACGTTCTGGGGCAATTAAATGCTCAGGAGCAGAAAGAAGTTGAAGCAATGGCATCAAAATATCCTGAAGTAAAACAGGAAATTGAAGCCATTGAGATTGCTATGGAACAATATGCGCTTGAAAATGCGATAAGTCCTTCTATTGATCTGGAGAGCAAAATTCTTGAAAAAATAGGCGTTACCAAAAGCCCGGAAAAAACCGAGTCTTTACCAGAGCCTGTTAAAGTAGTTGAACCGATAAAAGAAGCGGTAATTGTACCATTGAACACCGCTCCTTATGAGTCTAAAATAAAATCTTTACGAATTGCACTTGTAGCATGTATTGCGCTTTTAGCTGTAAGTATTGTTGCGCTTTACTCTGCACACAATCAATTAGGCGATGCCAAAGATCAGATTGCTGCCTTAAACCTTAACAACGAGAAATTTACAAGTACTGTTAATTTCATGAAGCAAAGCAATGCTGATCTGCAAAAGATCATTGATATGAACAATGATCCGGATTGGAAAACCGTAAAACTAGCTGGAACTGTTATGGATCCGAAAGCGAAAATGACGGTTTACTGGCATGCAAAGGGTAAACATGTAATGGTCGACAATTCTAAAATGGATTTACCTGCCAATGATCAGCAACATCAATATCAACTTTGGGCTATTGTAAATGGCAAACCTGTTGATTTAGGTGTATTTGACGTTAAAGCAGATTCTACTCATATTCTTGTGGCCATGAAAGAAATTGGCTCTGCTGCTGCATTTGCAGTAACGCTAGAGAAAAAAGGTGGCAGCGTAAGTCCTACCATGAATCAAATGATTGTAATAGGCAACGTTTCGATCTAACAATTTTAACCCAGAAAATCTTTTACAGTTTTTGGAAGTTGCATTGCAACCTGTGATGCAGTTACATTAAAAACATCTGCAGCCAAATCATCGCCTGCTTTGCCATGAAAATAGCATCCTAATATTGCGGCATCCTTTGCAGGATAACCTTGTGCAACATATGCGGTAATTATTCCGGTAAGCACATCACCCATACCACCCTGTGCCATTGCCGGGTTACCAGTGGAATTAATAAGTACTTCACCTCGCTGGCTCACAATAAAAGTATATTGATTTTTAAGAACAATCACTATGCCTAGCTGTATCGCTTTTTTTCGTGCAGTCTGTAGCCTGTCCCACCAATTCGTATGCTTGCCAAATAAATTATCAAATTCCTTTAAGTGGGGTGTTATTATGGAGTGTTTTTCTATTACAGCCAACAGATCCGGACGCGAAGCTAATATATTTAAGGCGTCTGCATCTGCAATAAAGTCTCTTTTTAGGGCAAATAACTGCGCCAGTGTCTGTTCAGCTTTTGCTCCTTTACCTAAACCAGGGCCTATAGATATGGCATTATACTTAGTTAGTGCTTCATTTTTTAGCAGTGCCTTCCTTTTTACAAACATTACTTCCGGTAGGGATGTATTCAACGCCACCAGGCCGCTTTCGGGCATTGAAGTGGTAGTCAGCCCCGCTCCTGCATAAAGGCAACCCTTAGAGGCCAGCAACGCAGCTCCCATAGTTTGGGGAGCACCTGCAATAATTAATGCATGCCCATAAGTGCCTTTATACGAAAATGCTGTTCTTTCTTTAAACAACTTTTTGATATCATCAGGTTGTATAAGGCGATATGGAGATGTTTCTTCTTCTTTAGTATTTTGTTTACCCAGACCCGTTCCTACCACCTGCACTTTGCTGTGCGGATCTGAGTCTGGAATGAAAGAATCTAAAAAGATAGCCATATGCTTAAAGTCCCATTTCTTTTTTCAAAAACTTACCGGTAAGGCTTATTGGGTTTTGAATTAATCCTTCTGGTGTGCCCTCAAAGATAATTCTGCCTCCACCTATACCGCCTTCTTCACCAAGGTCAATAACCCAGTCGGCAACTTTTACAACATCCAGGTTATGTTCAATAACAAGTACTGTATTTCCCTTTTCAACCAATTCGTTTAGTACACCTAACAATACATTGATATCTTCAAAGTGCAAACCCGTAGTTGGTTCATCCAGAATATAAAAAGTTCTTCCTGTATCTTTTTTAGAGAGTTCTGTAGCCAGTTTTACACGCTGCGCTTCTCCTCCCGATAAAGTTGTTGATGATTGCCCCAGGGTGATATATCCTAAACCAACATCTTTAAGTGTTTTAATTTTGCGATAAATAGAAGGCATGTTCTCAAAGAAGTCGCATGCTTCTTCTATACTCATGTCCAATACGTCGCTGATAGATTTACTTCTGTAACGTACTTCCAGCGTTTCGCGGTTATATCTTTTTCCTCCACACTCTTCACATGGCACCTGTACATCTGGCAGGAAGTTCATCTCTATAACCTTCATTCCTCCACCCTGACAGGTTTCGCAACGCCCCCCCTTTACATTGAAAGAGAAGCGGCCGGGCTTATAGCCTCTTATCTTGGCTTCAGGCAGCTGAACGTACAGATTTCTGATATCTGAAAATACACCTGTATAGGTGGATGGATTAGAACGTGGCGTACGACCAATAGGTGCCTGATCTATTTCGATTACTTTATCTATTTCTTTTAAGCCGTTAATCTTTTCGTACGGAAGCGGATGTTTTTTTGCTCTAAAGAAGTGATGGTTTAATATGGGATACAGTGTTTCAGTAATTAAACTTGATTTGCCACTGCCAGATACTCCGGTAACTGCTATAAACTTGCCTAATGGAAAATCAACCGAAACATCTTTTAAATTGTGGCCGCTTGCCTTAATGATGGAAAGCTTGTGTCCATTTCCTTTTCTGCGTTTTGCAGGCACCTCTATCCCCTTTTTACCATTTAGATAAGCGGCAGTTAAGGTATCCGATTTCAGGATTTGAGCTGGTGTTCCCTGCGCAACAATTTGGCCACCATGGGCTCCTGCAGCAGGGCCTACATCAATTACATGATCTGCTTCCAGAATCATGTCCTTATCGTGTTCAACAACCAACACCGTATTACCAAGATCCCTAAGATTTTTAAGGGCTCCTATTAAACGCTCATTATCACGCTGATGCAAACCAATACTAGGCTCGTCCAGAATATACATTACATTCATTAACTGCGACCCGATTTGGGTAGCTAACCTGATTCTTTGTGCCTCACCGCCAGAAAGTGTACGTGCAGTACGATCTAACGACAGGTAATTTAAACCAACATCTGTAAGGAAGCCTAATCTGGCGCGTATCTCTTTAAGAATTTCTTTGGCAATAATGTTTTGCCGCTCGGTAAGTCTGCTCTCTACATCTACATACCAGTTTTTAAGGCTGATGATGTCCATTTCGGCAAGCTCAAATATGTTCTTACCATCAATTTTAAAGTTCAGGCTCTCTTTCTTTAAACGCGCGCCATTACATACAGGGCAGGTTTTTAGTTTCCGGAAGCTCTCCATATCATCAACTCCTCCCTCACCCTTCCGCTCTTGCTGCTCTTCTAACAGCTTAATAATTCCATCAAATGAGATTTGATAGTTCTGAACGTTCCATTTATTATACTCTACGGCTACACTTAATAATTCGTGAGTACCATTTAGAAGAATATTAATATTCTCTTCTCCAAGTTTTTCAAGTGGAGTTGAAAGCGAGAAATTATATTTTTTTGCAAGTGCCTTTAAAACCTGAAATACCCATACTTCCCGGTATTCGCCTAACGGGGCTAATCCTCCATTTAGAATACTTAGTTTAGGATTCGGCATCACCGACTCTTTATCAATTACAAATATGTATCCTAAGCCGTCGCAATTCTCGCAAGCTCCATAAGGAGAGTTAAAAGAAAAACTATTTGGCTGTGGCTCATCGTAAGAGATGCCCGTTGTTGGGCACATTAAAAAACGACTGAAATGAGACACATTGTTTGCCTTATCACTTATTTTGATGATTCCCTTTCCTAAACGCATAGCGGTTTGGAGTGAATCCTGAAGTCGTTTTATATCTTTTCGGTCTATTACAAGCCTGTCTACAACAATTTCAATGTCGTGGATCTTGTACCTGTCAACCTGCATTTTAGGTGTAATATCCTGTATATCGCCATCGATACGCACTTTAACGTATCCTTGTTTACGGATTTGTTCAAAAAGTTCCCGGTAGTGGCCCTTACGACCTTTAACAACGGGTGCCAGGATATTTACCGGCATGTCATCAAACTTATTGAATATGTTATTAAGGATCTGATCTTCGCTCATACGCTCCATCTTCTCACCTGTATTGTAAGAAAAGGCATCAGCTGCGCGGGCATAAAGTAAACGCATAAAATCATAGATCTCAGTAATTGTTCCTACAGTAGATCTTGGGTTCTTACTTGTCGTTTTTTGTTCAATTGCAATAACCGGACTTAAGCCCGAGACTTTATCTACATCAGGTCTTTCCATCCCCCCCATAAACTGGCGCGAATAGGCACTAAAGGTTTCCATATACCTCCGTTGTCCCTCGGCATAAATGGTATCAAATGCCAACGAGGACTTGCCGCTTCCACTTAAGCCTGTAATTACAACAAGCTTATTTCTGGGAAAGGAAACATCTATATTTTTAAGGTTATGCACCCTGGCACCATACACTTCTACATCTTTTTGCTCGCCCAGGTCAATGGTATTTTTGCTCATATATATATTAAAAACAATATGGATATCTGATGATTAAGATAACAATTTTAAAGGCACAAAGGTAAGCCATTATAAGGAAAGATTATCTATTTACCAAACTATGGTTGTGTCATTTTCTGTAGGATGGCCTGTACAGACCAGCACCCTGCCCGCCGCAATTTCATCATCCATTAAAATTTCGTTATAATCCATACGTACACCGCCTTTGACGCAATTTGCAGTACATGTACTGCAGATTCCAGCCTTACAACTGTACGGCACATCTATATTTTGTTCAAGAGCGGCATTAAGTATCGTCTTATTATAGGGCACCGAAAGTCTGTATTCCTGCCCTCTAAGGTTCAAAACCACAGAGTAGGTATTTGTATCTTTTAATTCCTTTTCCGTAGTATCGTCTTCATCTACTTCATCCTCCGGCATTACAAAAGTTTCTCTTTTGATCTGACTGATATCGAATCCCAGGTTAAGCAGGGTAATGCGGCAGGTAACCATATAGTCTATTGGCCCGCAGGTATAGAATAAAGCGTCTCTTTCATTAAACTCCATGTATTCCTTAACTATTTTTTCTATAAGAAACACATTTAACCTGGCCATCATCAGATTCTGCGATTGGCTTGATACGTAAATAATCTTAAACCTATCGGGATAGTTTTTCTCCAGCTCATTAAGCTCATCGTAAAAAAGTGTTTCAGCTGGCGAGCGACTACTATATATAAGGATGAGCTTCGAATGGCTTTCTTTTACCAGAGCCGTTTTAATAATAGCGAAAAGTGGTGTAATGCCTACCCCTGCGCCAAAAAGGAAAACAGTTCTTTTTAGCTCATCTTGCGGCGGGTAAGTAAACAAACCATTGGGTTGCATAGCATACAGGATATCTCCAACTGCTGTTCTATGATGCAATAGTCTCGATATTTCACCGTTTTCTACTCGTTTTATAGCAATAGCAAGTGGTTCATCAACATCAGGAGAACTACATAGAGAATACGACCTCCTAAGCGCTCTTCCTTGAATATCAAAAACTAATGTTAAAAATTGGCCGGCTAAGTATTTTGGTTTTAATCCATCCAAAACATCGAATGTAAGAACCAGTGTTTCCCCCGGCCCATACTTCATATTTTGTATACGCAATTTCATCGCTCCCATCATAGGGCAGTAAATTAGTAATTTTCATATAAAACAAAAAGCCGTTCCAATAATTTGGAACGGCTTTCCCCATTTGCACGTGTCTTTTCTCTTTCTAATTTATAGAACTTTGGGCATTACCCCCGTTCAAAGCTAATAATGCTCTTGGAGCTCTATAGCCATGACGAACAGGATCTTCCACTATCTCTTTCATGGAAATCAATTTATAAACATAACCGCCTGTTTCACGGTTTAATTTCATTTTGAAATAATTATCCTGATTTTGTCTGTCTATTTGTCTTCTCATGTGGCCATCACCTACATTATAGGCTGCTGCCACAAGCGTCCAGCTATCAAAAATACCATAAAGCTCTTTGATGTATTTAGCCGCTGCTATAGTTGATTTACGTAAATTCTGACGCTCGTCTACTCTTGAGTTAACTTTTAAACCGTATGTACGGGCAGTTGCAGGCATAAATTGCCAAAACCCTGAGGCACCTTTTGGTGACACACCCGCTTTTAATCCTGATTCTACTAAAGGAACATATTTAAAATCCTCTGGAATGCCGTAAGCGGCAAGGATTGGTTCTATCACAGGAAACCATTCTGCCGCTTTTCTATGCAGGCGATTGGTCTGTAAATTGTCGAAGCTAAATTCTGCTAGAATTCTCTTCATTTTGCGTTCCACTTTGGCATCCCCTAGTGGTAGTGTTTCTTCTGCGAAACTCAATTTAGCCATCAGAGATAATGGCTTTTCATTTTGTGTTACTGTTGTATCTTTTTTTGTTGTTTTTTCTTCTTTTGAAAGACTTTTTGCTGCTTGGGGCATGTTGTAAGCAAACACTTTTGCCATAACCAGTAATGAAATTATTACCGTACATGTTATTATGTGTTTCTTTATCATTTTCCTCCTTTTTTTGGTTAATAATATAAAACGCCTGCAAACATACAACATATTGACCTAATTATCAAGCTTTTATGAAAAACACTTCCAAAATCAAGGTTTAAACTGCCGTGAGGCTAGATTTTTTTGGTTCAGGTTACGCAAGAGAAAAAATGCGAAAAACTAAGCATTTTCGATTCCAAAACCAGTCAGTAAAACCTCCAAAACCAACCTATAAAGGAGCTCCGCATTTTCTGAAATATTACGGTTTATCTACACTTAAAATTGTGAATTAGAGCAATTTTAAGTAAGTTTGCACCCGCATAAATTATGCGGTTAAAAGCGTATCATGATAAAAAACAACAACAGGAACAGTCGGGATGACAAGTCCAAACCGGGAAACCGAAGCACAACTGGCAAAAGACCAAGTGGAACAGAGAGTTCTTACAAAGGAAAAAGCAAGTTTGATGATAGAGAAGGAAAAGATAATAAATTTGGTGCGTCGAAAGACTTTAAGCCAAGAACACCAAGAGACGGAGACAGCAACAGAGATTATAAGCCAAGAGAGGGCGACAGAAAGGATTTTAAACCTAGAGGAGGAAAAGACGGAGACTCTAGAGGCTTTAAACCAAGAACTGAGAACGACTCAAAAGATTTCAAATCAAGAGGCCCAAGAACATCGGGTAGTGATTTCAAACCAAGAACACCAAGGGATGGTGATTCAAAAGGATTTGCCCCTAGAGGTGCTGCAGGTAAAGACTTTAAGCCAAGAACACCAAGAGACGGAGACAACAGAGACTACAAGCCAAGAGCTTATAAAGAAGGTAGCTCAAGAGAAACTCCTCCAGGCGAAAAAACTCGCAGTTACATAAAGAAAGATAATTTTAGTCCTGCTGGCGATAAGCCTTTCAGGAAGTTCGATGATAAAAAAGGACAATCGTCTAGAAGTACTGACAGCAGACCATTCAGGAAAAGAGAAGGAGATGGCGCGAAATCTGACTTTCAATCTCGCCCTGATCGTGCAGAGCGCGGCGGACGTCCAGAACGTTTCGATAAAGAAACGGTTATGCGCAGCAGGAAATCTCCTGTTATAAAAGATGACGGCTTAATCCGTTTAAACAGATACATCGCAAATTCAGGAATTTGTTCCCGTCGTAAAGCCGATGAGCTTATTGCTGCCGGCGTAGTTTCTGTTAATGGAGTAGTTGTTTCTGAATTAGGTCAGAAAGTTGATCCTTCGAAAGATGAGATCCGCTATAATGGTGAATTGTTAAAACGTGAGAAAAAGGTTTATGTGCTTTTAAACAAACCTAAAGATTACATCACCACTACTGATGATCCACAAGAACGCAGAACTGTGATGCAACTTGTTGAAAAAGCAAGTAGAGAACGTATTTATCCTGTTGGAAGATTAGATCGCAATACTACTGGTTTGTTATTAATGACAAACGATGGTGATCTTGCCGACAAACTATCTCACCCTAAAAATGGCATTACAAAAATCTATCACGTTGAATTAAGCAGGAGTTTAAGTCAGGGCGATTTGAATAAAATTCAGTTTGGGATTGAACTTGAAGATGGTATAATTAAACCAGATTCAGTATCTTACGTTGCCGGTGGCACCAAACGCGAGGTTGGTATCCAGATCCATAGTGGTAAAAACAGAATTGTGCGCAGGATTTTTGAACACCTGGGCTACGATGTTGTTAAACTGGATAGAGTTGTTTATGGCAATTTAACCAAGAAGGATCTTCCACGTGGAAGATGGCGTTTCCTTGAAGAACATGAATTAATCCAGATCAAACATCTGATTAAATAATTTAAACATGAGAAAATCTTTCCTTTTACCCATTATCCTTTTAGCGATGCAAAGTTGTGCACAGAAAAATGATTACAATTTAATAATTGGAACATATACCAATACGGGTAAGAGCGAAGGAATTTATACTTATGATTTTGACACCAATACTGGTGAATCTAAACAGTTAAGTGTTACAAAAGGTGTTGAAAACCCAAGTTACCTTACCTTAAGTGCAGATAACAAATTTGTTTACGCTGTAAACGAAACTGGAAAAACAAGCGCGGTAAGCGCATTTAGTTTTGACGCTGCAAAAGGTGACCTTAAGTTTTTAAACAAACAGGCTACGAATGGTGATGATCCTTGTTATATTGTTGCCGATGAGAAAAATGTAATCTCTGCCAATTATTCTGGAGGTAATGCTTCTGTTTTCGGCATTGAAAGCAATGGCTCATTGGGTGCATTAAAACAAATTGTTCAGCACTCTGGAAAAAGCGTTAATAAAGACAGGCAAAATAGTCCTCATGTGCACATGGTGTTTTTTACACCAGATCATAAATATTTAATTATTAATGACCTTGGAACAGATAAGGTTTACTTATATAATTACAATATCAATGGTACTAATGATGTTCTTACTCCTCATGATAGCGTAGCAATAACACCCGGTGCCGGACCAAGACACATCACCTTTAGTAAAGATGGTAAGTACGCGTACCTGATTCACGAAATGGATGCCGGAATAACAGTTTTTAGCTATACTAATGGATCACTAGAAAAAATACAGGAAACTAAAATAACTGAAGACGGGTTTAGCGGGGAAAATGGTGCGGCAGATATTCATATCTCTCCGGATGGCAAATTCTTATATGCAACTAACAGAGGAAGCGAAAACAACATCACTTTCTTTGCTATTGAAAAAGGAGGCTTGCTGAGCAAAAGAGGTCAAATCAGCACTTTGGGTAAAGGTCCAAGAAATTTTTCGATTGATCCTACCGGAAAGTATCTGTTGGTTGCTCATCAGTATACAAACGATGTAGTGGTATTTGAACGCAATACACAAACCGGCGAATTAAAAGATACAGGAAAGAGAATTGCTGTTGGAGCTCCGGTTTGTTTGGTTTTTGCACCTAAGAAATAAAATCATTAAAAGAGGGTGATCAATTTGATCGCCCTCTTTTACTTTTCAAGCTACTTCTATAATTAATTATACTGCTTTTAGTTTATGCTGCGCCTCAATAACCTTGTTATAATAGTTAATATAAGCTGGCAATATTTTCTTAAGATCAAAATCTTTCGCCCTTGTTAAAGCGTTTTCTTTGAACTGCTTTAATACATCATCATTTTCCAGGATATGAATTGCTTTTGAAGCCATATCATCAATATCACCAACATTACTCATATACCCGCAAAAGCCGTCAATATTTAATTCCGGTAATCCACCCGCATTTGAAGTAATAGCAGGGACTTTGCAAGCCATAGCTTCAAGTGCTGCCAAACCAAAACTCTCAGACTCTGAAGGCATTAGAAACAGATCAGAAACAGAAAGAATTTCTTCTATTGCATCTTGCTTTCCTAAGAATCGAACGTGTTCACAAATCCCAAGGTTTCTGCAAAGCTGTTCATCATATGCGCGTTCGGGCCCATCACCTACCATTAATAATTTTGAAGGAATTTTAGCCTGAATCTTTTGAAACATTCTAATCACGTCAGCCGTACGCTTTACTTTTCTAAAGTTCGAGGTATGAATTAATATACGTTCGTTGTTAGGGGCAATTGCTTTTTTAAAATGATCTTTTGGCTTTAAACTAAATCTCGAAAAATCAATGAAGTTCGGAATCACCTGAATCTCATTAGTAATTTCGAAATGCTTCTCTGTGTCATCTTTTAAGCTTTGTGAAACAGTTGTAACCCCATCTGATTTGTTGATAGAAAAAGTAACTACCGGTTTATAGGTTGGATCTTTACCAACAAGTGTAATATCTGTACCGTGCAACGTGGTTACAAATGGAATGTTAATGCCGTAAGTTTCTAAAATTTGCTTTGCCATAAACGCAGCGGATGCATGTGGAATTGCATAATGAACATGCAAAATATCCAGTTTTTCGAAACGCACTACATCCACCAGTTTACTGGCCAATGCTGATTCGTAAGGTGCATAATCAAATAATGGATAATCTCTAACTGATACTTCGTGATAGAATAAGTTTTCAGAGAAAAAGTCTAGCCTGGCTGGCTGACTATATGTGATGAAATGTACCTGATGACCTTCGTCGGCAAGCGCCTTGCCTAATTCAGTGGCAACTACACCACTACCTCCAAAAGTCGGGTAACAAACGATACCTATTTTCATGAATATTTTTTTACGATGCAAAGTACACTACTTAAATTGAGCTTTGTGTTAAACAATTGCAATTATTTAAGTTTTTGATCGGCTCAAAAGATTTGATTTAAGATTTCATCTCGGCTTGTATCACGAGATACATTTCATTAGGTCTTTGCGTACCAATGTAATATTCAAATCCATCAGTATCTGTAAGCACAACAGCGTCTTTCCCGGATGAATAAAAACGAATACTTCCCTTCCGGTGAAGGTTATAAACAGGGTTATTGAATAAGTAATTACTATAAGTATCTTTTCTTACTTTAACTATTGAATTCAGATCTATTTCTACTCTTTTAGCAGACCACAAGCCGTCTATTATGATTTTTTTATGTTCAATAATGGTTTTGTATTGAATTAGAAAAAGCAACGCTATTGAAACTCCAATGATACCAAATCCAACTACAAGAAATAAATCCTGGGTATTATCTCTATCTCGTTCATATACATAGGCAGCGAAGCAAAATGCAGCCATAACTAACCTGATACAGATCCTGATATAGTCACGTCCTATGTACTGTTTTTCAAAAAAAGCGTAGCGATTGCTCATTTATGTAAATTTCAATAAAGTTACTTTTTTTTTATTTCCGTAGTACCCCTATCTCTGTTAAGATTGTTTAAAAAATGTAATATGATTATTTCAGATCGAATATAGCCACTTTTTTTGTGGCCGATGTCACCTTGTATCTATCATCTTGCCGCATACCACCCAGCCAAATAATTTCGCCGTTTCCGTTTATCAGAATAGGGACACCAGCCTTCTCTGCAAGCGGAATTTTCTCATCAATAAAAAAATCGCTTAAGTTTTTAAAGAACTTCATACCTAGCGGCATAAACTTATCGCCAGATTGCCAGGGTCGCACCACTAAAGGAAACATGAGCTTATCAGCATCTACAAATGCCCTTTTGGTACCCTTTTCAAAATATGGTTCATCTATGAAAGACATTAATATCTTATGCTGCGACAGATTTACGCTTTGATCGTTAACATGAATAAATGCCAATTGCTGATTTTCTTCAACAATAGGATTTAATATCAAATCATCCCTATCGATGGTAATTCTATGAGAACTGCTATAGAAAGAGGTCCCACTTTGCTTGTTCAGTGCCTGCAGCAGTTCTATCACTACAAGTTCCGAGAAACCAAAGGGCCTAAGCAGTTCAAAAATTAACAACCGCTGCGGCTTCAATGCTTTGACCTTGGCAATTGACAAGTGCAGGCTATTTTGTTTTTCGACAAGCAAGTCCTCCCTTAGTTCGGAAACTGCTTTTTGCAACACAAGCTCCGTTTCAGAAAACCGCTGAATATTTTGTTCAAATGTTTGCTCCAGATTAGGATTAATCTCTTTAAGATGAGGGATAACCTTTAGGCGAATTTTATTGCGGGCATAGTCTACAGATAAATTTGAACTATCTTCTACAAAATCAATATTATGCTCTGCTATTAATTCATTAATTTGCTCACGCGAAAGAAATAGCAGGGGCCTGATGAGCTTATCTCTTTTAGGGAAAATGCCATGCAACCCGGCTATCCCTGTTCCCCTCGTTAAGTTTAACAATACGGTTTCCATGGCATCATCCTGGTGTTGTGCAAGAGCGATGAAATTATAGTTATTAGATTCCCGTATCTCTTCGAACCAATTGTACCGCAAATCTCTGGCGGCCATTTGGGTAGATATTTTATGCGCTGCAGCGTAATTTTTAGTTTTGAAGTGGGTTACATAAAATGGCACTTCCAGGGAGTTGGCGAGCATTCGTACAAAGCTTTCGTCTCTTTGAGACTCATCTGCCCTTAAATTAAAATTACAGTGTGCTATACCAAAATCAAAACCAGCGAGTTTAAAGAGATGGGCCATTAAAACAGAATCCTTCCCACCACTAACGGCAAGCAGTATCTTGTCGCTAGCAATGAAGAGTGAATTATGGCTTATAAAATCTTTAAAGTTTTGAATGGGTAACATCTTTCAAAAATATTTAATTAAAATGGTAAGCAAAAAACTAACTTTGTAAAGTGCAGAAAATACGCTTTTTCATTATCTTTTTCATGTTTCCTTTCTCTTTGCTAGCGCAACAGAGAACCAAGATTATTTTGAAGGATGCCAGAATAGGAAATACAGATGGAAAGAAAAACATTTCTTATCTGAAGTATCCAGTATTTATTCATGAAAATGCTACGTTAACTTGTGACAGTGCTGTTTTTTATCAAAACGACAATGTTTTTGAGGCATTTAAAAACGTCCATATTAATCAGGGAGATACCATAAATATCTACTCTGATCATTTAACATACAATGGAAATACTAAAATTGCCCACTTAACCAGTAATGTGCGTATGATCGACAAGGAGTCTGTTCTTACCACTAATGTGCTTGACTACAATATGGCCACCAAGGTTGGAACATATGTAGAAGGAGGCAAAATTGTTAATAAAGATGTGACCTTAACGAGTAAAAACGGCTACTACTTTTCTAATAGCCGAGATTCTTACTTTCGTTATAATGTTGTAGTGGTAACACCACAAAGCACAATTAAATCAGACACATTAAGGTACAATACCCTTACCAACTGGACCTATTTTTATGGCCCTACAAATATAAAAGGTAAAGAAGATAACCTATATACCGAAAATGGCGCATACAACACCAAAACTGAATATGCTTATTTTGGCAAGAAGAACTTATACACCAATGGGACTAAATCTTTAAAAGGAGATAGTTTATACTATGATGGTATAGCAGGATATGGTAAGGCTGTTAGGAATATCATCTTTAAAGATACTGCCGACAAAACGGTTCTTTATGGTCAATTGGGTTATTACTACAAAATAGACGAGCGTACTGTTGTAACCAAAAATGCGTATGTAGGTATGGGGACAAAAGACTCCATAACAGTAAACAACAAGTTACAGCCAGATAGCTTATGGTTGGGTTCGGATACATTAGAAACTCAAATGGTACTTCAAAAAACTTTGAAGTTAATTGAATCACCGGTACTCAAACAAAACAATGAATTGGGTGATCCTGAGAAACCACAGAAGAAAGGTGAATCACAAGCACCCGGTATGACGGCCGAGGAAATTGGAATAGCAAAGAAATCGGAGAAAAAAGAAGCAAAAGAAAAAGCGAAAACTGCTAAAAGAGATAACAAAAATACAAAACCTGTTGATTCTACGGCAATTAAAGCAGCTAAAGATAGCCTGCTAGCAAAGGTTTCCTTACCCAAGGATAGCCTTTCTAAGGATAGTATTGCTCAAAAGAAACCCGATACTTCATTAATTAAGGATTCTTTAAATGCGGCAAAAGACCCAGTTAAACCTATAAAGGCAGCGATTTCAGGTAAAAAACCTGATAGTCTAAGTAAAAAAGCCGATAGCCTGGCAAAATCAGGAAATGTAGTGAAGAAGATTAACGCGGCCATTAAAACCACGGATAGTTTAGTAAAGAAAAATATTAAGGATTCAATACCACCTAACCCTTTGGATACGGTAAAAACACGTTCCATTAAAGCTTATCATAATGTAAGGGTTTACAAATCCAATATGCAGGCTAAAGCAGATTCTCTATTTTATACAAGTGCCGATTCCACTTTAAGGTGGTACGGAGACCCTATTTTATGGTCGCAGAACTCTCAACAAACCGGAGACACTATTTACCTTCGCTTAAAAAACAATAAGCTTAATACGTTACAGGTAATTGATAATGCATTTCAGGTGAATGTAAATGCGGATTCCGCAAGGTTTAATCAGATAAAAGGAAAACTCATTACTGCTTTCTTTAAAGATGGAGAATTAAGCACCATGTTTGTGGATGGAAATGCAGAAAGTGTTTATTATAACAGGGGAAAAGACAGTGTATACACCGACATGAACCAAACTGTAAGCAGTAGAATAAAGATCTTGTTTAAAGACAAAGAAATAAGTCATATTCTTACTGTTAAAGAACCCGAGGGAATCAGGGTGCCTATTACTGAACTAAAAGAAGATGTTTTGTTAACAGGATTTACATGGAAACCTGAACTTAGACCGCTTTCTAAAAAGGAAGTAATAAGTGGGAAACCTAAAACAAAACCTGCTGCATCTAAAAGCCCGGCAGCAGGGGCAAAAAAACCTGGAAGCCCGACAGGCAAAGCACCCAATAAAGCTGAAGTAGCCAAAAAAGGATTAATTAAAACTGCTTCAAAAGAACTTGTTAAGGCTGCCTCCAAAATTGATTCAGCCGCAATAGATTCAGCAAAAGCTATTATTGCTCCAATTAAGAATATCTTACCCTTAAAGCCCGATACCAGTAAGAAACCTGATA
>Ga0307412_10000086_pt1 | contig 85829 bp, 69 predicted proteins | sample DK1Cmetagenome_3_FD_203823 | JGI IMG/M metagenome (GOLD analysis project Ga0307412, IMG submission 203823) | Maize rhizosphere microbial communities from greenhouse at UC Davis, California, United States - DK15-C-1 | ecosystem: Host-associated > Plants > Roots > Rhizosphere > Soil | place: USA...
GCCTTCGGCCCGCTTGCGCTACGGGGCGACCCACGGTAAATTGTTGACAATCTGGCGGCCAAGCCCGCCTTATTCCGAATATTTACGCTAAATCCGGACAGATTGTTGACACCATGAGCAAAGTGCTGACGTTGCCGGGCCACCCGCCGGGCGATGGCGAAACGTTGTCGGATCACATCTTCAAGAAGATCCAGGCCGCCATTGTCAAAGGCGAAATCGCCCCGGGCAGCAAGATTTCCGAACCCGAACTCGCGCGCCAGCACGGCGTCAGCCGGGGACCGCTGCGCGAGGCCCTGCACCGCCTGGAAGGCCAAAAGCTGCTGGTGCGCGTGCCGCACGCCGGCGCCCGCGTCGTATCGCTGTCGCAGCAAGAGCTGTCCGAACTCTACGAAATCCGGGAATCGCTGGAAGGCATGGCCTGCCGCCTGGCCGCCGAACGCATGCCGCCCGCCGAAATCGCCGAACTGCGCGGCGTGCTGGAAGCCCACGAACGCGACGCCGCCTTCCAGGCCGGCCTGGGCTACTACCAGCAGGAAGGCGATTACGACTTCCACTACCGCATCGTCAAGGGCAGCGGCAACCAGATGCTGTTCCGCATGCTTTGCGACGAGCTCTACCAACTGGCGCGCATGTACCGCATCCAGTATTCGACGACGCCGAACCGCCCGCGGCAGGCCTACGCCGAACACCACCGCATTCTTGACGCCATCGCGGACCACGACGGCGAGCTGGCCGAAATCCTGATGCGCCGGCATATCCGCGCATCCCGAATCAACATCGAACAACAGATCGCCCAGAGCAACCTGCGGCGCACGGAGGCATGATGAATCACTCGTACCGTAAAACCCTGCCCGGCACCCGCCTGGACTATTTCGATGCGCGCGCCGCCGTCGAAGCGATCGCGCCCGGCGCCTACGCCGGCCTGCCGTACACGTCCCGCGTGCTGGCGGAAAACCTGGTTCGCCGATGCGATCCCGCCATGCTGACCGACGCGCTCAAGCAGCTGATCGAACGCCGCCGCGACCTGGATTTTCCGTGGTTTCCGGCGCGCGTGGTCTGTCATGACATCCTGGGCCAGACGGCCTTGGTCGACCTGGCGGGCCTGCGCGATGCGATTGCCGACATGGGCGGCGACCCGGCCAAGGTGAACCCGGTGGTGCCGGTGCAGTTGATCGTCGACCACTCGCTGGCCGTGGAATTCGACGGCAACGATCCCGACGCCTTCGCCAAGAACCGTGCGGTTGAAGACCGCCGCAACGAAGACCGCTTCCACTTCATCGACTGGACCAAACAAGCCTTCCGCAATATCGAAGTCGTGCCCCCTGGCAACGGCATCATGCATCAGATCAACCTGGAGCGGATGTCGCCCGTGATCTACACGCAAGACGGCGTGGCTTTCCCCGACACCCTGGTCGGCACCGACAGCCACACGCCGCACGTGGACGCGCTGGGCGTCATCGCCATCGGCGTGGGCGGCCTGGAAGCCGAAAACGTGATGCTGGGCCGCGCGTCCTGGATGCGCCTGCCGGACATCATCGGCGTGGAACTCACGGGCCGCGCGCAACCTGGCATCACCGCCACCGACGTCGTGCTGACGCTGACCGAATTCCTGCGAAAGGAAAAGGTGGTGGGCGCCTATCTGGAGTTCTACGGCGAAGGCGCCGCCAGCCTGACGCTGGGCGACCGCGCCACGATTTCGAACATGGCGCCCGAGTACGGCGCCACCGCCGCGATGTTCTCGATCGACCAGCAGACCATCGACTACCTGCGCCTGACCGGCCGCGAGGACGAGCAGATCGCATTGGTGGAAACCTACGCCAAGACCGCGGGCCTGTGGTCCGACAGCTTGAAGACGGCCGAATACGAACGCGTGCTGCGCTTCGACCTGTCTACTGTCGTGCGCACGTTGGCCGGCCCGTCGAATCCGCATCGTCGCCTGCCGGTGTCCGACCTGGCGGCGCGCGGCATCTCGGGCGTGGTGGAAAACGAACCGGGCCGGATGCCCGATGGCGCCGTCATCATCGCGGCCATCACCAGCTGCACCAATACCAGCAACCCGCGCAACGTGATCGCGGCGGGCCTGCTGGCGCGCAATGCCAACCGCGCCGGCCTGTCGCGCAAGCCGTGGGTGAAGAGTTCGCTGGCGCCGGGATCCAAGGCCGTGCAGCTGTACCTGGACGAAGCCGGCCTGACGGAAGACCTGGAAAAACTGGGATTCGGCGTCGTCGCCTTCGCCTGTACCACGTGCAACGGCATGTCGGGCGCGCTGGACCCCGTGATCCAGCAGGAAATCATCGACCGCGACCTCTATGCCACCGCCGTACTGTCCGGCAACCGCAACTTCGACGGCCGCATCCATCCCTACGCCAAGCAGGCCTTTTTGGCTTCGCCCCCGCTGGTCGTGGCCTACGCCATCGCCGGCACCATCCGCTTCGACATCGAACGCGATGTACTGGGCACCGGCGCCGACGGCCGCGAGATCCGCTTGAAAGACATCTGGCCCACCGACGAAGAGATTGACGCGGTGGTCAAGGCATCGGTCAAGCCCGAGCAGTTCCGCAAGGTCTACGCGCCGATGTTCGGCATCCAGGACGACCGCAAGGCCGGCGTCAGCCCGCTTTACGCCTGGCGCGCGCAAAGCACCTACATCCGCCGTCCGCCGTACTGGGAAGGCGCGCTGGCAGGCGCCCGCACGCTGCGCGGCATGCTGCCGCTGGCCGTGCTGGGCGACAACATCACCACCGACCACCTGTCGCCGTCCAACGCCATCATGCTGGACAGCGCAGCCGGCGAATACCTGGACAAGATGGGTCTGCCGGAAGAAGACTTCAACTCGTACGCGACCCACCGCGGCGACCACCTGACCGCGCAGCGCGCCACCTTTGCCAACCCCAAGCTCTATAACGAAATGGTGCTGAACGACGACGGCACCGTGAAGCAAGGTTCGCTGGCGCGCGTGGAACCGGAAGGCCAGGTCATGCGCATGTGGGAAGCCATCGAAACCTACATGGACCGCAAGCAGCCGCTGATCATCGTGGCCGGCGCCGACTACGGCCAGGGGTCATCGCGCGACTGGGCCGCCAAAGGCGTGCGCCTGGCCGGCGTGGAAGCCATCGTGGCCGAAGGGTTCGAACGCATCCACCGCACCAACCTGATCGGCATGGGCGTGTTGCCGCTGGAATTCAAACCCGGCGTGAACCGCAAGACGCTGGGCCTGGATGGCACCGAAAGCTACGACGTCATCGGCGAACGCAAGCCCCGCGCCGACCTGACGCTGGTGATCCACCGCCGCAATGGCGAGACCGTGCAGGTGGCCGTCACCTGCCGTCTGGACACCGCGGAAGAAGTGTCCATCTACGAAGCCGGCGGCGTGCTGCAGCGCTTTGCCCAGGACTTCCTGGAAGCCGAATCCGTGGCCGGCGCCAAACAGGCCAGCTGATACCGCGGCCAGCTGACACCTCCGGCCGGCGGACGCCAACGCGCTCGCCGGCCCACCCGAACACATCGCACCAAGACATCAGGACGACCCCATGGCCCATGCACCGCAAACCAAGATCGCCGCCACCTACATGCGCGGCGGCACCAGCAAAGGCGTGTTCTTCAAGCTGGACGACCTGCCCGAATCCGCGCGCACACCCGGCGCCGCGCGCGACGCACTGCTGATGCGCGTGATCGGCAGCCCGGACCCCTATGGCAAGCAGATCGACGGCATGGGGGCCGCCACGTCCAGCACCAGCAAGACCGTCATCGTCGGCAAGAGCACCCAGCCTGACCATGACGTGGACTATCTGTTCGGCCAGGTCTCCATCGACCAGCCCTTTGTGGACTGGAGCGGCAACTGCGGCAACCTGTCCGCCGCCGTCGGCCCCTTCGCCATCACCAACGGCCTGGTCGACCCGGCCCGCGTGCCCGCCGACGGCATCGCCGTCGTGCGCATCTGGCAAGCCAACATCAAGAAGACCATCATCGCGCACGTGCCGATGACCGGCGGCGCGGTGCAAGAGACCGGCGACTTCGAGCTGGACGGCGTGACCTTCCCCGCCGCCGAACTGCGGCTGGAATTCATGGACCCCGCCGAAGAAGGCGACGGCGGCTCGATGTTCCCCACCGGCAACCTGGTCGACGACCTGGACGTGCCCGGCGTGGGCACCTTCAAGGCCACGATGATCAATTCGGGTATTCCGACGATCTTCCTGGATGCCGAAGCCCTGGGCTACACCGGAACCGAATTGCAGGACGACATCAATGGCGACGCCGCCGTGCTGGCGCGCTTCGAGACCATTCGCGCGCACGGCGCCCTGCGCATGGGCCTGATCACCAAGGTCGAAGAGGCCGCCAGCCGCCAGCACACGCCCAAGGTCGCCTTCGTCGCGCGCCCCAAGGCCTACGTATCGTCCAGCGGCAAGCAGATTGGCGCGGGCGACATCGACGTGCTGGTGCGCGCGCTATCCATGGGCAAGCTGCACCACGCGATGATGGGGACCGCTTCCGTGGCCATCGGCACGGCGGCGGCCATCCCCGGCACGCTTGTGAACCTGGCCGCCGGCGGCACCGAACGCGACAGCGTCAACTTCGGCCACCCCTCCGGCACGCTGCGCGTCGGCGCCCAGGCACAACGGGTGGATGGCGAATGGAAGGTCACCAAAGCCATCATGAGCCGCAGCGCGCGCGTGCTGATGGAAGGCCGCATCCACGTGCCAAAAGAAGGGTTTTAAGCCGACTCCCGGCCGGGGTGAACCGCGAGCAAAGGCTCGCAACTTACATTTTCACCCCGCTTTTCTCGGCACGAAGGGTAGACGCTGTCCCCGTCTACCCCTATACTTAACAGATGTTGTAATTCATCACCGGACCCCGCCGATGCTCCGTCATCGAGGGCACCCGTCACATGGCCGCGCACAGCGGCCCGGCGCCAGCGCCGAAACACCACCACCCAGCCGCCTGGCCGAAAGCCAGCGGTTGCGGAACAAAAACCTGCTTACCCAGCAGGACCATTGCTCACCGCATTGAGCCGCACGCGCGTCACCGAACAGCCATGTTCGCGACGCTCCGGTCCTATGCCGCAGCAAGGCACCAATACGGTGTGTCTTGTGTTTGTCCGACCCGGGCCACCATCCCTTGCCCGGCTGGGCAGGCACGCGACCGCGCGCTCGAAACCACAACGAAAGCCCGCGGTCCATTGGTGTTTCGCCTGCGCCATGGGAACGCTTGCCGCCCATCGCAACCCGCGGAAATGGCACTCATGCAGCCCCGGCCGCCAGGCCCGGACAAGGCTGTCGAGGAGTAAGGACCCCCAAGATGCAAGAGACTGCGTTCTTCCAGTTATCGGCGACCACCGCCATCCTGTTGCTGGCCGGCTTCTACGGCGCGACGTTCCTGATGTCGCTATTCATCGGCGAAAAAAACGAGAACGTCGACGGCTACATGGTGTCGAACAACGCGGTCGGCTTCGGCTTGTCGACCGCCAGCATGATCGCCACCTGGATCTGGGCCGCCTCCTTCTACGCCAGCGCCACCTCCGGCTACAAGTACGGACTGTCCGGCCCGCTGCACTACGGATTCTGGGGCGCCCTGATGATTCTCTTCATCTATCCCTTCGGCAAGCGCTTCAGGCAGCTGGCGCCCAAGGCCCACACGCTGGCCGAAGTCATCCACGCCCGCCACGGCACCTCCAGCCAGATGATCATGGCGGTATCGAACATCGTGGGCAGCTGCATCAGCCTGATGGTGAATTTCACGGCCGCGGGCGCGCTGGTCTCGATCCTGAGCCCGCTTACGTTCATCCAGGGCGTGCTGATCGCCGGGCTGGGCGTGCTGTCCTACACCTTGTGGTCGGGCTTTCGCACATCGGTCATGACCGACTTCGCGCAGCTGGCGGCGATGATCATCGCCGCGGTCATCATCATCCCGCTGATCTTCTTCAACGCGGGCGGCCCGGACATGCTGCAAGCCAACATGTGGCGCTTGAATAGCGAGCAGGCTGACTTCTATTCCACCAAGGCCATCCTGGAGCAAGGCGCGCCGTACTTTGTGGCCGTGCTGGCGTATGCCATTGGCAACCAGACCATCGCGCAACGCCTGTTCGCGGTACGCGAAGATTTGATCAAACCCACCTTCCTGACAGCCACGGTGGGCTACGGCGCCGTCGTGATCGGGCTGGGCATGCTGGGCCTGCTGGCCTTGTTTGTCGGGTTGGAGCCGGCCAACGGCGACCTGAACAACATCATCCCGCAAATGGCGTCCACCTACTTGCCGCCGTTCGGCATCGCCCTGTTCTTCCTGCTGGTCGTGGGCTCGCTGTCTTCCACCGCCGACTCCGATCTGGCGGCACTGTCCGCCATCGTCATGACGGACGTCTACGCCAAGAACGTGGCGCGCGGACGCCCAAATCCGCAACGCATGTTGTGGTGGGGCCGGGCCACCATGATCATCGCCACGATGATTGGCGTGGTCTTCGCCAGCCTGCGCCTGGACATCCTGGTCATGCTGGTGTTCGTGGGCGCGCTATGGGGCGCCATCGTCTTTCCGGTCATCGCCAGCTTCTATTGGGACCGCGTGAACAACCGCGCCTTTGTCTGCTCGGTGCTGTCCGCCGTGGCGCTGTTCTCGATCGTGCGCTTCGAGTGGCTGCCCATCACGGGCGTGGTCGCCGTCTTCTTTGAAATCTGCGCGGCCATCGGCGGCGGCGTGGTGCTGGGGTTGATGGCGTTCGGCTTCCTGGGCCGCACCGTTGCCATCACGGTGGGCACGATTGGCGTGGCGGTGATGCTACCCGCCTTCATCGGCAGCCTGCGCGACTACATCGTGCTGCTGGCTTCGCTGACCGCCTACGGCGTCAGCGCCACGGTATGCGTGGCGCTGAGCCTGCGCAACCAGGAACGGTTCGATTTCGGCCTGCTGGCTCACCGTGTCACCGCGTTCCACCATGAACCGGATGGGGCGGCGCGCACTGCGCCGTCCGGCCCGCTCACCGCGAACAGCGCCGCGCGCTGATCCATGCCCATCACAACAAGGAGATTGATATGTGGTTGACCGCTTATTTTCTGATCTGGCCGTTGATTTCCGCGGCCATCCTCGCGCTCTTGTGCACGACGCTGTGGCGAGACGTCCGCACGGCCAGGCGAAGCGGCACGTCGATGGTGTAGCGACCGGACGGGCCGGACGGCACCGAAGCGCCGCGCGCGTCGGTCAGCTTCGGGCCGACAGCAGTTGCGACAGCGTATGCGCTTCGGCCTGCAGGTCCTTGGCTAATGCGTGGGCCCGGGCGTCGTCCAGCTGTTCGGCGAGCCCTGCCGCAACCAGCGAATGCGTCATGCGGTTCTGGCTGTTCAGCACCGGCACCGCGATCACGACCACGCCGTTGATGTAGTTGTTCCGATCCATGCTGTAGCCGTCCCGGCGCACCGCATCCACATCGGCTTTCCAGGCGGCGAATTCAGGCGCCTGGTCCCATCGCAGCGCCTTGAATCGGCGTTCCAGCTCCTTGTCGGTCAGATCCGAGAAGGCGGCCACCAAGCGGCCCGTCGCGCTGATCAGCGCGGGGAAGCGGCTGCCCACATCCACGTGCAATCGGAACGGCGCCGTGGAACGCGACAAGGCAAGAACCACCATGTGGTCGGCACCCGCCACTTCCACGCCGATCGCCGTGACATTGGCCGCGCTGGACAGCTTGTCCAGCACGGGCTGCACCAGCGTCGGGAAGGGGCTGCTTTCGATCACGCTGCGCGCCAGCGTCAGCATGCCCACGCCCAGGCTGTAGCGCTTGGTGCCGGCATCCACCTTCACCAGCCCCTCTTCCACCAATACCCGAAGAATGTGCAGGCAGGTGCTGGTCACCATCTCCAATTCCTGAGAAATCGCCTTCAAGGTCATCGGCGCGCCGCCACGGCCCAGCAATCGCAGAATGGCGATCGACCGCGTGACGGCCGGCACCGGGCGAACGCGTGGCCCCGCGGCCGCGGAAGGTTCCTGGGAACTGGACTGACTCATCTGACTCTCCGTTTTTATTGCGGCAAGCATACCTTGCGCGCCGGCCCTCGCGCCGCCGATGCGGCCCCGATCTACCGCCCCGTAATTGTCTATATACAATCAATGAGCGTCATTGACAATTTCTAGCGTGGCGCGCAATATCGCTTCAACAGATTGCGGACCCCTCACAGGCACGACGACATGACGACGCTGACACAGGCCACTTCTTACGCGGACGCCCAGGCGCTCTGCACGCCGGACATGCTCTGGGCGCTGTTCGACGGCGACCGCCGGCAGATGAACATCGCCCACGAATGCATCGACCGCCATGCCGGCCGGGACCAGCCGGCCGTCATCCTGGTGCGCGCGGCCGGCGGCAGCGAGTCCTACGGCTTCAAGCAGATTTCCGATGCCTCGTCGCGCTTCGCGCATTACCTGGCCGCCCAGGGCGTCCAGCCCGGCGACCGGGTCGCGGTGATGCTGGAACCGTCGCTGGCCTTCTACGTGGCGATGTTCGGCGCGATGAAGCGCGGTGCGATCGCGGTACCGCTCTTTACGCTGTTCGGTCCCGACGGCATCCGGCTGCGCGTGCAGGACTGCAAGCCCAGCATGCTGGTGACGAATGCCGAGAAAGCGCCGCTGGCGGGCGGACGCGACGACATGCGCGTCGTCATCGCGGACGGCGATTTCCTTGACACGCTGGCGGCCTTCCCGCCCCGGTACGAATGCACGACGCAGGCCGACGACCTGGCCATCTTCCAGTACACGTCCGGCACCACCCGCGAACTGCCGGACGCGGTCAAGCACACCCACCGCGCGCTAGTCACGCTGATGATGGCCGCGCTGTACGGCACCGGCGTGCGACCGGGCGACCGCTTCATGTGCCCGTCGTCCCCGGCCTGGGGCCACGGCCTGTGGCACGGCACGCTTGCGCCGCTGGCCCTGGGCGTCACCATCGGCGCCTACGCAGGAAAATTCAATGCCGAACGCCTGCTGCAGGCCTTGCAGGAACACGGCTTCAACAACATCTCGGCGGCGGCCACCCACTACCGGATGATGCGCAACGCCGGCGTGGCGGACCAATACCGCTATCAGCTGCAAAAGGTGTCCTTTACCGGCGAACCCATCGACAGTGAAACGTCCGCCTTTGTGCAGGCCACTTTCGGGCAACCCGTCTGCAGCATGTACGGCACCACCGAAATCGGGGTTTGCCTGGTGAACTATCCGGGCGCGCCGGATTTCACGGTCAAGCCCGGTTCGCTGGGCAAGCCCGTGCCCGGCCTGCGGGTCGAAGTGCAGGATGCCAACGGCGCGCCCTGTCCGCCCGGCGTGACGGGCGAATTGAAGCTGTGGCGCCGCGACGCCTGGGTTGCCACCAAGGACCTGGGGCGCATCGACGAGGACGGCTATTTCTGGCACGGCGGCCGTGCCGATGACGTCATTATTTCGGCCGGCTGGACGATGAGCGCCGTCGAAATCGAAGACGCCATCCTGAAGCATCGCGACGTGACCGAGGCGGCCGCCATCGGTGTGCCCGACGCCTTGCGCGGCCAGGTCGTCAAGGCCTTCGTGGTGTCGGCCAGGCCCGGCGACGACGCCTTCATCGAAGAGATCCAGAACACCGTGCGCAGCCAATTGGCGCAGCACGAGTATCCGCGTCAGGTGGTGTTCGTACCTGAACTGCCGAAGACGCCCGCAGGCAAGATCCATCGCCGGAAACTGCGCGAGCAAGAGCTTGCCAGCGCCCACGCTTCAACCGAAAACGCCGCGCCCGCCGCGCACGTCTGACCCATCCCCCCAGGAGACATCATGCTGACCAAGACCAAGACCGAAAGAAGCTTCCCGACCATCACCGAGCGCGGCCTGGACGAACTCCGCGCGCGGATCGGCGTCAAGATCGGCGTCACCGCCGAGCCGTGGTGCTACGAGGCCACGCGCGACAACATCCGCCACTACGCCCATGGCATCGGCGACGACAACCCGTTGTGGTGCGACCCGGAATACGCGGCCAAGACGCAGCACGGCGGCATCATCGCGCTGCCCAGCTTCCTGTTTTCAACCAGCCGCATCGTGTCGGGCTACGTGGGCGGGCTGCCCGGCGTGCACGCCATGTGGTCGGGCGCCGACTGGACGTGGCACCAGGCCGTCAAGCGCAACGACGTCATCTCGACCGAAGCGCATTTGAAGAACCTGATCGAACACCAGACCCGATTCGCCGGCCGCGCGGTGCAGCAGATTTATCACGTGGACTTCTTCAACCAGGAAGGCGACAAAGTCGCCGAGGCCGACAGCTGGTGCTTCCGCACGGAACGCGACCACGCCCGCGAACAGGGCAGCAAGTACAAGGAAGTGCGCGCCCGCGAGCCGCGCCGCTACAGCCCCGAGGAAATCAAAGAAGCCTACAAGCTGTACGCGCAGGAAGAAGTGCGCGGCGCCACGCCGCGCTACTGGGAAGACGTGAAGGAAGGCCAAGACCTGCCCGTGATGTTCAAGGGCCCCATGACGGTGACGGGCTTCATTGCCTATGCGCAAGGCTGGGGCGGCCTGTACATCCGCGCCAACAAGCTGGCGTGGCAGCTGATCGACGCGCATCCCGGCGTGGGCATCACCAACCGCTTCGGCATCCCCGATGTGCCGGAACGCGTGCACTGGGAAGAGGAATTCGCGCTGGAAGTGGGCGCGCCGGGCGCGTACGACTATGGCCCGGAGCGAAATTCGTGGCTGACGCATCACCTGACCAATTGGATGGGCGACGCGGGCTTCCTGCGCAAGTCCACGTGCAAGATCCGCCGCCACAACCCCGAGGGCGACATGCTGTTCTTCAAGGGCCGCGTCAAGCGCAAGTACGTCGAAGACGGCCGCCATCTGGTCGAGATCGAACAAGAAGCCCGCAACCAGGACGACGAACTGTCCGTGCTGGGTTCAGGCGTGGTTGAATTGCCCACCCGCGGATAACGCGTCGGACACGACCAAATCGAGGTCAATGATGTCTGGTTCATCGGAGCATGCTGCAAACGCCCCGGATGCTCCCCACGCCCGCGCCGGCGGCGCGCTGGCGGGCGTCCGGGTGATCGATCTGTCCAGGGTGCTGGCGGGGCCGCTTTGTACCCAGATGCTGGCCGACCAGGGCGCGGACGTGATCAAGGTCGAACCGCCCGGCGGCGACGAGACCCGCACGCTGGGCCCGCCCGTGAACGCGGGTGGCGACGCCGCCTACTTCACTGCCGTCAACCGGGGCAAGCGCGCGATCGGACTCGACCTGTCCCTGGCCGGGGGCCGCGACGTGCTGTTGCGGCTGCTGGAAGATGCCGACATTCTGGTCGAGAACTTCATTCCGGGCACGATGGCCAGGTGGGGGCTGGACTACGAGACGGACCTCAAGCCGCGCTTTCCTCAACTGATCTACTGCGCGATCTCGGGATTCGGCGCCGACGGCCCGCTGGGCGGCCTGCCCGGCTACGACGCCATCCTGCAAGCCATGTGCGGGCTGATGAGCGTGAACGGCGACCCGGCCAGCGGCCCGACCCGCATCGGCGTCCCCATCGTCGACCACCTGACGGGCTACACCGCGCAAGCGGGCATCCTGTTGGCCCTGTATCACCGCGCGCGCACCGGCCGGGGCCAGCGCGTGGACGCCACGCTATTCGACACCGCGCTCAGCCTGTTGGTGCCACACGCGGCCAACTGGATGCACACGCAGCGCGCGCCGGGGCTGTTGGGCAGCGCGCACCCCAACATCGCGCCGTACGACCGCTTCGCCTGCCGCGATGGCGAGATCTTCCTGGGCATCGTGAACGACCGCCAATTCCGCAAGTTCTGCGAATACATCGGGCTTGCGCCGTTGCTGGAGGACGCACGCTTCGCGACCAACCGCCAACGGCTTGAACACCGCGATGCCTTGCGCGCCGCCCTCGACACGGCGCTTGCCCGCCACGCGCGCGATGCCGTCTGCCGAGACCTGATGCGGCTGGGCGTGCCCGCGGGACCGGTCCACAGCGTGCCCGAGGCCTTTGAGCAGGCGCATTCGACGCATCGCGGCATGCGCATCGACCGCGACGGCTATCACGGCATCGGCGCCGCCACGCGGCTGTCCGACGCGCCCGTGCGCGTGCGCCGGCTGCCCCCTGCCTATGCACAGCACACCGACGAGGTCCTCCGGGAGGCCGGCCTCGACGACACCCAGATCGCGGCGCTGCGGGATCAAGGCGTCTTGCCGCGAGGGCCTTCTTCGACGCCGTAGCAACCCCCCACCGCTACCCAATAAGAAAATCCAGGAGACCACCATGAAGACCATACGCCTGATGGCCGCGCTAGCGGCATCCCTGCTATTCACGCAACCCGCCGCGGCCGCCGACGCCTATCCCTCCAAACCCATCAAATTGATCGTCCCCTATCAGGCCGGCCAAGGCACCGATGTCGCCGGCCGCTATCTGGCCGAGTATCTGGCCCGGGCCCTGGGGCAACCTCTCATCGTGGAAAACCGCCCCGGCGCGGGCGGCAACATCGGCGCCTCGGAAGCGGCGCGCGCGACGCCCGACGGCTACACGTTGTTGATGGGAACCAACGGCACGCACGTGCTGAACGAATACATGTATTCGTCCACGGCCTTCGACCCTGAGCGCGACTTCGAACCCGTGATGCTGGTCAGTTCCTTTCCGATGGTGCTGCTGACGCCTCCGGGATCCCCGTACGCCAATCTGGCCGACCTGCGGGACGCCAGGAAAGCCAAGGCCGACAGCATCAACGTCGGCATGCCCAGCACCACCGCGCGGCTTGTCTTCGAACTGCTCAAGCAGCAAGGCGTCAACAGCATGCGCGGCATTCCCTACAAGGGGTCGGCCACCGCCACCACCGACCTCATGGGCGGACAGGTGCAGATCGGCATCGACACCGTCAGCGCCGCGCGGTCGTTCATCACCAGCGGCAAGCTGCGGGCGCTGGCCGTGACATCGTTGAAGGAATCCGCGTTGTTGCCCGGCGTGAAATCGATCGCCGAGCAGGGCCTGCCCGGCTTTCAGGTCATCGCGTGGAATGGCCTGTACGCCCCCAAGGGCACCCCGCCCGCCATCGTGCAGCGCTTGAACGCCGAACTGGCGGGCATCCTGGCGCGTCCCGAGGTGCGGCAGCGCCTGTTGGAACTGGGCCATGAGCCCGGTGGCGGCACGCCTGCGGAGCTGACCGCGTTTTCGCGCAGCGAACGGCTGAAGTGGCAGCCGCTGATCGTCCAGGCGGGCTTGAAGGCAGAGTAACGGGCCGCGCTGCGGGCGGATTCGCGCCGGTCAGGCCGTCGCAGGCCCGCTTCGATTCCGCCCCACCGCTGCAATGGCCAACGCCAGCAACAGCAACGCCGCCGCCAGGCCATACGTCCAGCTCATGCCCGTCGCCAGCGCGGCGGGCGGCGCAACCCGCAAGTCGCCCGCCCCCGACGCCCAGGCGAACACCGCGCCCATCAGCGACGCCCCGGTGATGAATCCCAGATTGCGCGACAGGTTCAGCAGGCCCGAGAGCGCGCCGCGTTGCGCAGCGCCGGCCTCCGTCATGACCGCGCTGCTGTTCGCGGCCTGGAACAGGGCGTAGCCAGCGGTGATCACCACCAACGGCGCCACGTAACCCACCGCGCCGAACGCCACGGGCGCCAGCGACAGACCGATTGCCCCCACGGCCATGGCAATCAACGCCGCCCCCATCACGCGCTGGGCGCCATAGCGGTCGACGGCCCGGCCCGCCGGCACGCCCGCCAGCGCGGCCACGATTGGGCCGCAAGACATCGCAAGCCCCACCTGCGCCGCGTTCAACCCCAAGCCGCCTGCAAGGTAGAACGGCCCGACGACCAGCGTCGTCATCATGACCGTGGAAACCAGCCCGTTCGCCGCCACGCCCGCGCTCAGCACGGGGCGGCGAAACAGCGCCAGCCCGATCAGCGGCGATGCCGAACGGGCCTGCGACTGCACGAAGGCCGCGGCCGCCACCACGGCAACCGCCAATAGCGCCCCGCTTATCCAGTCAAAACCGCTTCCGGCCCGGGTCATCGCCAGCGCATACGCGGCGATGCTTGCGGCCAGCAGCAACGACCCCAGTGAATCGAAGCGCGCGCGGGGCGTTGCCGTCGCCCGCTGATCCGGCGGAAGGTGAAACCACGCCAGCCCGAACGCCAGCGCCCCCAACGGCAGATTGATGAGGAAGATCGACGGCCAGCCCACCCCGGCCACCAGCATGCCGCCCAGCGCGGGCCCCAACGCCGTGCCAATGGCCGACATCGTTCCCAGCAGCCCCATCACGCTGCCCGTCTTTTCTTTGGGCGCGGCCTCGCTGGCGAACGCCAGCGTCAACGCCATCATGATTGCCGCGCCCAGCCCTTGCACGGCACGCGCGGCGACCAATGCTCCCAGCCACGGCGCGGCGCCGCACAGCGCCGACCCCGCCGTGAACAAACCGATTCCGGCCAGCATCAACCGACGACGGCCGACCAGATCCCCCAGGCGGCCCACGCTGACAATCAGCGTGGTGATGGCCAGCAGATACGCCAGCACAATCCATTGCACCGCCTGGAACGGCGCATCGAAGGCCTGGGCCAACGCCGGAAGCGCAACGTTGGCGATGCTGGTGCCCAGGGCGGGCAGCAGCATCGACACCGACAAGCAGGCCAACAGCGGCACAGAGGGGCGGACGGGGGAATTCGGCGGAACGGCGGTACGCATGGGCTGGCCTGCAAGGATTTCGGACGCCGACGCGACGCCCTGCACACATCCTAGGCGTTGCCCGGACCTGGCGGAAGACGCAGCATTTGCACTAAATACCTGCACCAGACGCGCTATCAAAACCTGCCGCGGCACGCCAACCGTGCTACGTTTGCAGCATGGCCACCCCCGACCTCAATCTCTTGATCACCCTGGACGTCCTGCTGGCCGAAGGCAGCGTCGCGCGCGCCGCCCGCCGCTTGCAATTAAGCCCGTCCGCCATGAGCCGGGCGCTGGCGCGGCTACGCGAAACCACTGGCGACCCGCTGCTGGTGCGCGCCGGCCGCGGCCTGGTGCCCACGCCCCGGGCGCTGGAATTGCGTGACCGTGTCCGCGTGCTGGTGCAAGACGTGGAATCCGTGCTGCGCCCGGCCACGCAGCTTGATCTGATGCAATTGGCGCGCACTTTCACGCTGCGCACCAGCGACGGCTTCGCCGAGAATTTCGGGCCGGCCCTGCTGGTCCGCGCCCGCGCCGACGCGCCCGGCGTGCGGCTGCGTTTCGTGCAAAAGACCGACAAGGACAGCGCGCCGCTGCGCGAAGGCGCCGTGGACCTGGAAACAGGCATCGTCGGCGACAACGCCAGCCCCGAACTGCGCACGCGCGCGCTGTTCCAGGACCGCTTCGTGGGTGTCATGCGTGCCGGGCATCCGCTCAGCCAGGGCAAGGTCACGCTTGCCCGTTATGCGTCCGCGCAACACGTCCTCGCATCTCGCCGAAACCTGCAAAAAGGGCCGGTGGACGACGCGCTGGCCTCGCACGGGCGCGAACGCGCAATCGCCACCATCGCCGGCGGATTCTCGACGGCGCTCGCGCTGGCGCGCGGGTCCGACCTGATCGCCACCGTGCCCGAACGGCACACCGGCAGCCTGCGGGCGGGGATGCACACCTTCGCCCTGCCCTTCGCGATGCCGGCGTTCACGGTGTCAATGCTGTGGCATCCGCGCATGGACGGCGACGCCGCCCATCGGTGGCTGCGCGGATGCGTGCTGGACGCCGTCGGCTGACAGCGTCGCCCCGCGCTTACTTCCCTTTCGGGGCGCTGGCCGCCAGCGTGTTGAACTGCTTGTCCAGGTCCGCCAGCGACTTGTCGATGTGATCGCGGCGTTCCTTGATCCACTTGCCCTGCGACGCCAATTGCTCGCGCGCGGCCTTCAGCATGCGATCCATTTCGGCGGGCTGGGGACCGCCGCTGGTAGCGCGGTTCTTCACGATGGCCACCGGATCCAGCGTCGAGCGGAATTCGGCTTCGCTCATCGGCAACTCGTTGCCGTACTTCGAGTCCTTCATGGAATCGGCATAGATGCGGCGAGCCTGCTCATACGGGAAGTCCAGCGGCTTGATATTGTTGGCCTTCGCGTAGGTCACCACCTCTGAGGCAAAGTGGTGCCCATCGCGGAACGGCAGCTTGTACTTGCGCATCAGCACGTCGGCCAGTTCCTGCGATGCGGTCCAGTCGCTGTTCAGCTCTTCAAGCGCGCGCTCCGGGCTGATGACCATGGCCTTGAGCACACGGTCCCAACGCTTCAGCGCCGAGATGCCGCTGTCCACCATCGCCGAGTTCTGCTTCACGTCCTTGGGGTCGCTCATGCCCGGCGTGATGTTGTGCGTCTGGATCACCGGCCCCATCGCCAGCGTCACGGCGGTCGACGCGTCGCTGCGCGTGTCGTTCAACAGGCCGGGGTTGCGCTTTTGCGGCATGGCGCTGGAGACGTAGGTATTGCCGCCCCCCTCTTCCAGCAGGATCCAGGGGCGCGACTGCGCGTACTGCGTCATGACGTCTTCGACGAAGTTGCCGGTGCGCAGCGCAATGCTGGTGACGATCGATGCCACTTCCACCGGCTGATCCATCGACGAGATCTGCGAGGCGTCGTAGGCGTTGTCGACCAGCGCCTCGAAGCCCAGGTATTGCGCCATGCGCTTGCGGTCCAGCGGCCAGCTGGTGCCGTTCAGCACCGTCGTGCCCATGGGCGAGCGGTCGATGCGGACGTAGGCTTCGCGAATGCGCTGGGCGTCGCGTGCCAGGCCCGCGGCCTGGCCCAGCAGATAGTGCCCATAGCTGTTGGGCTGCGCGGCCACGCCATTGGTGTAGTTCGGCACGATCGTGCCGGCGTGCTTGGCGGCCAGTTCGACCAGCGTGGTGGACGTCTTGTTCAACTGGTCGGCCAGCTCCAGCAGCTTGTCGCGCAGGATGGCGCTGCGGTAGGTCGCGTGCATGTCCTGGCTGGAGCGGCCCGCGTGCAGCAACGTCACGTCTTCGCCCGCCGCCTTGATCAGCAACGGTTCGAAGGTGATGACGCTGGCGGGACGCTTGGCGCCCGGCTGGTTGCCGTCGCTGATCACCTTGGCGACCCCGGCCGCCAGACGCGGCGCGATGGACTTGTCCAGCAGGCCTTCATCGGTGTTGATGACGGCAGTGGCTTTGTTGATTTCCCCCAGCCAGAAGAAAGGGTCCCGGGGAACGGCAGTGGCGGTGGCCGCCGCAGCCGGCGCGGCAGCGGGCGCTTGCTGGGCCAACGCGGCGTGCGTGCCCAGCGACATGACCAGGGCGGTGCCCAGGGTGGGAAGGAACTGTCTCATGGCGTTCTCGTTATGGGGATCGTTATCCGGCGTCGATACCGGGACGGTCCGGTAGTTTATGGAAAAGCCCCCGGCCCGAGAACCGGGTATTACACGGATGGCCTGCGAATGCGTAACAAGAGCCGTCTTGGCTGAATATTCCCTGACGCGATGACGCAGCGCAAAAAAGCCCCTGCCTCCGGGAGAAGGCAGGGGCCAAAGCCGGCGCGCTGGCTTAGAACAAATACTGCGCGCTTACCCAGAGCAAGGGTTTGTGATCCCGGCTGTCGGACTGCGGCGGGCCACCATCGGTGCGCCATGCCACCGTGGCTTCGCCACGCCAGCCGCCCACGGCAACGCGGGCGCCGACGCCCGCCCCGGCGATACGGCGGAAATTCTCGCCGGCATGCCACGGATGGGAGGAAATTTCGACCCGGCCCGCGTCGTAGAACGCAAACGGGGTGACGGCGCCCGCGGCATAGCGGACTTCCAGCTGGGCCAGCCAGCCGCGGTCGCCATAGCCTTCGCCCACGGGATAGGCGCGCACGCCTGCCGGGCCGCCCAGGCCGAAGTCTTCGGACGAATCCAGGTTGTCATTGGTCCACTGGCCGCTGAACCGGCCGAACAGGCTCCAGCGCGACGACACGGATTGCACGCGGGCGATATCAAGGTTGAACTTGCTGTAGTGACCCGCCGAATTCGCGGTCAGGCTATCGGCGGCGGCAAGATTGCCGTCCAGCTTCAAGGTGCCCGGCGTCCAGCTCAACGCGCCGTATGTCAGCCCGCCACCGCCCAGGCTATCGCGAACATCGAATTGCGCGGCAATCGGCACGCTGTTGCTGAACTTGTTCTGGTCGATCTCCGCCGCGCGATAGTCGTCGCGCAGCTTCTTGTGCATGAAATCAATGCCGATAGTCAGGTTGCGGCTTTGTGAACGGATCAACGGATAGCTCAAGCCCACACTGGCGACCTTGGCGCTGCCGTGCGCATCCAGGTCGCTGAATTCCTTGCCCAGTTCATAGCCGGTATAGCCATAACCGACGCGGCCGCGCAGGCCCGAGCTGCCCAGTGGTGCGCTGTATCCGACGTCACCGTAGTTCAGGTTTTCGCTGGTGCGCTGCGCGCGCAGCGTGATCTGGTCACCCAGCATGAAGGGGCTATTGATCGACAAGGCCGCATTGGCGCGGTACTGGCCGGTGTAGCGGTTGCCCTGGTTGTCCAGGCCAACGCTGCCGTTCACGCGATCGCCGCGCGCCACCTGTACCGCCAGATCGCCCGTGCCCATCTGCTGGCCGGGGCGCATGATGGGGCTGACGTTGACGCCGGGCAGGTCGGACAGCAGCAGCGCCGCGCGTTCCAGTGAGGCGCTTTCGATAATATCGCCGGATTTCAGCGGGCTAAGGTAGGACTGGGCCCGAGCCGCCAGCGCCGCATCGCCTTCGGCCTTGACCTGGCCGTAGCGGCCCTCGACGACATGCAGACGCAGCACACCGTTCTCAAGCCCCTGCGCCGGCAGGTAGACCCGCGCAAACGGATAGCCGGCGTCGTGGTAATAGCGCGTCAGCTGATTCGCCAGCCCCTGCATGCCTGCCAGGTCATACGCCTTGTCTTGGTAGGCGCCCAGCTGCGCCAGCAACTGCTCGGATGAGAACGCCTGGTTGCCGTTCAGCTCCACGCGCGTCACGCTGGCCTGTGGACCACCCGGCGCGACGGCGCCCGGAACGGGGCTGCTCAGGTTCAGTTCTGGCGACGGGGCCGGCGGCTGCGGTTCGGTTGCCTGTTCCTGGAGGATGCGCCCCGCATTGGGGATCTGCTGCGCGGACGCCGCCGCAGGCAGCAGCGCGGCAAGCGCCAGAACCAGGTAGTGCGGACGTGCAAAAAATGAAACTTGCGTCATGATCTTGTGGGAATCGGGTGTTCAGAACGGCTGCCCAGCCCCGAAGGGCAATGGGCAACCGGCAAGCGGATAAGTCGTGGCGTCGCTGGTATCAGGGACCGGGATCAGATATCGCCCTGGACAACGCCTTCGGGCAGGCGGATACCGCCATCGATAACCAGAACCTGCGCCGGGCCCTGCATGCTGCGTGCGCCCTGGCCCGCGTTCGGCGCCGGTTGCGTGCTCGTATCCTGCCCCTGCGCCGTCGATACGGCTGAATCGCGGCGGCGATCGGGCTGCAGCGCGTTGCTGATGGTCAGCGTGCCGTCCTGCGCCGCGATCAGATAATTGGCATTGGACAGCCCACCCGCGCCGATCAGGTAATTGCCCGCCGTCTCGCCCGCTGCGCGGTTCAGCACGCCGGCCAGCGCGTCGTTGCCGACCAGGTTGCCTTGCGTAATACGCCACGTCAGCGCCGGATCCGCATCACCCGAGCGCTTGGTCTTGTCGTCTGCCACGACGGTGATTGCACGACGGTCGATGACGGCCCGATGCTGCGTATCCGCCAGCACGTAGTTCGCGGCCAGGCCGGTGTCGCTGTCGGCCAACGCATAACGCACGTTGGCGTTGCGATTGCCGGCGTTGGCGTTGTCGAACGTTGCAGTCGTTGCCACGCCCAGGGTCTCGCCAGCGACCAGGTTGGTCAGCGCGCCCGCGGACGCCTGCGCCGCCGCGTTGCCGTCGTAGGTCTTGCCCCCAACGGTAGTGCCTTCCACGCCCAGGACCCGGCGCGCGATGGCGGCGCGCGCATCGGCGGCGTTCAACACGTAGTTGCCGGCATCGCCGCCGGTCAATGCGAAGGCGACTGTCTTACCCTCGCCCGCGTTCTTATCGGAAAAACTGCCGGCCACGCCCAAGGCGTCGCCAGCGATGATGCCTGCGATGGCATCGGCGCCGGTGACCGTTGCGCCGGTGCCGCCGTCGTAGACCTTGTCCAGCGCGCCCAGCGCGCCGTTCAACTGGCGAGCCGAGATCGTGGCCGTGGTCGTGGCGTTGGAGGCGACCGTGTAGTTGCCTGCATCCGCGCCTGTCAGCATGCCGTTGACATTCACGCGCTTGCCGATGGCGGCATTCTTGTCTGCGAAGGCGCCGCTGGTCGACAGCGCGACCGTATCGCCCAACACCACGCCGTTCAACGTGCCCGTCGTGCTGGCCGTCGTCGTGCCGTCGTACGTCTTGCCGGCGGCCGTGATCGCCCCTGTCAGCGCCTTGGGCGTGATGCTGGCCAGCGTCGTGGTGTTCGTGGACAGCAGGTAGTTGCCGGCGTCAGCGCCCGACAGTACGGCGTTCACCACCACAAGCTTGCCATTGCCGACATGCTTGTCGCCGAACAGGCCTGTGGCATTGACGGCCACGCTGTCGCCCTGGACCACGCCATTCAGCGTGCCGGTGGTGGCGGCATCGCGCAAGCCGTCGTACACCTTGCCAGCGGCCGTCAGCGCGCCCGTGATCGCCTTGGGCGTGATGTTGGCCGTGGCGGTCGTATTGGCGACCAACGTGTAATTGCCGGCATCGGCGCCCGTCAGCGAACCGCCGACGTTCACCGTCTTGCCGTTGCCGACGTTCTTGTCCGCGAATGCGCCGGTGGTCGACAGCGCCACGGCATCGGCCAGGATCTGCCCAGCCAGGCTACCCGACGTGCTGGCCGCGACGGAACCGTCGTAGACCTTGCCCGCCGCCGTGATGGCGCCGGTGATCGTCTTCGGCGTAATGGTGGCGACCGTCGTGCCATTGGCGCTGACGGTGTAGTTGCCGGCATCCGCGCCGGTCAGCGTGCCATTGACGTTGACTTGCTTGCCCACGCCGGCATTCTTGTCGACAAAGGCGCCCATCGTCGCCAACGCAACGGCGTCGCCCTGGACCACGCCATTGAGCGAACCGGCGGTTTCAGCGGCGGTGGTGCCGTCATAGGTCTTGCCGGCGGCCGTGATGGCGCCCGTCAAGGCCTTGGGCGTGATGTTGGCCAGCGTCGTGGCGTTGGCGGACAGCAGGTAGTTGCCCGCATCGGCGCCGGTCAGGACGCCGTTGACCATCACCATCTTGCCGTTGCCGACGTTCTTGTCGCCGAACCGGCCCGTGGCATTGACGGTCACACTGTCACCCTGCACCACGCCGTTCAGCGTGCCGGTGGCAGCGGCATTGCGCGAGCCGTCGTAGACCTTGCCGGCCGCCGTCAGCGCGCCCGTGATCGTCTTGGGCGTGATGTTGGCGGTGGTGGTGCTATTGGCCGCGAGGATGTAATTGCCCGCATCGAGGCCCGTCAGCGATCCACCGACGTTCACCGTCTTGCCGTTGCCGACGTTCTTGTCCGCGAATGCGCCGGTGGTCGACAGGCCGACGACGTCGCCCAGGATCACCCCCGAGATGTTGCCTTGGGTGGTGGCCGAAACGCCGCCGTCGTAGACCTTGCCCGCCGCCGTGATGGCGCCGGCAAGGGTCGCCGGCGTGATGCTGGCCGTGCCCTTGGCGACGCCATTGCCCAGCGCGTAGTTGCGGGCGTCCGCCCCACCCAGCACATAGGCCACCGTCTTGCCGTTGGCCACGTTCTTGTCGCTGAAGCTGGCACTGACATTCAAGAGGTCGCCCGACACAACGTTCAGGCTGTTCACGCCCGTGACCGACGCCCGCGACGAACCGTCATACACCTTGTCCAGTGCGCCCACCGCACCGGTCAACTGACGCACCACGATGTCGGCGGTGGTAGTGCCGTTGTAGGTCCGTGTAGTTGCCGGCATCAGCGCCCGCCAGCACGCCATTGACGTTGACCTGCTTGCCCGCCCCCGCATTCTTGTCAGTGAAGGCGCCCGTCGTCGACAGGCTCACGGTGTCGCCGGCGATCTTGCCCGTAAGTGTTCCGTCCGTGTTGGCCGTCAGCGTGCCGTCATAGGTCTTGCCGGCGGCGGTGATGGCGCCGGTCAGCGCCTTGGGAGAGATGGTGGCCGTCGTGACGCCGTTATACGACACCGTGTAGTTGCCGGCATCGGCGCCCAGCAGCGAACCATTCAACGCGACGGATTTGCCCACGCCCGCGTTCTTGTCGGCGAACAGGCCAGTGCTTGCCAACGCGACCGCATCCCCTTGGATGACACCCGTCAGTTGGCCCGACGTTACCGCATCCCGCGTGCCGTCATAGGTCTTGCCAGCGGCGGTGATCGCACCGGTCAAGGCCTTGGGCGTGATGGACGCGGTGGCGGTCGCATTCACCGAAACCTCATAATTGTTGGCGTCGGCGCCCAACAACGTGCCGCGCGTGGACACGGTCTTGTCCACGCCCACGTTCTTGTCCAGGAAGGTGCCCGCACCGTAGATCTGCACGTCGTCGCCCAGCACCAGGCCACCCGTCATATAGGCGCCGGCATCCGACTTGGTCGTGCCGTCATACACCTTGTCGGAAATCGTGACGACGCCCGTCAGGGTCTTGGGCGTGATGTTGGCGGTGCTGCTCGCCAAGCCGCTGCCCAGCACATAGTTGCCGGCGTCCGCGCCCAGCAGGCCGATCGCGACCTGCTTGCCTTGCCCCACGTTCTTGTCCGCGAAGTTCGCCGAAAAGTAGATCTGGTCCGCGGCGAGGACGCCTTGGATCTTCCCCGAAATCGTCGCGTTGGTCAGGCCGTCGTAGACCTTGTTTCCGGCCGCCAGCTGGCCGGTCAGCGTCTTGGCGGTGATGGTTGCCGTGGCGGTGGGCGACGTCACCGAGGTAATGAAGTAGTTGCCGGCATCCGCGCCGGTCAGCGTGATGCCGCCAACCGTAACGGTTTTGCCCGCCCCCGCGTTCTTGTCCGAGAAGTTGCCCACGCCGATGGCGGCCAGGCTATCGCCCGCGATCACACCCGTGCCGGCCTGGCCACGTACGACGGCATTAGTGCTGCCGTCATACGTCTTGTCGTCGGCCGTGACGTCCATCGACACGCCCTTTTTCAGGACGTTCAGACTCAGGCCATCGGCATAGATGACGTCGTAGCCTTGCTGGTTGGAATACAGGCCGCCATTGACGATCAATGATCCGTCGGCCAGGCGGTAGGTGCCGGCGTTTTTCGAGTTGGCGGTGTAGCTGATGCTGCCGCCCAGCTCCGCGCCAGGCCGGGACGTGGTGTATCCGACGCCCCCGCTCACCTGGCCGTCATAGACCTTGTCGGCAAGGCTGACCGTGACCTGCTTGAGGAAGCCGCGCAGCAAAGGCGTTGCACTGCCTTCGTACATGCGCCACGTCGTTCCCGTGCCGCCCACGTTATCGATGTCCCAGCCGGCGTCCTTGAACGTAGACAGTTGGGTCAGCTGCGCGTACGTCTTCATGCCGCTGGTCGCGTTCACGGCGCCGCCGTTCGAGCCGATCAATTGCAGGGGCATGACGGAAGCCGGGCTGCCCGCAGCGTCCGTGCTGGCTGCGAAACTGTCGTTCACGCTGCCGGTGTTGGTGCCGACCAAGGCGCCATTGCCCGGGAACGGAATGATGGTGTTGATCTTGGATGTGGAATATGACTTGTTGATCGACCCGAAGTTGTTGCCGACCATACCCCCCACCTGTCCCATCATGGGACCGGTGGTGGACACCGTTCCCGAGGTATAGGCATTCGAAATGGTGCCGCGGTTCAGCCCCACCAGCCCCCCCACCCCGTTGCCAAGGCCCGGCGACGTCACCTTGGCGTTGGCATAGACGTTATCGATGGTGCCGCGGTTCTCCGCCGCCAGCGCGCCAGACTGAATGAAGCCCGTCACCACCGCGTTATCAAGGCCCACGTTTCGCACCACGCCCGTCTCGCCAATGATCCCGAACATTCCCGAGAAGGGGCTGGAGTTGCCAACAGTCAAGTTGGAGATCGTGTGGCCGTGGCCGTCAAGGCTGCCGCCAAAGAGCGCGCCGTTGCCGATCGGGCTGAAGCCGCTCACGTTCCACATCCCGCCGCCGACGGCGCCCGTCGCCTTGGCATCGATGTCGCGGACGATGTTGTAGCCGGCATTCACGTCATAGGACATCAGCTGCAACTGGTGGTCATTGGACACCGCCAGGCTGTACTCGCTTGCCAGGAAGGGGCGCGTCTGCCCTTCGATCATGATCCACTGCGCCTTGCCCGCCGCATCCTTGGCGACCCAGACATTGTTCGAACCCGGGACTTGGGACCAGGTTCCCAGGCTGGCATAGGAAGCGTAAGAGAAGGCGTTGCCAACTGCGGCGGTGCCCGTCACGGTGCCCCCGGCGTCCAACCCCGTGGCGTTCGCCTGACCCGTGGTCGTGGCATCCCACCGTGCGTTTTCCAGGACAATGCCCGCACCCGATAACATGCCGACGACGCCGCCGGTGCGGCTGACGCCTTCGACGCGTCCGCTTGCGAACACATTCGAGATGACGCTGTTGTCGCGCGCGGACCCGACCAGACCGCCAATGCCAAGGCCCAGGCCATCTGCCGCAGCGGTCACGTTGCCGGTGGCATAGGCATTTCTGATCGTGCCGCTGTTGACGCCAACCAAGCCTCCCGTGTCGGAGTTGCCGCCGGACACGTCGCCCGTCGAGTAAGCGTTGTCGATCGTTGCGCCCACGCCGTTGCTACCTGCCAGGCCGCCCAGGAAATAGCCCTTCGACGTGCTGGTGACGGTGGTCCGCGCGTGGGAACCCGTGATCACGGAGCTGTTGCTGGCGACCAAGCCGCCCAACGACGAGCCTCCCGTGACGCTGCCAGATGCGGACACGTTGCGGATGGTGCCTTGGTTGCTGGCCGCCAGCGTGCCCATATAGCCACTGCCGGTAATCGTGGCATTCGTCACCGCCAGGTCGCGGACTTCACTGCCCGCGGCAATGGTGCCGATCAACCCCAGGTAGCCGCCATTCGTCGTGCTGATGGTAAGGTTGTCGATGGTATGGCCCAGGCCGGCCAGCGTGCCGCGCAGGTCCGACACCAGCGCGTTCGAGAACGTAGTGCCTTTCAGGTCGAGGTCCTGCGCCAACGCGTAGTAGCCAAACCCCGGCTTACCCATCGACTGGATGTCCTGCACCGAACGCAACAGCGTGTAGTCCTGTCCGTTGACCATGAACGTTGACTGCGCACCGCTAAGCGTCACCGGTGCGTTGGCCGAATAGTCGCCACCGGTCGCGTATCCCCGCTGCTTGAAGCCGCCCAGATTCAACTCCAGGCCAGCCTCGGCGCCCGTGGCGGTGATCGGCGCGTTGAGGGTGACATCGCCGTGGGCGCTGAGCGTCAGCTTCGTGTTGGCGCTCCATTTCACCGCCGCGTTCACGTTGATATTGCCGGCCTGCGAGCCGTCGTCAACGGTCCTCAGCTCGATGTTGCCGTTATCCAGGCTGGCCGACAGCGTAGCCGCGTCAATGCCGCTGTCCGGCTGCGCCGGCGTGCTCGCGCTTACCGTGAAGTCCGTCGGATCGACCAACCACGAGCCATGCTGGCCACTCACCGCTTTGGTGGTGATCAGCGCGCCCGCCGCCACCGACACCTTGGCCGCCGACGTTTCGACAAACCCGCCCTTTCCGCCGTTGGGCGCGCTGGCGTCCAGCGTGCCAGCCACAGCGATGCGGTCGTTGACCATGTCGCCCAGCAACACGATCTTGCCGTTCTCACCCGTGGACAGCGTCTTGGCCTGCGTGATGCCCGTATGGTTGATAACGGTGCTGGCCAGGTCGCCCGCGGCCTTGGCCGTCAGGTAGACCGTGCCGCCGTCGGCACGGATGGCGCCACCTTGCTCGATCAGCGCGTCGATCGCGCCTTGCTCCACTTCGATCTTGACCGGACCGCCCAGGTCCAGCTTGACGCGGCTGCCCGCGCCCAGCAGGACGTTACCCTTGTCTGCCGTCAGGTTGCCGGTGTTGGTGATCTTGGCCGCGATCAGCGCAATGCTGCCGCCCGGGGCCGCCGTGATATTGCCCTGGTTGATGATGGCGTTGCTGCTGGCGCCTTCAAACTTGTAGTTGCCCGCCAGGAAATCCTGCGTGCTGATGTTCAGCGTGCTGGCAACGATGCCGCCCACGTTCACTTGCGCGGTCGGCGTGAACACCACGCCGTTCGGGTTGACCAGGAACACCTGGCCATTGGCGTTCAGCGCCCCCTGGATCACCGACACGTCTGGGCCCAGCACCCGGTTCAGGGCTACCGAATCCCGCCCGGGCTGCTTGAACGTGACACTGCTGCCCTTGCCGATGGAAAAGCTCTGCCAGTCCACCGCCATCTTGCCGGTTTGCTGGTTGATGGTCATGGCCGACCCGTTCTGGCTGATCGAGCCCGCCCCTGCCACCACGTTGCCGCCCGTGGGCAGGTCCGCGGCAAGTGCCGGACCGGACAGCAGCAGCGCCGCCGTCAAGGCAGCGGCCGACCCGCTGCGCTTGCGGCGCGCGCTGGCGAATTCGGCAACCGGCACATAGACGCCCAAGGCGTCGTTCCAGACCAAGCGATAGACGTGGTTGAGGGAAGGCTTTTTCATCGGATATTCCTGAATCAGGCAGCGTCACAATTTGTAAATTTCGCTGCTGAAATATACCGATGATTGCGCCCTCAAATCTGAGCAAATCTAAGCAAGCCTGAAACTTGAGGTGTTTCTTTCGATAAAAAGGGGGGAAAACGACGAAATAGACAGGAAATGAACGATATTCAGCAGCTTGGCGCCCCGTATACCAGAAACATAATGATGCTTTTATGCAACAGATTGTCGGCTGTCGACAACCGGGACGGCCTATTCCTGGGTAAGTGCCTGGGGCGCCGATCCGATCGGGTGACGTGGCAGGCTGAGGCAGAAGCAGACCGGTTCAACTCCGCCCGCGCTCTTCAGGAACACCGTACCGCCCAGCCGCTCGGCGATCGTCCTGACCAGGTAGAGTCCCAGGCCCGCCCCCGGATGGCGCAAGGCGTTCGGGCCCCGGTAGTACTTCTGGAACAAGCGCGCCTGCTCGACCGGCGCGATGCGGTCACCGGAGTTCGCCACGTCGATGTGCATGAGTCCCCCCTCTTCCCGCAGCGTGACCCGAACCGCCCTGCCCGCCGCGCAGTGACGGTCCGCATTGGCCAGCAGGTTGCGCAACGCGATGCGCAGCATGCCCGCGTCGCAAAGCAGGACATGCTCGCCCGCCCCATAGATGCATTGGATGCGGCCGGCGGGAAACTCGCGGTCCAGGTCGGCCAGCAACGCCAGCAGGTCGCATTGCGTCAGGCGCAGTTCGGCGCTGGGTTCGCGCATGCGGTCATGGGTCAGGTATTCATCGACCAGCGCCAGGAGGCGCATGGCGGCATCACGAATATTGCCGCAGCGCGCCAGGCTTTTCTCGACCGGCGCGGCCAGATTGCGGCCCAGTTGCTGCGCCGACGTCGTGATGATGGCAAGGGGCGTGCGGAATTCATGTGACACCATTGCCACGAATTCGCGTTGCTCGGCGAACACTCGGCGCTCCTGTTCCAGCGAGGCGCGCAGTTCGTCTTCGAGTGCAACCCGGCGCTGGATCTCGCTCTGCATTTCAGCGGTACGCAGCGCCACCTCGCGCTCCAGCCGATGGCTGTGTTGGCGCGCCATGTCCGCCGCCAGGTTTGCCTGCTGGCGTTCATTGTCGCGTCGCTGCCGTTCATGCCGGCCGATGATGAACAAGCTCAGCAACAGCATATGCAACATCGTGCCCAGCGTGGACACATACTCCGTGAACACATTGACCGGCAGCACGCCCAGGTTGCGCAGGAACGCGATCAGCACGCCAAGATAGAACACCCCGAATGCCAATGCGAAGAAGCGCGCCGGCCGCCACCCCTTCTTCAGCAGGTAGCAGGCCAGCGCCGTAAACCCCACGATCACCGACAGGGCCAGCAACTGCACCGGCGGCATGCCCCACGAATAATGCCCCGACACCACCAGCGTCGCACACACGGCTGCGATGCCCCAGAACACCGCCTCCATGCCGCGCACCAAGCGCGGATACAGCGCGGCAAGATTCAGCTGGGCAAAGGCGATACGCAGCGCGACGGGCAGGCTGACGGCGATGCCGACGCCCAGCATCCGGTCGCTCCACGCGACCGGCAGGCCCGTCAGTTGCTGCACCAGGCCCAGCGACATCACTTCGTTGAAGACGCAGTTGCCGATATAGGCCAGGAACAGGCCGCTCATGGGCGCGCGCGTGGCCCACCAGAATACGGCGTGGACGCAGATCAGCAGCAGGTAAAAGCCGAAGTACAACCCGAACAACAAACCTTCGCGCCGCGATTGGTTATCGAACGCCAGGCGTTGCCAGACTTCAAGACGCGTCGCCAGGGCGTTTTTGCTTTGCAGGCGCGCCAGGATCACGTATGAGCCTGGGGCCGGCGGGTCGAATTGGATCACCGGGCTACGGTAATCCACGGGCCAGTCACGCCGCGCCACGTCTTCGCCGCTGTGCCCCAACAACGACCAGCCCCCATCCTTGCCAACGTAGATGCGCACGTCGTCCAGCAGCGAATTGCTCAGGCGCAGCATCCATCCCCCGCGCGCGACATCGTCCACCACCACCGGCAGGCGCAGCCAGACGGTCGACGGCGTGAAACCCGCGCTCAGGGCGGCGGGCATCCCGGCCCATCCAGCGGCCTCGGCCGCCTGGCTGGCGGAAAGCGTGCCGCCCGGGTCGTCCAGGCGCTCCAGGTGACCCGCCGCATCCGCCTGCCGCAGTTGCGTGTTCAGATGCAGGGGCTCGGCGCGCGCGTGCGCGGCGCCCGGCAAGATGGCGGAAAACGCCAGCGCCAACAGCATTAATCCTGCCCACAGCGTGGGGTAATATTTCCGTTTCATCGAGTCGCAATCCCGTGCAGCCACGCAGATTACACCACCCCTCACGCGGTTTTCACGCAGGCGCATCGCATGCCTGAGGTCATCCTGCTGGAAGACGAACCGGTACTGCGCCAGGAACTCGGCGAGTTCCTGGAAGAGCTCGGCTATGCCCCGCGATGCGTCTCCAGCCTGCAGGAGTTCGACCGGCATTTCGACCCCGACCGGCATCATCTGGCGGTGATCGACATCGGCTTGCCCGACGGCTGCGGCCTGGACCTGATCCAGCGGTTGCGTCAGGAAGGCCAGCGCGTGGGCATTGTCGTATTCAGTGCGCGCCAGACCAGCGCCGACCGGATTTCGGGCCTGGCACACGGCGCCGACCATTACCTGGGCAAGGGTTGCGACCTGGACGAATTGGCCGCCACGCTGGCGGCGCTGGTCCGCCGGCTGGGCTTGCAGCAGGCGCCCGCCACCCAGCCGCCGCCCGGCTGGACGCTGGAAGTAGGACCGCGCCGGCTGCACATTCCCGGCGCGCCCGCCGTGCCGCTTTCGCAGCAAGACCTGCTGGTACTGCGCTGCCTGATGAGGCAGCCCGGCGAGAACATCAGCCGCCGGCAGATCATCGAAGCATTGGGCTTCGACTACCTGGACTACGACCAGCGCCGCCTGGATACGCAGATGCGACGGTTGCGGCGGCGCGTCGAAGACGTCAGCGGGCAAACGCTGCCGATCAAGACGCTGCGCAACAGCGGCTATTGCTTCTATCAGCCCGCACAGGTGCTGGCCTAGCCCGCCAAAGCGGTCTGCTTCCATGTGCCAAAGTGGCATGAAATAGCAGTCCACATCACTCCTACACTTCATGCCTTGTGCTGGCCGCCCCCGCGGCCCCGTACGCAATGTGGAGTGCTTCATGACGACACCGCCGGTTCGCCTTCGACCCGCCGACTTCTTTTCGCCGACCATCGCCGCCCTGATTTCGGTGCTGGTGAACTACGGCGGAACCTTCGTGCTCGTGTTCCAGGCCGCCGAGCTGGCCCGGTTGACCCCCGCCCAGACGGCATCATGGGTCTGGGCCGTTTCGATCGGGGTTGGCATCACCGGCGCCCTGCTCAGCTTCCGGTACAAGGCGCCGATCATCACGGCGTGGTCCACGCCCGGCGTGGCCTTCCTGGCTACTGTGATGCCGTTCACGCCTTATGGCGAAGTCATTGGCGCCTACGTGGTGTCCGCCTTGGGTTTTATCGTGCTGGGCCTGTCCGGCGCGTTTGAAAAGCTGGTGCGCAGGATTCCCGGCGGCATCGCGGCCGGGCTGCTGGCCGGCATCCTGCTGCAATTCGGCGTCAATGCCTTCGGCGGCGCCAGCGTCGATCCGGCGCTGGTGATCGTGCTGGTGGTCTCGTATGCACTGCTCAAGCGCTATACGTCGCGTTTCGCCGTCGTTGGCATTTTGGTCATCGGTGTCGCCATGTTGATCGCGCAGGACCGCATCGACTTCGCGGCCGTCCATCTGAGCCTTGCCGCGCCCGTTTTCGAAATGCCCCGGTTTTCGCTGCAGGCCCTGCTGGGCGTGGCGCTGCCGTTGTTCGTCATCACGCTGACGGGCCAGTACATGCCGGGCATGCTGGTGCTGCGCAACGACGGTTACCGAACCAGCGCCAACCCGATCCTGACCATTACCGGCCTGGGTTCCCTGATCATGGCCCCGTTCGGCGCGCACGCCTTCAACGTGGCAGCCATCACCGCCGCGATCTGCACCGGCCCTGATGCGCACGAAGACCCGCGCAAGCGCTACCTGGCGGGGCTGGCCTGCGGCGTCTTCTACATCCTGGTGGGCACGTTCGGCGTCACCCTGGCGACCTTGTTCATGGTGTTGCCCAAGGCCTTCATCACGACGTTGGCGGGGCTGGCGCTGCTAGGCGCCATCGGCGGCAGCCTGGCCAACGCCATGGCCGACGCCCGCACCCGCGAGACCGCATTGATCACCTTCCTGGCCACGGCCGCCAACGTCACGCTGCTGGGCGTGGGCGGTGCGTTCTGGGGGCTGGTCGCCGGGCTGACCGCGCATCTGCTGATGCACGGCGGCACCCGCGCGCTGATCGGCAGCCCCGCCAAACCCTAGCGCATGGGCCGCTACCGCTTTCTTAGCGCGACCGACAGCCGCCGCATGGCGGTGTCGATCTCGTGCTCGGTCAGCGAGGAATACCCCAGTATCCAGCCCTGCCGCTTGTCGGCGCCGGCATATAGCCGGCTCAGCCCGGGCAGCAGCAGGCCGGCGCCCGCCGCCTGCCTGATCGTCTTTTCCTCGGACCAGCCGCGCAGCAGCATGCAGGGAATCTGAAGCCCGCCCTGTGGCCGCGCTGCCGTGGCGATGCCGGCCATGTGCGTGTCCAAGGCTTGCAGCATGGCGTCGCGGCGCGCGGCGTACAGTTTGCGCATGGCGCGGATATGGGTGTTGTAGTGCCCGTCTTCCATGAAACGCGCCAGCGTCAGTTGCAGGATCTGCGGCGTATGCCCGTCCAGGATGCTGCGCGCATAGGCGAAGGCGCTGACCAGTTCGCGGGGTAGCGCCATGTATCCCATGCGCAAACCGGGATAGAGCGTCTTGCTGAAGGTGCCGATGTAAAGCGTGCGCTGGTACTTGTCCAGGCCCTGCACGCAGGCGGTCGGCAAACCGTCGTAATGGAATTCGCTGTCGTAGTCGTCTTCGATGATCCACTTGCCGTTTTCGGCCGCCCAGCGGGTCAATTCCAGCCGCCGCGCCAGCGACAGGGTCGCCCCCGTGGGGTATTGATGCGAGGGCGTGACGTACACGCAGTTGGCGCCGCTGCGGTCCGCGCGCAACAGGTCCGTGCGCACGCCCTGGGCGTCGACATCAATGGGCACGATCCTGGCCTCGGCGGATTCGAACGCCTTCTTGGCGCCAAAATAACCGGGGTTTTCCAGCAAGATCGGCTTGCCGGCGTCCACCAGCAACTGCGCGCACAGGAACAGGGCTTGCCGCGTGCTGCTCAGCACCAGGATCTGGTCGGGCGACACCTTGGCGCCCCGCTCCAGGTTCAGATACGACGCAATCGCCTTGCGCAATGGCGCGGCGCCTTGGGGATCGCCATGCAGCAACACCTGGTCGCGATGGTCCTTCAGCGCCTGCCGCTGCAAGCGCTCCCAAACGTCGGTCGGAAACGTGCGGGTCTCGGGCAGCCCCGTGGCAAAAGCCTGAACCGCACGCTGGTCGCTGACGCCGCCGCTGTCCAGAATCATCTTGCCCCGGCGGCTCAGGCCCGCCCCCGGCTCGGCCAGGCCGCGCCTGTCGTCGGCAAGCCGGATGCGCCGCGCCGCAGCCCCGCGCAATTCCGCGCCCACCGTGTCGGAGACGTAGCTGCCTGACCCTTCGCGCCGGACGATGTAGCCGTCGCGATGCAGCTGCACGTAAGCGTTCTCGACCGTGTCGCGCGCCACGCCCAGCGACGCCGCCAATGCGCGCGTCGCCGGCAATTTCACGCCCGGGTCCAGGGCGCCATCCAGAATCAAGGCGCGTAGCGCCCGCTGGATGCGTTGGTGCAGGTCCAAACGTTGAAGATCCGCATCGTTCATGCGGATCTTCAGCGTTTCAAGTTCGAATGCCCGGGTCATGCGGTCTGGTCGCCAGAAAGATAGTTGCCATGAAAGCAGACCATTCTATCCGGCGTCCGGACGCCCGGACGCCCGGACGCGCCTCTTACCCCAGGTGCTCCACATTGCCGCACACCGAAATGCTCTGGCCGCTGATCATCGCGCCGTCGTCCGAACACAGGAACGCCACCTGGTTCGCCACGTCCTCGGGCTGGGTCATGCGGCGCAGCGAGACTTTCTCCACCAGCTGCATGCGCATCTCGTCATTGCTGACGCCGCCGGCCGCCGCGCGCGCGGCGATCACGCGTTCCACGCGGTCGCCCGCCACCACGCCCGGCAAGACGGAATTCACCCGGATGCCGTCGGGCCCCAGTTCCATTGCCCAGGTCTGCGTCAGGCCGGCCAGGCCGAACTTGCTGGCGCTGTAGGGCGTGCGCAATGAAAAGCCCAGGCGCCCCGCCACCGACGAGATATTGACGATGGATCCACCGCCCGCCGCCCGCAACAGCGGCACGGCGCTGCGGGCGCAGAGGAACGTGCCGGTCAGGTTCACGTCCAGCGTGGTCCGCCAGGCGTCCAGCGCGGTGTCTTCCAGCCGGCTCGTGGGGCCGGATACGCCCGCATTGTTGATCAGCGCATCCAGCTTTCCCCAACGCCCGGCCACGTCTTCAAACATGGCCAGCACCTGGGCCTCGTCGGAGACGTCGGTCACGCTGGCGCTCAAGCCCGGATGCGCGGCGCGGGCGGCCTGGCAGGCCTCGGCGTCCACATCACAGATATGCACGTCGGCGCCGGCCTGCAGGAATTTGCGGGCAATGGCCAGCCCGATGCCATGGGCCCCGGCGGTAATCAGGACGCGCTTGCCGTTCAAGGATTCGATCATGTCGCTTTGTCAATAAAGGGTCGTAAGCCGGGTCAGAGCGCGAACGCCGGCCGGACGCCGCTTTGCAGCGGCAGGCCAAGCATCTGGCGCGCTTCGGCGGGGGTCGCGGGTTCCATGTCCATTTCACGGATCACCCGAACAATGCGTTCGGTAAGCTGGACGTTGGTGGCCAATTCGCCATGGCGGTAATACAGGTTGTCTTCCAGCCCCACCCGCGCGTGCCCGCCCAGCAGCAGCGCGCTGATGTTGGCTTCAAGTTGCGCCGGTCCGATGCCGCTGACGCAGAAGATGCTGTGCTTTGGCAGCAGGTCGACCATCATCTGCAGATGCCTGGGTGAAAACGGCATGGCGTTCTGGAAGTTCCGGTGCACGTTCATCACCAAGTTGATGAAATGCGGCGCCTCGTCCAGGCCCTCGTTGATGAGGGTGGTCGCGTCTTGCAGAATATGCGTCGGGCTGAACACCTCCCACTCGGGCTTGATGCCGCGGGCCTGCATGGCGGCCGCCATCTCGCGCGCACGGGTCAGCGGCGTGTTCATCAGGTATTCCCGATCGCCGAACGCCAGATTCAGCGTGGTCGCATCAAGCGTGCACATCTCGGCGCCGGCGTCCATGCCCTTCAGGCGCTCTTCCCACAGAATTTCCCAGGTGCCCGGCGACGTTTCCTTGACCATGTCGCCATGCACGCCCCCGCCCGTGGAGTTGTTCAGGACAATGTCGCAGCGGTCGCGAATGCGCTGGTTCATGTCGCGGTAGATGTCGGCGTTGCAGGTGGCCAGATCGTCGGGCCGGCGCGCATGCAAGGCCACCACGCTGGCCCCGGCGTTGTAGCAGCGGTAGACGTCTTCGGCGATTTCCGCGGGCTGCGTCGGCAGATGCGGGTTCTGGCTTTTCAGCGCCATGCCCCCGGTCGGGGCAATGGTCACGATCACTTTGCGTTTAGACATGCGGTTCTCCTTACTTCCACAGCGCGCAGCGGCTTTCCGCTTTGGTCGTGAAGGCCTCGTTGCCGTCGATGGTCTGCACCACGTTGAAGTAGTCCCAAGGCGCTTTCGATTGCGCGGGGGTCTTGACCTGCAGCAGGTACATGTCATGCACCACCCGGCCGTCGGGACGGACGACGCCGTTCTTGATGTACAGGTCGTTCAGCTTGTTTTCGCGCATATGCGCCAGCACGCGGTCGGCGTCGTCGGTGCCGGTTGCCTTGACGGCACGCAGATACTGCAACGCAGCAGAATAGTCCGCCGCCTGCAGCGACGATGGCATGGCCTTGCGCCGCTCGAAGAACTTCTGGCCCCAGGCGCGCGTCTCGTCCGACGTGTTCCAGTACCAGCTGTCGGTCAGGTACAGCCCCTGTGCCGCGTCCAGCCCCATGGCATGGATGTCATTGATGAACATGATCAGGCCGGCCAACCGCATCGTCTTCGTGATGCCGAATTCGTTGGCGGCCTTGATTGCGTTGGTCGCGTCGGCGCCGGCATTCGCCAAGGCCAGGATTTCCGCCTTGCTGCTTTGCGCCTGCAGCAAGAAGGACGAAAAGTCGCTGGAGGCCAGCGGATGCTTGACCGACCCCACCACCTTGCCACCGCCCGCCTCCACCACCTTCGTGGTATCGGCCTGCAACGCATTGCCGAAAGCGTAGTCGGCCGTCAGGAAGTACCAGGTCTTGCCGCCCGCCTTGACCACCGCGGCGCCCGTGCCGCGCGCCTGCGCAACCGTGTCATAGGCATAGTTCAGGGTATAGGGCGTGCACTGCTCGTTGGTCAGCGCCGGTGCGCCCGCGCCCACCACGATGATCGGCTTCTTTTTGTCGGCCGCCACCTTCGACATGGCAAGCGCCGTGCTGGAATTGGTGCCACCAATCAGCATGTCCAGGCCCTTCTGATCGAACCACTCGCGCGCCTTGGCCGATGCGATGTCCGCCTTGTTCTGGTGGTCGGCCGTCAGCAGTTCGATCTTCTTGCCGTTGATCTCGCCGCCCATTTCCTCGATGGCCATCTTGATGGCTTCGGCGCCGCCAGGGCCATCGGGGCCGGAATAGACGCCCGACATATCGGTGATGAATCCGATTCGAATTACGTCGTCGGACATCTGCGCATGCGCAACGCCCGCGCCAAACGTAATGGCCGCGCCGCAAGCGATCGCGGCGCAGGACAACCTGCGTGGCATTGACAACATACCTGTCTCCTCTTATGGTTTTCGGCTCTTAGGGCCTCGACTATTCTGGGACTGGACCCTCCGGGCGGACAGTCATCAAGTTGACAAAGCGCCCTAGGGTTTACCTGTGCGGGGTCACCACTGCTGATTAGGGAGCACTATGCGCGGACCGCCCACCGGTACCGGCAACGACTCGACCGGCGCCAAACGCCGGCCAGCGCCATGCCCTGTCGACAAAATGCTGGACGTCGTCCCTTGGTACAACGGCTTGCCGGAGCTTGAACGTGGCCTCGTCCGCGCAGAGCTGCGCATCGTGTCGCTGCGCACGGGCGAATATCTGTTTCGCGAAGGCGCGAAATCGCCCGGCTGGTATGGCGTGGTGGAAGGGCTGGTGAAATGGTCGTCGCGGGGATCGGACGGCCGGTCCCTGTCGCTGGCCGGCTTCAGCACCGGAAGCTGGTTCGGCGAAGCCACCATGATCCGCCGCGAGCGGTTCGAGTACGAAGTGGTGGCGCTACGGCCAAGCCGGGTGGTCATCTTGCCGCGCGACACCTGCGAGCGCCTGTGGAACAACAATATCGAGTTCACCAAGGCGCTGATGACGCACCTGGCCCAGCGGGTCAACTGGCTAATGGCGTCCTATACCGGCAATGTGCTGCTGGACGTCGACACCACGGTGGCGCGCGCCGTCGCGGCGCAGCTGGACGCCGAAGCGCATTCCGGCACCAACGGTCGCTTGAAAATATCGCAAGAAGAGATCGCTAGCCTGTGCGGCGTGTCACGGCAACGCTGCAATACGGCATTGGTGACACTGGCCCGGGCCGGGGTCCTCCAAACGCACTACGGCGGACTGACGGTCCTGGATCGGGACGCGCTGTACCGCCATGCCAAACTCAATCGCGAGCCGTCATGAAAAAGCGGGGAACCCTCACCACGCGTGCTTGGCGTCGTCCGGGAACGACCCGTCCTTCACCGCGCGCACATAGCTCTCCATCGCACCTTTGACGCCGTCGCTCCCGTCCATGAAGTTGCGGACGAATTTCGCCATCCGGCCAAGGTTGACGCCCAGCATGTCGTGCATGACCAGCACCTGCCCGGCCGTGCCGCGGCCTGCGTCGATACCGATGGTGGCGCAGGCAAGCAGGTCGGCTGTGATCGTCGCCGCAAGCGCGGCCGGCACCATTTCCAGGACCAGCATCGTGGCCCCGGCGGCCTCCAGCGCCGCGCTGTCCTCGCGTAAGCGGGCCGCGGCCTCGTCCGTGCGGCCTTGCACGCGAAATCCGCCCAGCGACGAAACCGTCTGAGGCGTCAGCCCCAGATGGCCGCACACCGGCACGCCGCGTTCCACCAGGAAGCGCGCCGTCTCCGCCACCCATCCCCCGCCCTCAAGCTTGACCATCTGCGCGCCGGCGCTCATCAGCGCCACGGCCGAAGCGATCGCCTGCTCTTTCGAGACCTGATAGCTGCCAAAGGGAAGATCCGCCACGATCAGCGTGCGTCCGCCGGTGCGCCGAACGCCCTCCGCCACGCATCGGGTGTGATAGACCATGTCGTCAAGCGACACCCCGACCGTGCCGTTGCCTCCCTGGCACACCATGCCCAGCGAATCGCCCACCAGCAGCGTGTCGACCCCGGCCGCGTCCGCCACCGCCGCGAACGTGGCGTCGTAGGCGGTCAGCATGGCGATTTTCTCGCCGCGGGCGCGCATGTCCGCAAAGGTTTGGACGCTTACCTTCTTCGGCGTATCAGCCACCCTCAATCCGTAGGGCGCTGCGGCGGGCGGGGAGTTCTGGGGCGTATTCATGGTTATCTATGCAGCTATCGGTTTTGGTGTGCGTTGGCGGCGCAGCGTGACGACCTGTTCGGCGCCAACGGCGCGGGCGCGCAGCTGGCCGCAGCCGCCGTCTACATCCTGCCCGGCGCTGTTTCTTACCTTGGTCAATAAACCGCGCTGGTGGAGGTAGCGGACGATATCGCGGATGCGTTCGGGATCGGGGCGTTGATAGTCGTCCCCTTCAAGACTATTGAAAGGGATGACGTTCAGCACGCAGTACTTGCCCTTGAGCAAGTGCAGGACGGCGTCGAGTTCGTCGTCGCCGTCGTTGACGCCCTTTAGCAACGTCCACTGGTATTGGATGGGGTACCCGGTGTCGCGGGCGTACTTTTCGCCCAGTTCAACCAGCTCAGCCGGCGTAATTTTCGCCGCGCGCGGCAGCAGGTGCTCACGCAGTTCGTTCTTGGTGGTGTGCAGCGACAGTGCCAGCGCGGGTTTGACGCGTTGCCGCGGCAGGGCTTCGAACACACGCAGATCGCCGACAGTCGATAGCACCAGGTTCTTATGGCCAATATTGCCTTCGGTGCCAAGCAGGTCGATGGCTTCAAGCACATTTTCCAGGTTGTGCGCCGGTTCTCCCATGCCCATGAAGACGACTTTCTTCACGGTGCTCTGGCGCCGTGCCAGCACGACCTGGGCAAGGATCTCCATGCTGGTGACCTGACGGATCAGCCCGCTCTTGCCCGTCATGCAGAAACGACAGCCCACCGCGCAGCCGACTTGCGTGGATACGCAAAGGCCGTCACGCGGCAGCAGCACGCTTTCCACCATCTGCCCGTCCGCCAGTTCGACGAGCAAGCGCGAGCCATCATTGCCGGCGTGTTCCGAACGGACACGGGCAAGGCCGTCCAGCTCAGCCGTCAGCTCGGGCAGCGCATTGCGCAGCGTCAACGGCAGGAAGTCCTCTGAACGCCGCCGCCGCGTGCCGCTGTCGAGCGCTTGCCCGTTCAGCCAGACGCGCACGACCCGGCCGCGATGAACGGGCCGGGCGCCAAGTGCGGCAAGGCGATGATCGAAGTCGGAATAGCGCATAGGGAACGGATTGTAAGCATCCAGCCCATCTTCAGTGCCGGAACTATTCAAATGCTGGCTCAAAATCCACTAAATCCGTTCCCCGCATGCCCAACCCCTTGGCCACCATGCGCCAGCTGTCCAAGGCCTGAGCGACCTCCGCCCAGATGGCAGCGGCTTCATCCGCATCCAATCTGAAGTAACCCGCGCCCTCCATCAGCATATCCCGGCTGTCAATCGATCCGGAATCCTCGGTCAACCATGTTTTGCTCTCGCGACGATCGCCAGGCATCGGATTGAGGTCGAACGCCGGCGACAGACGCCACCCATGGTTGCGCGCGTCATACAAAAACCCGGTATTACGCAAGTGGTCGTCGGTATTGCAGATCAGAAAATTGAAGACCAAACGGCGCCACAACTCGTGCATGTCGGCAATCGGGTTAGCACCCTCCTGCAGCAGGGCATCCACCAGCTCCGTATACGCATGCGTCGAGCCACGGCCATCAGACTGCAGCATTGTCGCCGCCGATATATAGGGAATACGGCCACCATCGTCGGTACGGTCGAAACGACGAATGATGGCGACTGCCGTCCCATTGATCAATTCCACACGCGCCCTTGCCACTTTGATGCCCGCCTTGGCTGCAAGATGCATGGCCAATACCTCGCCTCGAATGACGTCGCGCTGATCCGCCTGGCTAGGGAACTTACCCAAGGCCAGACGACCGTCCGTGTCTCGAACGGTCGACTTGGGCCGGGCTCCCCCCAGCGAGGTACCTAGCCCAAGCAGATATTGCAGGTCCTGGGTGCTCTCCGTGCCCTTCTCCAACGCGTGGGCCGCTTGCAAAACCTTGCTCAGCTCTACCAACGGCGGCACCTGCCAATGCGCTCCGCCAGAGCGCAAATAGACGTTGGCTTGAGGATCAAAAAGACGCAGCGCGCCGACACGGGCCTCGTCATCCACCCACATCAAGAAGTCGACAAGCTCCAGCGCAGGCGTCTCACGATCTTGCTGCCGAAACTTCGCATGCGCACGCCGAATTACGCGTTCACCCCACGAGTCCGGCGCAGTGTCCTCCAGCGCGCGGAAGAATACCTGCTGAGGATATTGAGCACCCAAGACTGGCAGCAGGTCGGACGATAGCGTAAAGAATCTTGAATCCCGCAACCAACGCTCGTCGTAACTGAACGCGCTGCGCTTACCGCTATCCAGATGAAGCCGCCCGACGACTTGGCCGCTTGAACCCAGATGCACTTCCAGATCCTGACGTTTGGAAGACTTGATAGCCATCAAAAACCCTCCAGCTCATCGCCGTCATCACCGGTGCGCTCTTTGGTAGTCGCGGGACGATCAGTTCGCGGTTTGCTGCCGCGAGGCATCCGGACCCGTTGCGGCAACAGTTCCCGCACCAGCTCCATCCCCAGCACGTCATTCTCCATTGCCATCACATCGACCACAGCGTCAAGACGGCCGAGGACCTGCAGCGCCCGCAGGAAAGTGTGCAAGGCTGTGCCGGGATAACCGTCTTCCATGCGTCTGACGGTACTCAGTGACGTGCCGATACGCTGCGCCAGGTCTTCCTGGCTCAATCGGCGCATACGACGTGCAGTCGAGATGTCCTGCCCAAGTCGGTGCAGCGCGCGTTCAACAGGCCGCGGCAATGCCACCTGTGCGCCAGAACGTCTTTGCTCGGAAGATGGCATGCTGACACCCGTTCAGATATGCATTAAATCGAAAACTAAGAGTTCATATTTGAACACATTGGCGAAATTATGGGCGGCCCAATATTATTCGCATAACACGTCATATATAGACACTTATACGCCAATTAAATTCATATTTGACGCTATACGAATAGACCGCTGCCGTATCTGCGGTCGGGCTGCGTATCGTGTGCGCGCTAACGCCGCCTGCGCGGTCGAACACCATGCGCATCTTCGGGCGAGTGAGAGTCTTGATTGGAGCGGGTGAAGGGAATCGAACCCTCGTATGAAGCTTGGGAAGCTGCCGTTCTACCATTGAACTACACCCGCTCGGGTGTCGTGCCGCGGCGCAGGGGCCGGAGCAGAGCCGATGATTATAGCGTGCCTTTTTTTGGATTCCAGAGGGATTTTCGGCCCCGTCGCGGATCGTTCCGTTGGCTGCGGGATAAATGCGTCCCTAATATAGTCCTTCAGGCCGACTCCGCCCCGCCGCACCTGCCACTACAATTCGGGGCTATGAATACGAACAACCCCGCGGACAAGCCCGCGACGCCCCCCGTGAATACGCCCGACACGACCGCCGACTCCGCTGCGCAAGCCCCCGTTTCCCCGGAAACGCAGGCCGCGCTGGCCAGTACCGCCCACGCCCCGAACAGCCCGGGCGCCACGCACATCCGCAGCTTCGTGCATCGCCGCGGCCACATCACGCAGGGCCAGCTGGCCGCGCTGGAGCGCCTGATGGGCCAATGGTCCATCCCGTACGCCCCCCGCCGCCTGGACCCCGCCGCCGCATTCGGCCGGCAGGCGCCGACCGTGCTTGAGATCGGCTTCGGCATGGGCGAGACCACGGAAAAGATCGCGCTGGCCCGCCCGGACGACAACTTCCTGGGCGTGGAGGTGTTCAACGCCGGCGTCGGCTCGCTGCTGCGCCGCATTGAAGATTCCAACATCCCGAACCTGCGCATCATCCAGCACGACGCCGTTGAAGTCGTTCGCGACATGATCGCGCCGGATTCGCTGGCCGGCGTGCATGTGTACTTCCCGGACCCATGGCCCAAGAAGCGCCATCACAAGCGCCGCCTGCTGCAGCCCGCGTTCGTGTCGCTGCTGGCCAGCCGCATCGCGCCGGGAGGCTACATCCATTGCGCCACCGACTGGGAAGACTACGCGGTGCAGATGCTGGAAGTGCTTAGCGGCGAACCGCTGCTGGCCAACACGGCGGACGGCTACGCGCCCCGCCCCGATTACCGCCCCTTGACCAAATTCGAGACACGCGGCCTGCGTTTGGGCCACGGCGTCTGGGACCTGATATTCAAGCGAGTCGCCTAATGCTCTATCCGCCGATCGAACCGTACCGCCACGGCATTCTGGACACCGGGGACGGCCACCAGATCTATTGGGAAATGTCGGGCAATCCGAACGGCAAGCCCGCCGTCTTCCTGCATGGCGGCCCGGGCAGCGGTTGCTCGCCCGTGCATCGCCAGTTGTTCGACCCGCAGCGCTACAACGTGCTGCTGTTCGATCAGCGCGGTTGTGGCCGCTCCAAGCCGCACGCCAACCTGGACAACAACACGACCTGGCATCTGGTGTCCGACATCGAGCGCCTGCGCACCGAGATCATGGGCGCGGAAAAGTGGTTGGTGTTCGGCGGATCCTGGGGCTCGACCCTGGCGCTGGCTTATGCGGAAACGCATCCGTCGCACGTCAGCGAAATGGTGCTGCGCGGCATCTTCGGCCTGCGCCGCGCGGAAATCCAATGGTTCTACCAGGAAGGCGCGTCGTGGCTGTTCCCGGACCGCTGGGAAGAGTATCTGGCACCCATCCCTGAAGCCGAGCGCGGCGATCTGGTGGCGGCGTACCACAAGCGCCTGACGGGCAATGATCCCGCCGAGCAATTGCGCGCGGCCAAGGCGTGGAGCAAGTGGGAAGACAGCACCATTACGCTGCTGCCCAGCCCGCGCCACCAGCAAAGCCACGCCGCCGACCGCGCCGCGCTGGCCTTTGCCCGCATCGAAAACCACTACTTCGTGAACGCCGGCTTCATGGAAGAAGGCCAGCTGATCCGCGACGCGCACAAGCTGCGCGGCATTCCCGGCACCATCGTCCAGGGCCGCTACGACGTCTGCACGCCCGCGCGCACCGCGTGGGACTTGCACCGCGCCTGGCCGGAAGCCGATTTTCATCTGGTGCCCGACGCAGGGCACGCATTCGATGAGCCCGGCACGCTGGCGCGCCTGATCGGCGCCACCGACGCCTATGCGAAACAGTGAGGAGACCTGATATGCACATCACCCTGAACGGCGACGCGCGGGAGTTCCCGCTGGACACGACCGTCATCGAACTGCTTCAAACGCTGGGCTATGCCGGCAAGCGCGTGGCCGTGGAGCGCAATGGCGAGATCGTGCCCAAGAGCCAGCACGAGCAAACCACGTTGACCGACGGCGACCAGATCGAAATCGTGGTGGCGGTGGGCGGGGGCTGATTCCGCACCGCATTGCCCGGGCGGCTGCCAAGCACCGGACGCAAACCATACGACGCAACGCGAAGGGCCGCTGATTCAGCGGCCTTTTGCTTATGCGTTTTCGATCACGTCCGGATGCATGGCGCCTTGCGCCCGAGAGAGTTTGCGCCTGTCGCCCGGTGCTGCCTGCAAACTGACGAGCATTCTTGCGTAGTCTGCCAGTGGGCTAGCAACCTGTTACACGTTAACCCCTCGTCTGCGGGCAAGTCCGCGAGTAATAATCGTTGCTGCTGGCGTTGTTACGTTGTCGTGTTGTTGTTCTAGCGTTGCACATCGCCCCATGGGGCAAGGAGGCATCATGAACACCGCGGTCATCATCAATCTTCTCATCCAGCTCGTGGCTGGCGCAGCCGGTGGCAATGGACTGGGGAAAATGCTCCAGCAGTTCAACCTGGGCCCGCTTGGAAACACCATCGCAGGAGCCATCGGCGGTCTGGCAGGCGGGTCGTGGTTGGCGCCCATGATCACGGCCGGCGCGGGAGCGGCAGCAACGGCAGGCAGTACCGGACTGGATCTTTCAACGATCGCCGGCGATGTAGTAGGCGGCGGAGTCGGTGGCGCCGTGCTGACCTTGATCGTCGGAGTCGTGCGCAAGATGCTGGTGGGCCGCGCGCCCTGAAGGCACTTCTGGTTTTCTCACCGCAACATAGATAAAGGAAACACTATGGGTCTGCTCAATTTCATCAAGGACGTTGGGGAAAAGCTCTTCGGCGCCAGCGAGGCCAAGGCCGCGACGGCAGACGAGTTGAAGAAAGAGCTGGATAAGCACGGCCTGAACGCAGACGGCCTGCAAATCACGGTGGATGGCGACAAGGTCACGGTGGCAGGCGAAGCCCTCAGCACCGAAGACGCCGAGAAAATCTCCCTGGCGCTGGGCAATACCGTCGGCGTCGCAGCGGTCGACAACCAGCTGAAAGTGAAGCAAGCCACGCCGGAAGCCAAGATGTACACGGTGCAAAAGGGCGACAACCTGTGGAAGATCGCCGAAGCGCAATACGGCAAGGGCCAAGGCGCCAAGAATTCGCTGATCTTCGAGGCCAACAAGCCGATGCTGACCAGCCCCGACAAGATCTACCCGGGCCAGGTGCTGCGCATCCCGCCCTTGGCGTAAGCCGCAACGCAATCCAACAACCCGGGAAACACCCATGCGTTTTCCGGATTGTGTCGCGGCAAGGCGCCCCCTGCCTGCCGCGATTGCTTGGCCAGACGCAACGTCTGGCCATTTTTTTTGGCAGGCAGCGCACGCAGTGCGCGCGCCGTGGGGCATCTTTTCCCGCCGGGCCGCCCCAAGGGAAAAGCGCCCCCTTGGGGGGCAGGAAGCGCACGCAGTGCGCGCGCCGTGGGGGCATCACTTCATGCCGAAGCGGCCCAATCCCTTCATGCCGCCCATCGCGCGCATCATCTTGGCCATGCCACCCTTCTTCATCTGCTTCATCATCCCCTGCATCTGCTCGAACTGAGCCAGCAAGCGGTTGACTTCCTGGACCGGCACGCCGGACCCGGTCGCGATGCGGCGCTTGCGGGACGCCTTGATCAGTTCAGGTTTGGCGCGTTCGGCTGCCGTCATGGAATTCAGGATGCCTTCGGTGCGGCGCAACTGCTTTTCCGCCTGGCCGCCCTGCAACTGACCGGCTGCCTGCTGGAACTGGGCCGGCAGCTTTTCAAGCAACGAGCCCATGTCGCCCAGCTTCTTCACCTGGCCAAGCTGATCGCGAAAATCGTTCAGATCGAACTTGTTGCCCGATTTGATCTTCGCCGCCAGCTTCTGGGCTTCGGCGATATCGATGTTCTTCTGCGCCTGTTCGACCAGGGAAACGATGTCGCCCATGCCCAGCACGCGTTGCGCCATGCGGTCGGGGTAGAACGGCTCCAGGCCGTCCAGCTTTTCCGAGACGCCAACGAACTTCAGCGGCTTGCCAGTCACGTGGCGCACCGACAGGGCCGCGCCGCCGCGGGCATCGCCATCCAGCTTGGTCAGCACCACGCCGGTCAGCGGCAACGCATCGCCAAAGGCGCGCGCGGTGTTGACCGCGTCCTGGCCCTGCATGGCGTCCACGACGAACAGCGTTTCAACAGGCTTGACCAGGTCATGCAAGGCGCGAATTTCGCGCATCATGGCCTCGTCGATGCCCAAGCGGCCGGCCGTGTCGAGGATCAGCACGTCGTAGTGGTGACGCTTGGCATGGTCCACCGCGCCGCGCGCGATGTCCTCGGGCTTCTGGCTGGGGTCGGACGGCAGGAAGTCCACGCCGACCTGCGCCGCGACGCTCTTCAACTGGTCGATAGCGGCCGGACGGTAGACGTCGGCGGACACCACCAGCACTTTCTTCTTGCCCGTCTTGCGGCCGTGCTGCGTGTGCTGACCTTCGGACAGCCAGCGGGCCAGCTTGCCGGTGGTGGTGGTTTTACCGGCGCCCTGCAGGCCGGCCATCAGGATGACGGCGGGCGGCTGCACGGCCAGCGACAGTTCGTTGGAATCGGCGCCCAGGTCGCCGCCCATCAAGGCGGTCAGTTCCTTGTGGACGACGCCCACCAGGGCCTGGCCCGGGCTGAGGCTGCCGGCGACTTCTTCGCCCAGCGCCTTGTCCTTCACGCGGGCGACGAATTCGCGGACGACGGGCAACGCCACGTCGGCCTCCAGCAACGCCATGCGCACTTCGCGCAGCATCTCCTGGGTGTTGGCCTCGGTCAGGCGGGCTTCACCGCGCAGCGTCTTGACGACGCGCGATAGGCGTGTAGTTAGGTTATCGAGCATGAGAGGCGTTTCCGCTTAAACTAGTTGATTGAACGGTGGCCGCAGGCGCGGATTCTGCGCTTTCGGGTGACATGCACCCCAAGGCCCCATCCAGACAACGGTTTCTATGTCACTAGGCATTGTATTTCACACAGCGGCTGCCTTGGCGTACGCAGTGCTAGGGGGGTCGCTTTGGATCCGCCTGGCCGGCGCCGGGGAAGTCGAAAAGACGGGCAAAATCGCCCGTCTGTGCCTGTTGGGGGCCCTGGTTCTCCATGGAATCGGCCTGCAACAGGCCATGCTGGGCGCCCAGCACCTGTTCATTGGGTGGGCACTTGCCCTGTCGGCGGCCATCTGGCTGGGCATGGTGGTGTTCTGGCTGGAAAGCCTGCTGGTGCGCATCGACGGCCTGCAATTGCTGCTTTTGCCCGCCGCAGCCATCGCCAGCGCCCTGGCGGCCGTGTTCCCGCAGGGGCAATTCGTGCCCCACGCCGACGACGCCTGGCTGCGCGTCCACCTGCTGATCGCGTTGGCCGCCTACGGCCTGATCACCATCGCCGCCCTGCACGCCATGATGATGGCCCTGCTGGACCGCCACCTGCACCGCCCGCTGGACGCGCCCACCGAACGCAGCATCATCGGCCGCGTGCTGGACTCTCAGCCGCCGCTGCTGGTGCAAGAGCAACTGCTGTTCCGTATCATCTGGATCGGTTTCGTGGTGCTGACCCTGGCCGTGGGCTCCGGGTCGGTCGCATCCATGAAGCTGACCGGCAAGATCCTGCCGTTCGACCACAAGACCGTCTTCACCCTGCTGTCCTGGCTGACGTTCGGCGTGCTGCTGGCCGGCCGCCACGTCTGGGGCTGGCGCGGGCGCGTGGCGCTGCGCTGGACGCTGACGGGCTTTGGTTTCCTGATCCTGGCGTATACCGGCAGCCGTTTCGTGCTGGAAATGATTTTGCATCGAGGCTGACGTGGGCAAGTTGCTGTTTTGGGTGGTTCTGATCATCGCGGTGCTGTTTGTCGCCCGTATCGCCGCGCGCATGGCCGCGGCAAAGCAGGCGGGCGCACAGCCCCAAGCCCGCCGCGGGCGGCCGGGGCCGGCCGCACCCAACCCGGCCACGCCGGAGTCCATGGTGCGTTGCGCGCACTGCGGCATCCACCTGCCGCGCTCCGAAGCCATGCTGCAGAACGGCCTGACGTGGTGCAGCGCCGAACATGCTGCCCTAGGCAAAAAGTAAGCCCCCACTCCCGATTTGGGAGGCAGCGGCAGCCACGGCATAATGCCTGTTGGATTCACCACGCATGTTCTCTCCCATGGCTCTGCTTCTGAATCGACATGGCTGGCTGGCGCCAGCCCCGGGTGTCACCCTCCTGCCTTCGCCCAACCGCGACGCGCGCCCTGCTGGCGCCCAGGTCTCGCTCCTGGTGCTGCACAACATCAGCCTGCCGCCCGGCCAGTTCGGCGGCCCCGAAGTTGCCGGACTATTCCTGAATACGCTGGACCATGCTTCGCACCCCTGGCTGGAACGCCTGCGCGGCTTGCGTGTGTCGGCCCACTTTTTCATCCGCCGCGACGGGCGCATCATCCAGTTCGTATCCACCGAGCAGCGCGCCTGGCACGCTGGCGTGTCGCGCTTTGGCGGGCGCGAACGCTGCAACGACTTCTCCATCGGCATCGAACTGGAAGGCACCGACACCCTGCCCTACGCCGATGAACAGTATCTGGCGCTGCGCAGGCTGACGCCGGTATTGCGGGCGCGCTACCCCTTGGCCGCGGCCTGGGGCCACGAACACATCGCCCCGGGGCGCAAGACCGACCCCGGACCTGCTTTCAACTGGACGCGCTTTTCGCGCGACAGCGGCTTTGCGCGGCGGCAGTTGCCGCCCGTCTGACACAACTCAAGGACTGGATATGTTGAAGATCTGGGGACGCCTGACTTCCGTCAACGTGCAGAAAGTGATGCTGGCCGTGCGCGAGCTGGCGCTGCCGCACACCTTTATCCAGGCCGGCGGGCCGTTCGGCGTGGTGGACACGCCGGAATTCGCCAAGCTGAATCCCAACCGCACCGTGCCGGTCATCGATGACGGTGGCTTCGTGCTGTGGGAGTCCAACGCCATCGTTCGCTACCTGGCCGCGCGCTATGGCGTGGGCACGCTCTGGCCCGAAGACGCGTGCATGCGCGCCGATGCCGACCGCTGGATGGATTGGCAGACGACGGAATGGCAAGGCGCGATGGTCCCGGCATTCCTGGGCCTGATCCGCACGCCGGAAGACAAGCGCGACGCCGCCGCGATCGAACAGTCGGTCAAGCGGTCGAACGCTCGCGCGTTGATCCTGGACCAGGCATTGCAGGGCCGCGAGTTCATCGCGGGCCGCCATCTGACCATCGGCGACATCGCGCTGGTCAGTTCCGCGCACCGCTGGCTGGCGCTGCCAATCCAGCGCCCCGACACGCCGGCGCTTTCCGCCTGGTACCGTCGCGTCATGATGCGCCCCGCCCCGCAAGGCGTGCTGACGCTGCCGCTGGAATAACCGGTCTTATTCGACCCAAGGCGTTTTCGCCCAGATCTGCCGCAAGCGCGCGTCGTCGCCCTTCAGCCGCTCTTGCCACTGCGGCCCGTCCACGTAGTCCATTTCGGTGAATTGCTTCTTCATCTGGGCCTGGAAATCCGGGTTGGCGGCAACCTTGCCCAACGCGCGGCGCAGCTTGTCGGAGACTTCGGGCGGCAAGTCCTTCGGCGCGACGATGCCGCGCTCCGACGCGAACACCAGGTCCACGCCCAGTTCCTTGAACGTCGGCACATCGGGACCCAAAGGCGACCGCTTGTCGCTGGCCTGCGCCAGGACGCGCATGTTCTTGCCGTGATACGGCATGACCTCGCCCAGGTTCAACCCGCCAATGACAGTGTGCCCGCCCAGCACGGAACTGCGCAGCGGCCCGGCGCCGTTGTAAGGCACGTGGTTCAAGCGCGTGCCGGTCAGCGACTGAAACAGCACCAGCGCCAAGTGGTCGTCGGTGCCGACGCCGGTGGACCCGTAACTGATCGAACCGGGCTTCTCGCGGGCGGCGGCGATCAAGGCGTCCAAGGTTTGATAAGGGCTATTGCTGGCGACGCTGAACGCGCTGGGATCGCGCACCAGATTCGCCAGATACGTGAAATCAGTGGTGGCGAAGCCCGCCTTGCGCTCGATCGGCAGGGACACCAGCCCCGGCATGTTGGTCATGGCCAGCGTGTAGCCGTCGGGCTTGGCGCGCGCCACATAGGACAAGGCAATGGCGCTGGACGCGCCCGGCTTGTTCTGCACCACCACCGTGGTGCCCAGCTCCTTTTCCAGGAATACCGCCAGCGAACGGGCCGTAAGATCCGTGCCGCCGCCGGGCGCGAACCCGACGATCAGTTCAATCGGATGATCGGGCCAGGCCCACGCTGGCATTGCCGCGCACAAGCCGGTCATGGTCAGCGCGGCGCAAGCCGCCGCCTTGCGTATCAAGAACATGGTTGTCTCCTCGTTATTTATTTTTAAGTGCAGCAGCTCAAGCGGACGCTTGCGCCTCGCGCCAGGCCAGCAGGCGGGCCACGCCTTCCGCCATGCCCACCTTGGGTTCCCAGCCGATGTGTTGTCCGGCCAGGTCATGCGGAATGTGGAACGCGCCGCCGGAGGTCAGCCGCACCGTACCCGGCGGGTCCGGCTTGATTTCGGGTTGCAGGTCGCTCTTGCAATAGTCCAGCACCAGGCGCACCAGTTCGCCGGTGGTGATGGGCGCGGGGCCTGACACATTCACCGCCACGTCCGTGGCCGCGCTTTGAAACGCGGCGACATTGGCGCGCGCCACGTCCGACACGTGCACGAAATGCTTGGTGTCCGTGCCGTCGCCAGGCAGCACCGGCCGCTCTCCCTTGCGCACGCGATCATAGGTTTCCATGATGTATAGCGAGTTGGCCGCGCGGTAGTGCTGGCGTTCGCCGTAGACGGTGGAATACCGCAGCACCACGTAGTCCAGCCCGGCTTGCTGGTAATACTGCCGGCACAACTGTTCGCCCATGATCTTGGACGCGCCGTACAGGATGGCGGCCGGCGGCGCGCCCACGGAATGGAAGGGACCGTTTTCGACCAGTGCGCCCGCGATGCCGCTGCCGTAGCCGTAGACCGCATTGGAAGACGCGAAGACAATCTTCTTCACCTTGTTCACGCGGCAGGCTTCCAGCATGTTCTGCGCGCCGCGGATATTCACGTCGACGGCCTGCCACGGGGTTTGGGCAAAGCCCAGCGTCATGTAGGCGGCCAGGTGCAGCACGCCGTCCACGCCTTCGGTCGCCGCCAGCAGATCCGGCAGACGCATCAGGTCCCCGCGCACGACTTTCACACGCGGATTGCCTTGCAGGTGGGCGATGGCCTCGGGCGTGCCGAAGGCAAAGTTGTCCAGCAGAATCACTTCACGCACGCCGGCGGCGAGCAGCGCGTCGGCGGTGTGCGAGCCCACCAGGCTGGCCGCGCCGGCGATCAGGATGCGGGATTCGTTCAGCGGCAGCGCCGCGCTTGTCTTGTTGGTCTTCATGTGTTCACAGTCCCATGGGTTTGTCGTGCAGGCCCCAGTACAGGCTCTTGACCTGGCTGTAGAGGCGCAGGCCGTGCAGGCCTTTTTCGCGTCCGATGCCGCTGGCCTTGAAGCCGCCGAACGGTGTTGCGATATGCGATTGCTTGTAGGTATTGATCCAGATGGAGCCGGCTTCGATCTCGCGCGCCACGCGCCAGGCGCGAGCGTAGTCGCCCGTCCACATGCCGGCCGCCAGGCCGAAGGCCGTGTCGTTGGCCTGGCCGATGACGTCGTCTTCATCCTCGAAGGGCAATGCCACCAGCACGGGCCCAAAGATCTCTTCCTGGCAGACGCGCGCCTGGTTGCCCAGGCCATCGATCACCGTGGGCAGGTAGAACCAGCCATTGGCCAATTCCGACTGCGCCGGCGCCGCGCCGCCCACCAGCACGCGGCCGCCTTCGGCGCGGCCGATGTCCACATAGCCCGCGACCTTGTCGCGATGCGCCCGGGACACCAGCGGCCCCATCTGCGTGGCCGGGTCGTCGGGCAAGCCGACGCGCACTTGCGCCGTGCGCGCCACCAACGCTTCCATGAAGCGCTTGTAAATGGACTTCTGCACGAACAGGCGGGACCCCGCGACGCAGCTCTGCCCGGCCGACCCGAATATGCCGGAGATCACGCCGGCCACGGCGCGGTCCAGGTCGGCGTCGTCGAAGACGATGTGCGGTGATTTGCCGCCCAGTTCCAAACCCACCGGGATCAGGCGCTGACCGGCGATGCCGCCGATGGCGCGCCCGGTTTCCGTTCCGCCGGTGAAGGACACCATGCGCACGCCGGGGTGCCTGACCAGCGCCGCGCCCACGTCTTCCCCGTGGCCCGGCAACACGGTCAACAGGCCATCGGGCAGGCCGGCCTCGGTGCAGATGCGCGCCAGTTCCAGCGCCAGTTGGGGCGTCTCTTCAGAAGGCTTGATCAACACGGCATTGCCGGCGGCCAAGGCCGGCGCGGCCTTCTGGGCCTCGTTCATGATGGGCGAGTTCCACGGCGTGATCGCCGCGACCACGCCGAACGGCTCGGCCAGCGCCATCGAAAAGTACTCGCCGCGCGGCGACGTCATTTCGTTCTGCCAGGTCTCGCACACGGCGGCGTAATAGCGGAAATGCCCCGCCGCGCTATCCACCATGTTCAGGCATTCTTTCCAGGGCTTGCCGCTGTCTTGCATCTGCAGACGGGCCAGCGGCTCACGTTCGGCCGACAGGCGTCGCCCGATCTCGTATAACGTCGCCGCGCGCTGGTCCGGACGCAGCTTGCGCCAGGGCTGGCGCAAGAAGGCATCCTGCGCGATGGCAACGGCCGTGTCCACGTCTTGCGGCAACGCGCGCGTGACGATGCCGGCAATGCTGCCGTCGGCAGGATTGATGGAAGTGATGACGGCGTCGCCGTCTTGGCTGCGGCGCCAATTGGCGCCCAGTCGGAATGGCTTATGGCTAGATGCGTCCATGGCGTCTGTCGAATCCGGAAGGTTCTTCGGTAGACGCCATCATGGTCGGGACCATTCTTAGACACAAATCGATATTTCTGCCCTATTCTTAGCCCATGGCTATGAATATCAAATACCGCCCGCTCAAGGCTTTCCTGCTGGCGGTGGACAGCGGTTCCTTCACGCATGCCGCCAATCAGCTGGGCGTGACGCAACCGTCGTTCACCGCCCTGATCCAGGACTTGGAAGACGTGCTGGGGTTGCGCCTGTTCGAACGCACCACGCGCAGCATCAGCCTGACCTCGGCCGGGCAGGATTTCCATTCCCGGGTACAGCGCCCCATCGCCGACCTGGAAGAGGCGTACCGCGGCCTGGCCGACCTGGCCGCCATGCGACGCGGCAATGTCGCGCTGGGCGCCCTGCCGTCGACCGCGCTGACGCTGCTGCCCGCCACCGTGGGCGCGCTGCGCAAGGCCCATCCGGCCTTGAAAGTGCGCGTCGTGGAAGCGCACAACGACGAGCTGGTAGCCCTGCTGCGCACCAATCAGATCGAGTTCGCGGTGGGCGCCCTGGCCGAGCCGGCCCCCGATCTTGCGTTCACACCGTTGACCGAAGATTGCTTTTGCGCGATCTATCCCGCAGGCCATCCGCTGGGCAAGCACAAGCGCACGCTGCATTGGCGCGACGTGCTTCGCTATGACTTGATTCTGCTGTCGCAAGGGTCCAATGCGCGCCAGCAATTCGACCGCGCAGTGCGGGACGAGATCGGCGCACCAGCCACGGCGCTGCGCTACGACGTCACGAACATGGGCACGGCGGCCGGCATGGTGCGCCAGGGGCTGGGGGTCAGCGTGCTGCCTCGCCTGGCGTTACCCGAACTGAACCTGACCGGCCTGCGCTGCACCCCGTTGGGCGATGCGTCCGCACGCCGGCACATCGGGCTGCTGCATCGGCGCGACCGCTCGCTATCGCCCGCCGCGCAGGCGCTGGTTGCGCAGCTTGAGACGGTCATTGCCGGCATCGCGCCGCAACTGCTGCCGTTGCCTCCGCTGGCCCCGGCCCGCTAGATCGCGTCAGCCGCGGTCCACCTTCCAGCCCATCTCGGCGGAAATACCCGCGGCTGCGCCCTGCACCACCGCGACCATTTCGCGCATGCGTTCCAGCGACATATACGGCACGGTGCTGGACACGCTGATGGCCGCCACGATCCCGCTGGAAGCGTCGCGCACAGGCGCGGCCACGCAGCGGATCGAGGGTTCGTTGTCTTCGAGGTCGAACGCATAGCCCTGCGCGGCGTATTCGCGCATGCGGTCGCGGAATGTCTCCCACGTCTGCGGCCCGCCAGGCGTGCGCGACGACACGGGCGCGCCGATACGGTGCAACGCCTTCCATTGCGGCTCTTCGGTATCCAGCAGCAGCGCCTTGCCCACCCCGGTGGCGGCCAGCGGCATGCGATGGCCCACGCGCGAGCGCATTTCCAGCCCCTTTTTGCCGGGGATCTTTTCCAGGTAAAGCACTTCGTCGTTGTCGCGCACAGCCAAGTGAATGGTGTCGCCCGTCAGTTCGGCCAAGCTGTCCAGGTACGGCCGCGCCAGCGTCGCCATGGGAAACGCTTCGCGCGCCTGGAAGCCCAGTTCAATCAGCTTGGGCCCCAGCACGTAGCCCACGCCGGGCAAGGCGCGCAGATAGCGCTCTTGGACCAGGCAACTGGCCAGCCGGTGCGTGGTGCTGCGCGCCACGCCGATACGGGCGCAGATCTCTTTCAAATCGCGTGCGCCATCGGCCACGGCCTGTACCACGGCCAGGCCGCGCATCAGGGTTTGCGTGCCGGCGGGCGCGGCGGCGTCGGGGTCCAGCGAGGGGGAACGAACGGAAGACAGAGCAGCAGAGGTCATGAACGTGGGCAAAGACAGCAAAGGCGGCGGAATTCGATCGCACATCATAGTCCATGCCAACTCAAATTCCCTGTATGTGGGATTTAATTCTATATTTTGAGATTTTTCAAGCACTGATCTAGAATTTTTCGCAACGCGCGCCCCTCGCCTCATGGCAGCCGGCGCGTTCGACAACAAGGTCCGCAACGTCCCGCTGCTCCGCGCGCCACGCGCGATCCGCAGCCGGCATTGCGGCCGGAGACGAGACAGATCAGATGACTACCGGATCGCCCGCCCGCGCGGCGCTTATCGCGCTGGATTGGGGCACCTCATCGTTGCGCGCCTACCGCCTGGATGCCAAGGGCCGCACGCTGGACACCCGCCACCTGCCCTGGGGCATCATGCGCTTGCCGCAACCCTTGCAGGACGGTGCCGCCAGCACCGCCCTGTCCGGCTTTGACCTGGCGTTCGAACAAGCCTGCGGCGACTGGTTGCGCGCCGAGCCCGCATTGCCGGTGATCGCCTGCGGCATGGTCGGCAGCGCGCAAGGGTGGAAGGAAGCCGCCTACCTGGATGTGCCCGTCGATCTGGAACGCATCGGCACGCTGCTGACGAAGGTCGAACGCGGCGACGCGACGCCCGTGCACATCGTGCCCGGCCTGATCCAACGCCACGGCTTGCCCAACGTGATGCGCGGAGAAGAAACGCAGGTCTTCGGCGTGATGTTCGACCAGGTCGGCGCGTCCGACCCGCACGCGACGGAAAGCGTGCTGATCGGCTTGCCCGGCACGCACTCAAAATGGGTTAACGCCCGCCGCGGCCGCGTCACGCATTTCGACACCTTCATGACCGGCGAGGTCTACGCCGCGCTGCGCGGCCACACCATCCTGGGCCGCACGATGAGCGAAGCGCCCGCCGCCGACATGGCCGCGTTCGAGCGCGGCGTGAAAGTGGCGGGCGCCCCCGCCGGACGCGCGGGCGTGCTGTCCACCATCTTCAGCACGCGCGCGCTGGGCCTGACCGGCGAACTGCCGTCCGCCTCGCAAGCCGACTATCTGTCAGGCCTCTTGATCGGCCACGAAGTCGCCGCGCTTGCCGAGATGCTGCGCCAGCAAGGCGAACCGCTTCGCATCGTGCTGTGCGGCGATCCGGCGCTGTGCCAGCGCTACATCGTGGCCATGCGCCACTACGGCCTGGGCACGCCCGAACAGGCCCAGAACGCGACCGAACGCGGCTTATGGCATCTGGCGGTCTGCGCCGGACTGGTCGCCTCGGAAACCCCTTCTTCGGCATCCGTCTAGGAGCTCAACATGAACCATCCCGGTCTGCAAACCGCCATGGCCCACTGCGGCCTGATCGCCATCCTGCGCGGCATCAAACCCGCCGAAGCAGAGCCCATCGGCCTTGAACTCTATCGCGCGGGCTTCCGCCTGATCGAAGTGCCGCTGAATTCGCCCGACCCGTTGGACAGCATCCGCGCGATGCGCGCGGCGCTGCCTACCGATTGCCTGATCGGTGCGGGCACCGTGCTGAACCCCGACGACTGCGCCCGCGTCCAGGACGCAGGCGGCGAGTTGATCGTCATGCCGCACAGCGATGCCGCGGTGATCCGCGCCGCCAAGGCGCTGGGCATGGCGTCCTGCCCCGGGGTCGCCACGCCCACGGAAGCCTTCGCCGCGCTGGCCGCCGGCGCCGACGTGCTGAAGATGTTCCCCGCCGAACAGCTGGGCCCCGCCGTGCTGAAGGCCTGGCGCGCAGTGATGCGCCCGCCGATCGCGCTGGTGCCCGTCGGCGGCATCACGCCCGACAACCTTTCCATTTACACCCAGGCGGGCGCCAGTGGCTTCGGCCTGGGCTCCGCCTTGTACAAACCCGGCCTGTCGGCCACCGAAGTCGGCCAGAACGCGCGCGCATTCATTGCGGCCTGGCAACGCGCCTATCCCGTCCAGGAGACCCAAGCATGAAGATCACCAAGCTCACCACCTACATCGTGCCGCCCCGGTGGTGCTTCCTGAAAATCGAAACGGACGAAGGCATCGTCGGCTGGGGCGAACCCGTCGTCGAAGGCCGCGCCCATTCGGTGGCCGCCGCCGTTGAAGAACTGTCCGACTACCTGATCGGCAAAGACCCGCGCAACATCGAAGACCACTGGACGGTGCTGTACCGCGGCGGCTTCTACCGCGGCGGCGCCATCCACATGAGCGCGCTGGCCGGCATCGACCAGGCGCTGTGGGACATCAAGGGCAAGCACCTGGGCGTGCCGGTGTCGCAATTGCTGGGCGGCAACGTCCGCGACCGCATCCGGGTGTATTCGTGGATCGGTGGCGACCGGCCGGCCGACACCGCGGCCGCCGCCAAGAGCGCCGTAGAACGCGGATTCACCGCCGTGAAGATGAACGGCACCGAAGAACTGCAATACATCGATTCGTTCGACAAGGTCGAGAAGTGCCTGGAGAACGTGGCTGCCGTGCGCGACGCGGTGGGGCCCAATGTGGGCATCGGCGTGGACTTCCACGGCCGCGTGCACAAGCCCATGGCCAAGGTCCTGATGAAAGAGCTGGACCCGTTCAAGCTGATGTTCATTGAAGAGCCTGTGCTGAGCGAACACTACGAAGCGCTGAAGGAACTGGCGCCGCTGACGTCGACGCCGATCGCGCTGGGCGAACGCCTGTTTTCCCGCTGGGACTTCAAGCGCGTGCTGTCCGAAGGCTATGTGGACATCATCCAGCCCGATCCCTCGCACGCCGGCGGCATCACCGAAACCCGCAAGATCGCCGCGATGGCCGAGGCCTATGACGTGGCGCTGGCGCTGCACTGCCCGCTGGGCCCGATCGCGCTGGCCACGTGCCTGCAGATCGATGCCGGTTGCTACAACGCCTTCATCCAGGAACAGAGCCTGGGCATCCACTACAACGCCGCCAACGACCTGCTGGACTACGTCAGCAATCGCGAAGTCTTCGCCTACGAAGACGGCATGGTCGCGATTCCCCAGGGCCCGGGCCTGGGCATCGAGGTCAACGAGGAATACGTGAAGGAACGCGCCGCCGTGGGCCACCGCTGGCGCAACCCGATCTGGCGCCATGCCGACGGCAGCTTCGCCGAGTGGTAACCGGATAAAAAGAGAGGAGACACCCTTGTCCACCGCCACCCACGCGGGCCTGCAAAGCGCCCAGCGGCCCACCCGCAGCCGCTACCTCATCATGGTGATGCTGTTCATCACCGTCGTCATCAACTATCTTGACCGCAGCAACCTGTCCATCGCCGCGCCCGCCCTCAAGGACGAGTTCGGCCTGGACACGGTGCATGAAGGCCTGATCCTGTCCGCCTTCGGCTGGACCTACGCCGCCATGCAGATCCCCGGCGGCTGGCTGGTCGACCGCGTGTCGCCCCGCGTGCTGTATGCCGCCGCACTGATCCTGTGGTCGGCGGCCACGTTCTTCATGGGATTCGCCGGCAGCTTCGTCATCCTGTTCGTGCTGCGCCTGGCCGTCGGCGCGCTGGAAGCCCCGGCCTACCCCATCAACAACCGCGTGGTCACGACCTGGTTCCCCGAAAAGGAACGCGCCACCGCCATTGGCTTCTACACGTCCGGCCAGTTCGTCGGCCTGGCGTTCCTGACGCCCGTGCTGGCCTGGCTGCAGCACCACTACGGCTGGCACATGGTGTTTGTCAGCACGGGGTTGCTGGGCATTGTCTGGGGCGTGCTGTGGTACCTGATCTACCGCGAACCGCGCCAGTTCAAGGGCACGAACGCCGCCGAGATCGAACTGATCCAGCAAGGCGGCGGCGTGGTCGATCTGGACCGCAACGCCCGCGCCAAGAAGGCCCCCTTCGACTGGAACGACCTGGCGCTGGTCATGACCAAGCGCAAGCTGTGGGGCGTGTACCTGGGCCAGTTCTGCCTGACCTCCACGCTGTGGTTCTTCCTGACGTGGTTCCCGACATACCTGGTGAAGTACCGAGGCATGGATTTCATCAAGTCCGGCTTCCTGGCGTCGGTACCGTTCCTGGCGGCGTTCGTCGGCGTGCTGTGCTCGGGCGTGCTGTCCGACTTCCTGATCCGGCGCGGCGCCACCGTGGGCTTGGCGCGCAAGTTGCCGATCATCCTGGGCCTGTTGATCTCGACGTCGATGATCGGCGCCAACTTCACTGATTCGACGCCGTGGGTCATCTTCTTCCTGGCCGTGGCCTTCTTCGGCAATGGACTGGCGTCGATCACGTGATCGCTGGTGTCGACGCTGGCGCCCGTGCGGCTGTTGGGCCTGACGGGCGGCGTCTTCAACTTTGTCGGCAACCTGTCGTCGATCTGCACACCCATCGTCATCGGCTTCCTGGTGTCGAAAGACAGCTTCGCGCCGGCGATCGTGTATGTATCGTCGCTGGCCTTGCTGGGCGCGCTGTCGTACATCCTGCTGGTCGGGAAAGTGGAGCGGATCGAGGCCTGACTCCGCCCTGCCGGCGGTTCCGTCTGAAGTGGGCGCCCGCAAGGGTGCCCATTTTTTTGCGTATTGGCCGGTGACATGCGTTGCGATTCGGCATGACGCTGTCGGGCTCTTCTGTTTTATTGTTATGATATAACGTATCAATAACGACACTTGACCCCAGGAAGAACCCGCCGTGCTCGAAGCCATCGGCCTGACCAAACGCTACGGCGACCAGATCGCGCTGCATCCGCTGGATCTGCGTATCAAGCCGGGCGAGATCTATTGCCTGCTCGGCGCCAACGGCGCGGGCAAGACCACCACGATCAACCTGTTCCTGAACTTCATCCAGCCCGACGGCGGGCAGGCGCTGATCCATGGCCTGGACGTGGTGCGCGAGCCCTTGGCCACCAAACAGCACGTGGCGTACATCCCGGAACAGGTGAACCTCTACGGCACGCTGACGGGGTTGGAGAACCTGCGCTACTTCGCCGCGTTGGCCTTGGGGCACGCCCCGCCGCGCGACCGCCTGATGGCGCTGATGGACGAAGTGGGGCTGGACGCCGCCGCGGCGGACAAGCGCGTCGCGGCGTACTCCAAAGGCATGCGCCAGAAGGTCTGGATCGCGGTGGCGATGGCCAAGAACGCCCGCGCCCTGCTGCTGGATGAGCCGACGTCCGGCCTGGACCCGTCGGCAGCCGCCGAGTTCACCCGGCTGCTGCAGCGAGCCAGCGAATCCGGCGTGGCGATCCTGGCCACTACCCACGATCTGTTCCACGCCCGGCAAACCGCGACTCGCGTCGGCATCATGAAGCGCGGCCGCCTGGTCGACAGCCTGGACAGCCGGCAAATCGGCGCCACGGACCTGCAGGCCCTGTACCTGGACCACATGAGGGCCGGCGCATGATCCTGCTGATCGCGATCAAGGATCTGCGCGAACGCCTGCGCGACGGCAGGCTGTACTGGGCGGGCGGCATCGTAGCCTTGCTGCTACTGACGGCGCTGGCCGTGGGCTATTCGCACCAGCAGGAGGCGCGCGCCGAGCAGGCCGCCGCGCAGAATGCCGACTACCGCGACTGGCTGCGTCAGGGCGCACGCCACCCGCACGACGCGGCGCACCAGGGCATGCACGTTTTCAAGCCCGAAGCCGCACTGTCATTGCTGGACCCCGGCATCAATCCATACATCGGCAGCACGGTGTGGCTCCAGGCCCATCGTCAAAGCGAAGTGAAGTTCCGGCCCGCGCAGGACGCCACTGGGCTGCAGCGCTTTGGCGACCTGTCGGCCGCCTGGATCCTGCAGGCGCTGGGACCGCTGCTGGTCATCGTATTGGGATTCAACGCCTTTTCGGGTGAGCGCGAACAGGGCATCCTGCGCCAGACGCTTAGCCTGGGCGTTGCCCCGTGGCGCCTGTTGTGGGGCAAGGCGGCGGCGCTGGGCATGAGTCTGGGGCTGTTGCTGGCGCCTGCGGCGCTGATCGCGGCAGGCGCCGTCTGGATCGCCGGCGGCCGTGCCGACGCGCTGTTCCGGTTCGCGGCGCTGGCATCCGGTTATGCACTGTATCTGGCGGCCTTCGTCTTCATCACCCTGGGCGTGTCGGCGGCCGCGCGTTCGTCCCGCATCGCCATCACCCTTTTGCTGGCCATCTGGATCGCCAATACCGTCGTGGCGCCCCGCGTGATGGCCGAGCTATCGCGCGCGCTGTACCCCAGTCCGACACGGCTGGAATTCAACCAGGCGTTGAACGCCGACCTGAAGGCCACGTCCGACCGCGTTTGGATGCAGGCGTTCGGCACCACCGAACGCTGGAGCCGCGACGTGCCGCTGAACCAATGGGGCCTGGCCCTGAAGCTGGACGACCAGTCCAGCTACGCCGTCTACGACCGCCATTTCGGCGGCTTGTGGGATACGTGGGAACGGCAACAGACAGTGCAGGAAGGGGCGGGATGGCTAATGCCCATGTTGGCCATTCGCGCATTTTCGGCCGCCATGGCGGGGACGGATTTCGCGCATCACCGGAACTTCACCGTGGCGGCCGAACAGCAGCGGCGCGTCATCCAGGACATCGTCAGCGAAGACCTGGTGCAGCACGCCGACACGCAAGACCACGCGCACTTTTCGTATCAGGCCGACCCCAAACTCTGGGCGCGCGTGCCTGAATTCCAGTACCAGACGCCGACCGCCGGCTGGGCGCTGCGGCGCGGCGCCATGGGCCTGCTGATGCTCTGCGCCGGCCTGCTGCTGAGCATCGCCTTCGCGTGGCGCGCGGTGGCCCGGCAGCAACCCCTGTAGGAGCTTTTCCCGGTGCACGCTTACCAGTTTCCCCGCTTCAGGCTGATCGTCCGGCACGAGCTGCGCCTGATGGCCAAAGAACGCCTGCTATGGATCGCCGGCGGCCTGTTCCTGCTGCTGGTCGGCTATGCCGTCTTCAACGGTTTGCTGCAGACGTCCCTGCGCGACAACGCGCAGGCGGCGCTGGCAAACGCCGATGCCCAGACGCGCGGCGAACAGCTTGCGCAACTGCATCGCATCATGGCGGGCACCGAAACGCCGACGCCGTTCGGCAACCCCGCCAGCCCCGCCAACATGGGCGGCGGCCTGGGCGCGCACTACGCCATCATGCCCAGCGTGGCCATGGCGCCCGTGGCGCTGGGGCAGACCGACCTGTTCCCGTCCCAGTTTCGGGTGACCTATCAAAGCAAGGTCAATTTCATTCACAACAACGACATCGAAAACCCCTGGCATCTGCTCAGCGGCCACTTCGACCTGGCGTTCGTGGTGGTCTATCTGCTGCCGCTGCTGATTTTCGCGTTGGGCTACAACCTGCTGTCCGGCGAAAAGGAAGACGGCACGCTGCGGCTATTGCTGTCGCAACCGCTTGCCTTGGCCACGCTGATCGCGGGCAAGATCGCGGTGCGCGCAGGCGTGCTGCTGGGCGCGGCGGTGCTGACGCCCCTTGCCGTGCTGCTGCTTGCGCGTCCCCAGGTATTGCAGGCGTCGGACGCCACGCTCTGGTGGGTGCTGCTGGTCGGCGCGTATGCGCTGTTCTGGTTTGCCGTGGTGGTGGCGGTCAACGCCTTGGGGAAATCGTCGGCGGCCAACGCCATGATGCTGATGGTGGCGTGGGTTGCCCTGGTGCTGGTGACGCCCGTGCTGTTGAACATCGCCGCCGCATTCGCCAGCCCCGCGCCGTCGCGCGCCGAACTGGCCACGCGCACGCGGCTGGCCACCGCCCAGGCCATGCACGACAACGTGGCGTTGCTGTCATCAGACTATGAACACATGGACCAGCCCGCTGCGCTGATGCCCCGCGACGGCAGCATTCACATCAGCGGCCGTCCGTTGGGGCAGGCGCGGGTCGAACGCCAGGTGGACGACATCATGGCGCCGGAACTGTCGCGCTTCGAGGCGCAGCTCAAGCGCCAGCAAGCGCTGGTGGCGCGCTACAGCGTGTTGTCCCCCGCAGCGGTGGCCTATGAAGGCATCACCGCGCTGGCGGGCACCGGGCAGCGTCGGCACGCGCATTTCATGGCGCAGATCGACACCTATCACCACGCCTGGAAGGCGTTCTTCCTGCCCCGCATCGAACAGGGCCGCGCCATCACCGCAGCGGACTTTTCGGCCATGCCGGCATTTCATTGGCAAGAGGAAGACCGCGCCGCCATCCACACGCAAGCGCTGCGAGCGCTTCTGCGATTGCTGGCGCCCGCCCTGCTTTTGCTGACCTTCGCGGCGTGGCGGCTGCGCCGTTACCGCGTCGTCTGACGCCCTGCGTCTACGCATTACTTATCAAGTCCATCGGGAAAGATCATGAGGAAAGTCGTATCCGCCGCCGCGATCGCGGCCTGCGCGGCCGTGCCTGCCGTTCAAGCGCAAGAGGACGAAAAGGAGCTGCCGGCCATCCGCGTCGAAGCCGCCAGCGAAACAGAAGGGCTGGCGCTGAACGCCAAAAGCGGCACGGCATCGCGCCTGGGCCTGACGCTGCGGGAAACGCCCGCATCGGTGGAAATCGTCTCGCAGGACGCGATGCGCCAGCGTGGCGCCAGCACGCTGAGCGAAGCGTTGCGCGGGGTCACCGGCATGGCAGGCGGTGGCCCGCCTTCGTCGCCCACCACGCTGTCTTCGCGCGGGTTTACCGACATCCTGTACCTGTACGACGGCCTGCGCATGTCTGGCGCGGGCTCGACCAATCGCGTCCAGGACACCTGGAACTACGAACGTATCGAAGTGCTGAAAGGCCCGGCGTCCGTGCTTCAAGGCGACAGCGCCATCGGCGGCATCGTCAATTTCCAGACCAAGCGCCCCGACCGCGACAACCCCGGCCGCGAAGCGATGGTGTCTTACGGCAGTTACGGCACCACGCGCACCGCCATCGGCCTGGGCGACAATTTCGGGCAGACCGGCGCGTATCGCATCGACTACAGCCATAACCAGACCCAGGTTGGCACGATCGAGCGCAACACCAACAAACTGGACCACCTGACCACGGGCGTCGCCTTCGACGTGGCGCCCGCCACCCGACTGGACCTGTCGTTCGATTATTCCCGCGACACGGGCCATGCCTACTGGGGCACGCCGCTGGTCCCGCGCAGCATCGCCACGTCGCCCTCCGGCGCCGTCAGCACGCCCGACGGCCGCGTGCTTGACCGCGACCTGGTGCGCAACAACTACAACGTGCTGGACGACAGGAACGAAGCGGAGGCGTACTGGCTGCGAGCCCGCGTCACCCATGACCTGACCTCTGCCTGGAGCCTGCGCAACGAATTCGCGGTGAACAAGGTCGACCGCCTGTGGAAGAACTCGGAATCCGCGGTGTTCCGCGCGCCGTCGTGGGTGGACCGCGACCAGACGACGATCACCCACAATCAGCGCTACCTGATCGACCGCTTCGACGCCACGCACACCGGCCAGGTGGCCGGTGTGCAAAACAAATTCGTGATTGGCGGGGAACTCAGCAAGACCCGGCTGGACAGCGAGCGGCGCTTTTCGAACCGGACTGCGGCCACGGGCGACGCGCTGCGCGTCTCGCTGCGCCAACCCGACGTGGGCTACTACAACGACGATCCCGCCTTGATGAGCGGCCCCGGCAACCGCACCGACTTCTCGACCGACGTGCGCGGCGCGGCGCTGTTCGTCGAAGATTCGCTCAAGCTTGCCGACCCGTGGACCGTCGTGGCCGGCTACCGGTACGACCGCATCCGCGTGGACCGCAGCGTGACCGACTTGAACGCCGGCACGCGCAGCGAATTCGGCACGCGGTATTCCGCCAACTCCGCGCGCCTGGGGACGGTCGTGGATCTGACGCCCTCGTCGTCCGTCTATGCGCAATACACCAACGCCACCCTACCCGTGGGTTCGCTGTTCTTGCTGTCGCAGTCCGATTCGGACTTCCCGCTATCCAAGGGCGAGCAATGGGAATTGGGCTTCAAGCAGAGCCTGGACACGGTGGAATGGACGGCAGCCGTCTATCACATCAAGCTGGACAACGTGCTGTCGCGGGATCCCGCCAACGCCGCCCTGACGGTGAACAACGGCAGGCAATCGTCGCGCGGCGTGGAGCTCTCGGCCGACTGGCGCGTGACGCCCCAGCTTACGCTGTCGGGCAACGTCGCCATGTTGAACGCCCGTTACGACTCCCTGGTTGAAGGCGATGGCACGTCGCGCATCGGCAACACCCCGCCGAACGTACCCGAACGCATCGTCAACGTGTACGCCAATTACCGCTTCAAGGACGTGCCGATGAACCTTTTCGTCGGCCTGAACCATACTGGCAAGCTCTACACCGACCGCGCCAACCAGATCCGCATTAACGGCTACACCACCGTGGACGCGGCCATCAGCTACCGGATCCGTCCCGCGCTGCTGACCTTCCGCGTGCGCAACCTGACCGACAAGCTGTATGCCTACTACGGCGGACGTGACACCAGCCAGGTCCTGGTGGCGCCCGGACGTACCTACGAGCTTGCCGCATCGTTCGACTTCTAGACAACAAAAAGCCGGCCCCGTTTACATCGGGGCCGGCTGTTGCCCTGCAGGAAATCAGCAGCCCTGCATCGCCAGCCTGCGGCGCTGGTTGGCGGCGCGTTGCACCAGCACCAGGGCGAGGCCGGCCGTGGCGATGACGGCGCCGGCGATGGGCACGGCGGCGTAGCCCATGCCCGCTGAAATCACCGCACCACCCGCCGCGGCGCCCACGGCGTTGCCCAGGTTGAAGGCGCCCACGTTGACCGACGACGCCAGGCCCGGCGCTTCCGTCGCGGCGCGCATCACGCCCATCTGCAACGGCGGCACCACCGCGAACGTTGCCACGCCGAAGATCAGCAGCGAAACGGCCGCGCCGACCGGCGTGGACCCGATCCACGGGAACGCCAGCAGGTCGACGATGACAATCACCAGGAACGTGATCAACGTGCCGTCCAGCGAACGGTCGGCCATGCGGCCGCCCAGGCCATTGCCCAACGTAAAGCCCAGTCCGATCAGCACCAGCATGCCGGTAATGAAACCGGGCGACGCGCCGGTGATGTCCGCCAGGGTCGGCGCGATATAGGTGTAGAGCGTGAACATGGCGCCCGCGCCCAACACGGTGGTCAACAGCGCCAGCAGCACGACGGGGCTCTTCAGCACGGCCAGTTCATGGCGCACGTTGGGACGGCGGCCGGCCTCTCCGGCAGGCAGCGCAAACCACAGAGACAGCATGGCAAGCAGGCCCAGCACGGCCGTCGCGGCAAACGACATGCGCCAGCCGATCACCTGGCCAAGCCATGTCGCGGCAGGCACCCCGCCCACGTTGGCGATCGTCAGCCCCATGAACATGGTTGCCACCGCGCTCGCCTGCTTGTGGCGCGGCACCACGCTGGCCGCCACCAGCGAACCCAAGCCGAAGAACGCGCCGTGGTTCAAGCTGGTGACCAGACGCGCCAGCAGCAGCGTCGTGTAATTCGGGGATAGCGCAGACAGGATGTTGCCGATGGTAAAGATGGCCATCAGCAGGATCAGCGCCTTGCGCCGCGACCAGCGCGAAAACGCCAGCGTCATGAGCGGCGCGCCGACCATGACGCCGATCGCGTAAGCGCTGATCAGCATGCCGGCGCTGGGGATGGACACGTTCACGCCCTCGGCGATGACAGGCAGCAGCCCCATGGGAGAGAACTCGGTCACACCGATGCCGAACGCACCGACGGCGAGCGCCAACAATGGCAGGCCGGCTTTCACCGGCGGGGTTTCTTGCGGGTTCATGCGGATTCCTCGAGTTCGATCGCGCCGGCAGGGTGTTCCTGGGGCGTGGCCGGCCAGAATTGGCGGGCATATCGGCTAGACAGGCGTGCAGTATGACGGCGGGACCCTTGCGGAAAAAGCCGTCTGACGGGCAAACACTTTTGACTTGGGGTCACGAATCCGGTTAAGTCAGCCCCAGCAGCCGTTCCGTCTCGCGCGCCAGGGCCACCAGGCGGGGGCCGATGTCCGCGGCGCGCTCCCGGTAGGGGCCATCGCCGGAAGGCACGCCACAATTGAACACATACAGCAGCGACTGATAGGGACGGCAGAGCGGCGCCGCAAAGCCGAAGGCGTCCGGGCGCCACTGCATGTTGTTGCCGCAATAGCCTTTGCGCTCCAGATCGCGGCCGGCGGTCTCCAGGGTGGGGAAATGTTCCGCGTAGTAGCGCGCGTCGGCCACGCGCAACTGGTTAAGCACGGCGGCCCGCTCGCTGTCCGGCGCCCGGCACAGCCAGGCCTTGCCGGCCGCGCTGGCCAGCAGCGGCAACGACCCGCCGATGTCCGGGCGGGTTTGCAAGGCGTCGTTGGACCTTGCGGTTTCCACGAACACCATTTGCAGCCGGTCGCGCACCACCAGAGACACCGCGCCCCGGGCGTGGTCGGCCAATTGCTTCATCAGCGGCCGCGCCAGTTGGCGGATCTGCATGCTGGCCAGCAACGGGTAGCTCAGCGCCAGCACGGACGCGCCCAGCCGATACCGGGCCGGCGGCCCCGAACGCTGCAGAAAGCCCAGTTCCACCAGCGTGTGCGTCAATCGCGCCACCGCGCTCTTGGACAGGCCGGTCTGTTGCGCGAAATCCTTGTTGGCCAGCTCGGGGCGATCCGCCCGGAAACACGCCAGGATGTCGATGCCATGCGCCAGGGTGGTGGCGAAATCGCGGTCCCGGTCAGGCGCCATCCTGACGCTCCAGCATTTTTTCAACCCGCGCCACCAGGCTCAGCAAACGCGGCGCGATGCGTTGGCGCAGGTCGCGGCCGCGCAGCCGCCGTATCGGCACGCCGCAATTGAACACAAAGACCTGCCCGTCCACGCGCCGCCGCATCGGCACCGCCACGGCGTGCACATCGGTGTGCCAATCACCTTCGGCCAGGCAGTAACCATGCTGCGCATAATCCCGGCGCGCCAGTTCCCATCCCGCCTCGTTGCGTTGCCACGCTGCGGGATCCTGGGCGCGCAACGCCTCCAGCAGCGCAGCGGCTTCGGGGGCATCGGCCTGCGCCAGCCACGCACGCCCCATGGCGGACTGCAACATGGGCAGCATCGCCCCGATATCCGGCCGGAACGCCACGGCGTCGTGGCCGCGACAGGTCTCCAGGTACACCATGTGCATGCCGTGGTGCATGCCCAGCGACGCCGACCCGCCGGCCGCATTCGCCAGGCGCGTCATCAGCGGGCGCGCCAGCTGCCGCAGCTTGATGCTGGCCAGTAGCGGATAGCTGAGCGACAGCAGGGCCGTGCCCAGCCGGTAGCGGCGCAGGCTGCTGTCGTAGCGCAGCAGGCCTCGCTGCACCAGCGTATAGGTCAGCCGTGAAATCGTCGCTTTGGACAGCCCGGTGCGATCCGCCAGTTCGCGGTTGCTTAGCGCCGGTTCGCCATGCCGAAAGGTCTGCAGCAAGGACAGGCCGTGCGCCAGCGTGGTGGCGAAAGCAGGATCGGGGTGGCGGCCGCCCAAGGGCGTGGTCATGGTCGCTGTCCGGTAGCTGGCGCCGCGGCGAATGCGCGGCCCTTGCCGTCGATGATAGAGCAACACCGCCCTATTCCAGCACGTCATGCGTTCAAGATAGCAAAACACTTGTCTCGCATTTGGCGGCGCTTTGCTAGCCTGGGTTCCCAGTCGCCCCGGGCCTATACACCCCGCCCGACAGGCATGGCACTTAGAAAAACGGAGACACTTCATGATCAGGGACCCCGACGGCTTTCCCGCCTTTCTCGATTCGCTGCGCCGCTTTGTCCGTGAACAGCTGACGCCGCGCGAGGCCGAAGTGGCGCGGTTGGACGAGGTGCCGGACGATCTGGTGCGCGCCATGGCCGCCCAGGGCATGTTCGGCTACTCGATCCCCGAAGCCCACGGCGGCGCAGGCATGAGCACCGAAGAGCTGATCCGCGCCGCGATTGAACTGTCCCAATGCTCCGTGGCGTTCCGCGCCCGGGTCGGCACCAACACCGGCATCGGTTCAGAAGCCCTGGTGGCCGACGGCACCGAACAACAGAAAGCGCGCTACCTGCCCCGCATGGCGTCTGGCGAACTCACGGGCTGCTTCGCCCTGACCGAACCGCAGGCCGGGTCGGACGCCACCGCGCTGCGCACGACCGCCGTGCGCGACGGCGACAGCTATGTGCTGAACGGCGAAAAGTGCTTCATCACCAATGCGCCGCTGGCGGGCCTGTTCACCGTCATGGCGCGCACCGACCCGAACGCGCCGGGCGCCCGCGGCATCTCGGCTTTCATCGTGGAGCGCGGCACGCCCGGGCTGTCCACCGGCCAGCCCTACGACAAGATGGGCCAGGCGGGCTCACCCGTCTCGTCCGTGCATTTCGACGACTGCCGCGTGCCCGCCGCCAACATCATCGGCGGTCAGGAAGGCATGGGCTTCAAGACGGCCATGAAAGTCCTGAACAAGCAACGCATCCATCTGGCCGCGTTGTGCATCGGGCCGGCCATCCGCATGCTGGACGACACCATGCGGTTCGTGGCCCAGCGCCAGCAGTTCGGCAAGCCGCTGATGGACTTTCAATTGATCCAGGCGATGCTGGCCGACTGCCAGACGGAAATCCAGGCCGCGCTGGCGCTGGTGCTGCAAACGGCGCGCGAACGCGACGCCGGCCAGGACGTGACGCTGAACGCCTCGATCTGCAAGTACTTCGCGTCGGAAATGTGCGGCCGCGTGGCGGATCGTTGCGTGCAGATGCATGGCGGCTACGGCTACATCGCCGACCAGGGCATTGAACGCTTCTATCGCGACGTGCGCCTGTTCCGCCTGTACGAAGGCACCAGCCAGATCCATCAACTGACCATCGCCCGCCACACGCTGACCCAGGCGGGCTACGCGCCCGGCCGCTAGGCCTGGGCGAACCCGGGACCGCAGCCAATAGAAGCCGGCGGCCCATCCGGCCCGTTCAACAAAACGGGCCTTGAACCAAAGGAGAGACTGACATGCTGCATAAGCACTTGCCCAAATGGATCGCCGCCACGGCGGCCGCCTTGGCATTCGCCGCGGTGGCGCCCCAGGCCGTGGCTGCCTACCCGGACAAGCCCGTCCGGCTGATCATTCCGTTTGCCCCGGGGGGTTCCGCCGACATCCTTGGGCGTCTGCTGGCCGAAGCGCTGCACCCCATCCTGGGCCAGTCCGTCATCGTCGAGAACAAGCCCGGCGCTGGCGGCAACATCGGCGGCGACTACGTCGCCCGGTCCGCCCCCGACGGCTACACGCTGCTGCTGGCCGCCGCCGGCCCCACGGTCATCAACCCGAGCCTGTACGCCAACATGCCGTTCAACCCGGCCAAGGACCTCGCCGCCATCACCTGCATCGAAAAAGAGCACAACCTGATGGTGGTCACGAAGTCCCTGCCGGCCAAGACCCTGCAGGAATTCCTGCAATACGTCCGCGCCAATCCCGGCAAGCTCTCTTTCGGCTCACCGGGCAACGGATCGCCCGCGCAACTGGCTGGCGAACTGCTCAAGCAGAAGGCCGGCCTGCAAGCCGTGCATGTGCCTTACAAGGGCACCGGCCCCGCCATTACGGACCTGGTGGCGGGCCACATCGACTTCATGATCGACAACATGCCCGCGCTGCTGCCGCAGGTAAAAGCGGGCACCATCCGCGCCTTGGCCGTGCCCAGCGACCAGCGCGCCTCCGCGGCGCCAGACATCCCGACCTTCGGCGAAGCCGGCCAACCGGGGTTCGTGGTGATGGCCTGGAAAGGGCTGATGGCGCCGGCCGGCACCCCGCCGGCCGTCGTCGACCGCTTGCACACTGCCGTGGTCAAGGCCTTGCAGGACCCGCAACTGCGAAAGCGATTCCAGGAATTAGGCGCCGAGCCATTGGGGAGTTCGCCGGCGGAATTCGCCAAGCAGATCGCCGACGAAACCGTGTGGTGGGGCAAGCTGGTGCAGTCCACCGGGACCAAGATCCAATAGCGCTGGACGGAGAACACCATGCATCCATTCGCCCATATGCTGCGCGCCCTGTGCGCCGCTGCGCTGATCGGAACGGCCGGCGCGCCGCTGGCCGCCGCGGCGGCCTATCCCGAAAAGCCCATCCGGCTGATCGTGCCTTACGCCGCAGGCGGCGGCACCGACACCGCCGCCCGCATGATCGCCCGCAAGCTCGCCCCGCTGATCGGACAGACCGTGGTGGTCGAGAACAAGCCCGGCGGCGCCACGCAGATCGGCACCGCCTACGTGGCCGCGGCAGCCCCCGACGGCTACACCTTGCTGATGGGCACTGCCAACCTGGCCACCAACAGCGTGCTTTACCGCAAACTTCCCTATGACGTGCAAAAACGCCTGACGCCTGTCGTGTGGGCCACCGACGTGCCGGTGTATCTGCTGTTGCCGGCCGCCAGCCCCATCCGCAGTCTGGACGCGCTCAAGCTGGCCGCGACGCAACAGCAGGGACTGACCTTCGCGACGGCGGGCACCGGCAGCATTCCGCACCTGGCCGGCGAGCAATTCGCCAATCAGACCGGCATCCCGTTGCGGCACATTCCGTACAAGGGCAGCAGCGAAGCCGCCACCGCGCTGGTCGGTGGCCAAGTGCAACTCAGCTTCGACAACCTGGCCCCGGTCTATGCGCAGGTGCAAGCCGGCCGCCTCCGGCCCGTCGCCATCGCCGCGGCGGCACGCAATCCGGAACTGCCGGACGTGCCCACGCTGACCGAATTGGGCGTGCCGCTGGTCGCCTCATCCTGGTGGGGCGTGATGGCGCCTACCGGCACCCCGCCCGCCGCCATCGCCTTGCTGAACAACCAGATCAATGCCGTGCTGGCGGATCCCGAAGTCCGCCGCTATTTCGCCGGGCTGGGCATGCAGGCCGTGGGCGGCACCCCCGACGCGTTCGGCCGGCATATCGCCTCGGAGACCGACAAATGGCGCGCCGTGGTCCGTCAGGCCGGCGTGAAGATCGAGGAATGACCACCATGCAACCCAACCCGCAACCCAGCGGCCACGCCGCGCTGCAAGACCTGTGCGCTCGCGTGCGCCAGTTCGTGGATGACATCGCCATCCCTGCCGAGTCCCCCGCCATTGCCCGCGATGTGGCCGCCTTGGACCGCTGCGTGGCCAGCCTGCGCGACCAAGCCCGCCAGGCCGGCCTGTATGCCCCGCAGCTGCCCGTGGAATGGGGCGGGCTGGGCCTGGGCTGGCACGCGCTGGCCCACGTGCTTGAAGAGGCGGGGCGCGGGTTCCTGGGCCCCGCCGCCCTGAACTGCGCAGCCCCCGACCAGCCCAACATGCTGACCTTGCTGCGCCTGGGCACGCCCGCCCAACAGGAGCGTTATCTGCGGCCCCTGGTCCGCGCGCAACAGCGCGCCTGCTTCGCCATGACCGAACCCGCGCCGGGCGCGGGCTCCGACCCGTCCATGCTGCGCACCCGCGCCGAACGGCGCGGCCAGCGATGGGTGCTGAACGGCCACAAGCAGTTCATCAGCGGCGGCGTGGGCGCGGATTTCGCGTTGGTGCTGGCGCAGACCGACGTGGGCGTCACGCTGTTCGTCGTTCCCGCCGACACACCGGGCTATCGGGTCGTGCGGGATATCGGCATGGTCACGGGCTATCAGATCGGCGGCCACGCCGAGATCGAACTGGACGGCTGCGACGTGGGCGACGACGCGGTGCTGGGCGACCCCGGCCGGGGCTTGGAATATGCCCAGTTGCGGCTGGAGCCCGCACGCCTGTCGCACTGCATGCGCTACATCGGCCGCAGCCGCCGCGCACTGGAGACCGCGCAGGCCTATGTCACGCAGCGCGAGTCCTTCGGCGCGCGGCTGGCCGACCTGCAGCAGATCCAGGCCATGGTTGCCGACTCGCACATCGACCTGCACGCCAGCCGGCTGATGACGCTGGACTGCGCGCAGCGCATGGATCAAGGGCTGTCCGTGAAACAGCACAGCGCCATGACCAAGGTGTTCGTGTCCGAAGCGGTGAACCGCGTGGCCGACCGCGCCGTGCAAATGATGGGCGCCACGGGACTGTCGGACGACACCCCCGTCGCCATGATCTGGCAGGAAATGCGCCCTTTCCGCATCTACGACGGCGCCAACGAGCTACACCGCGCCACGCTGGCGCGCCGCCTGCTGGCGCGCGCCTGACCCCGTCTTTTGGAGACCCTTATGGCTTCCCTCGAATTCCAGGCTTACCGCCTGCATGCCGGCCAGGCCGGCGCCGCCCCGCAAGGCCGTTTCGACACGCTGACGGCCGATGCGCTGTCCGCTGGAGACACGTTGATCAAGGTCGCCTACGCCGGCTTGAACTACAAGGACGCGCTGGCCCAGGCCGGACGCGGCAACGTCATCCGCGACTATCCGCGTATAGGCGGCATCGACCTCTCCGGCACCGTGGTTCATTCCGCCGACCCGGCGCTTGCGCCCGGCCAGGAGGTGGTGGTGCACGGTTTCGGCATCGGCGTGGACTGCGACGGCGGCTACGCCGAATATGCGCGCGTGCCGCATGAATGGGTGTTGCCCTTGCCGAACGGCATCAGCTTGCGCGACGCCGCCGTGCTGGGCGCGGCCGGCTACACCGCCGCCTTGTCGCTGCACTGGATGGAACACTGCGGCCTGACGCCCGAACAGGGCGAAGTGCTGGTCACCGGCGCCACCGGCGGCGTGGCGGGCATTGCCATCGACATCCTCAGCCAGCGCGGCTACACGGTCTGCGCCATGTCCGGCAAGCCGGAAGCCGCTGATTACTTGCGGTCGCTGGGCGCCGCGAACGTCATCGCGCCCCCCGACCTGTCCGGCGCGCTCAAACCGCTGATGAGCGCGCGCTGGGCCGGCGTCATCGATTCCGTCGGCGGCAAGCTGCTGGCCCACGCCCTGGCCTGCGTGCGGCCCGACGGCGTTGTCGCCGCCTTCGGCAACGCGGGCGGCGCGGAACTGCCCGCCTCGGTCATCCCGTTCATCCTGCGCGGCGTCAAGCTGCTGGGCATCAACGCGAACAGTCCGATGCCGCTGCGCCGCGCGCTATGGCAAAAGCTGGCCACCGACTACCGCCCGACGCGCCTTGCGCTGGCCTCACGCGTGATCGAACCCCGCGACCTGCCGCAGGCCTTGGCCGCCATGCTTGAACGCGGCAGCACCGGCCGCAGCGTCGTGCGCTTTTCTTAGCGCTTTCCTTAAGCGTCTTTCGTAAGCGCCCTTCTGATCGCGTTTCCTGAATCTTCTTCGCACAGACCATGACCCAGCATTCCGATTCCTCGTTGACCCGCCTGTTCAACCCCGGCAGCATCGCCATCGTGGGTGCATCCGCCACGCCCGGCAAGATCGGCGCCATGCCGGTCACCCTGCTGCGCCAGCATGGCTACGACGGCCGCATCCTGCCCATCAACCCCCGCGCGGAATCCATCCAGGGCCTGCCCGCCGCGCCTGACCTGGCCGCCCTGGACACCGAGGCCGATCTGGTCATCCTGGCCGTGCCGGCGGCGCACGCCGCGCAGGCGCTGGAACGGGCGCGTCCCGGCCAGGTTGGCGGCGCGGTGGTGTTCACGTCGGGCTTCTCGGAAATCGGCGCATCCGGCGCCGCCATGCAAGAGCAGCTATGCGCCATCGCCCGCGAACGCGGCATCCGGTTGCTGGGGCCCAACTGCCTGGGCTTCATGAACATCCGGCGCAACCTCTACGCCACGTTCTCGCCCGCCCCCGCCAACGGCACCGTGGCCGCGGGTGGCATCGGCATGGTGTCGCAAAGCGGCGCGTTCGGCGCCTATGCCTATTGCATGGCGCGCGACCGCGGCTTAGGGCTGTCGCACTGGATCAGCACCGGCAACGAGGCCGATATCGACGTGGCGGACTGCATCGAATGGCTGGCCCGCGATGACGACACGCGAGTCATCATGACGTACATGGAAGGTTGCCGCGACGGCGACAAGCTGCGCCGCGCCCTATCCGCCGCGCGCGACGCCGGCAAGCCCGTCGTCGTCACCAAGATCGGCCGCACCCAGGCCGGCGCGCAGGCCGCCGCCTCGCACACCGCCGCCCTGGCGGGCGACGACGCCGTCTATGACGCCCTGTTCCGCCAATACGGCGCGGTACGCGCCCGCACCATCGAAGAATTCTTCAACCTGGGCTACGCGCTGGACACCTGGAAGCAACGGCCCCAAGGCAAGCGCCTGGGCATCTTCACGATCTCGGGCGGGGTCGGGGCGCTGATGGCGGACGACGCCGAAGACGCGGGCCTGTCGCTGCCCGAGCCCGCCGCCGACGCTCAAGCCAGACTGCTGGAAAAAGTGCCCTTCGCCAGCGGCCGCAACCCTGTCGATGTCACGGGCCAGGTCGTCTCCGAACCGGGGCTGCTGTTGGCCACCGCCGAAGACATGCTGGCCGACGGCCGCTACGACGCCCTGGCGGTGTTCCTGGCCGCGGCGGGCTCGTCCAACGCGCTTTGGCCTACCTTCGAAACCTTCGCTCGGGAAATGCGCGCCCGCCGGCCAGACGTGCCGCTGGCCATCTGCGCGCTGTTCCCACCCGACCGCCGCCGCGAACTCGAACGCCTGGGCACGCTGGTTTTCACCGACCCCAGCGCCGCGATCCGGACGATCGGCGCGGTAGCGAGCCTGGCGGATCAGGCAGACGCCGAACCGGATCAAGCCATCCCGGCTGCGGACGCCTCCGCGCCGCGACTGGCCTCCTACAACGAAGTGCAGGCAATGGACGTGCTGCGCCAGGCCGGCCTGCCCGTGCCCGACTGCACGCTGGCCAATGACGCCGACGCCGCCGTGCGCGCCGCCGTCCGGCTTGGCGTCCCGGTCGTGATGAAAGTCGTGTCGCCCGACATCCTGCACAAGAGTGATGTCGGCGGCGTGAAGCTGGCCTTGTCCGGCGACGACGCGGTGCGCGGCGCCTACGCCGCCATCCTGGACAGCGTCCGCACCCATCGCCCCGACTCGCGCATCGACGGCGTGCTGGTCGCGCCGATGGCGCAACAAGGCGTGGAGTGCATCGCGGGCGTGCATTGCGACCCCGTGTTCGGACCGGTCGTCATGTTCGGATTGGGCGGTGTCTTCGTGGAAGTACTGAAAGACGTCAGCTTCCGCCTGGCGCCCTTCGGCCGCCAGCAGGCGCTATCGATGATCCGCGAAATCAAGGGCTATGCACTGCTGCAAGGCGCGCGCGGCACGCCGCCCTGCGATATCGATGCGCTGGCCGACGCGCTGGTCGCGCTGTCCCGCTTCGCCTATTCGCGGCGCCACGACTTCAGCTCGGCCGAGATCAACCCATTGCTGGCCTTGCCCGCGGGCCAAGGCGCGCTGGCCCTGGACGCGGTGCTTATTCCCACCGTTTAGCGTGTTTGCGGGTGTTCGATGTGATCCACCGGCCCAGGCGTTCGATCAGCGTGCGTTCTGTGCCGGCGGCGACTTGTTCCAGCAGCGATGATTGCACCTGAGCCAGTGCTTCAAGTTTATGGCCCCTTCGAGGACAAAGGCCGCTATTTATTACCGATCGGGATTTTTTGGCAGTCTGACGATCAGTTTTAGGAAAAAAGTACCGAGCGGTAATATTGGCATCGCGGCAACAAAAAAGGGCACCTCCCAGGTGCCCTTTTCTTCACCACGCGTACCGCTTACTTCAGCAGCAGCGCGTTCAACCGTTTCACGAAAGCCGCCGGATCCGCGATCTGCGCACCTTCGGCCAGCAGGGCCTGGTCCAGCAGCAGACGTGCCCATTGGTCGAACTCGCCGTCTTCCGCCGCGCGAATGCGCGCCAGCAGCGGGTGTTCCGGGTTGATTTCAAGCACCGGCTTCACGTTCGGCGCTTCCTGGCCGGCGGCCTTCAACATACGCAGCAGGTGCGGGCTGAGTTCATTCTGGCCCACCACCACGCACGCCGGCGAATCCACCAGACGCAAGGTCACGCGCACTTCCTTGACCTGGTCTTCCAGCGTCTTCTGCAGACGCTCGACCAAGGGCTTGAAGTCCTCGGCCACTTCGGCCTGGTGCTTCTTTTCTTCTTCGTCGGCAAGCTCGGCCAGGTCCAGGCCGCCCTTGGCGACCGACACCAGCGACTTACCATCGAATTCGCGCAGGTAGGACAGCATCCATTCGTCCACGCGGTCCGACAGCAGCAGCACTTCGATGCCCTTCTTGCGGAAGATCTCCAGATGCGGGCTGTTGCTGGCCGCGGCGAACGTATCCGCCGTCACGTAGTAGATCTTGTCCTGGCCTTCCTTCATGCGCGACACGTAGTCGGCGAACGACACCGTCTGCGCCTGATCGCCCGAATGCGTGGACGCAAAACGCATCAGCTTGGCGATACGTTCCAGGTTGGCCGAGTCTTCGCCCGCGCCTTCCTTCAGCACCTGGCCGAATTCCGACCAGAACGTGGCGTAGTCTTCCGCCTTGTTTTCGGCCAGGTCTTCCAGCAACGACAGGATGCGCTTGGCCGACCCTTCGCGGATCGCGCGCACGTCACGGCTTTCCTGCAGGATTTCGCGCGACACGTTCAGCGGCAGGTCGGCGGAATCAATCACGCCGCGCACAAAGCGCAGGTACGACGGCAACAGCTGGTCGGCGTCGTCCATGATGAAAACGCGCTTCACGTACAGCTTCACGCCATGGCGGCCGTCGCGGTCCCACATGTCCATCGGGGCATGCTTCGGCACATACAGCAGCTGCGTATATTCGCTGCGGCCTTCCACGCGGTTGTGCGTCCAGGCCAACGGATCGTCGTAGTCGTGCGACACCGTCTTGTAGAACTCGCGGTACTGCTCTTCCGTCACGTCCGACTTGCTGCGGGCCCACAGCGCGTTCGCCTGGTTCACCGTTTCCAGTTCGTCGGTCTTGACCTGTTCGCCCTTCTCTTGATCCCACTCTTCCTTGGCCATGCGGATCGGCAAGGAGATGTGGTCGGAATAGCGGCGCAGAATCTCGCGCAGCTTCCAGCCGTTCAGCAATTCGTCTTCATCGGCGCGCAGGTGCAACGTCACGTCGGTGCCGCGCGTGGATTTCTCGGCGGCGGCAATCGTGAATTCGCCCTGGCCGTCCGATTCCCACTGGATTGCGTCCGTGGCGCCAGCGCGGCGGCTGACCACCGTGACCTTGTCGGCCACGATGAACGACGAATAGAAGCCCACGCCAAACTGGCCGATCAGCTGCGCGTCCTTCTGCTTGTCGCCCGTCAGCTGGGAAAAGAACTCCCGCGTGCCGGAACGCGCGATCGTGCCCAGGTTGGCCACGGCCTCGTCACGCGACAGGCCGATGCCGTTGTCCGAAATCGTGATCGTGCGAGCGGCCTTGTCATAGCTGACCGTGATAGCCAGTTCGCCATTGCCTTCCAGCAGCTCGGGCTGGTCGATGGCTTCAAAGCGCAGCTTGTCGCAAGCGTCCGATGCGTTCGACACCAGCTCGCGCAGGAAAATTTCCTTGTTGCTGTACAGCGAATGGATCATCAGGTGCAGCAGCTGCTTCACCTCGGCCTGGAACCCCAGGGTTTCGGACGTGGAAGACGTGGCGGTTTGGCTCATAGTTTTACGTGAAGGTCGAAAAAATTAGGGACAAATAACGGGGCATCCCGGGGCGGCAACCTCGCCTGGCATCCCGGAGACCCTACTGATGTGGGGGCTATCGGGCACTTTTCAAGACGGGTCAAAACCAGGACAGGAACCCCCGATACCGGACCTTCGCTTCAAGTACCTCGTCGCTGGCCGGCACCACCAGCTTTCCGCCCCGGATCAGCTTGCGGATATCGTCCATCCGGATCTCCAGGGTCTGCTGCGACCGCAGCAGGAAATCCGCCGTTTCGCGGTCCATGATCCGGTAAATGGGGCTGAAGACCAGTTGGCTGCTGCCCGTCTGATCCAGGTAGTACCGCTGGTCGCCGTTTTGCCAGACCGAACCGAACTGGTGATACACATCGCCCAGTTTTTTCCATTCGCCGGTCGGTGCGTCCTTCATGCGCTTGATCAGCGTCGAGCGGGAAACCAGCCCGCCCCCGCCGCGGGACGAGCCCCAAGATTCCGCCCCCTTCAAAAACAGCACCTGCTTGCCGTCCCAGAACACGAAGGGAGACAGCGCGGTAAAGCCGCCGGAGGCGAACGGGTCGTCGCCGGCCCGCTCCATCCGCCGTTTTTCGTTGTTGTAGAAGTAGATACCGTCCCGGCCAGTGAACAGCGCCTGCTTCAGATGCTGGCCGTGCTCGCTAAGCAGCCGATACGGCGCATGCGCCGCATCAAAGCTCTGCGTGCCCACGTACACCATGCCGTCACGCGGATCATAGAGATAGGGCTGGCGATCCAGGTCCCCCACCCCGAACGCGCGAAGCCCCGGATCGTCCGACACAGGCAGCAACGCCTCGTGGAAATAAACACGGCGCCCATCGGCGAAGAAATCATCGCTTAGCCGTTCCCCGCCGTCACGGGACTGGGGCAACCGCCGCATCGTGCCCGCGTTCGCCTGCGGCAATTCGTTGCCACGGTAGAACACCTTGGTGCCGTTAGTGGCCAGATCGCGGTCCAACACGGGCCGGTACGGCTGCGTGCTGGCAGGCAGCGCGGTAAAGGGATACAGGTAGTTCTGCGGCTTGGCGCCGCGCCCCATCCCGAAGAGGACCGTCTGCCAGACCTCTTTCACGGCGCCCAGCTCGTCGTTCACCACCGAGAAGAGCGAGCAGTAATAGGTCGTTGACCCATCGCTGAAATAGCTGTTGCCCAGGTACTGCGTGGACGCCGGCTTCATGCCGGGCAATATCCGGTTGCCGCAATACACATTGCGGGCGTCTTTCCCCGCCTGGCGTCCATCGAAGACCGGCGTATCGAACTGCTGAAAACTTGCCGGGTCCGCCTCGTCCACCGGGTAATAGCCGTTGCTGGGGACGGCGGCGTAAATAACGCCCTGGTAGCGCTTATAGATACTGGACCGATAGGCCTCGCCTTTATCGGCCGCCGCGTAGGGATCACCGTCCAGCACGAATAGCAGCAGGGACATCGGTAAACCCGCGATGACCAAGGCCAGGACAATTCCGATCCATCTAGTGCGTTTCTGCATCACGGTTTCTGCATCGCAATCGGGCCCGGCGGGTGCCCGGCGGCATGAGGTGGGCGGCATAAGGTTGGCGGCACAGATTCTATCAAGCAGGCGTGCCCCGGGGCTCGCGCGCAAGCGTTACCCGGGCGGACCCGGGGCTTCCCCGCTAAAATCCCGCACTTTCCCTCCTACCCCCACCTGGCCGGCCCCCCGCCATGCAACCCGCCTCCTTTTTTTAATTTGTTTTTCATCGCGCCGCCGACGACGCGCCCAGCCATGACCTGGTCTACGGCCCCGACGATCGCCCAGCGCCCCCCGTCGCCTTCGTCGCCGCGCTGCAGCACCTGCTGGCCATCCTGGTTCCCATCGTCACCCCCGGCCTCTTGATCTGCCAGGCGCTTGGCGTCAGCTCCCGCGACACCACGCTGATCGTGTCCATGTCGCTGGTCATCTCGGGCATCGCCACCTACGTGCAGTGCAAGCGCTTCGGCCCCCTGGGTGCGGGGCTGCTCATCGTGCAGGGCACCAGCTTCAACTTCGTCGGACCGCTGATCGCGGGCGGCTCGGTCATGGTCAAGCAAGGCACGCCGGTCGAAGCCGTCATGGCCGCGATCTTCGGCGTCGTCATCGCCGGCTCGTTCGTCGAAATGGGCATCAGCCGCATCCTGCCCTTCGTCAAACGCCTGATCACCCCGCTGGTCACCGGCATCGTCGTGCTGCTGATCGGCCTGACGCTGATCAAGGTCGGCCTGATCAGCATGGGCGGCGGCTTCGGCGCCATGGCCAACGGCACCTTCGCCAGCGCGGAAAACCTGACCTTGTCCGGCCTGGTCCTGGGCACCATCATCCTGCTGAACCGCGTGCCGGTCGTCTGGATCCGCAGCACCGCCCTGGTCCTGGCGCTGGCCGTCGGCTACATCGCCGCCGCCGCCATGGGCCGCCTGGACTTCACCGGCGCCCGCGAAGCCGCCCTCTTCCAGATCCCCGTGCCGCTGCACTTCGGCCTGGGCTTCTCGTGGGCACTGTTCGTGCCGATGCTGATCATCTACCTGGTCACGTCCCTGGAAGCCATCGGCGACGTCACCGCCACCAGCAAAGTGTCCAAGCAGCCCGTCGAAGGCCCGCTGTGGATGCAGCGCATCAAGGGCGGCGTCCTGGTCAACGGCGCGAACTCGCTTCTGGCCGGCGTCTTCAACACCTTCCCCAGCTCGGTCTTCGCGCAAAACAACGGCGTGATCCAATTGACCGGCATCGCCAGCCGCCACGTCGGCGTGTGGATCGCCGGCATGCTGATCCTGCTGGGCCTGTTCCCGGGCGTGGCGGGCGTGCTGCAAGCCGTACCGGAACCCGTCCTGGGCGGCGCCGCCATGGTCATGTTCGGCGCCGTCGCCGCGTCCGGCATCAACATCCTGGCCGGCATCCACCTGGACCGCCGTGCGCTGTTGATCATCGCCGTGTCCCTGGCCCTGGGCCTGGGTGTGTCGCAAGTGCCGGAAATCCTGTCGCACCTGCCGCATGCGGTGAAGAGCGTGCTGGAATCGGGCGTCGCCACCGGGGGCATTTGTGCCCTGGTGATGAACTGGTTCCTGCCTGAAAAGAATTAAGTTCTGAAACGGGCCGATCGAGGTTGCCGCCTGCGGGCAGCGCCCGAATCGGCCTCGTCGGACGGCCTCGATTCCGGGCCACCTGACAATTTACGAAAGTCCGCATATAATCGCTGTCTTCGTTCTCCCGCAGCCGTCATCTGGACGTGTTCGCGACCCCCTTGCCCGGGTGGTGAAATTGGTAGACGCAGGGGACTCAAAATCCCCCGCCGCAAGGCGTGCCGGTTCGATTCCGGCCCCGGGCACCATCTAAAAATCCCTAGTGTTTACAAACATCTAGTGCGATTCGTTGTCTTGCCCCATCGTTCAATTCCCTCTCAGTGCTTGTGAGGCCGTCATTCCAGATGATGGGCTAGTCGCGTTCGTCCAGAACACTCCGAGCCAAACGCGACGTCGAGCACTAAGCCAGACTTACCAGGAATTCACGTGGGCGTCTGGGCACAAAAGTGCAACTCGCCTTCGAGCGGTCTATCATCCGTTGCACCAACCTCTCCCAAGAAAGGCAGGAAATGGAACACGTCATTCAGCGACTGCGCCAGTTCCGCGACGAGCGAAACTGGCAGCAATTCCACAACCCTAAAGATCTGGCCGTGGCCCTCAGCATCGAGGCCAGCGAGCTGCTGGAAGTCTTCCTTTGGAAGGCCCCTGAAGCCGCCGACCCCGAAAAGGTGAAGGAAGAGCTTGCGGATGTCTTGGCCTATGCGTTGCTGTTGTCCGATGCGTACAACTTCGACATCGAGAAAATCATTCTAGAAAAAATCGAAAGGAATGAAGAAAAGTATCCGGTACACAAGGCAAAGGGCACCGCAAAAAAATATAACGAGCTATGAGTCAAGCCCACCTTGTCGAAGTGAACCAGTACCGCTTTTCAGTGGAAGCCCTGACGGAGATCGAGACGGATGCGTATGCAGCCAACAACTGGCCGCTAGTCTATATCCTTAGCAACGCAAGGACACACTATGCCTACGTCGGAGAGACCACAGATACGATCACTCGATTAGGTACACATCTTAAGCACCCGCAGAAGCAATCCTTGACGACGGCGCACCTCGTCAGCAGTGAACGTTTCAACAAATCGGCGACACTCGATATTGAGTCTTCCCTCATAAAGTACATGTCTGCCGACGGCCGCTTCAAGTTATTAAACGGCAACTTGGGATTGAGCGACCACAACTACTATCAGAGAGATGAGCTCTATTCCAAGATATTTCGTGAAACCTGGGACAGGCTTCGCAAGTTTGGAATTGCTGAAAGATCGATCGAGGCCATCGACAATTCAGACGTTTTCAAATACTCGCCGTACAAGTCTCTGTCTGCTGATCAACAGCAAGGTCTGATTGCAATAATGCGGTCCTTGATCAACCCTGGGCTGAAGAACATCATCGTTCAAGGTGGCGCTGGAACCGGCAAGTCGGTACTGGCAATATTCCTTTTCAAACTTATTCACTCCGACCTTCAAGAATTGGATCTGCGTGAATTTTCCGAAGAAGAAAAGGAATTGCGGGAGCTTCTCCAGCAGATCAAGCTGCTGTTCCCAAGCCCTAGCATGGCCTTGGTAGTGCCTATGAATTCGTTTCGGAATACCTTGAAGAAGGCATTCCGCAATGTTGCAGGCCTGCACCCCGACATGGTCATCAGCCCAGCAGAATTGACACGGCGGCAATACGACATCGTATTGGTAGATGAGTCGCACCGCTTGCGCAAACGTGTCAACCTAGGGGCATATTACGGTGCCTTCGACAAGGCTTGTGCCGCGCTTGGTTTGGACAAAAATACGTGCAGCGAGGTGGATTGGGTCACCCGCCAATCACGCAAGGCAGTATTTTTCTACGATCCGAACCAGAGCATCAAACCATCCGATGCCAACGCCTCAGACTTCGACGACATCAAGTCTTCGACTGACTGCGGAGTCATGACATTGGTTTCCCAGTTCCGAGTTCGGGCTGGGCGGCACTATGTGCAGTTTATTGACGATCTTCTGCACATGCGACTTTCGGCGGGAAAGAAATTCCATTCAAGCAAGTACGAGTTTCTGGTATTCGACGAGCTCTCCGACATGGTGAAGGAAATCGAACACAGAAATCGCAGCTACGGCTTGGCACGATTGGTGGCCGGCTTTTCATGGCCCTGGATATCCCAAAAAGAACCGGACTTGCACGACATTGAAATCGGCGGCGTCCAATTGCGCTGGAACAGCACGAATAAGGATTGGATCAACACACAGGGCGCCGAAAGCGAAGTGGGCTGCATCCATACCACCCAGGGCTATGATCTGAACTACACCGGGGTAATCTTTGGCCATGAAATTCGCTATGACGAAAAGTTGGACCAGATCGTCATCGAAAAAGGCAATTACCATGACAAACTCGGAAAGCAGACTATTAAAGACCCCAATGAGCTTAAGCAATACATACTAAATATTTACCGGACCATCATGCTGCGAGGCATACGCGGCACGTTTGTATATGCATGCAACGACGAGCTGCGAAACTACCTAAAGCGACATGTGGAAAGCTATAAGTCCAATGTCATCGCATTTCCCAAATCTGGGGAGCCATTGGCACCTTACGTCAACGCGGTTCCACTCTATGACCTACGAGCCGCCGCCGGTGGCTTCAGCGCGCTTCAGCAGGTCGAACATGAGAACTGGGTACCCGTGCCTGATGGCATGCCGGTGGGAAAGAGTATTTTTGCCTGCCACGTGGTTGGCGAATCCATGAACAAGATCATTCCAGATGGTGCGATCTGCCTGTTTCGCTCGAACCCAGCAGGTAGCCGAAACGGAAAAATTGTATTGGTGGAATGTGCAGATACCCAAGATGGCGACGCTGGTTCGCGTTACACAGTCAAGGAATATCAGAGTTTCAAAACGCATACCGAAGACGGTACTGAGAATCTGCAGATTTTATTGAAGCCGCGATCCACCAACCCGGACCTGGCTGCAATTGAGCTTAGCAAGGAGGATGACGAACATCGCTATCGGGTAGTCGGCGAGTTTCTGGGAGTGATTAGCAATTGATCTATTTTCAGCTTGCGCTCCAATGATCACGCGAACTTCCCATCCATCGACGTCAGAATATTGGGCACGTCTAATGGTAGATATTTAGTAATGCAGTCGGGCATGATGGTTACTGCTGGGCGAACCAACCACATGATTGCAGGCAACACGATGTGGAACCCAGCCTATCGGCAACACGTTTTGCAGAACATGGGCAAGAACTGGGCACCGGCAACGGGCGGCTCCGTCAACGGTAAGTGATGTGCATGTTGACGCCCACATTGGCCTCGCCTTCAGCGAGGCCTTTTCATTTACAGCCGCACATATCTCCACGCTACGGGTGGGCAACCCCTTCGGTTGCATCCGCGTCCGTTCTTGCCGGACTGGCCGCGGGGGCAGGCCCAGCGGCTTCGCCTTGTTCCTCCCCCCGGCCGACAGGCTGCATGGCTTCCAGAGGCATCAAGGGTGAAGGCTTCGCCCGGGATCCTCACCCGTTCCCTGCGCTGCGCTTCGGGCTGCGGCTTCCGGTCCCGCCCTTGACACCTCTTCCGGCCAAACGGCGTCAGTAGCGGTGCTATCAAGCGGATGACGGGTCAAGGGGTTGGTGCGGCCCGCAGCCCACAGGGCGAGGACACGGCCCCTTGACGCGGCAGGAGCGCCCCACGCTATGCCCGGGGGCAGGAGTTCCGGGCCAAAGGCCCGCAACCCCTGCTCCCGAGGCTCCCGTCGGCGAGAGAGGAGAGTCCAGAGAGGCAAAGCCTCTTTGGAAACTACGGCTAGTACGCAGCCGATACTGGCGTCCATAGCAGGTAAAACAAGACAATTTCAGCGCGCCACCTCTGTGGCTACGTGTACCTAAACCAAATTACCCATACTTCTTGTAAGATCGAGTTACCTACGGCAAGGAGGCACCATGGCTGGCACGGGTAAATGCAGGCAACAGCCCCACAAAACCATATCGGATACCGAACGCAGCCGCCGGCAATCGGCAGTTAACTATGCGCGGGCCTCCGTCGGTCTAGAAGGTTTCTCGCTCAGTGAAGCAGATGCGGCCCACGCTCAGCGTTTCGTCGATGGTCAGATAAGCCTGCAAGAGTTTGTGCAGCCGCGCGCTGACGCATTAGCACTCCCAAAGTCTTCGTCATGACGAAGAAATTTAGGATTTAGGGACTAGTGCAGGATAGGCTGTCGCCGGTTTTTGTACTACCGAACCAAAGAAGACTCCATCGCACATGAGGATAAAATGTTAGGCGTTTACGAGACCCTGGATGATATGCTGCATGAAGTCTTGCGGGCGTTGCTCAAAGAAAAAAAAACATACACCGCGACCAAAGGCGAATTTACCGAACTTTTCGGGTGCTGCCTACATCTCAAAAATCCACGCGGCCGGCTTAGCCGTAGCGAAGGAAAGAGTAAAGTTTTTAGTGCCCTTGGTGAGTTGATGTGGTATCTATCCGGGGAAACGAAGCTTGATTTTATCGACTATTACATCCCAGGCCGATTTCAACAAGAATCTGATGACCAGATATCAGTACGCAGCGGTTACGGGAGCCGACTTTTCTCTTTCAACGGCATAAATCAAGTTAACAATATCGTAAACCTTCTAAAGGCAGGAGGAACATCTCGGCGAGCTGTAATTCAACTCTTTGATGCCTCAGACTTGGAACAGCGATACAAGTCCGTACCGTGCACGTGTACCTTACAATTCATCGTACGTGACGATCTTCTCCATATGTTTGTCGCGATGCGTTCTAACGATGCTTTCTTAGGTCTGCCTCACGACATTTTTTCATTTACTATGCTTCAAGAGTTGGTGGCTCGAACCTTAGGTTTAGAAATTGGCGACTACAAGCACTGCGCGGGCAGTCTTCATTTGTACACGGAGCATGCGGCAGCAGCTAGGCAATATCTAGACGAAGGTTTTCAGTCAAAGATTGCAATGTCTCCCATGCCAGTAGGAGACCCATGGCAGAACGTCGCCCTACTTCAAGCTTATGAACGCCATCTTCGAGAAGGCAATAGCTTCGAATCTCATCCGGAATGGCCTTCCTATTGGCAACACCTAGCCTGCCTCCTTGAGGCTCACCAAGCGTATAAAAAACGAGATATTGCAACGCTGGAAAAGCTCACCGAGCAGCTGCGCCCCACCGAATTCAAAATGTTCGTTCAAGCAAAGGTGGACGCGCTGAAGCACATTAAAGGAACCATCTGTGTTTGACCTTTCCCTACTATCAGAGGTAAAGGCTCTACTTTTATTGTTGAAACGGGAGCAACTTGCAACACTAGGTGCTATCCCTTGGGCAGCCCCGGTTGTTGCCTTTGGAAATCCCAAAGCAAGTAAGGTTGCCACTGTTGGCTTAAACCCTAGCAATCTAGAGTTCCTGGATCGCGAGGGCAGCCAATTACTGGAGACCAGCAAAAGATTTGAATCCCTTCATAGCTTGCGCTTGAAAAACTGGGGTCAAGCTAGAAGTGAGGATATAGAGCGCATATGGAAATCCTGCGAAGATTATTTTTTCCGAAATCCATATGACCAATGGTTCAAAAGACTTGACAGATTACTCGTTGAGACTGGCGCATCATATTACAACCGAATTGGTACTGGGGCATGCCATCTGGACTTGGTGCCTTTTGCCACGGCACATAAATGGTCTGCACTATCCAGCAGCAAAAAATCTCGTTTAATCGAGCTTGGAGTGCCATCACTAGTTCGAACTCTGTGTGCTTCCGATGTAAGAGTCCTCGTACTCAACGGAGCCTCAGTCGTCCGTGAGTTCAGACAACTTTTGGTAGACAACACATTGATTCCTCAGGACCAACCCACATGGTCCCTTCAAAAGGGTCGAGTACGAGGCATCTCGTATAAGGCGAGGATATCAAATATACGTGGAACCAAGCTTAATCGAGACCTTCTGGTTCTTGGCTTCAACCATAACATCCAAAGTAGCTTTGGAGTAACTACACAAGTCGTCACTAATATCGCAAAATGGATTGGTGATGAGACCCAAGGAACGCTCACATGAGAAGAAAAGTAGCGGCTCTGGATGCTCAGCTTAGAGCAGGCATTACAGACTGTGCCCAGAACGAGTTTCC
>Ga0307412_10000087_pt1 | contig 84138 bp, 78 predicted proteins | sample DK1Cmetagenome_3_FD_203823 | JGI IMG/M metagenome (GOLD analysis project Ga0307412, IMG submission 203823) | Maize rhizosphere microbial communities from greenhouse at UC Davis, California, United States - DK15-C-1 | ecosystem: Host-associated > Plants > Roots > Rhizosphere > Soil | place: USA...
GCCGCCTGGCGCAAGCCGAAGGCGGCGCCACGGGGGCCGCGCCGCCCATCGCCGCGACCACGGGCCTGATCAACGAGCTCTACACGTATCTGACGGCGGCGGATGCGGCCCTGCGCAGCGGCAGTCCGGCGCCCAGTTCGGATTCGGTGACGAAGCTGCGCGCCGAAGCCGGGCGGCTGCCCGGACCCTTGCGCGACGTGCTCAATTCGCTGTCCGTGAACGCATCGGGAGAAGTGTCCGACGTGGCAAGGGCGCGCATGGGTGAAACCGTGTCCGCCACCATCGGCGTGTTCTGCGGCCAGTCGGTGGCGGGGCGCTATCCGTTTTCCAGCCGGTCCACGCGTGACGTGGCGCCCAACGACATGGCGCGCTTGTTCGCGCCCAACGGCATGATGGATGACTTCTTCCAGAAGAATCTTGCGACCCAGATCGACGTCTCGGGACAGCGGTGGCGCTTCAAGCCCGGCGTCGATGGACGGTCGGGCGGCAACTCCGCCACGCTGGACGCGTTCCAGCGCGCGGGCGTCATCCGGGATGTCTACTTCATGGCGGGCAACCCCATGCCGTCCTATCGCGTGGCCATCCGGCCTGTCGAGATGGATGCCGGCATCACGCAGTTCGTGATGGATGTGGATGGCCAGTCGGTGCGCTACGCGCACGGGCCGCAGGTGGCCACCACGGTGCAATGGCCGGGGCCACGAGGAAGCAATCAGGTGCGCATTGAATTGACGCCGCAAGTGGGCGCGGCAGGCATGACGACGTCGGGCCCGTGGGCGCTGAACCGCATGCTGGACCGCGCGCAGCTGCAACGCGGCCCTTCGCCGGAGATCACCTTGGCCACCTTCGATCTGGGCGGCCGCAAGGTGGTGCTGGAGATTACCGCCAGCAGCGTTAAAAGCCCCTTTCATCTAGCCGAGATGCAGGGCTTTGCCTGCCCCGGCGCGTCGTGACCAGGACAGGACATGGAGCTAGGCTTGGAGTTCGGGCAGGTAGGCTGGTACGGCAAGATCCCGGCCGCAGGCGATTTCGTGCATCGGCGCTTGCCGCGTGAATTGATCGCCTGGTGGGACCGCTGGCTGCAATTCGGGCTGGTCGCGCTCAAGCAGGCGCCTGACGCCGCGGCAGCGCGCAGTTTCGCCTCGGCGCCGATCTGGAATTTCGCTATTCCGGCCGGGCCCGGGGCGGGCGTGGCGCAATTGGGCTGCATTACGCCCAGCCGCGACCGGGTGGGGCGTGGCTATCCCCTCTGCGTGGTCGTGGCATTGCCGCCCGCGCAGTATCACAGCAGCATCCTGGACGGCGCCAGCGACTATTACCGCCAGGTGGGCGCCAGCATGCTGGCCGCGGTACGCCATGGTTGCGCGCCCGAACAGTTCGACCGCAGCCTGCAGCAGGTGCGCATGCCTTCCGCTGCGCCACGCCAGGCCGCCGCGCCAGCGGGCAACGACATCATGGACATCCTGCGTGCCGGGCGCGAGCCGGATTCCGCGCCCGTGGCGCGCCGCGCCTTGGGCGCATGGCCCGACCTGCCGTTTTGTTTCAATCCCAGTTCGCACACCAGCTATTGGTGGACCAATCAGGCGGACGGCGCGGCGTTGCAGACCTACGTCCATGGCGGCGCATTGAATGCCACCTTGTTCGCCCGATTGTTCTCGTCGCTGCCCACGTGGCGGCCCTGACCCTTTTCGACCCCGGAGGACCGCACATGTCCAGACCTTCTGCAGTGCCGCCGGACACGGAGATGGCCGACATCCTTGCCGCCCGGGGCGAACCGGGTCTGGACGCGCTGATCCGCATGCCGCCCGGCCCGGCACGACAAGCCGCGATCACACGGATCGTCGCCAGCCTGGCCGTGCCGCTGGCGGCCTTGCACGAGGCCGGTCAGGTGCACGGCGGCATTTGCCCGGCGGCCGTGGTCCATGGCCCGTCGGGAGAGCCCCTTCTGGCGACGCCGCCGGTCGCTCCGACGCCCGACGCGGAAGACGCGCCCCGGCAAGCCGGCTATGCGGCGTTCGAGCAATACACGGATGACCCGGCCTATCCCTGCGGCCCCTGGACCGACGTGCACGGACTGGCGGCGCTGGCCTATTTCCTGGCGGCCGGCAGCGCGCCGCCCAGCGCGCTGGCACGTCGTGTGCGCGACGATTACGTGCCGCTGGGGGATTGGGGCGGGGACGCCTACGGCAAGGCGTTTTGCGACGCGATCGACAGCGGCCTGGCCATGCCCATGCATGCCCGGCCCGCGACCGTGACGTCGTTCACCGCGGCGATGGGGGCATTGCAGGCAGCGGAGAGCACGGCCACGCTCATGCCCACGCCTGAGCTTGAGCCTGAGTTTGAGCCCACGCCCGCACCCACACCCGCACCCACACCCACGCCCACGCCCACGGACGAACCCGCCTTCATCCCCGTCGCGGCGTCGCCGACGGACGGGCGTCCTGCCGATGACGACGCACTGGCGCGTTCAACGGCTGGTGTGTTGACACAGGCGCCACCGGAAATCCCGGCTCGCCGGCGGCGCATGTTGCCGTTGATGCTGGTGGTATTTGCCCTGCTGCTGGCCGGTGGAGGTTATGCCTGGGTCCGAATGACGACGCCTCCCGTGCAATTGGCCGGTACGCCGCAGACATCGTCCCCGGCTCCCGCACGGACGCCGGAGGGGCCTCCCGCCGCGCCTCCTGTCGGACCCGAAGCGTCGCCGCAAGCCTTGCCTCAGGCTGCGCCTCAGACAGCGCCTCAGACAGCGCCTCAAACGACGCCTCCTGTCGCTGCGGCGCCTGCGCCGGCGACCGTCCCACCCGTCGCCGAGCCGATCGCTGAAGCCCGCCATGAAGCCAGTCCTGAACCCGCTCCCGAATCCGCCTCCGAAGCCAATCCGCCGGGCGCTGGGCCGGCCGCCGTAGCCGGCGCCTCCGATATGCCCCCGCCACCGGTTGCGGAGCCGCCGGCGCCGCCCAAAGCTGCGCCCGTGGTGGTCCGCGTGGCGGTGCGTCCGTGGGGCGAGGTGCTGATCAATGGCCGGTCACGCGGGGTAAGCCCGCCGCTGCGGGAGATTTCGCTGGCGCCGGGCCGTTACCAGGTGACGGTGCGCAACGCGTCGGCGGGAGACCACAGCATGACGCTGACCGTCGCGCCGAACCGGCCCGCCATCATTACGCACGAGTTCAAGTGATCGATTGGAAAGGCGCGCATGGCACGCCGGACGCAAGCCCCGTCCGGCGGGGCCGACGCCCGCTCAAGGCAGCGTGGACTCGCCCTTGAGCAGGTCGTCCAGGGTTTCCCGCTGGCGCACCACGTAGTACTTGTCGCCATCGACCATGACTTCGGCCGGGCGGACGCGCGCGTTGTAGTTGCTGGCCATGGCCATGGCATAGGCGCCGGCCGATTCCACCGCCAGCACGTCGCCCTGCTGGATCGCCAGGGGGCGTTGCCGGGCCAGCCAGTCGGCGCTTTCGCATACCGGACCGACGATGTCGTAGACGGTAGGCTCGTCCGCGCGTGGCCGCAGGGCCCGCACGCCGTGGAACGCGTCGTACAGCGCCGGACGCAACAGGTCGTTCATCGCCGCATCGACGATGGCGAAATTGCGCGCATCGGCATGTTTCAGATACTGGACCGTGGTCAGCAGCACGCCAGCGTTACCGACCAGCGAGCGGCCCGGTTCAAGCACCAGGTGCAGATGCCCCTGGCCGCGCGCGTTCAGCCGTTCGAAGACGCGGTCAAGCAGGGCCCTGGGCGACGGCGGTGTTTCGTCCGCGTAGCGGATGCCCAGGCCGCCGCCCAGATCCAGGTGCGCGATCCGGATGCCTTCCCGGCCAAGCGTGTCGATCAGGTCCAGCAGCTTTTCCAGCGCATCGAAATAGGGGCTGATGTCGGTCAGTTGCGAGCCGATATGGCAATCGACGCCGACGATGTCCAGACCCGGCAAGGATTGCGCCGTGCGGTAGGCGTCCAGCGCCGCATCGATGGCGATGCCGAACTTGTTTTCTTTCAGGCCGGTGGAGATATAGGGGTGGGTCTGCGCGTCGACATCGGGGTTGACCCGTAGCGACACCGGCGCCCGCAGGCCCATGTCTTCGGCCACTTCCGACAGCCGATGTAATTCCGCCACGGATTCGACGTTGAAACACTTTACTTGGGCGACGAGCGCGTCGCGCATCTCCCAGGCCTGCTTCCCCACGCCCGAAAACACGATCTTGGACGGGTCGGCGCCCGCGGCCAACGCGCGCTTGAGTTCGCCGCCGGACACGATGTCGAAGCCGGCGCCCAGGCGCGCGAATTCCTTCAGCACCGCCAGGTTGGAATTGGCCTTCATGCCGTAGCAGACCAGCACCGGGCGCTGCCCGACCGCGCTGCGATAGGTTTCCCAGGCCGCTTTCAGCGCGGCGCGTGAATAAACGTACAGCGGTGTGCCTAGCCCATGCGCCAGATGGTCCAGCGGCACGTCCTCGGCGTACAGTACGTTATTGCGGTACTGGAAGTAGGGATGGCCGGCCAGGTCTGGCTGCGCGGGATAGGCGGGCGTCATGGGATCGTCGGCGCCGGTGGAATCTGCTGCGTGGGCTGCGTCGGCGTGCGCGATGGCGGCTTGCCGTCAGGCGTCGGCATATACAAAGGCCCCTTGTATCCGCAGGCCGCAACCATGCCGGAGGCCAAGAGCGTGGCTACAATGCGAAGAGCCATGCGGCTGAATGCCAATTGGAACACTGGGAACTCCGTAATTCTTGCAGGCTCGATTATGACCGAAACCGAATTTCTTGCGTTGATCGACCAGGTGCTGGACAGCATCGAAAGCCAGGCCGATGACTGGGCGGCTTCGCTCGACGTTGACGTCGAAGCCAGCCGCAGCGGTAATGTGCTGACGATGGTGTTCGAGGACAATACTCACGTCGTGGTGAACAGCCAGGCCGCCATGCAGGAGCTATGGGTGGCCGCGCGCAGCGGCGGCTTCCACTACCGCTACGACGGCCAGCATTGGAACGATACCCGAGGCGGCCCGCAATTGCCTGACGCCTTGTCCCAAATTTGCTCCGCCGCGGCGGGCGTCCCCGTGACGCTGAAACTGTAAACCCGAACGCCCCGATAAAAAAAGGCCGGCCTATCAAGGCCGGCCATTTTTTTAGAACGGGATCTTTTGCGACCAGGGCGCGGTGTTTTGCGTTCCGACGCCTAGCGCAACCTTGATCTTCGTGTCTTCGTTGCTGCTGCCCAGGCCGTGCAGGAACTCACCCAGCGTGTCGGCTTCCGCCAGCCCCAGGCGGGCCACGGCTTGCCCGGGCGGGAATTCCGAGAAGTAGAACTCGCCGTTCTCGACGATGATGCCGTCGGGCCGGGCGCGCGGCTTTTCTTCCGGCACGCCCTTCAGCACGTCCTGCATGTAGTCGACCCAGATCGGCATGGCGACGCCGCCGCCGGTCTCGCGTGAACCCAGCGACTTGGGCTGGTCGAAGCCCAGCCACGAGGTCGCCACCAGGTTCGGCGTGTAGCCCGAGAACCAGGCGTCCACGGATTCATTGGTCGTGCCCGTCTTGCCGGCGATGTCGTTGCGCTTGAGCAGGGCCCGGGCGCGTGCCGCGGTGCCGTAGGTAGCCACGCCACGCAGGATGTCGTCCATGATCCAGGCGGTGCGCGGATCGATGGCGCGAGCGGCCGCGTCGCCAGCCACGACGGGCTTGGATTGCATGATGACCTTGCCGTTGCTGTCGGTGACGCGGTCGATCAGGTAGGGCGTGACGCGGTAGCCGCCGTTGGCGAACACCGAGAACGCGCCGGCCAGTTGCAGGGGCGTGACCGACCCGGCGCCCAGCGCCAGCGGCAGCACGGCCGGCTGACGGGCCTTGTCGAACCCGAAGCGGGTCAGGTAGTCCTGCGCGTACTGCGGGCCGATGGCTTGCAGGATGCGGATCGACACCATGTTCTTGGACTTGTACAGGCCCTGGCGCAGGGTCAGCATGGGCTCGTACTGGTTACCGTAGTTCTTGGGGTTCCAGGCCTTGGACCCGGTCTGCGCGGCGGTCAGTTCGAACGGCTGGTCGGAAATCTGCGTGGCCGGCGTCAGCCCGCGTTCCAGCGAGGCCGCGTAGATGAAGGGCTTGATGTTCGAACCCGGCTGGCGCCACGCCTGCGTCACGCGGTTGAAGTTGCCGCGGTAGAAGTCGAAACCGCCCACCATGGCGCGGATGGCGCCGTCCTGCGGGGCCAGCGCCACGAAGGCCGCCTGCACCGACGGAAGGTTGATGATTTCCCAGTTGTCGCCGAACTTGCGGATGTACACGACGGAACCGCGCTTGATGCGCTGTTCGGGCTTGGCCTTGTCGTTCAGCGCGCGGGCCACTACGCCCAGCACCTTCTTATCGGTGACGGTGATGATTTCGCGCGAGCTGCGCGCCAGCTTCACCTCGGTCGGGCTGGCCGACAGCACCAGCGCGGTCAGCAGGTCGCCGCTGTCGCTGAACTTGTCGAACACGCCGTCCAGGAATTCGTCCAGCGCGGCCGGATTGTTTTCGGTGCCCGGGGGCAGGTCCAACTGCTCTTCGGGGCCGGGGTAGGGCGCGCGGCGCGTGTATTCCAGCACGCCTTCGCGCACGGCGCGGTAGGCCGCTTCCTGGTCTTTGGACTGCACGGTGGTGTAGATGTTGATACCGCGCGAATAGACGTTGTCCTGGTACACGTTGTACAGCAGCTGGCGGGCCAGTTCGGCCACGTACTCGCCGTGGATGGAATAGCCGCCGGCCGGCGTGCCTTCCGCCGATTTCATGACGATCGGCTGCGCCATCGCCTGCTTGTATTCGGGCTCGGTCAGATAGCCCAGCGATTGCATGCGGCCCAGCACGTAGCGCTGGCGCAATTCGGCGCGGGGGCGGTTCGAGATCGGGTTGAAGCGCGACGGGGCTTTCGGGATGCCGGCCAGCATGGCGGCTTCGGCCGGAGTCACTTCCGACAACGGCTTGCCGAAGTAGGCGCGCGACGCGGCGGCGAAACCGTAGGCGCGGTGACCCAGGTAGATCTGGTTCATGTAGAGCTCGAGGATCTGGTCCTTGGTGAGCTCGGATTCGATCTTGAACGTCAGCAGCAGCTCGTAGAACTTGCGCGAATAGGTCTTTTCCGACGACAGGTAGAAGTTGCGCGCAACCTGCATCGTGATCGTGCTGGCGCCCTGCGTCTTCGACATGTTGATCAGGTTGGTCAGGCCGGCACGCGCCACGCCCATCCAGTCGATCCCGCCGTGCTGGTAGAAGCGGTCGTCTTCGGCCGCCAGCACCGCGGACTTCATGACGTCCGGGATTTCATTGAAGCGCAGCACGTTGCGGCGTTCTTCGCCGAATTCGCCGATCAGGACGCGGTCCGCCGTGTAGACGCGCAGCGGCACCCGTGGGCGATAGTCCGTCATGGCATTCAGGTCCGGCAGGTTTGGCCAGGCCAGCGCCAACGCCATCCCGGCCAGCAGTACGCCGCACAGGAACAGGCCGGCACAGAAGATGCCGGCCTTCACGAAGAATCGCAGTATCGGGGAGCCGCTCTTGGCGGGCTTGTCTTTCTTGGAGGAATTCTGGGGCTTGCTCATCGCGGCGATTTTACGGGACTCTCCGGGCCCGGCTTAGCGCGGGGGATCGGTTTCTGTAACAAGATAGTTCAATGTGGTGCGCGGGCAACTGGCGGCAGATGTGATAATGCCGTCATGAACTTTTCCGCCAACTCATGTCCGGAGGCTGATCCGGACCCAGCGCCCTCCGACGAGGGGCTTGAAAATCTGCCTTGCGCCGTCGAGTGCACAGGCAAGACCGTGTCGTTGCCGCACGACCTGCCCGTCTTCCTGGTCGGGATGATGGGAGCGGGCAAAACGACCATCGGCCGGAGCCTGGCGCGTGCGTTGGGACGCGAGTTTATGGATCTGGATCATGAGCTCGAGGCGCGTTGCGGCGTGCGGGTGCCGGTAATCTTTGAAATCGAGGGCGAAACCGGTTTTCGTCGCCGTGAATCCGCCGCCTTGGAAGAGTGTACCCAACGGCGCAACATTATTCTTGCCACTGGCGGCGGCGCGATCCTGGCGCCGGAAAACCGCCAGCGCTTGCACGAACGCGGAATCGTTGTTTACTTGCGGGCCAGCGTGGACGAATTGTTCCGCAGGACCTGCCGCGACCGCAACCGCCCCTTGCTGGCCACCGCCGACCCTCGCGGCACCCTGCGGGACCTCATGACCCTGCGGGAGCCCCTCTACAAGGAAGTCGCCGATCTGGTGGTGGAAACCGGCTCGACGCCCATCCACACCCTGGTCAAGGCGCTGCTGCCGCAATTACAAGCCTTTGAGAAGCGTATATGAACGTTGTTGACGTCGACACCCCGGGCGGAAGCTATCCGATCCATATCGGCCCCGGCCGCATCGATGCCCTGGACCAATGCATTCCCGCCGACGCCACCGCGATCGCGGTCGTCACCAACCCCACCGTGGCGGCGCTGTACGGCGAACGCGCCGAGGCGGCGCTTGCCCGCACCGGCAAGCGGGTGCTGCGCATCGAACTGCCCGACGGCGAGGTCTACAAGGACTGGCAATCGCTGAACCTGATATTCGACGCCCTGCTGACCCATCGCCTGGACCGCCGCTGCGTGCTGGTGGCGCTGGGTGGCGGCGTGATCGGCGACATGACGGGCTTCGCTGCCGCCGTGTACATGCGCGGCGTGCGCTTCCTGCAAGTGCCCACGACCCTGCTGGCCCAGGTGGATTCGTCGGTGGGCGGCAAGACCGCCGTCAACCATCCGCTGGGCAAGAACATGATCGGCGCGTTCTACCAGCCGGTGGCGGTGGAAATCGACACGGATGTGCTGAACACGCTGCCGGCGCGCGAAGTGTCCGCCGGCCTGGCTGAAGTGATCAAGTACGGCCTGATCCTCGACCCGGCCTTCTGGACCTGGTGCGAAGACAACGTGCAGCAGCTGCGCGCCCTGGACCCGCAGGCCATCGCCTACGCCATCCGCCGTTCCTGCGAACTGAAGGCGCAGGTGGTGGGCAAGGACGAACGCGAGTCCGGCCTGCGCGCCATCCTGAACCTGGGCCATACCTTTGGCCATGCCATCGAATCCGGCCTGGGTTATGGCGCGTGGCTGCATGGCGAAGCCGTGGGCTGCGGCATGGTGCAGGCGGCGGAATTGTCGGCGGACGTGGCCGGCTTCGACCGCGCCGACGTCGGCCGCGTGCGCGCGCTGGTGGCGGCCATCGGTTGCCCGGTGGTGGCCCCCGACCTGGGCGCCGACCGCTGGCTGGACCTGATGCAGGTGGACAAGAAGACCGAGGGCGGTTCGATCCGCTACGTGCTCATGCCGCGCATCGGCGAAGCCTTCATGCAGGCTGCCCCGGACGACGCGGTGCGCGCCGTCCTGGCCCGCACCACCCAATAACGGCGACCGGAGACGGTGTTGCAGATGAAAGAACTGGCTTCCTACGCATCCGACCCGTCTCAATCGCGCGGCCGGACCTATGCCGAGCCGCCGCCCGAGAATCGGACGGAATTTCAGCGCGATCGCGACCGCATCGTGCATTCGGGCGCTTTCCGGCGCCTGGAATACAAGACGCAGGTCTTCGTGAACCACGAAGGCGACCTGTTCCGGACCCGCCTGACCCACAGCCTGGAAGTGGCGCAGATTGCGCGCACGCTGGCTCGCAGCCTGGGGCTGTCCGAAGACCTGACCGAAGCTATCTCGCTGGCGCACGACCTTGGCCACACCCCGTTCGGCCACGCCGGCCAGGACGAGCTGAACGCGTGCATGCGAGAACTGGCGCCCGAGGCCGGCGGCTTCGAGCACAATCTGCAAAGCCTGCGCGTGGTCGACGAGCTTGAAGAACGCTATGCGGACTTCAATGGGTTGAATCTCTGCTTTGAAACCCGGGAAGGCATCCTGAAGCACTGCTCGGCCGCGCATGCGCGCCAGCTGGGCGATGTGGGCGAACGCTTCCTGAACCGCACGCAGCCATCGCTGGAAGCGCAACTGGCCAACCTGGCGGACGAGGTGGCCTACAACAACCACGACATCGACGACGGCCTGCGCTCCGGGCTGATCACGCTGGAACAGCTGCAAGAAGTCTCGATCTTCGAACGCCACCACGCCTGCGTGCTGGACCGCTATCCGGGCCTGGCCTCACGCCGCGCGGTGGCCGAGACCATCCGCCGCATGATCAATACGCTGATCGTGGACCTGACGCAGACGTCGCTGGCGCGCATCCGCGACGCCGCGCCGGCCAGCGTCGACGATGTGCGCCACGCACCGCCGCTAGCGGGGTTTTCCGACGACATCCGCCGCGAGGCCGATGCGCTGAAGAAGTTCCTGTTCGAAAACCTGTACCGGCACTATCGGGTGCTGCGCATGACCACCAAGGCGCGCCGCATCGTGCGCGAACTGTTCGCGGCCTTTCTGGAAGACCCGCGCCTGCTGCCGCCGGATTACCGCCGCCCGGCCTTCAATGACCAGGCCCGTGCCATCTCCGATTACATCGCCGGCATGACCGACCGCTACGCCATCCGCGAACACAAGCGCCTGTTCCAGATGGCGTAGGCCGGGCAGGGCGCGCGTCAGGGCGCCAGATAGCGCTGGGTCAGCAAGACCCAGTACGCCGCGCCCACGGGCAGGCTGTGATCGTTGAAATCGTAGCCCGGGTTGTGGACCATGCAGGCGCCATGCCCACTGTTGAAGCCGTCCGCCGAGCCGTCGCCGTTGCCAACCAGCAGGTAAGAACCGGGCACGTCTTCCAGCATGAAGGCGAAGTCTTCGCTGCCCGTCAGCGGCCGCGTCTGCGGATCCACGTTGTCGGCGCCGACAAGCTCTACCGCCACCCGCCGCGCGAAATCGGTTTCCGCCTGGGTGTTCACCAGCACCGGATAGCCGCGGCCGTAGTCGATCGTTGCCTGCACCTGGTAGCTGGCAGCCTGGTTGTGGACCAGCTCGGTGATGCGCGCCTGCAGCGTATCGCGCACGTCGCGGTCCAGCGCGCGCACGCTGAGCTTCAGCGTGGCGGTCTGCGGGATGACATTGTTGGCGCGGCCGGCGTTGAATGCGCCGACGGTGATCACCGCCATGTGCAGCGGATCGATATTGCGGGCGACGATGCTCTGCAACCCCATCACGATCGCCGCGCCGGCGACGACGGGATCGGCGGCGCGATGCGGTACCGCGCCGTGGCCGCCCATGCCTTCCAGCACGATGGTGACGTTGTCGGACGAGGCCATGGTGGGGCCGTCGCGCAGCAGCAGGCGGCCTTGCGGGTGGCCGGGCATGTTGTGCATGGCGAAGATGGCGTCGCAGGGATACTTCGCGAACAGCCCGTCTTCCATCATGCGCTTGGCGCCGCCCAGGCCTTCCTCCGCAGGCTGGAAGATCAGGTTCAGCGTGCCGTCGAAATCGCCGTGCCGAGCCAGGTGGTGGGCCGCCGCCAGCAGCATCGCCGTGTGACCGTCGTGGCCGCACGCATGCATGACGCCTTCGTTGCCGCTGGCGTGCGGCAGGCCGGTGGCCTCCTGGATGGGCAACGCGTCCATATCGGCGCGCAGCCCCAGGCGCTTGCCGCCGTTGCCGCGTCGCAATTGCCCCACGACGCCTGTGCCGCCCAAGCCGCGTTCCACGTCATAGCCCCATTGCGTCAGGCATTGCGCCACCAGGTCGCTGGTGCGAAATTCCTGGAAGCCAAGCTCGGGATGGCGATGGATGTCCCGCCGGATCGCGATGAACTCGTCGGCCTGGGCGGTAAGGGTCTGCAGGATCGGATGCATGGCGGGTCGTTCCTTGTTGTTAAGTGCCGCGGTCATGGTTTATCGGTCAATTCCACGCGGCGCGAGATCTCGCGAAAGCGGCTGGTTTCGGCGCGGTACATCGCTTCCGCGGCGTCCGCGCTCATCGGTTCCGACACCTTGATGTTCTGGAATTCCAGCCCGCGTTTCACGGCGGGGTCCTGCATGGCGTTGTTAAGCGCCGCGTGCAGGCGCAGGACGACGTCTTCGGGGGTGTCGCGCTTTACGAAATAGCCGGTCCACGTAGTGAAGTTAAAGCCCTTTAACTGCTCGCCTTCATTCACCGATGGCACTGCGGTCAGGGAAGGAAGTGGGCTGCGCTGCGGGTCCAGCGTGGCCAGCAGCTTGACGCGGCCCTGTACGGCCAAGGCCATCTGCTGCTGCGACAGCGGCAGGATGGCCAGATCGACCTGGCCGCCGCCGATGTCCTGCATCAGCGGCGCGCCGCCTTTGTAAGGCACGTGGACCATGGTGACGCCCAGGGTGCGGGCCAGGTGTTCGCCCAGCACGTGGTAAAGGGAGCCGACGCCCACGCTGCCGAAAGTCAGGGGCTGCGACGCCGAGCGCGAGCGCGCCAACGCGGCCAGTTCGTCGGCGCTGTTGGCCGGCAGGTCGCTGCGCGCCACGATCACCAGTGGCGCCAGGCCGATCATCTGCACCAGCCGGAAGTCTTCGCTCTTGAGTTTGACCGCAGGGTTGGCCAGGGGCGACAGGATCAGTTCATTGGGCGAGCCCTGGAAGAGGTAGTAGCCGTCGGACTTGGCCGCCAGGACCTTCTGCGCACCCAGCGCGCCGCTGACGCCGCCCAGATTCTCGACCAGCACGGGCTGGCCCAGCGTCTTCGATACCGGGGGCGCCACCAGGCGGGCAATGGCATCGGACGTGCCGCCGGCCGGGTAGGGCACCATCATCATGACGGGCCGGCTGGGATAGTCCGCCGCCTGGGCCCCGTGGGCCAGCAGCGCCGCGCCCAACGCCAAGGCGCGCGCCGCCGGGCGCAGGTAATCGGAAAGCATGCTCACGAGTTTCCCCTTGTGATGTGATTGTGATCCGCATGCTAGGGACAGGCCTCGCTAGTTGTCTAACGAATTGTTATTCTGGAAGCTAGAAAAAAAACTCATACCAAGGCATGAACCTCAAGCAGCTCGAACACTTGTTGGCCGTGGCCGAAGCGGGCTCATTCAGCCGCGCGGCCGATCACCTGCATCTGACGCAATCGGCGCTGAGCCGCAGCGTGCGCCTGCTGGAGGAAGACCTGGGCGGCTTGCTGCTGGACCGCATGGGAAAGCGCACCGAGTTGACCCCGTTGGGCCTGACCGTGGCCGGCCGGGCGCGCCGTATCCTGTTCGAATCCGCTGAACTGCGCCGCAGTGCCGAGCTTCTGACTCACGGGGACCAGGGGACGATCAGCATCGGCCTGGGCTCGGGGCCCGGCGCGATGTTGATGACGCCGCTGCTGACGCATGTCGCGCAGCGCCATCCCCAATTGCACCTGGAGCTTATGCGCGGGCCGCTAGAGGCGCATCTGGCGCTGCTGCGCGAGCGGCGCCTGGATGCGCTGGTGGTGGATACCCGTGGCATCGTACCCGCGGCGGATCTGCGTATCGAACCCGTCTCGCAGATGCGTGCGGGCTTCATCTGCCGCCGTGCGCATCCTTTGGCCCGCCAGGCGCGGCCGCCTCGTTTCGCCGAGATCGCGGCCTATCCGCTGGCATCCACTTTTCTTGCCGCCGACACCGAGCGGATCCTGATCGAGCATTTCGGCATCGAACCGGATCCGCGTGTGTCGGTGCGCCTGCGTTGCGACGAGATCGGCAGCCTGCTTGAGGCGGTGCGTGTCTCCGACGCGGTATTTTTGGGGATCGTGGGCGCTGCCCGTGTCGGTATCGCGGCCGGCGAGCTGATGGAACTACCCAGCGACCCGCCACTGCGCAGCCACGCGCTGTTCGCGCTGGTGACCCTGACTGGTCGGACCGAAGCGCCCGCGATGGCGCTGCTGCGCGCGTTCATGGCGCAGCGGCTGCACGATTGATGGCGTGAATGCCGCGTTAGCGATGCTTGCGGTAGGGCTCGTCTTCGGGAACGAACGTGGCTTCCGCGCGCGCGTCGCGCATCCATTCCTGCATGGCCGGCAGCGCCAGCACCGCGTCCATGTAGTCGCGCACGGGGCCGGCGGCCGCGATGCCGTAAGTGGTGAAGCGCGACACGACCGGCGCGAAGAAGGCGTCCGCAATGGAGAAGGCGCCGAACAGGAACGGGCCGCCCTGGCCGAACTCGGCCCGCGTATCGTGCCAGATGGCTTGCAGCCGAGAGATGTCCTGCTTGGCCCCTTCGGGCAGGTCGATGCCGGGCAGATGCGCTTCGATGTTCATCGGCATGGCCTGTCGCATCGCGGAAAAACCGCTGTGCATCTGCGCCGCCAGCGAACGGGCGCGGGCACGCGCCTTCGCGTCTTCAGGCCATAGCCGCGCTTCGGGGCGCTGTTCGGCCACGTATTCGCAGATGGCCAGCGAATCCCAGACGGCGAAATCTCCGTCCAGCAGCACCGGCACCAGGCCGGCGGGCGACACCGCGCCCACCTGGCGCGTGAACGCTTCGGTGAAGAATCCCAGCTTTTTCTCAGTGAAGGCAACCCCCGTGGCGCGCAGCGCGATCCACGGACGCAAGGACCACGACGAGTAGTTCTTGTTGGCGATGATCAAGGTGTACATGCCGTATTTCTTCCTTACGCAGGGGTGTTGCGGGTGTTGGATTCAAGGGGCGGGTCATCTTCCTGCGTTGCGGCGCAGTAGCTTGCCCAGGTACTGACCGGTGTGGCTGGCTTCTGCCGCCGCGACGTCTTCTGGGGTGCCTTGCGCCACCACGTAGCCGCCGCCGTCGCCGCCTTCCGGACCCATGTCGATCAACCAGTCGGCCGTCTTGATGACGTCCAGGTTGTGTTCGATGATGAGCACGGTGTTGCCGCTGTCCACCAGTTGGTTCAGCACTTGCAACAGTAGCTCGATATCGCGGAAATGCAAGCCGGTGGTGGGCTCGTCCAGGATGTACAGCGTGCGTCCGGTGCTGCGCCGCGACAGCTCCAGCGACAGCTTCACGCGCTGCGCTTCGCCACCCGACAGCGTGGTCGCGCTTTGGCCCAGACGAATATAAGACAGACCGACGTCGATCAGCGTGTGCAGCTTGCGGGAAATGGCCGGCACGGAGTCGAAATACTCCAGCGCCTGCTCGACCGTCAGGTCCAGCACTTCGCTGATGTTGCGGCCGCGGTACCGGATCTCGAGCGTTTCGCGGTTGTAGCGCTTGCCGTGGCAGACGTCGCAAGGCACGTACATGTCAGGCAGAAAGTGCATTTCGACCTTGACCACGCCGTCGCCCTGGCAGGCTTCGCAGCGCCCGCCCTTGACGTTGAAGCTGAATCGGCCGGGGTCGTAGCCGCGCGTGCGCGCTTCCGGCACGCCGGCGAACAGTTCGCGGATGGGCGTGAACAGGCCCGTGTACGTGGCAGGATTGCTGCGCGGCGTGCGGCCGATGGGGCTTTGGTCCACGCTGATGATCTTGTCGAAGTTCTCCAGCCCCTGCATGGACACGTAGGGGGCGGGCTCGCTTTGCGCATGGTGCAGCTGGCGCGATACCGCGACCGCCAGCGTGTCGTTGACGAGCGTGGACTTGCCGGATCCCGACACGCCCGTCACGCAGACCAGCCGTCCGGCCGGAATGCGCAGTTCCACGTCTTTCAGGTTGTTGCCGCTGGCGCCGGTCAGGGTCAGCCAGGGCAGTTCGTCGTTGACCGGCCGGCGCGGCGGGATCGCGATCTCGCGCGCGCCGCTCAGGTACTGGCCCGTCAGCGAATTCGGGTCGCGCTGCACGGTGTCGGGATCGCCTTGCGACACGACTTCGCCGCCATGTTCGCCCGCGCCCGGCCCCATGTCCACGACCCAGTCGGCCATACGGATCATGTCTTCGTCATGCTCGACGACGATGACGCTGTTGCCCAGGTCGCGCAAGTGCTGCAGGGTGCCGATCAGGCGGTCGTTGTCGCGCTGGTGCAGGCCGATGGAGGGCTCGTCCAGCACGTACATCACGCCGGTCAGCCCCGAGCCGATCTGGCTGGCCAGCCGGATGCGCTGCGCTTCGCCGCCCGAGATCGTGTCGGCGCTGCGGTCCAGCGACAGGTAGTTCAGGCCGACGTTGTTCAGGAAACTGAGCCGCGCTTCGATTTCACGGACGATGCGCTGCGCGATCTCTTGCTTGGCGCCGGTCAGGTTCAGGTCGCGGAACCAGGCCAGGCAGGCGGACAGCGGCATGGCTTCGACTTCATAGATGGCCTGGCCATGGCGTTCGCCGCCGCGCGGATCGTGGCCGATCAGCACATTGCGCGCTTCGGGGCGCAGGCGCGAACCGGCGCAGTCCGGGCAGGTCTTGATATTGCGGTACTTGCCCAGTTCTTCGCGCACCGTGGCCGAATCCGTTTCGCGCCAGCGGCGCTCCAGGTTCGGGATGACGCCTTCGAACGTGTGACGCTTGACCGTGCTGCGGCCTTTCTCGTTCAGGTACAGGAACGAGATTTCTTCTTCGCCGGAGCCGTACAGGACCTTGTCGCGAAGCGCTTCGGGCAGCTCTTCGAAAGGGGCCTCGATGTCGAATTCGTAGTGCGCCGCCAGGCTTGCCAGCAGCGAATGCGTGAACGCATTGCGGCGGTCCCAGCCGCGGATCGCGCCTGCGGCCAGGCTGAGTTCCGGGAAGGCGACGACGCGCTTGGGGTCGAAGAAGCCCACCTGGCCGATGCCGTCGCAACTGGGGCAGGCGCCCATCGGGTTGTTGAAGCTGAACAGCCGCGGCTCCAGTTCCGGCAAGCTGTGGCTGCACACCGGGCAGGCGTAGCGGCTGGAGAAGACCTGTTCGCGTTCGCTGTCCATGTCCAGCGCCAGCGCGCGGCCGTCGGCCAGTTGCAGGGCGGTTTCAAAGCTCTCCGCCAGGCGCTGCTTGCTTTCGGGCTTGATGCGCAGCCGGTCGATGACGACGTCGATATCGTGCTTCTCGGTTTTCTTCAACGGCGCCATGCCGTCGATCTCCACCAGTTGCCCGTCGATGCGCAGCCGCACGTAGCCTTGCGCTTGCAGGCTGGCGCATTCGTCCTCGAAGCTGCCTTTCTTGCCGCGCGCGATGGGCGCCAGCACGGCCAGGCGCGTCTCGGGCGTCCAGCACAGCACGGCGTCGACCATCTGGCTGACGCTTTGCGCTTGCAGCGGCAGGCCATGGTCCGGGCAGTAGGGCGTGCCCACGCGTGCGTACAGCAGGCGCAGGTAGTCGTGAATCTCGGTGATGGTGCCGACCGTGGAGCGCGGATTATGCCCCGCAGCCTTCTGCTCGATCGAGATGGCCGGCGACAGGCCTTCGATCAGGTCCACGTCCGGCTTGTCCATCAGCTGGAGAAATTGGCGGGCATACGCGGACAGGCTTTCCACGTAACGTCGCTGGCCCTCCGCATACAGCGTATCGAACGCCAGCGACGACTTGCCCGAACCGGACAGGCCGGTCACGACCACCAGTTTGTGGCGAGGCAGGTCCAGCGAGACGTTCTTAAGATTGTGGGTGCGTGCACCCCGGATGCGTATTGTCACGTCGGTCGGGCGTCCATAGGCTCTTTTAAGCGGTTTCAAAGGCCAACTTGGTACTATAGCGCGCCGAATCCCCCCGTGTTCAGGGTAGTCCCTCAAGTTGCACTGAACCGGTCCGGCGCGGCACCGCTAGATCAGACCGTGAGCGTGTGACATTCACGCGCGCCCGCCCTTGTCATTGTTGAAATTTCCGCATGCCGGCAGATACCAGACTGAAATTGACCCCTTCCGAGCGCCGCGCCAGCATCGCGCTGGCCGGCCTGTTCGCCGCGCGGATGCTGGGGCTGTTCCTGCTGCTGCCGGTGTTTGCCGTGGCGGCCGCCGGGTTGCCGGGCGGCAACGACCCCGCCCGGGTGGGCCTGGCGCTGGGCATGTACGGGCTGACCCAGGCGTTCATGCAGATCCCATTCGGGCTGGCCTCCGACCGCTGGGGCCGGCGCCCGGTCGTGCTTTTCGGCCTGTTGCTGTTCGTGGCGGGCAGTATCGTGTGCGCCCAGGCGACGGACGTCTACTGGATCACCATCGGTCGCGCCATCCAGGGGGCGGGCGCCATTTCCGCCGCCGTGACCGCCTGGCTGGCCGACGCCACCCGCGACGAGGTGCGCACGCGCGCCATGGCCATGGTGGGCGGGTCGATCGGCCTGTCGTTTGCCGTGTCGCTCGTCCTGTCTCCCGTGCTGGTGGGCTGGTGGGGCCTGTCGGGCCTGTTCTGGACCATCGCCTGTCTGGGCGTCGTCTGCCTGGCCGTCGCGCGCTTTGTCGTGCCGGTGGTGCCGCGCACGCAGGCGCGCACCATGCAGGGGGCCAACGCGCGTGAAGTCCTGACCCACCGCGATCTGCTGCGCCTGAATTTTGGTGTGTTCGTCCTGCATTTGATCCAGGTGTCGCTGTTCGTCGTGGTGCCGGCCCTGCTGGCCAAAGTTGGCGGCCTGGACGCGCGCGAACTCTGGAAGGTCTATCTGCCCGTCATCCTGGTGTCGTTCGTGCTGATGGTGCCCGTGGTTTTCGTCGCCGAAAAGCGCCGCGCCCACCGGGGCGCCTTGCGCGCGGCCGTGGCGGGCCTGGTGGTGGTGTGCGCCTTGTTACCGGCGGCCAGTCACGGTTTCTACACGCTGGCCATCGCGCTGACGGGATTCTTCGTGGCCTTCAACGTACTGGAAGCGCTGCAACCGTCGCTGGTGTCGCGCGTGGCCCCGCAGGCCTACAAGGGCCTGGCGCTTGGTTTCTACAACACCGCCCAGGCGGCCGGCCTGTTCGCAGGCGGCGCGCTGGGGGGATGGTTGGCGTCGCACTCGGGCGCAAGCGCCGTCTTCATCGGCGCGGCCGTGCTGTCCGCGGTCTGGCTGGCCGTGACGTGGGCACTTCGGCCCCTGGCCTGAGTCTTCGCGGGGGATGCGTCCCCGACTGCCCGGAACCGTCGCTGATTGTGCCGTCTTCGCCTGCCAACGGCCCCGAATTCGTTTTCCAGGCCGGGCGGATTTGTCACCAATGGCGTTTGGCGCGGCGGGCGCTTTTCGTCGATAATACGTACCAAATTAGGGCTTCACCCGGCGTCGCCGGTCATCATTGCGATGACCGGCGTGTTTCATGAAGCCGGTCTTCAACATCGCTTTTTATGTTGTTGCCGGCGCGCTCGCGGCAACGCACAGGCGCAGGCTGTCAACAACAGAGGGACAACGGCATGGCATCGGTTAACAAAGTCATTCTCGTGGGCAATCTGGGGCGCGACCCGGAAGTCCGCTACAGCCCCGACGGGGCGGCAATCTGCAACATGTCGATTGCCACCACTTCGTCCTGGAAGGACAAGGCCAGCGGCGAAAAGCGCGAAGAAACCGAATGGCACCGCGTCGTCATGTACAACCGCCTGGCTGAAATCGCCGGCGAATATCTGAAGAAGGGCCGCTCGGTCTACATCGAGGGCCGCCTGAAGACGCGCAAGTGGCAAGACAAGGACACCGGCGCTGACCGCTACAGCACCGAAGTGGTGGCTGACCAGATGCAAATGCTGGGCGGCCGCGAAGACGGCGGCGGCGGTGGCGCAAGCTTCGGCGGTGGCGGCGGCTACGACGACGCACCGTCGCGTCCGCAGCAGCAACGCGCTCCGGCGCAACGCCCGGCGCCCCAACAGCGCCCGGCTCCCGCAGCGGCTCCGGCCAGCAGCGGCGCCAACCTGGCAGATATGGACGACGATATTCCGTTCTAAGCAAGCATTCAAAGAAACGGCCGCCAGAGTTGCATCGGCAACGCGGCCGTTCTGCCTCTTCCCCCGCAAAAGAACACTTCGATGCCAAGCCCGCGTGGTTCCGACGCGGCCAGCATCCAGGGCTGTCGCCCACATGTTCCAGATTGACCGCGCCGGATCGCGACTTCCGATCGCGACGTGTCCATATGAAGACACACACGCGGCTCGGGTAGTACCATTCCAATTACAAAAAATATCTAGTTGTGTACAACTCTCCCGGTACGCACTATGAAGTACGTCAGCGCGCGGAAACGTTTGCGTATCGTTATGTTGCAGCAAATTTATATCGTTGCGATTCCGGCGTGCTGGGCGTGTCTTTCCATGCTTTCTGTTTAACCAAATAATCTAAACGTTACTTGCCGGCTGGTTATCTCACTGCTACGCTTTTCTCGATTAAACGAGTGTTGCGGAAAAGTGACAGCACCAAGCCTGTCACCAAAGGGGCAGGGGCGTCGCCAAGCAAAGGATATTTATGCAGGATGAGAATTACTCCCGGAAGGGCGATGGTGCCGCGGCCTCGGCAGTGAAGTCTGAAGATATATTCCCGATGGACTTTATTGGAAATATGTTCCGTAACTGGAAGATATTGTGCCTTGCGGCGTTGTTGGGAGGCGTCTGTGCAATAGGCGCCTATTTTTATGCAACCCCGAAATGGCAAGCTCGGCTCCTCGTTCAGGTTGGTAAAGTGTCCGCAAGCGCGGAGCGCGACAGCACGCTTATCGAAGGAGTCAGCCAGACTGCATATCGGATTCGAAGCAAGGAATTCGTTGATGCAGTAATTAAATCAACGGGGTATGCCGATGTGGACGCTGGCGAGGGTGAGCCGCCGGAAGTCAGACTGTTCCGTAGTTCATTAAGGCCGAACGACATCGCGGGGACCGATTTTCTGAAGGTGGAATTTCTCGGTTATTCGCGTGAGCAGTTGAAGAAGTATGCGGACGCCTTGACGCAACAGCTTTATGCCGCGCATAACCGGGTTCCCGAGGTGCTGAAGGCAGAATTGAAGTCGGCTCAGGAAAAAAACCAGAACGAACTCGCCGCGGCGGAATTGACGTATGACCGTCTGACGAAGGAATTCGGAAAGGTGCAACAGCAACCGCAGGATGCGCAATTGCTTTCCGCTTCGGTCCTGACCGCGCAAGTCCAGAACAGTGCCGCATTGATCGAGTCATTGCGGAAAGTCCAGCGCGATCTGGACCGCCGTGTTTTTCCGACCAATTTGTATCCCACGGTTATTTCCCAATTGGAAATCGATGACCGGCCGGCTTCGCCGAAACTCAAACTCTTCTTGCTTGTCGGTTTGGCAGTTGGTTTTTTCTGTGGATTCGTATTTTCTATTTTCCGCAAGACAACCCGATTGGATCGATTGCGCTGACGTTGAATGTCCCGGCCGTTCTTGGAAGGTTTCCACCTTCTTGTCAGTCTGGGGCACGGCAATATGCGACTTGTGGCAACGCCAGAATCCTGTCGAGCCGCCAATAATTCCCGTCCCACTGATAGAACGGGAAAAAGGGCCGACAACGATTTTGGCGTTGCGCGTAATGAACTTTGCTTGGTTGGCTCGTGAAACTAGTCAGACATTCCCTCTATAACTTGATGGGCCTCGGGCTGCCGCTCGTCGTGGCGGTATTCAGCATTCCCGTGCTGATCAAAGAGCTGGGCGATGCCAGATTCGGGCTATTGACGCTGATCTGGGCCGTTGTCAGCTATTTGAGTTTGTTCGATTTGGGATTGGGGCGGGCCCTGACTCAGCAACTGGCGGTAATGCTTGCGGGCAAAGAACGCCACCGCGTCGGCGCGCTGGTCGTGACCGCTATAACGGTGATTGCGATCTTTGGCGTGGTGGCAGGCGTCTTGATGGCGGCGCTTGGCCCTTGGGGGCTAGGATTTATCCAGTCCATCCCAGATCGGCAGGAAGCGATCAACGCGATTTGGATCATGGCTCTCGCCATGCCTACTGTCGTACTGACATCCGGTTTCCGAGGAATACTCGAGGCGCGGCACGCGTTCGCAATCGTCAATATCATTCGGCTCCCGATGGGATTATTGACCTTCCTCGGGCCCCTGGCGGTTGTGATGTATGGCACACCCCGGCTTGATGTGATAACCGTCGTTCTGGCTGGCGGACGTGTCGTTACCTGTGTGCTCCATGCCTGGTACGCCAGGCGCGTGTTGCCGGACGACGCTGGCAGGCTGCACTTCGATAGGACGCTGATCCGGCCGTTGTGCAGTTCCGGCGGCTGGATGACGGTCAGCAACGTTGTCAGTCCGTTGATGAGCTACGCCGACCGGTTCATCGTTGGTGCCGTGCTGTCCTCGGCTGCGGTCGCTTATTACGTTACGCCCCAGGAACTGATTACCAAACTGTCGATTTTGCCGAATGCGCTGACCGCCGTGTTGTTTCCGACCCTCGCCGCGCAAATCGCGCGTCGGGACGAAGCCGCGATATCTTTAATACGGAAAGCGGTGGTCTGGATATTCCTGGCGTTGCTGCCCGTCACTGCGGCCATTGCCATATTTTCCAAAGAACTTCTTGTGCTGTGGGTAGGCGAGGCCTTCGCTTCGCAGAGTTATGTGCTTTTGCAGATTTTCTCGGCGGGCATGTTCATCACATGCATCGCCCAAATTCCATTTACTGTCATCCAGGGCGCGGGACGATCGCATTTGACGGCGGTCATTCATGTCATCGAAGCCCCGTTGTTTCTGATTTCGCTGGTTGTTTTGTCGCGCCATTATGGTTTGACGGGGGCAGCCATCGCGTGGTTTCTCCGCGTGGCCATTGATGCAGTCCTGATGTTCTGGGGGGCAAAGGTCGCATTGAACAGATCAATGTTCTCAGGGTCCAGCAGGAATGTGCTGCTGATCTCGCTGTTCGCGGTAGTGGGGTTCGCCGGAGTCGCCCTGCCCGGCATGATGGCTCGCGCCGCATGGGTGGCAGGTGTTGTCGCCCTGGTCCTATTGATCGCATACCTGACGGGCTTCCGTGGCCGGCCGGAGGTGCGTGCGTGAGCCAAGACGCGCTGTCATCCCGATATGACGTCCAGGCAGGGATATTCCTTATCCTGTTGCCGTTCTTCCTGTTGTTCGTGGGTGACCTGCAGTTGCCGGTCGGAGAAAGCACAATGACGGTCCCGATGGGGATGTTCATTGTGTTTCCGTTGCTGCTGTTGTGCATGGCGCTTGCGCGCATCGTGATACCGTCATCAGTCCTGCTGCTGATCGGTACATTGTTCTTTGGGATGGTGGGGCTGGTATTGACGCCCGAGGGTGCCCTTCTGCGAGGAGTTGCGGGAACATTGCCGCTTCTGTACGCGATTTGCATCTTGATGGTCTATGCCCAGTTCTATCGCTATATCGCCGTGGAACGAGCGGTTGGAATGATGCTGGCGGGAGGCGTTGTGCTGGCTGTCATGGCGATAGCCCTGTTTGTCGTTGCCGTGATGAGCCCTGGCGGCTACTACGAACAAAAGCTGCTTATCGAGACCCCGCTGGGGCGCTCGAATTACCTGGCTGCTTTTTTGATTTTCCTCTTTGCGTTGGCGCTGGCGAAACAGCGTGCGCTGGCTTTGCTGTTCGCGATTGCGGTATTTTGCACAATGTCGCGGGGCGGCGCGCTGATGTTCCTGCTGTTCCTCGTCGCGCTGCAGATGGCGAAGTGGAGAATGCTGTGGCTCGTTTGGGCCGGACCGCTGGCCATGTTTCTTGCTGCGACGCTGCTTGTCTCAGTCGACCATCAGCATTCCATTGCGGCGCTTGCGGGGCCGTATCAGGGTGAAGTGCTCTCGATCATCAATCGACTATTGCTCTGGTCGTTCGGTTTTGACTTGTGGATTCAGCACCCGTTATTCGGCATAGGTCCGAACACGTTCAGGACATTCGTGGAACTAAATCCAGGTGTCGAGAATGTATGGGGTGCGCACAATTCCATTATTCAGATGCTGCTGAACTATGGGTTGCTGGGCACCGGCCTGTATGTGTTGTACATCAGGGAAATTTATGTCCGGCTACGCCGTGCGGAATTGACCGCTCCCTGGTTCAGATACCTGCGCGTGGCGTTTGTCGTACTGCAGGTATTCGGTCTGTTCGAACCACTGGTCGGTTCGGCGGCGTTTGAAGTCTTGCTTGCTTATATGCTGATTCTGGCCTTGAGGCAGGCGTCGTCGCCTGCCTTGGTCAGCACACCAAAAATCCCGAATTAATCTACCCAAATCATGGAAACTCTGCTCTCTATCGCAATCCCTACGCATAACCGCTCGCAGTATGCGTTTCATGCGATTCAATCCATCCTGGCGATAAAAAGCCAAAAGCTGGAGCTTGTGGTCAGCGATACCAGCACGGATGGGGCACTGGAGGCGCTCGTCCAGCAGAACGGAAGTTCGCTTGGCGCGGATCCGCGGTTCAAGTATTTGCGTCCTGCTGAGCGCCTGGATATGACAGGGAACCACAATTACGCCATCGCCGCGGCGACGGGCGAGTTCGTGTGTCTTATTGGCGATGACGATACGATCACCGAAGACTTGCTCCTGGCCGCAGAATGGGCGAAGGCGCATCAAATCGACGTGATCGCGCCAACCGTCATGTCGAACTACGTTTGGCCCGATTTCCGGTCGAGGCACTTCGGCGCAGGGCATGCCGGGCGGTTGTACCTGCCGAGCCGGATCGGGCCGGTGCACATCCGCCAATCGTCGGACAGCGTGACACAGGCCTTGGCGAATGCCGCCCAGGGGACAGACGGACTGCCGAAAATCTACCACGGGGTCGTGCGCCGGAGCGTTCTTGAGAAAGCAAAACAACTGTCTGGAGCCTACTTCCATGGGTCCAGCCCGGATGTGTCCGGCGCGATCGGCCTTGCGCTGTGTACGGACCGTTTCGTCGAAATTGATTACCCCCTGACCATTCCGGGCGCTTCCGGCGGCAGCAATACGGGTCGCAGCGCGATGAACCAGCACAAGGGGAAATTGGGCCAGGAGTCGCAGACTAAAGCGTTTGAATCCGCAGGGTGGAGCGAAGGTGTGCCGCGGTTCTTCTCGGTCGAAACGGTATGGGCACACGCCGCGTTGGAGACCATCGCCAAGATCGCGCCAGCCAACGTGCCGCGCTTCAACTTCGCCCGGCTGATTGCCGTGTGCGAGGTGTTGCACAAGGAGTACGCGAACGAGATCGCGGAAGCGATACCCAGGGCCGCCAAGATCGCGGGCGTGCCGGAAGCGGACTTCCTGAAGAAGGTTTCCGCCGAGAAGATGCGATTCCGTAAAGAGCGTCTGATTAAACTCCTGCGTCGCGCGATGAAGCCGACAGTCGCGGGGGGGCGGGAGTACAAGGGCGGTATCGACAGGGTGGACCTGGCGCCGGCGGTACTCAGGGCGCATATGGAAAACCGGCATTGGAGCTGGGACAAGGCGCTGGAAAGCAAACCGAAGTGAGCGTCCCGGCGACAGGTGAAATGCCGTATTTGGAGAGTTGAGCAGTGACCGCCAGCATGATTCTTTACGCGCCCAATGTGCATACGGGGGGAGGCGTCGTTCTACTGCGCGCCTTGTTAGCCGACTGGCCCGTCGGACGTCCTATGGTCGCCTATCTTGACGCCCGCGCGCAGACGCTGGTGGTTATTCCTGCCAGCGCCAAGGTCCACTGGGTCGAGCCTTCAATTCGGTCCCGCATGAACGCCGGCTGGCAACTGCGCAAAGAAGCAAAAAAGGGCGATACCGTTTTCTGCTTCCATGGGTTGCCTCCTTTGTTGCCCAACCGCGGACGCATCGTAGTGTTCTTGCAGAATCGGCTTTATTTGAGTGACGGAGCCGGTTCACGGTGGTCTTTGCGTCCAAGCGCCATACGGCAAGAGATCGAACGCCGCATCGGCAAATTTTGCCGACGGCGCGTTGCGGAATACATCGTGCAGACGCCGTCGATGGCGCGAGACCTTATTCGGTGGTTCGGCGTATCGCCGAACGGAGAGCCCGTGGTCCGCGTGCTGCCGTTCCTGGATGAGCTGCCCGCCCCGTCTGACGCCACCCGGCATTCCGCGGAATGGGATTTTGTATATGTGGCGGACGGCGTGCCGCACAAGAATCATCGGATATTGGTTGAGGCGTGGCGGCTGCTTGCGCAGGATGGCTTGCGTCCGTCATTGGCCTTGACGTTGAGCGTCCGCGATGGCGAACTCCGGCAGGAAGTCGAGCAGTCCGCCGCCGATGCCGGCCTTCGGATAACGGATCTGGGCCAAATGCCACACCAAGAAGTGCTGGCGCTTTATGGAAAGTCGAAGGCGATTGTGTTTCCATCTTCGGCTGAATCGTTTGGCTTGCCGCTTATCGAAGCGATGCATATGGGGCTGCCGATCCTGGCGCCTGAACTCGATTACGTGCGCGATGTCTGCGTTCCGGCCCAGACCTTTGACGCGGGATCTCCCGTGTCTATCGCACGTGCCGTTAAACGATTCCTGGGCGTCACCGAAAGCCCGCTGGTCCCGTACACGCCGCAGGAGTTTTGGAAGCAACTGTTGCCCGAGGTGGGTCAGTAAGGCGCTGCGAACATGCCGTTCAGGCCGCCGCCCGAACCCCCCCGGACAATGTCCGCACTTCGTCCAGCGCCGCTTCGATCCCGCCCGTTGCCAACACGTCCACCAGCCGCGTGCCGACGGCGACCAGGTTGGCATGACGGCTGACGGCGCGCGCCTGCTCGGCGGACCGCACGCCGAACCCGGCGGCGATCGGTAATTGCGTCCTGGCTCTTACCCGCTGCAGGGACTCGGCGATCACGTCATCGGACGGCAACGCGCTGCCCGTGGTCCCCGCCAGCATGACGTGGTAGATGAAACCGCTTGCCCCGCGCAACACCGCGTCCAGTCTGGCGGCGGGCGTTGTCGGGGCCGTCATCCGAATGACGTCGATGCCGTGGGCTTGCGCCAGCCCGCCGATTTCGGCGCCATGGTCCGGCGACAGGTCCACGATGATCAGCCCATCGACGCCGGCCTGGCCCGCTTCGGCCATGAAGCTTGCAACGCCGAACCGCAGCAGCGGATTCAGGTACCCCATGAGCACGACCGGGGTTTGCTGGTCCTGCTGCCGGAATGCGCGAACCAGATCGAAAGTTCGCCGCATCGTGTGGCCGGCGCGAATCGCGCGGTCATTGGCCAATTGCAGGACGGGGCCGTCCGCCACCGGATCGCTGAATGGCATGCCGAGTTCAATCACGTCGGCGCCGGCTGCCGGCAGGCGATTCAAGAGGCGCAGGCATTCGTCATAGGAGGGGTCGCCCGCCGTGAAGTAGGCGGCCAGCCCCGCTCTGCCGGCGGCTCGCAGCGCGGCGAGCTTCTGTTCAAGACGGCTCATATCGATGCTCCAGCAAATTGCAGGACAGTGTTCAGGTCCTTGTCTCCGCGGCCGCTCAGGCACACCACGAGGGTTTTGTCCACGTCCAGGCTCGGGGCAAGCTTTCGGGCATAAGCCAAGGCATGCGCGCTCTCCAATGCAGGGATGATTCCTTGCTTTTGCGTCAGCCACCGATAGGCGTCGACCGCTTCGTCATCGGTGACCGAGACATAGTTCACCCGGCCGGTGTCATGCAGCAGGGCATGTTCCGGCCCGACACCCGGATAGTCCAGGCCGGCCGAAATCGAATGTGCGTTGGTGATCTGGCCGTCTTGATCCTGCAGGAAGTAGCTGCAACAGCCGTGCAGCACGCCCATTCGGCCAGCGCCGATGCTGGCTGCGTGATGCGCGGTGGCGACGCCGTGTCCGGCGGCCTCGACGCCGTGCAATTGGACCTGTGCGTCATTCAGAAATGGATAGAACAGGCCAATCGCGTTCGAGCCGCCGCCCACGCAGGCGATCATCGCATCCGGTAAGCGACCGGTTTTTTCCAGGATCTGCGCGCGGGTTTCTTCGCCGATGACCTTTTGGAATTCTCGAACGATCCAGGGGTACGGATGCGGTCCGGCGCCGGTTCCCAGCAGGTAGTACGTGTCGTCCGGATGGGCGATCCAATCGCGGATAGCGGCGTTCATCGCGTCCTTCAGTGTTGCGCCGCCGTCCGGCACGGCTCGCACTTCCGCGCCCAGCATCTTCATGCGGGCGACGTTGCTGGCTTGGCGCTCGACGTCGACGGCGCCCATGAAGATCACGCACGTGAGGCCGTACAACGCGCAGACCGTGGCCGTTGCCACCCCGTGTTGGCCGGCGCCGGTTTCCGCGATGATCCGCGTTTTTCCCATTCGCCTGGCCAGCAAGATCTGGCCCAGGCAGTTGTTGATCTTGTGGGCGCCGGTGTGGTTCAGGTCCTCCCGTTTCAGGAAGATGCGGGCGCCGCCAAGCGATTCGGTGATCGCGCGCGCATAGAGAAGGGGGCTGGGACGGCCGACGTAGTCGGCCAGCATCGACCGGTATTCCGTCCAGAACGCGTCGTCGTCCCGAATGTCGCGATAGGTTTGCTCCAGCTCATCAAGGGCCGGGATCAAGGTCTCGGGCATGTACCGGCCACCATACTGGCCAAATTGCCCCAGGGTATCGGGAGAAGCGGGGTGAGAAGCAGGAGACATGGCTGTAATCCGTTGAACACGTTACAGCTATGGTATCGACAGAATTTCTTCCAATAAATCATAGATTTCTTGCCTACCGTTATTAGATTTTCTAATATTGTTCGCATGCGAACGCTTCCCCCCATGAATGCGCTGCGTGTCTTTGACAGCGCCGCCCGGCACCTGAATCTGTCTTTAGCCGCTGAGGAGCTACGCGTGTCGCATAGCGCGGTCAGCCAGCAGATACGGCAACTGGAAACCTGGTTGGGCGGCAAGCTGTTTGAACGGCATTCGGGGGGCGTGCGGCTAACCGCCGCAGGCCACGATCTGCTGCGGGCTTCGCAGCCGGCTTTCGACATGCTGGAACAACGATGCGTCGCGCTGCGCGCCCGGACTGCGTCGGCCGACATCGTCGTCGGCGCACCCGCCAGTTTGTTGTCCAACTGGATCATTCCGCGGCTGGAGCATTTCGAACGCGAACATCCGCAGATTCAGGTCAGGCTGCAAACGGCAACCGACATCGCATTGTTGGAGCGTCGGGTCGTTGACGTATTGATCGTCGCCCAGGACCATGCCTTGGCAGGAATCGACGCCATGCGGCTGTTCCCCGAGGCGATAGGGCCCGTCTGCATGCCCGACGTGGCCCAACGGGTCGCCACGCCGGCCGACGTGCTGGGCCTGCCGTTGCTGCAGACCTCTTCCCGGCCCGAGGCCTGGGAACAGTGGGCCCGGTCCTGCGGATTGGCGCCCGCCCAGGTTCGGCCGAAGCGTCAGTTCGATCAACTGAATCACATGCTTGACGCTGCGGCGGTGGGCCTGGGCGTGGCGATCGCCCCGGAAATGCTGGTGCAGGGTGATCTGCGAGCAGGAAGGCTGGTCGCGCCCCTGGGGTTCAAGGAAACGGGAGGCTGGTTCAGTCTGTATTTCCGCGCGGAGGCCGGCGCGGCGGTAGGCGACCTGAGTCAGTGGCTGAAAACCGCAGCGGAATCGGTCGCCGCCATCTAGCCGCTCGTCTTCTGGAACTGTTCCGCCAGGAAATCGATGAACGCGCGGGCCCTTGCCGTCTGGTGCCGACGCTGTGGGTAATACACAAAGAGATCCGCAGAAGGCAGCAGGAAGTCGGGCAGCACCACCTGCAGCCGGCCGCTTTCCAGGTACTTCGCCAAGTCCCATTCCGAACGAATCAGGATCCCGTGGCCGTCCAGCGCCCAGCCCAGCACGATGTCGCCGTCATTGCTGGATAGCGCGCCTTGCACCTTCACGACCTCTGTCTGCCTGGCGCGGGTGAAGCGCCAGGCGCCGTGGGCCTCGTCATTCTGCGTATGGAGAATGCAGCGGTGCCGCGCCAGATCCGCCAGCGTAGCGGGCGTGCCGAAGCGCTCAAGGTAGCGGGGCGATGCGCACAGGAAGCGGCGGTTGGTCATGATGCGCCGCGCGCTTAGGCGTTTATCGGGTAATTCGCCAAAGCGGATGGCCAGGTCGAAACCGCTTTCGACCAGGTCGACGGGCCGGTCGGTGACTTCCAGCAGGACTTCGACGTCGGGGTATCGCTTGGCGAAGCGGGACACGAGCGGCGCGATGGTGGTCCGGCCGAAGCCCAACGTGGCGTTCACACGCAGCAGGCCGCGTGGCGTGGCTCCGCTGCTGGAGACGGCGTCTTCCATGTCGCGCAGATCCGCCAGGATCTTCACGGCGTGGGACAGATAGGTCTCGCCTTCGCTGGTCAGGCTGATGCTGCGTGTCGTGCGGTTGACCAGCCGGACGCCCAAGCGACGTTCCATCAGCGCCAACCGCTTGGTGGCGGCCGGCGGCGTCAGGTCCAGCTCGCGGGCGGCGGCCGACAGGCTGCCCAGCCGGGCAACCCGCACAAAGAATTCCAGTTCGGAGGCGATGTCGCTTTTCACCTAAAGTGAATAATCAAATGAATAGAGGTGAATCTTAGTACCGGCCGGCACGACTACGCTAGCGGTTCCCCTGTCAAAGCGCCGCTGTCGCACCCCGGAGACACATCATGAGAATCGTCGAGATCCGCGAGCAGACCCTGCCCATCAGTTCGCCCATCCGTAACGCCTATATCGACTTCAGCAAGATGACGCTGAGCCTGGTCGCCGTGATCACGGACGTGATCCGGGACGGCAAGCCGGTTGTCGGCTACGGTTTCAACTCGAATGGCCGCTACGGCCAGGGCAAGCTGATGCGGGAACGCTTCATTCCCCGCATCATGGAAGCGGCGGCGGAGTCGCTGCTGGACGCCACGGGCAATAACCTGGACCCGCACAAGATCTGGGACGCCATGTTCACGAACGAGAAGCCGGGCGGTCATGGCGAACGGTCTGTCGCGATTGGCACGATCGATATGGCGGTATGGGATGCCGTAGCCAAGATCGAGGGCAAGCCTTTGTTCCAGCTGCTGGCGGAGCGTTACGGCAATGGCCGCGCCGATCGCCGCGTGTTCGTCTACGCCGCGGGCGGCTACTACTACCCCGGCCAGGACCACGGCAAGCTGAAAGACGAAATGCGCAGCTATATCGATCGTGGCTATACGGTCGTGAAGAAGAAGATCGGAGGCGCGTCGCTGGACGAGGACCTGCGCCGCATCGATTCGATCCTGAGCGTGCTGCAAGACGGCCAGAAGCTGGCGGTGGACGCGAATGGACGCTTCGACCTGGACACCGCCATCGCGTATTCCAAGGCCTTGTCGCAGTACGACCTGTTCTGGTTCGAAGAGGCGGGCGATCCGCTGGACTTCGAACTGCAGGCCACGCTGCGCAACTACTACGACAAGCCGATGGCGACTGGCGAAAACCTGTTTTCGATGCAGGATGCCCGCAACTTGATCCGCTACGGCGGCATGCGCCCGGACCGCGATTGGCTGCAATTCGATTGCGCGCTGAGCTATGGGCTGGTGGAGTACCTGCGCACGCTGGACATGCTGAAGCAGCATGGCTGGTCGGCCAGCCGCTGCATCCCGCATGGCGGGCACCAGATGTCGCTGAACATCGCGGCGGGGCTGGGCCTGGGGGGCAACGAGAGTTACCCGGACCTGTTCCAGCCCTTTGGCGGATTTCCGGACGGCGTGAACGTCGACAATGGCTATCTGACCATGCCCGACCTGCCCGGCATTGGCTTCGAAGGCAAGGCGGACCTGTACGCAGTCATGCAGACGCTATCCGCCTGAACGGGCGTAAGGGACGACGGCTCCTGACAGGAGCCGTCCATGACCCAGAAACCTACGACACCCCGAGGTCTACGCAGACCGCGGCATCAAGAAACATATTGTTTCACAATACCCGCTTGCGCTATCTATCTAGTAGTAGGTAAGATTCATCCATCGACACAGCAAACCCACCCCCGCTGTGATCGGAACCAGAAATACAGTAGCACCGCTTTTTATTTCCCTAGTTATCTACCTATAAGTAGATAGTTTAAATCGAAACCGCATCGTACCCGTTATCTGGAGATCAACCATGAAGACCCTCGTATCCGCCCTGATCCTGTCCGCTTCCTTCATCGGCGCCGCGCAAGCCGGCGAGCTGGACTATCCGCCCGCCTTGAACACCGAAAGCACGGTGACCCGCGCCCAAGTGCAGCAAGAGTTGGCCGCCGCCCGCGCCAATGGCGAATTGGTGTCCGGTGAAGCAGGCTACGCCGCGACCACGTTCGTCGCCGTCGGCAACGACAAGACCCGTGCCCAAGTGAAGCAGGAATTGGCTGCTGCCCGCGCCCAAGGCCTGACCGAAAGCGGCGAACTGGACTACCCGCCCGTTCAAGGCTGAGTGTTTGAAGTCTTATTTTTGAAGACGTATCTATCTAGTCATAGATAGCTTTAATGCCCAAACCCCTGATGCAGCACTGATCCTTACTGGAGATCAACCATGAAGACCCTCGTATCCGCCCTGATTCTGTCCGCTTCCTTCATTGGCGCCGCGCAAGCTGGCGAACTGGACTATCCGCCCGCCCTGAACACCGAAAGCACGGTGACCCGCGCCCAAGTGCAGCAAGAACTCGCCGCCGCTCGCGCCAACGGTGAACTGGTGTCCGGCGAAGAAGGCTACGCCGCTACTGCGTTTGCCGCCGTCGGCAACGACAAGACCCGTGCGCAAGTGAAGCAGGAACTGGCCGCTGCCCGCGCCCAGGGCCTGACCGAAAGCGGTGAATTGGATTACCCGCCCGTGCAAGGCTAAGCAGGATGCCGGCACATGCGGACCCCGGGGGGCGGGATGTTTCCCGGCCGGGGTCCGCACGGGCGTTTTGGACCGCGCTTAGGGCGGCCCCCGATGACGAACCGACCTATTAGTAGGTAATATTCAGCTATGGACACTCCGACCCCCAACACCACCCGAGACCTGCTGCTGGCGCACGCCGAGAAGCTGATCCGCACGCGCGGATGCAATGGTTTCAGCTACCGCGACCTGGCGGAGCATGTGGGCGTGAAGACGTCCAGCATCCACTATTACTTTCCAGGCAAGGACGACCTGCTCTACGAAGCGGTCGAGGCCTACAGCACTCGCGCGTTGGGCACCGTGCGCGCCATCGATACCACGCAGCCCGCGCAAGCGCAGCTGGAACAATATCTTTCCATGATGGAATCGCGCGCCTGCGGCGCCGGTGAACTTTGCCTGGGCGGCATGTTGGCCGCCGATGTCATGAGTTTGTCCGAACGCGTGCGCGGCGCATTGCAGGGTTTCTTCCGTGCGCATGAGGCATGGCTGGCCCGTGTGTTGGCCGAAGGCGCGGCGCAGGGCACATTGAAATTTTCGGGCACCGCCGACGCGGCCGGCCGGGCGGTGTTCGCCACGGTGCAGGGCTGCCTGCTGGTGGCGCGCCTGTTTCAGCAGCCGCCCGCTTTGTGCGAGGCCATCAGCGCGTTGTACGTGGAATGCGACAAGGCCGGAAAGGCCGCATCGGCCACTTAGCAAAAGCGATTCCGCGCCGCTCAATACACGGCCGCCATGCGTAAGCAGGCGGCCGTTGTCACGTTCGGCGTCCGCGCCGTGCGGACTCAGGCTTGCAAGGCGCGCGCCATGTCCACGCTGGTGCGTTCCTGCACGCCCAGGTCGCGCATGCGCTGCAGAAAGACGGATTGCGCATCGGCGAATCCGGCGACGGGGCTCATGCAGTCGGTCAACAGCACCACGCGCGACAGGTTGCCGCCGGGCAGGTGTTCGGCCAAGTGCTCCGTCGTGGCTTTCACGCAATGGCTGCCCGCTTCGCCGGCGATCAGGATGAGTTCGGCGCGATCCAGCGAGTCGACCAGGCTGCGGTTGAGCTGGCTACGCGGATCGTCGGGATCCGGCACTTCGGCCATCAGTGCGCTGTAGTGCTCGGTCCAGGGGTTGGCGCCCTTGGGCACTTTGCGCACGATGAACTGGCCGGCGTCTTCCCACCGGCTGTAGGCCGCGCGCACGTCGGCGTGCACGTTGTGGCCCCAGGTGCCGATTTCGCAATGCACGGGCCACACCATCAGGGTGTAGCGGCCGCGCGCTTCCAGTTCTTCCAGATACAAGCGGGTGCGCGGCAGGTCGTCGGCATGCCGCGGCTGGAAATCGCCTGCGTGCAACTGCGCGGCGGTAATCGGCGTGAAAGGCGCGACAGGCTCGCCGTCGCCCGTGCGCCAGAACGTGGGGTGGGCGATGTCCAGCCGATGGTGCGAGTCCAGCGTCACGGTGATGGACGTCAGCGCGGGCGCGGTGGCATCGATGAAACGCGCCAGCCGTTGCATGTCGGCGTGTGCGCCGGCCACCGGCAATGCGGGTCGCATGGTGTTCCCGGTCAGTGGATCCGTGGGCAGGTAGGCCTCGGGCAAATCGCAGAAATCATTCTGCGGATCAATGATCAAGAGATGGATTGAACGCGGCATGACGGGATTCGGTAGGGATATCCCGGAATATAGACCGGGATGCGCGGTATCCACTAGAACAGCACCAGATGTTCGGCGCAGTCGGGCAATTGCCGAAGCAACGCGCGCCATTGTCGCCATAGCTGCGCCACCAGGCCGGCGGCGATGACTGCGATCAGAATCCACATGGTGGGCTCCTTGCCAAGATATTCGCACGACCGTGCGAAAATAGTGAAAAGAAACGCCGGCACGAGCCGGCGCGGAAAAAGGGGGGCGTTATTCCAGGTAAGTAAAACTGCGGTAGGTTGAAATCAGCCGGTCATAGGCGGCGCGCACGCGGGTGGGCGCTTTCGGATCGCGCAGGAAACGCGCGTCGTGCATCAGACCGATCATCAAACTGTAGATTTCAAAGACCAGTTGTTCGGGGTCGGTGTCCGGCCGCAAATGGCCCGCGTCCAACGCCTGCGTCACCGTGCGCACCATGGCCGCGCGCCAGCGCCGCAAATTGCTTTCCAGCACCGTGCGCAGTGGCGACTCCACGTCGTCGTATTCGAAGGCGCCGGCCACGTAGATGCAGCCGGTCAGCATTTCGACATTGCTGGCGCGTTCCACCCACAGCGAGACCAGCGCGTTCATGCGGGGCAGGCCCCGGGGATAGGCCATGGCAGGTGTGAAGACGGCGGCTACGAAGCGGCGGTCGTATTCGTCCAGTACCGCCTGCTGCAGGGCCTCCAACGACCCCACGCGCGAGAACACCCCGCTTTTGCTGATGCCCAGATGCCGGGCGACCTGGCCAAGCGACAGGCTTTCGATGCCTTGCGCGGCGGCCATGTCCACGGCCGCGTCCACAATGGCCGCGAAGGTCAGCTCGCTTTTTTCGGTTTTGGCAGTCATGCGGGCAAATTTAGCACGACTGTGCGAAAAATTCGGTTTTATTTGTTGAGGGCCGAATCGGTGGCGGCCGCGTCGCGGTGTCCAATAAAAAGGACCGCCACAGGGCGGTCCGGTTCGATCACGCAGCGGGCGGTGTGATCAGACGGCGTTCTTGAATTGCAGGCGGTACTTGTGCAGCAGCGGCTCGGTGTAGCCGTTGGGCTGCGCCAGACCTTCGAATACCAGCGCGCACGCCGCCTGGAACGCCAGCGACGTATCGAAGTGGCCGGCCATCGGCTGATAAGCCGCATCGCCGGCATTCTGGCCATCAACCACCTTCGCCATGCGCTTGAACGTCTCCATGACCTGGTCCTGGTTGGTCACGCCGTGACGCAGCCAATTGGCGATGTGCTGGCTGGAAATGCGCAGCGTGGCGCGGTCTTCCATCAGTCCCACGTTGTGGATGTCCGGCACCTTGGAGCAGCCCACGCCCTGGTCGACCCAGCGCACCACATAGCCCAGGATGCCCTGGACGTTGTTGTCCAGTTCCTGTTGGATGTCGGCGGCGGACCACTTGGAGGGGTCGCCGACCGGCACGGTCAGCAGTCCGCCCAGCAGATCGTCGCGCACGTCGTCCAGCTTGGTGCGTTCAAGTTCTTTCTGGACGGCCTGCACGTCGATCTGGTGGTAGTGCAGCGCGTGCAGCGTGGCGGCGGTGGGCGACGGCACCCAGGCGGTGTTGGCGCCGGCCTTGGGGTGCGCGATCTTTTGTTCCAGCATGGCGGCCATCAGGTCGGGCATGGCCCACATGCCCTTGCCGATCTGGGCGCGGCCGCGCAGGCCCGTATCCAGGCCGACCAGCACGTTGTTGCGCTCGTAGGCGGTAATCCAGGCGGTGGATTTCATGTCGCCCTTGCGCAGCATCGGGCCGGCTTCCATGCTGGAGTGCATTTCGTCGCCGGTGCGGTCCAAGAAGCCCGTGTTGATGAAGGCCACGCGCGATGCGGCGGCGCCGATGCACGCCTTCAGGTTGATGCTGGTGCGGCGTTCTTCGTCCATGATGCCCATCTTCAAGGTGTTGCGCGGCACCTTGATGAGGTCTTCGACGCGGTCGAAGAGTTCGCTGGCGAACGCGGCTTCAACGGGGCCGTGCATCTTGGGCTTCACGATGTAGACGGAACCGGTGCGCGAATTCAGCTTGTGCTTGCGGTCTTGCAGCGCGGCCAGGCTGGTGACGACGGCGTCCAGGATGCCTTCGGGGATTTCAAGGCCGTCGCGGTCCAGGATGGCCGGGTTGGTCATCAGATGGCCCACGTTGCGCACGAACATCAGCGAACGGCCATGCAGGGTCAGCGACGAACCGTCGGGGCGCGTGTATTCGCGGTCGGCGTTGAGCTTGCGGGTGAAGGTCTTGCCGCCTTTGGTGACGGCTTCGGTCAGGTCGCCCTTCATCAGTCCCAGCCAATTGCGGTAGATGTGGACTTTGTCGTCCGCATCGACGGCGGCGACCGAGTCTTCGCAGTCCATGATGGTGGTCAGCGCCGCTTCGACCAGCACGTCCTTGACGCCAGCGGCGTCGGTGGCGCCGATGGCGTTGGCGCGATCAATCTGGATTTCGAAGTGCAGCCCGTTGTTCTTCAGCAGGATGGCGACGGGGGCGGCCGCGTCGCCCTGGTAGCCGGCGAACTGCGAGCCGAACTTCAGGCCGGTGGCGCCGTTGGCCAGCGCCACGCGCAACTGGCCGTCTTCGACCGTGTAGCCGCGGGCGTCGGCATGCGACCCCTGGGCCAGCGGGGCGGCGGTGTCCAGGAAGGCGCGGGCGCGCGCGATGACGGCGGCGCCGCGTTCGGGGTTGTAACCCTTGCCGGTATCGCCCGGCGTGGGCGGAATGGCGTCGGTGCCGTAGAGCGCGTCATACAGGCTGCCCCAACGCGCATTGGCGGCGTTCAGCGCATAGCGCGGATTCGACATCGGCACGACCAATTGCGGGCCGGCCTGTTGCGAGATCTCGGTGTCGACGTTGTCGGTCGTGGCTTGCACGCTGGCGGGCTGCGGCAGCAGATAGCCAATGCCTTCGAGGAACTTGCGGTAGGCGGCGGGGTCGGTGATGGGCCCGGGATTGGCGCGATGCCAGGCGTCGAGTTCGGCTTGCAGGCGGTCGCGTTCAGCCAGCAGCGCGCGGTTCTTGGGAGCCAGGTCGTGCACCAGGGCCGCAAAGCCCTGCCAGAAGCCGTCGGCATCCAGGCCGGTGCCGGGCAGGGCCTCCTGCTCGATGAACTGATTGAGATTGGCCGCCACTTGCAGGCCGTGGTGCTGGATGCGTTGAGTCATGCGGATCTCTAGCGATAAGAAGGGCTGGCCGACGCGGGGCGCCGGGCGAATCTGTCCTGACATCATCGTTCGCACCTGCCGTAATGTCTATATCAAAACCAGCTGGTCATACCAGTTTATTTTTTCCTCGCCAGACAAACCTATTATTTTTATGGTTTTATATCAGCAACTTACAGTGATGCGGTCGGGCGGCCAAAATCGTCAATAAGCCTTGGTCATACCACTGGTCTCGGAGATTGCATGTACGCGGAAATAGAAGAGAAACCCCGCCAGGTGGCGGACGAGGTGGCCGAACGGATCGAACGCCTGATCCTAGACGGCGTGCTCAAGGCGGGCCAGGCTTTGCCGTCCGAGCGGCGCTTGACGGAAAAGCTCGGCGTGTCGCGCACGGCGCTGCGCGAAGGGCTCAAACTGTTGCGGGCGCGGGAGATCATCCATACCGCGCAGGGCAAGGGGTCGTTCGTCGCGCAAATTTCGAAAGTGGACGCCGGGCCGCTGATGCACTTGTTCAACTCGCAGCCGCGCACGCTCTACGACCTGCTGGAAGTGCGTTCTTTGCTGGAGGCCGAGTCGGCCCGGCTGGCGGCCATCCGCGGCACGGAGGCCGACTTCATCATGATCCGCCGCCGCTATGACGAGATGGTCGGCGCGCAAGGCACCGCCACCGATACCGCCACGCATGCCCATCTGGATCACGCGTTTCACCTGGCCATCTGCGAGGCTTCGCACAATCCCGTGCTGGTGCATACGCTGCAATCGCTGACCGACCTGCTGTTGGGGTCCGTATTCGCGTGCGTGAACAATCTTTACCACCGCGAACCCGAGAAGCGCCAGATTGACCGGCAGCACACCCGCTTGTTCAATGCCGTGACGGGCCGGCAACCCGAACTGGCGCGCAAAGCCGCCGCCGATCATGTGGACAGCGTGCGTCAAAGCCTGGCCGAGATCGAACAGGAAGAACAGCGCCTGGTTCGCGCGACGCTGCGTCTGGAAGGTTGGACGTAGCGTCGCGCGGCGGCGAATGCGCCGGCGCTTAGCGGTCGGCGGTGGCGCAGCCGGCCAATGCCAGCGGCTTGCCCGCGTAGATGCGGCCGAAGCGGTTGTTCAGCAGCGTGTCCAGGTCGATCGTCTCCTGGCCTACGAAGCCCTGCTGCGGCAGCGCCCCTTGCGCCACCAGATCCAGCGCGGCGCAGATGCCCGCCGCCGTGGACAGCTGGATGGCGCTCAGGCGGTGCCCGTCCACATCCGTGCCGAACACACGGATCGGATACGACTCTTCTTCCAGGCGGCCATGGCGATAGCCGGATGCCGAGGCCTGGATCACGATCACGTCCTGTTCGGTGGTGGGAATCGCCGATTCGAAAATGTCTTTCAGCAGATCGCGGCGGTCGCGCAGGCGCAGATCATTGAGCAGCAGCTTCATGATGTTGCAGTGGCCGGGATAGCGCACCGACTTGTAGTCCACGTTTCTTGCGCGCCCCAGCAGCGTGGCGGGCAGCGTGCCCAGTCCGCCCGAGGTGTTGAAGGCCTCGTACTCAACGCCGTCCAGCGCGAACGTCTCATAGCCCTCCAGCGCGGGCACGCTGGTCATGTGCCCGTCAACGATGGCCTCGCACGGATTGCAGTATTCGTTGATCAGCCCTTCGGTGCTCCACGTGAGGTTGTAACGCAGGCTGTTGGAGGGATAGCGGGGCAGCGCGCCGACGCGCATGCGCAAATCCAGCAAGGTATCGAAGCGACGCGCCAGCGCGTTGCCGACGATGCCGATAAAGCCGGGAGCCAGGCCGCATTGCGGCATCAGCACGCTGCGTGCGTTTTCAGCCAGCGCCTGGATGGCGTGAGTGCTGGCGACGTCTTCAGTCAGGTCGAAGTAATGCACGCCTGCCCGCGCGCACAAGCCGGCCACGGCGGTGGCCCGATGGAACGGCAGCGCGTTGACGACCGCATAGGCGCCTTCGATACAGCGCGCCACCGAGGCATCGTCGCTGATCTGGCGCGTCTCGCAACCCAGTTCGGCCAGCAGGGCCAGGCGGGCGGGATCCTGATCGGCAACCATTACGGAATAGTCACCGCTGCGCTCGAGCATCAACGCAATGGCGAAACCGATTTTTCCGGCGCCCAGCAGAACGATGGGACGGTTGGGGGTGGACATGGTGCAACTCCTGCGTAGAGGGGGATGGGTTGGCCTCATCCTATGCGGGAGTGCTGTCGATTTGTAGATCCGAAATTGTCGTAACGGCTTAATTTAACGTCGTTATGACTTAAAACTACGTCGAAATGGCAAAAACAAAGCCCCTCGGCTTGTGGCCGAAGGGCTTTCGATGTGCGATCACAGGGCCTTTTCAGGCCGGGCGATCAGCTGCCCATGGGGGGGTAGTCCATGTTGCCGAAGGTGACCAGGCCTTCTGCCTTGGCTTGGGCCAGTTGCGATTGCACTTGGGCGCGGGTCAGCGACGTGGCGGTTTCAGCGGCGGCGGTGGGCGGGTAGTCCAGATTGCCGAAGGTGACTTCGCCGGCGGTCTTGGCCTGGGCCAGTTCAGCTTGCACTTGTTGCGAGGTCAGGCTGGACGTCTGGGCGATGGCGGCGGGGTAGCCTTCTTCACCGAACGTGTATTGGCCCGAAACCTTGGCTTGTTGCAGTTCGGCTTGAACCTGGGCGCGCGTCGGGCCTTGGTCGGCTTCAGCGGCTTGAGCGCCGGCAGCCAGGACGGACATGGACAGCATCAATGCGGTAGCAAGGGTTTTCATAGCAGACCTCCGGTGTCTTGTGAGCTTGGGATCCGAACCTCTGGCCTCATTGCTGGGGGTTCGCTTGCTGTGTCCCGATGAGATGCATTCTGGGCTTAAACAACCCTGGGATAAACCCTTATTACCTGAAAACATCTTTCCAAAATCCGTACTAATCGATTTTGATTCTTCCAAATGACACCATAGGTGGCGATATTTCCATTTGATGACGCAATAGATGGTGGTCCGGAGGGCAGCCGGCAGGCATAAAAAACGCAGCCCCGGGACGGACCCGGGGCTGCGCTTGGGGGAATAGGGTTGCTGGTTCTGGCTTAGCGGTTCAATTCGACCAGAGCGGCGTTGTATTCGGACTGGGCTTCTTCCAGCTTGCGCTGGGCCTTGTCGATTTTGTCCTGCTTGCCCTTGGCGCGCGCTTCTTTCAGCTCTTGCTCGCGTTCGGACACCTTGGACTGCTTTTCGCGCACGTCGGCTTCGCGCTGCGATTGCAGGCGGCTGTCGGTGCAATGGGCTTTGGCTTCAGCCAGCGCCTTGCGCAGGCCGGCTTCGCGACGGGTGTTGTTCTGCGCCTGGGCGGCCGCGATGTCGTTTTCAATCTCGCAGAACTTGGCGGCGCAGCCGCGTTGCGCCGAGCAGTCGGTGGCCGCTTGCGCCGGCAATACGGCGAACAGGGCGCATGCGGCGGCGGCAGCGGTCAGGGATTTGATCAAAGCAGACATGCGTTGTCTCCGTAAGCGTGGCGGGGACACCATGATCGCGCGATCGTGCGTTGTCGGCAATGCGCCGGGTCAATCGCTGCCGCCGCCGGTGTGCGGGGTCAGCGGATAAGCGTGCCGGCCAGCGCAGCGGCCACCAGCAGGGCGCCCAGCCACAAGTTGGCGCGAAACAGCATGAAATTGCGGTCAGGACGCTGGATGTCGAATACCTTCAACTGCCACGCCAGATGCACCGCAACGGCGGCGATGCCGGCCTGATACGCCCACGACAGGCCCATGGCGTGCCCTCCCCAGGCCCACAGCACGACGGTGGCCGCGTAGAAGCCGCCGATCCACAGCTTGCCCTGGTCGCCAAAGCGCATGGCGGTGGAGTGCAGCCCCAGGCTGCGGTCGTCGCGCACGTCGACATAGGCGTAGATGCTGTCGTAACCCACTTGCCAGAGCACCGCGCCCAGCCACATGGCGATGGCGGCCAGGGGCACGACGTTCTGCGTGTCGGACCAGGCCATCAGCATGCCCCAGTTGAAGCAGATGCCCAGCACCACTTGCGGCCAGTACGTGACGCGCTTGCACAGCGGGTAGATGAAGACGAAGGGCAGCACGGCCAAGGCCAGCCAGCGACTCATTTCGTTCAGGAAGAACAGCAGGGAGCCGCACACCAGCAACTGGCCAACCAAGAACCACACGGCGTTCTTCATCGACAACTGCCCACTGGTCAGCGGGCGGAAGCGCGTGCGTTCGACGTGTTTGTCGAAGTTGCGGTCACACATGTCGTTGACGGTGCAGCCAATGCCGCGCATCAGCAGGGCGCCCAGCGAGAAGACGATCAGCCGTTGCAGGTCGGGAAGGCCGCCGGCGGATTGGACCAGCGCGGCGATGGCCGGCAGCAGGGTCAGCCAGGTGCCGATGGGACGGTCCAGGCGGCACAGGCGGGCGTAGGGCCGCCACGATTTAGGCAGCCAGCGTTCGACCCAGTCGGTGAAGACGATGTCGCTGAGGTCGACGGGAGGTTGTTGCGAGGCGCTCACTGTCACGGTCGGAAAATGGTCGGGAAAGCCGACAGCATAAAACAACGGCCGGACATTCAGTCCGGCCGCCGGATATTCCGTCGTGCCAGGCGCCCCTACGAGGCACCTCCCTCATAGGCCGCCATTGCAGCCCAAGCGGGGCCGCACGGATCCGGCTCTGCCGGTCCGTCGAGGCGCCCCCTGGGGGGAGGCGCCGCAGGCGCTTCGGGGGGGCTTACTCTTCTTTTAGCAGTTTGCCCAGGATGGCGATGCCGGTGCGGATCTTGTCTTCCGGCACGGTGGCGAAGCTCAGGCGCAGCGTGTTCGGCTTGCCCGCGCCGCTGTAGAACGGCGCGCCCGGCACGAAGGCCACGTTCTGCGCAATGGCCTTTTCCAGCAGCTTGGTGCTGTCCATGTGTTCAGGCAGCGTCAGCCAGATGAACATGCCGCCTTCCGGCTGGGTCCAGGTGACGGTGGACGGGAATTCGCGCTTGATGGCGTCCAGCATGCAGCTGCCCTGGGCGCGGTAGATTTCGCGCACGTTGGGCAGATGCTCTTCCAGGAACCCGTCCTTGACGATTTCATACACGGCCATCTGCGTCAGCGTGGGCGTGTGCAGGTCGGTGGCTTGCTTGGCCTGCACCAGCTTGTTGATCAGCGGACGGGCGCCGGCGATATAGCCCAGGCGCAGGCCCGGGGCCAGCACCTTCGAGAACGTGCCCAGGCGCACGACGTTGGCGCCGTGTTCGGCGGCCAGTGCCACCAGGCCCGGCTGCGGCTCGCCTGCGTAGCGCAGTTCGCCGTAGGGGTCGTCTTCGATGATGGTCAGGTTCAGTTCGGCGGCGCGCTTGACCAGCGCGATGCGGCGTTCCAGGTTCAACGTGCGGCCCGTGGGGTTCTGGAAGTTGGGCAGCGCATACAGGAAGCGCGCGCCGTCGGCCAGTTCAGGGGTGATGGCTTCCGGGATCAGGCCGCCTTCGTCGGTGGGCACCGGCACGAACTTGGGCTGGTACAGGCTGAACGATTGCAGCGCGCCCAGATAGCTGGGGTCTTCGACCAGGACCTTGCTGTCCTTGTCGATCAACACCTTGCCCAGCAGGTCCAGCGCTTGCTGCGAACCCGAGACGATCAGGATCTGGTCGGCGGCGACATTGGCGCCGGCGCGGTTCAGGTCGTCGGCAACCCATTGGCGCAGCGGCGCGTAGCCTTCGGTGGGGCCGTATTGCAGGGCCGCGCGGCCGTTGGTGGCCAATACCTTGTCGAATGCAGCACGTACCACTTCTACCGGGAAGCCGCCGGGCGCCGGCAGGCCGCCAGCGAACGAAATGACTTCGGGGCGCTCGGTGACCTTGAGGATTTCGCGGATGGCGGAGCTGGTAAGTTGCTGAGCGCGTTCCGAGAAGGAAAACGCAGGTTCGAAAGGCTTGTCCATGGATTGCTTCTTGAAGAAGAAGGGTAAAGGGAGAGGCTTGTGAAGGGGACTGCGACAAAAAACTATTGTCCCATACGGTAGCAGCCCGGCCCCTTTAACGCGCGGAACCCCTAAAATCACCTGCATCGATAATCGCCTGTACAGTTACATTTGACGCCATGTTCGAAGCCGCCCCGATCGTTGCCGACTCCAAAGCCGCCCTGTACGCCGAATTGGCGGGCCAGGCCCGCGCCCTGCTGGAAGGCGAACCCGACCGCATCGCCAACGCCGCCAACCTGAGCGCGTTGGCCTACCAGGCCTTGCCCGACCTGAATTGGGCGGGCTTCTATTTCTTCGATGGCACCGAGCTTGTGCTGGGACCTTTCCAGGGCAAGCCCGCTTGCGTGCGGATTCCGCTGAACCGCGGCGTATGTGGCGCGGCGGCCAGCCAACGCCAGACGCAGCTGGTGCCGGATGTCCATGCGTTTCCCGGCCATATCGCCTGCGACGCCGCATCCCGCTCCGAGATCGTCGTGCCGCTGGTGCATCAGGGCCAGCTGATCGGCGTGTGGGACGTGGATAGCCCCGTGCCGGACCGTTTCGACGAAGACGACCGCCGGGGCATGGAAGCGTTGTGCGCCGTGTTCGTGGCCAGTCTGGGCTGAACGGCGCGGCACGCATTCGAACGTTGCGTTTGCCGCCGTTGACACGCTGGCAGGCGCCCGGTAGATTTCTGCATCCGTCGCTTATCGCGCGTTCCAAATATTCATGATTCATCAGGCCTTCCAATCTGCTTCCTGTCTCCGCGCCCTGGGCGTGGTGCTGGCTGCCGTCGGCCTGAAATCCAAAAAACAGCCGCTCATCTGACCGGAGCATGCTGTTCCGTCAGATGGGCGACGGAACAGCGGCCTCCTGGCGGCGCTTTGGCGCCTCTGCGCACCCCCTGATATCCCGAGCACTTCTGTACGGCCAACCTCACGGTCTGCTTACATCGAAGGAGTGTTCTCATGCCATCTCAATCTTCTCTTTTCCAGGGCGTCTGGGTGCCGCTGGTGACGCCGTTTTCCGGCGGCGCCGTGGACGGGGGCGCCTTGCGCCGGCTGGTCCGCCATTACGCCGCGGCGGGCGTGGACGGGCTGGTTGTGTGCGGCAGCACCGGGGAAGCCGCGTCGCTGGACGACGCCGAGCAATTGGCCGTGCTGGACGCCGTGCTGGCCGAGGCCGGCCGCTTGCCTGTCGTCATGGGCCTGGCCGGCAACCATCAGGGCCACGTGCTGCAGCGCCTGTCCGCGTTCGGCACCCGGCCGCTGGCGGGCATCCTGGCGCCCGCGCCGTATTACGTGCGGGCCGGGCAGGAGGGCGCCGCGGCGTACTTCCGTTGTCTGGCCGATGCGTCGCGCTTTCCCCTGGTGCTCTACGACATTCCCTACCGGACGGGCACGACGCTGGACACGGAGACCCTGCTGTCGTTGGCGGCGCACCCGAACATCGCCGCCATCAAGGACTGCGGCGGCTCGCTTGCGAAGACGCTGGCGTTGATTGCCGATGGCCAGATGAACGTGCTGGCGGGTGAAGACCTGCAATCGCTGTCGACCCTTTGCCTGGGTGGCACGGGCATGATCGCGGCGGCGGCGCATATCCGGCCTGATCTGTTCGTGGCCATGTACCAGGCCGTGCGCGCGCAACAGCTGGACCTGGCTCGCCGGCTGTTCCAGGCCCTTGTGCCCGTGATCCAGCTGGCGTTCGAGGAGCCCAACCCGGGACCGTTGAAGGCGCAACTGGGGCGCCAGGGGCTGCTGAGCGAAGAATTGCGCCTGCCGATGCCGGCGGCGAGTGCGGCGCTGGCGGTGCGCATGGATGCGGCCGTTGCAGGCTTGAACCGCCAGTATCCCTGCCAGTAGCCGGAAGTTAGACCGTTCCCGACGCCCCGTCCGCCAGCTTTGTGGTGCCCGGATTCATTTTGTAATAAATGCCTTACCGGGAAGCTGACGGATTGCTTATGATGCGGCCATTCTCAGGGTGAAACCAAACGTTTATGGCCCAAGCTTTTGAAGCCTTGTCCGGCTGGCAGGTAATGCTGGCGGGGCTGCTGTTTTTCAGCGGCATCTATCTGGTCTTCGGCGCGGCGACCTGGCTGCTGACCCAGCACGTGTTGCCAGCGTTGGGCATGGGGCGGCCGCTGGACCCGCGGCCATTGGCGCCGGGCCAATTGCGGCGCGAATTGGCCCAGTCGGGGCTGTCCATCCTGCTGTTCGGCACGGGCATGATCTTTCCGTGGGGGCTGCTGCAACTGGGCTGGGCGCATCTGGACCCGGACCCGAGCTGGCAGAAGGTCGTGGTCGAAATCCTGGTGCTGGTGGCCTGGAACGACGTGCATTTCTGGGTCAACCATCGGCTGCTGCTCACCAAGCCGCTGCGACGCTTCCATCTGCCGCACCACCGCTCGGTGGTGACGACGCCGTTCTCCACCTATAGTTTCCACCCCATCGAAGCCCTGATGCTGGGCAACGTGATCCTGCTGCCCATGCTGCTGCATGACTTCAGCTTCTGGGCGTTGGCGTCCGTGCCGCTGTTCAGCCTGTTCTTCAATTGCATCGGGCACGCCAATTACGACTTCTTCCCCAAGGTGTCCTACGCCCACTGGTTCGCCGCCAGCCGCCGGCATCACCTGCACCATGCCTGCTACAACGGTAATTACGGTTTCCAGTTCACGTTCATGGACCGCCTGTTCCGTACCCGGCTGAAGGCCGAGGCGGCCGCGGTTCAGCTTGATGCGTTCCAGCGTAGAGAATCACTTGGCGGACGGGCGTAGTCCAAGACGCCGGCTGCCGTCGCTGCGCAACTGGCGCGACTGGCAAAGCCTGGCCTATCTGGCCGCGCTGCCCGCGTTGGCCGCCTGGCAATGGGTGCATGGATTCTGGTGGCCGCTGTATGTGCTGATGCTGTTCCTGACGCTGGGCATCGGCGTCATCCACCACAACCACACGCATATCAGGATGTGGCGTGGGCGCTGGACCAACCGCGCCACCGATTTCTGGATCACGCTGCTGCAGGGGCATCCCACCTTCGTGTTCTACCCGGCGCATGTGGCCAACCACCATCGCTTCAAGCATGGCGCGCGCGATGTGGCGCGCACCTACCGATTCGGCGGCGACACGAACCACCTGTGGGGCTATCTGATTCACCCATTGCAGGCCGGCTGGGTGCTGTATCCGCTGTTCTTCGCGTGGCTGGCGCGCCTGCGCCGCCATTGGCCGGGCGCATGGCGCTACTGCATGGCGCAGTACGGGGTGTGGCTGGGTTTATGGGGCGGCCTGTTGGCGGTGAATCCGGTCAAGGCGCTGGTATTCGTGATCGTGCCGCAGCTGCATGGTCTGCACTGGCTTCTGGCCACGAACTATCTTCAGCACGCGCATGCCGACGGCGGGCCGCGCGTCGTCGCCGGGCTGAATTACGCGCGCAATTTCGAAGGGCTGGTCAACCCGCTGCTGTTCAATATCGGCCTGCATACCGCGCATCACGAGCATCCGCGCGCGCACTGGTCCGACCTGACCCGGCTGCATCGCGAGCACTATCGCCAGCACGTCGATCCGGCGCTGAACGAAGGGGGGCTTGCGCCCTACATGTTCCGCGTCTTCGTGCTGGGCACCTTCTTGCCGCGGTTCCGCAGCCGTTCCTGCATGGCGCCCGAGCACATCCGCTAACGCCGCATTCACATTCCCACTAGAGACCCGCCACATGCCTATCGCGTTCAATCGTGTCTACCTGGAGAGCGCCGGCTACTTCATGCCGGGCGAGCCCGTGTCCAACGACGCCATGGATGGCTACATCGCGCCGCTGAACCGGATGTCCAGCCGCATCAAGAGCCGCATCCTGGCCGAGAACGGCATCAAGCATCGCTACTACGCCATCGATCCCGAAGGCGCGACCGTGTTCACCAACGCGCAACTGGCCGCCAACGCCATCCGCGATTGCCTGCGGCGCAACGACAGCGACCTGTCCGCCGTGTCTCTCTTGACCAGCGGTTCGTCGGGCGGCGACGCGCTGATGCCGGGCTTTGCGAACATGATCCAGGGCGAACTGGCCGCGCAACCGATGGAGACGCTGTCGGTGCATGGCATCTGCGCCGCTGGCGTATCGGCGATCCAGGCGGCCGCGCAGGGCGTGGAGATGGGCGGGCATGCCAGCGCCCTGGCCGTGGCCAGCGAACTGCCGTCGCGGCTGTTCAAGCGTTCGCGCTTCGCGGCGCGCGGCTACGACGCCGACTTCGATGCGCACTTCCTGCGCTGGATGTTGTCGGACGGCGCCGGCGCGCTGCTGCTGGGCAATACCGGCCGTGCGCTGCCGGGCGCGTCCAGCGGCGTGCGGCTGAAGTTGAAGTGGGTGCACCAGCGTTCATTCTCGGGCGATTATCCGGTGTGCATGCAGCTGGGTCTGTCTGCCGACCGGCAGAAGGGCCACCTGGACTATCCCTCGTGGAACGAGGCCGAGGCCGATGGCGCGCTGTCGTTGCGCCAGGACATCCGCCTGCTGCCGCACCTGTTCGATATCGGCATCCACGAATACGCCAAGCTGGTGCGCGACGGTTGGCTGGACCCGGATCAGGTGGATCATTTCTTGTGCCACTACTCGTCCGAAAAATTCATTCCGGTGGTCGAAGACCTGATGGAGAAAGCGGGCCTGGTGATTCCGCGCGAACGCTGGTTCAGCAACCTGGCGTGGCGCGGCAACACCGGCGCGGCGTCCATTCTGATCATGCTGGCGGAATTCCTGGAGACGCGCGAGGTGAAGCCGGGCGAGCAGATCTTCTGCTACATCCCCGAATCGGGACGCTTCATGGCCGCGTACATGCTGCTGGAGGCCGAAGCCGTGCACGCGCCGCTGGCGGTGGCGGGCAAGCCGGCAGGCGCGGGGCCGGCGGCGACGCGCGAAGACGCGCAAAGCGTGGATGCCGATGCGATCGCGCCGCCGCATGACCCCGACATGGCGCCGCAAGGGCTGGGCCAGTTGCTGACCGAGCTGGCGGCCATCTGGCACGACTACCGATCGCGCGTCTGGCGCACACCGGTCGTGCGGCGTTTGCGCAATCGCCAGTTCCAGACGGCCGACTACCTGAACTGGATGGAGAACTGGATCCCGCAGGTGCGCGAAGGCAGCAAGTGGATGCGCGAAGGCGCAGCGTCGCTGTCCGGGCAGTACGCGCCGCTGGCCGCGCTGATCGACATGCACGCGGGCGAAGAGCAGAACGACTTCCAGATACTCTTCCAGGACTACCGCAACGCGGGCGGCACGGTGGACAGCATCGACGCGCTGCGCCGCAACCCCGGTGGCGAGGCGCTGAACGCTTATCTGCACAGCTTGGCCGCCACGCGCGACCCTATTGGCCTGCTGGGCGCGATCTACATCATCGAAGGCACTGGCCAGCGTATCGTGCCCGCGCTGCTGCCGCTGCTGAAAGCCAGCCTGGCGCTACCGCCCGATGCCTTCCGCTTCCTGGAATACCACGGCCACAACGACGAACACCATTTGGCGCGTTGGCTATCGGCGGTGGAGCTGGCGTTGGACTGCGACGAGGACGGCCGCGCCGAACAGCGCATCGTGGACACCGCGCGCCGCACGGCCGCGCTCTATCTGATGCAGTTCCATCATGTGATGGAGGGCGACACGGCATGAGCAAGGAACCCGAATTCCTGAGCAAAGCGCACGACCCGGCCGACCCCAGCCCCTGGCTGGCCTTGTACCTGGACCGCAGCACGCCCTTGCCCGACAAGGTAAAGAAAGCCTGGCTAACGGATTCCAGCTGCGCGTCGCGCCAGTATCTGTTGCCGTTCCTGCGGCCGCTGGCGCGCGCCTTCATCATCCTGATCCAGGTGATCAAGACGTTCCTGCCGCGCCGCTGGTCGCATTCCCGGCTGCTGCACCGCATCCTGGCGTGGGGGCTCAAGCGCTTCGTGTCGCCCGAGGCCAACTGGCTGATCCTGCGCCACTTCCACCTGGGCGCGCAGGCGCTGGCCTTCATCGCCGCGAACTCGCCGGTGCCGATCACGACCCACCCGCTTGAACCGCTTGAGATCGACGACCTGAAGGACGAGCTCTTCGTCAAGCATGACCTGAACCTGTTCAACTTCGTCATCCGGTTGAACCAGGCGCTGCGCGAGGCGGGTGTGGAAATGCATGCGCCCCAGACGGTCGATTTCTCGATGATCAAGGATCCGCCGCTGAAGCTGGAAGACATGCCGCAGGGCAAGCTGAACTTCCTGGACCTGCAAAGCGCCATCGAACTGTTCACGCCGCTTTACCAGCTGATGCTGACGGACAACGATTTCTGGCGCGCGGCCAATTCCCTGCAACTGGACGAGACCATCGGCATCTACGCGGCCAAGTTGCTGGGCGCGCCGCAGCACCTGATCCTGGTCAACAACAGTCATCCGCTGGTGCCCATGTCGACGCTGCGCGCGGGCTATCGCCTGGTGCTGCATGGCTTGTCGACCGAGATGCTGCACAGTCTGCTGATGGAGATGAAGGCCGCTCAGCAGGGGGCGGAACCGCCGGCGCCGATCGCGTAGGCACGCGGGGCGGCAATGGGCCGCCTGCCCCGACTTGCGCCGGGGCGACTTGGTATAGACCCTGCGTTACACGGAAAAACGCCTGCGTTATATTGCGTCCCTTGTTCGGCGGGATGCGCCGGACCGCGTTCGCATCGCGTGATTCTCCGTTGCGTAAGTCTTTATTCCGGAAGTCCCTCTTATGCCCCAGCCCATCGAAGTCATCGCCACCGTCTTGTTCGCCGTGGCGGTCCTTCATACCTTTTCGGTTCCCGTTTTCGCGCGGCTGGCGCATCGCGGCGGGCCGCATGCGGGCATCTGGCACCTGTTTTCGGAAGTGGAAGCCGTCTTCGGCGTGTGGGCCTTTGCGCTGATCGTGGCGATGGCCGCGCTGTCGGGGCCGGCCTCGGCCATTGACTACATGGACACGCGCAACTTCACGGAGCCGCTGTTCGTCTTCGTGATCATGGTGGTGGCGGCCAGCCGGCCGATCCTGGAATTGGTTGGGCTGCTGGTGCGCGTCGTGGCGCGCGTGCTGCCGTTGCCGCGCGAATTGGCCACGTTTTTCGTCGTGATGGCGCTGGTGCCGCTGGGCGGCTCGTTCATCACCGAGCCTGCCGCCATGACGCTGGCCGCCATCCTGCTGCGCGACGCGTACTTCCGCACGAGCGGGCGCGCCGGTTTCAAGTACCTGACGCTGGGCGTGCTGTTCGTGAACGTGTCGATCGGGGGGGTGTTGACGTCGTACGCCGCGCCGCCCGTGCTGATGGTGGCGTCCACGTTCGGCTGGGATTCCACTTTCATGGCGCAGCACTTCGGCTGGCGCGCCGCAGTGGCGGTCTGCCTGAACGCCGGCCTCCTGACCTTCATCTGCCGCAAGGCGCTGATGGAGCGGTCGGTGGGCACGGGCGGCGGCGTGGACGCGCCGGAAGGGGCGGATTCGCGTCCCCCGGTGCCCGCCCTGGTTATCCTGGTGCACCTGGTGTTTCTGGTGGCCGTGGTGCTGGCCGCGCACCATCCGGCGATCTTCCTGGGCCTGCTGATGATGTTCATCGGCTTTTCCGAAGCCTACAAGCGTCACCAGAACCGTCTGCTGATCAAGGAAGGCCTGATGGTCGGTTTCTTCCTGGCAGGCCTGGTGGTGCTGGGCGGGTTGCAGAAATGGTGGCTGCAGGATCTGCTGGGCGGATTGCAGCCGTTCGTGCTGTTCTGGGGTGCCACCGCGCTGACCGCCATTACCGACAACGCCGCGCTGACCTACCTGGGGTCGCTGGTGGAGGGCACCAACGAGGCCTGGCGCTACATGCTGGTGGCCGGCGCCGTGACAGGGGGCGGGTTGACCGTGATCGCGAATGCGCCCAATCCGGCCGGTTTCGCCATTCTGAAAAACCACTTTCCCGACGGCAGCATCTCGTCCGGCCGGCTGTTCCTGTCGGCCCTGGGGCCGACCCTGGTGGCGGCCGTCATGTTCCTGCTGCCCGTCTAGGGAAGGGGGGCGCCGGACTCGGGCCGGCCCCCCGGGAAGGCCGTTCCCGCCCGCCCGGCGGGCTGGACACCGACGGTTCATGAAAAACCGCTAAAATTCAAGACTTTCCCGTACATTTTCCGGCCTTGCCCACCCGCCGCCCCGGATCCGTTCGTCCGGCGGCCGACGGCTTTTGATTTGCCGGGCCCGCGCCTGGGAGCCCTTGATGCCCATCTACGCTTATAAGTGCAGCGCCTGCGGCCATGCCAAAGACGTTCTGCAGAAGATCTCCGACGCGCCGCTTTCGGTTTGCCCCGAATGTGGCCAAAGCACGTTTTCCAAGCAGGTGACCGCGGCTGGATTCCAGCTCAAGGGCTCCGGCTGGTACGTCACCGATTTCCGCGGTAACGGTTCTGGCGGCGCCGCGCCGGCCAGCACGCCCGCGTCGTCGGAAAGCGGCGCGTCCGCTGCGGCGCCCGCTGCGCCCGCTGCGCCTGCTGCCCCGGCGGCCGCTCCCGCGCCTGCCGCGCCGGCTGGCGGAACGCCCGCCGCCTAGCGCGCACGCCATGCGGATGCGCCTCATCAAAAAGTACTTCATCACCGGCCTGTTGATCTGGGTTCCCCTGGTCATCACGGTGTGGGTGCTGGGTTTGCTGGTCGCCACCCTGGAAGGGTTCGTGCCTGGCTTTCTGTCGTCCGAATCGCTGTTCGGCATCGATATCCCCGGCTTCCGCTTCGTCCTGGTCATCGTGGTGGTGCTGATGACGGGCGTGTTTGCGGCAAACCTGATCGGCCGTACCATGGTGGACCAGTGGGAGAACCTGCTGGGCCGCATTCCGCTGGTGCGCTCGATCTACAACTCGGTCAAGCAGGTCAGCGATACCGTGCTTGCCCCGAACGGCCAGGCGTTTCGCCGTGCGGTGCTGGTGCAGTATCCGCGGGCGGGCTCCTGGACGATTGCATTTGTTACCGGCACGCCCAGTGGTGAAGTCGCCAGCCTATTGCCCGGCGATCACATCAGCGTGTATGTGCCGACAACGCCGAACCCCACGTCCGGCTTTTTCCTGATGGTGCCTCGCGCCGACGCGATTGACCTTCAGATGAGCGTGGACGCGGCATTGAAGTACATCGTTTCCATGGGCGTTGTCGCCCCGGCCCTGGCGTCCGCGCCGGAGGACCGGCCGGCCCCGCTCTCTCCGGCGCATGGCGTGCAAGACGCACCCCGCGCCGATTCGTAACCCTTACGCTCAAACTAAGCACACAACGGAGTCATCCCGCATGCGTACCTGCTACACCGGCCAGGTTTGCCGTGACCATCTCGGCCAGACCGTCACCCTGTACGGCTGGGTGAACCGCCGCCGCGACCACGGCGGGGTCATCTTCATCGACTTGCGCGACCGCGCGGGCCTGGCCCAGATCGTGTTCGATCCGGACAACGCCGCCTTCGCCACCGCCGAGCGCCTACGCAATGAATTCTGCGTCCGCGTCACCGGCCTGGTGCGCGAGCGTCCGGCCGGCACCGCCAACAGCGAGCTGGCTTCGGGTGAAATCGAAGTGTTGTGCAAGGAAGTCGAAATCCTGAACGCGTCGGTCACCCCGCCGTTCCAGCTGGATGACGACAACCTGTCGGAAACGACTCGCCTGACGCACCGCGTGCTGGACCTGCGCCGTCCGCAGATGCAGCGCAACCTGATGCTGCGCTACCGCGTGTCGATCGAGACGCGCAAGTTCCTGGACCAGCTGGGCTTCATCGACATCGAAACCCCGATGCTGGCCAAGAGCACGCCCGAAGGCGCGCGCGACTACCTGGTGCCTTCGCGCGTGAACGCCGGCCACTTCTTCGCGCTGCCGCAATCGCCGCAGCTGTTCAAGCAGATGCTGATGGTGTCGGGCTTCGACCGCTACTACCAGATCACCAAGTGCTTCCGCGACGAAGACTTGCGCGCTGACCGCCAGCCCGAATTCACCCAGATCGACTGCGAAACCTCGTTCCTGAACGAATTCGAGATCCGTGAAATCTTCGAAAACCTGATCCGCCACGTGTTCAAGGTGGTGCAGGGCGTTGACCTGGCCCAGCCGTTCCCGATCATGCCGTGGACGGAAGCGATGCGCCGCTACGGTTCGGACAAGCCGGACCTGCGCGTGAAGCTCGAATTCACCGACATCACCGACGTGATGCGCGATGTGGACTTCAAGGTGTTTGCCGCCGCCGCCACGGCGCCCGGCAGCCGCGTGGTCGCCCTGCGCGTGCCCGGCGGTGCTGAAATGTCGCGTAGCGAAATCGACGGCTACACGCAGTTCGTCGGCATCTACGGCGCCAAGGGCCTGGCCTACATCAAGGTCAACGAAGTGGCCAAGGGCCGTGATGGCCTGCAGTCGCCCATCGTCAAGAACCTGCACGACGCCGCGCTGGCCGAACTGGTCAAGCGCACCGGCGCGCAAGATGGCGACATCATTTTCTTTGGCGCGGATCGCGAGAAGGTCGTCAACGACGCCATCGGCGCGCTGCGCGTGAAGATCGGTCACAGCGAATTCGGCAAGAAGACCGGCCTGTTCGAAGCCGGTTGGCAGCCGCTGTGGGTGGTTGACTTCCCGATGTTCGAATACGACGAGGAAGACGGCCGCTACACCGCCGCCCACCACCCGTTCACCAGCCCGAAGGACGGCCACGAAGACTTCCTGGAAACCGATCCCAGCAAGGCGTTCGCCAAGGCTTACGACATGGTGCTGAACGGCTGGGAAATCGGTGGCGGCTCGGTCCGTATCCATCGCGAAGAAGTGCAAAGCAAGGTGTTCCGCGCGCTGAAGATCGGCGCCGAGGAAGCCCGGGAAAAGTTCGGCTATCTGCTGGACGCGCTGCAGTACGGCGCGCCTCCGCATGGCGGCATCGCCTTCGGACTGGACCGCATCGTCACGATGATGACCGGCGCCGAATCGATCCGCGACGTGATCGCCTTCCCGAAGACGCAACGCGCTCAGGATCTGCTGACGCAAGCGCCGTCCGAAGTCGACGAAAAACAATTGCGCGAGCTGCACATCCGCTTGCGTAACGTCGAAAACAAGTAATCCCCCCCGAGGCGCCGGGGGCGCCTCCCCCCCAGGGGGGCGCCTCGCGGGACCGGCGGAGCCGGATCCTCGGCGGCCCGGCTTGCGGCGCGGTACTTGCTTGCGGCGTGTTGCGTTGCTTTGTGGCGTGATGCTTTCTTTTGCGGCGTGACTGCTTGTTAGTGTTCTGTTGCGGCTGGGGGCTGCTGAATTGGAGTAATCTGGCAAACGCCGCTTTGTGGCGGTGCTGGCCGGGGCTGCTTTTGGGCTTGGCCAGGGGTTTCTCTGCTTTCAAAGGCGCCATCGCTTTTATGTCGCTCATCCGTGTCGTCAGCTACAACATTCACAAGGGCCGTTCGGCATTGGGCCGACTCGATTCCCTGAATGAACTTCGCCTGGGCCTGTATGGCTTGCGCCCGGACCTCGTCTTCCTGCAGGAAGTCCAAGGCCGCAACGAGCAGAAATCGCTGCTTGACGCTCAACACGAATCGCTAGCTGCCGCCCTGCGGCTGGATGTGGCCTATGGCCGCAACGCTATCCGCCATGCGACCGATCACGGCAACGCGCTGCTGTCGCGCTTTCCCATTCTTGACCACGAAAACCTGGATATCTCCGACCATCGGCTGGAGCAACGCGGCTTGCTGCATGCGCGGATCGAGCTTGATGGCCGCGCGGTGCATTGCTTCGTGGTGCATCTGGGCCTGTTCGCCGGTAGCCGCAGCCGCCAGATCCTGGCGCTGACCGAACGCATCCGGCACATGGTGCCGGACGGCGAGCCCATCCTGATCGCGGGCGATTTCAACGACTGGAATGACCGCCTGGCCCCGCTATTCGTGCAGCAGCTGGGGCTGTATGAAGTGTTTTCCCATGCGCCGCGCAGCCATGGTGGTGAATTGCCGCGCCTGCGTGACTCGGTCAAGCGCTTGAGCAATGCACTGCGAGGCTTGCCGAACAGCGGCCTGTCCGTCATGGAGCGCAACAATCAATTGGGCATGGAAGGCAGCTCGCGCCTCTTGCTGCCACCGCCCCGAACGTTTCCTGCCGTCTTCCCGTGGTTCCGCCTGGATCGCATCTACCAGCGCGGCTTTGCCGTGCGCAGCGCGCGCGTGTTGCGCGGCCGCGAATGGGCGCGGATGTCCGATCACTCCCCCTTGCTGGCCGAGCTGGAACTCCCGTGAAGGCCGAGCAGGTCAAGCTGGAATGGACCGACGGCAACGGCATCCGGCTGTTGCAGAACGGCGCCGATTTCTTTCCCGCGCTGTGCGCGGCCATCGATGCCGCTCAGTTCAGCGTGCATCTGGAAACTTATATCTTCATGGTCGACCGCACCGGTTCACGGGTGCTGGAATGCCTGGCCGCAGCCGCGCGGCGCGGCGTGAAGGTACGCGTGGTGCTGGACGGCTTCGGCAGCGCTGAAAACGTAGTCGTGGTGCGCGAACGGCTGCTGGAAGCGGGTGCGCAATGCCGCATTTTCCGGCCCGAGCCGCGCTGGTTCGCTCGCCTGATCCCGTCGCGCAGCCGTTTGCGGCGGCTGCACCGAAAGGTCACCGTCGTGGATGGACGCGTGGCGTTCATCGGCGGCATCAACGTCATCGATGACTACGACGACCTGGATCCCACGGATGGCATTTCGGCGCCGCGCTTCGATTTTGCCGTGCAGGTGGAAGGCCCGCTGGTGACGGACGCGGCCTATGCGCAAGACCTGCTGTGGGTGCGGCTGAACTGGGCGCGCCTGCGGCGCCATCCGCGCGACTGGAACCGCATGCGGCTGACCAAGCCGCGCCATGCGCCGGTAGCCCCTTGTGGCACGCAGCGCGCGGCGCTGGTGCTGCGCGACAACGTGCGTTACCGCCAGACGTTTGAACGCGCTTACCTTTACGGCATTACGCAGGCGCGCCGCGACATCCTTATCGCCAACGCCTACTTTTTCCCCGGCCGGCAGTTTCGCCGTGCCCTGGCCCGGGCCGCCGCGCGCGGCGTGCGAGTGCGACTGCTGCTGCAAGGCAAGGTCGAATATCGCATGCAATACCATGCGACCCGGTCGCTGTACGACCAATTGCTGCGAGACGGCATCGAGATCTACGAATACATGCCCAGCTACCTGCATGCCAAGGTGGCGGTGATCGACAACGTCGCGACCGTGGGCTCCTCCAACCTGGACCCGTTCAGCCTGCTGCTGGCGCGCGAGGCCAACGTCGTCGTGGACGACCAACCGTTCGCGTGGGATTTGCAGGAGCGCCTGGAAACGGCCATCCGCGAGGGCGGCCGCTTCATCCGCCCATTGGACTACCAGCGCCGGGGATGGGTGCGGCGCTGGGTGGATGCGGTGTCCTACACGCTGCTGCGCATCGGCGTGGCGCTGACCGGCACGTCGGATAAATACTGAGCGCGGGACTTAAACGCGACGCTTGATCAGGCCTAGCGCCAGGGCCGTGCCTATCAGGATGATGGCGGCGCCTACCGCGATGGACGGGGTGATGCGCTCATCCAGGAACCAGGCGCCCCACACCACGCCGAATATCGGCACCAGGAACGTCACGCTGACCGCCCCGGTGGGCCCGACGTTGGCGATCAGGCGGAAGAAGATGATGTAGGCCGCGCCGGTGCAGACGACGGCCAGCAGGATCGTCGAGATCCAGGCCGCCATCGACGCGGGTGCCTCGGGCCATGCGGAGATCGCCAGGGGCAGCAGCACCAGCGAGGCGGCGATCATGCTGCCGGTGGCGCTGGCCAGGGCGTCCACGCCGGTGAGGAAGCGCTTGGTCCAATTGGCGGCGATGCCGTAGAAGACAGGTGCCGACACGGCGGCCAGCACCGCCGGCCCTGTGCCGCCGGCCTGGAAGTTCAGTTTGTCCCACACCAGCACGATGATGCCCAGGAACCCGATCATCAGGCCCAGCGAGCGCATCCAGGGCAGCCTGTCCTTCAGCCAAAGCCATCCCACCACCGCGCCCCACACGGGCGTCACCGCATTGGCCACCGACAGGAAGCCGGCGCCCAGTGACTGCGCCGCGTAGGCGTAGAGCAGGAAGGGCACGGCGGCGTTCAGGGTGCCGACCACCAGCAACGCCTTCCAGTGCCGGGCGATCACCGGCAGCTTGCCGCGCCACAGGGCCGCCGGTAGCAGGAAAAGCGCGGCCAGGCCCACGCGAAGCTCGATCAACGCGATCGGGCCGAAATCGCCGACCGCGACACGCATGAACAGGAAAGAGCCGCCCCAGACCGCTGCAAGCAGCAGCAGGTCCAGCAGATTGCGTTGGCGCATGATTTGTCTCGGGTTCGCCTCGGGGGCGTTCTTGGGTGATGCCTGGGGTAAAGCCGGGGTGGCCTACTTCCGGCCGGTGACCAGGTTTTTCATCTTGACCCGATACGCCAGCAGCGCACAGGCAAGCGACAGCACAATACACAGGACCAGGCCGGCCCGCACTCCGTTTAGTACCGTGCTGTGTGAAATGATGATGCCGACCACCGCCGTGCCCAAGGCGCTGCCGATGGCGCGCGTGGTCTGCACCAGCGCCGAGGCCACGCCCACGTCGCGGCGTTCGCTCAGCATCTGCATGAAGAGCGTCAGGTTGGGCAGCAGGAAGCCCAGCGCGCAGCCGTTGACGAAGAAGGCGGCCAGGATCCACCACGCCGACGTGCCCGGGGAAATCAGCAGCACCATCAGCGTGCCGGCCGCCAGCAGCAGGGCGCCGAACACCATCAGGCGCTGCGGTTCGGTCTGCTTGGGGAACAGCCGGCCGTTGACGATGCTGCCCACCGAGATCGCCGCGACCAGCGGGGTCAGCAGCAGGCCGGCCTCGCTGGGCGTGTAGCCCAGCACCTGCTGCAGCAGCAGCGGGCTGTAGAAGATCAGCACGAACATCACCGCGCCGACCATCATGGCGGCCAGGTTCAGCAAACGGGAGTCGAGGCCCGCCAGGACGCGTAGCGGAAAGATGGGCGATTTCACGCGGCGTTCGGTGGGAATCAGGATGGCGATGGCGGCCACGCCGACCAGCGCCAGCATGCCTCCCAGGAGCGGACGCGCGTGCTCGCCGCTGGCAAAGGCCAGTTCCAGCGCCGCGAGCGGGGCGCCCACGGCCAGGACCAACAGGATGGCGCCCACCCAGTCGATCTTGCGGCTGCCGTCATGGATGGGGCGGATGCGCGGGAAATAGCGTGCTAGCAGGAAAAAGGCGCCGGCCGCCGCAATGGGCGAGATGAAGAACGCCGCGCGCCAGCCCAGCGCTTGCGTGGCCGCGCCGCCGAGAACCGGGCCGATGCCGCTGGCCATGGCGAAGGCGGCGGACACCAGCGCCATCCATCGCACGCGTTGCTTGGCGTCGGGGAACAGATCGGCGGGCGCCGCGAAGGCGGTGGCGATCATCATGCCGCCGCCTACCCCTTGCAGGGTTCGGAACACGATCAACTGCGTCATGGACTGCGCTAGGCCACAGGCGATGGACCCCAACGCGATGATCAGGACCGAAACCAGCATCAAGGGCTTGCGGCCGAACATGTCGCCCAGCCGGCCGAAAATCAGGATGGACGCCGCGGTGGCCAACAGGTAGCCGGTGCCGACCCACGCATAGAGGGCCATCCCATTTAGCGCTTCGGCCACACGGGGTAGCGTGGTGCTGATAATGGTGGAATCCAGCGCCGCCAGCACCACCGTCGCCGACACGCCCGCCATCGCCATCAGGAGGTCCCTGCGGGAGCGGGCGGGGTCGGCGGCTGGCGGGGGCGGTGATGGCGGCGGAGTCATGCCGCTTAGGATATCACCGGCCCACTAGGGTTTTCACTTGTAGAACGAGTGGTAACCCCAGAACACCGCGACCACCAGCAGCACCAGCACCCACGACCAGCGCGAATTGGACAATCCGCGGGGTTCGGGTTCCGGGGGCGGGGGCGGAGGCGCCAGGCGAGGCTGCACGGCCATGTGGTCGATAAAGGCGGCGAAGAACTTCTGGATGATCTTGTCGCCGGCTTTCAGCAGCAGGCCTTCGCCGCATTCGGCCAGTTTGCCGCCCGCCATGCCGGCCACGGTATAGGCTACGCGGGTGCCCTGGTCCTTGGTGCTGAGGTTGACCTGGGCGGTGCCGATGGCGAGACAGGCAGCCCGGCCCTTGCCTTCGAATACCAGGGTGCAGCTGTCTGGCGCATTGACATCGGAAAGCAGGATCTCGCCTTCGTAATCGGTGTCGATTCCGGCGATATTGGCCCGCAAGGTGACGGCGTACTCGGTGGGGCTGCGCATCGCGACTTCCACGCAGCCCGGTATGCATTTCTGCAACACTCTCGGGTCGGTCAACGCATCCCAGGTCTGGTGTTGCGTCGAAGGAATCCATTGGGCATCGGCAATGCGCATGGCAGTCTCCTTGTAGGTCTTTGGCCTATTGTGGACCTAAGCGGCCGGAAGGGAAAGCTCGGCGCCTCAACTCAGGACCGGCCTGGAGCCGGGATGGGTAGGCTGGTGTGACGGGCAGTCGCCGGAGTTATCTATTTGGAACAGCCCCGCAAGGATTGCCCAGTGAAATCAGTATATTGAATCGCATTTACTTTCACGGATTCTTCTGGCGTGGATCTGAGGACTGGGGGATAATATGCGCCGACTGAAGAAAGGCTGTCCGGGTTTGATTATTGCGTTTCGTGCAATGGAACTTTTTATTATCTTTCCCTACTTTTTGGCACGTATGCGGACGATGGTAAAAAAAATATATATGTGCGCGGATCGGGTTAAGAACGCCGCCGTATTATCCGTATGCGGTTTCGATGGCCAAACTGTGGGTGGAGGGTGTCGCCGCTCCATGAATAAATTATAGGGTTATTGATGAAAATTCTCGTGGTCACGCAATATTTTTGGCCCGAATCTTTTGTTGTTGTTAATGACCTGATCCATGAATTGGCAGAGCAAGGCCACGAGGTCCATGTTTTGACGGGTAAGCCGAATTATCCCGACGGAAAAATATTCCCGGGGTATTCATCCGGCGGTTATCAGCGTGAAATGTACGGCGACAAGATTACCGTCAGCCGGGTGCCGTTGCGGGCGCGTGGCAACGGCGGCGGCAAGAATATGGTTCTCAACTATCTGTCGTTTCTTTTCAACGCTATCTGGCACTCAGGGAAAGCGGTCAAGGGCGAAAAATTCGATGTGATTTTCGCGGTGGCGTTGTCGCCCATTACGGCAGTGATTCCGGCTGTGTTCCTGAAGAAGCGCTTGAAAGCGCCGCTGGTGGTATGGGTTCAGGATTTATGGCCTGAAAGCCTTAGTGCCACCGGATTCATCAAGAATAAACATGTGCTTGGCGCGGTCGGTGCGATGGTTCGCTGGATTTACGCGTCTTGCGACCGCATCCTGGTGCAATCGCGCGGGTTTTTCGCACCCATATCGCGATTGGCCGACCCAGCGAAGCTTGAATATTATCCAAATTCATACCGGGAACCAGAAGCCGCGCCGGCGGATGAATCCCGCATTCCGCCGGAAATACTGCATACGATGGATAGCAATTTCTGCGTTCTATTCGCCGGTAACATCGGCACGGCGCAGGCCGTCGAGACGATTGTGGAAGCTGCCCGGAAACTGGTACACCTTCCTGACTGCAAGCTGGTGATGGTGGGCAGCGGAAGCATGCTTGGATGGGTCGAGAATCAGAAGAAATTGCATAATCTCGACAATCTTATTCTGGCCGGCCGCTACCCTGCCAGCGAGATGCCGAACTTCTTCCGCCGGGCGCAGGCGTTGTTGGTCTCGTTGAAGCGGGAAGAGATTTTCGCGTACACGGTTCCGAGTAAAATTCAGGCCTATTTCGCTGCTGGCCGCCCGATCATCGCCGCGCTGGACGGTGAGGGGGCCCAGGTGGTCCGCGAAGCGGGGGCGGGAGTCGTGTGCGGCGCGGAAGACGTGCCCGGCCTTTGCGGATGCATCGAGCAGTTGTATCGCATGGATGCGTCTGCCCGCCAAGAGCTGGCCGATTCGGGGCGCCGCTACTTCCTGGAGCACTTCGAAATGCGGAAGCAGGCTACGGAACTGTCGCGCCTTTTGGCGGCCGCGACTGAAATTTATAATGCGAGGCACTGAGTATGAAAGTTCTGATCCTGGGCGCCAGCGGCATGCTGGGCAGCGCGACATTCCGCGAGTTTTCCTCCGACGCCCGCTACGAGGCTTGGGGAACGTTGCGTAGCGGTACGTTGCGCGAGCGGTTTTCCCCCGATGTCCGCGCTCGCCTGATCACCGGCGTGGACGCAACCGACCAAGATGCGCTGGTGTCGCTGCTGGGACGCGTCCGCCCCGATGCGGTCATCAACTGCGTGGGCGTGATCAAACAGGCATCCACTGCGAAAGATCCGCTTGTGACCTTGCCGCTCAATTCCCTCCTGCCGCATCGGCTGGCGCATTTGTGCGGCCTGGTCGGAGCCCGCTTGGTGCATATCAGCACCGACTGCGTGTTTTCCGGTAAGAAAGGCATGTACGTCGAGTCCGACCTGTCGGACGCGGAAGACCTGTATGGCAAATCGAAGTACATGGGGGAGCTGCACGATTTTCCGCATGCGATCACCTTGCGCACGTCGATCATCGGCCACGAATTGGGCACGAATCTGGCTTTGGTGGACTGGTTCCTGTCGCAGACCGGACCGGTCAAAGGCTTTACCAAAGCCATTTTTTCCGGGCTGCCGACCGTTGAACTGGCCCGCGTGATCAAAGATCTGGTGCTGCCCAAGCCAGAGTTCAGCGGCCTCTACCATGTGTCGGTGGACCCCATCGACAAGTTCCGCCTGTTGTCCCTGGTGGCCAAGGTCTACGGCAAACAGATCGATATCGAGCCGGACGATAAGCTGCATATCGACCGCTCTCTCGATTCATCCCGTTTCCGTGCGGCCTTCAATTATCAACCGCCGTCTTGGGATCGTTTGATTGCCACGATGCACGAAACGCGCGCGTAACCCTGACTACTGTGGTGAATTATGTTTGAAAATAAAGTCCTGATGATTACCGGTGGTACGGGTTCCTTTGGCCACACGGTACTGAAACGCTTCCTGGATACCGACGTCCGCGAAATTCGCGTATTCAGCCGCGACGAAAAGAAGCAAGAAGACATGCGCATTGAACTTGCCAACGACAAGGTCAAGTTCTACATCGGGGACGTGCGCGATTACAGCAGCGTTTCCCAGGCGATGATCGGCGTTGATTATGTTTTCCATGCGGCGGCATTGAAGCAAGTTCCGTCCTGCGAGTTCTACCCGATGGAGGCGGTTAAAACCAACGTCCTCGGAACGGAAAACGTGCTGAACGCCGCTATCGCCAACCACGTCAAGCGCGTGATTGTGCTGAGTACGGACAAGGCGGTTTATCCCATCAATGCCATGGGCATTTCGAAAGCCATGGCGGAAAAGCTGGTGGTCGCCAAATCCCGCGCCATTCCCGAAGGCGGCCCGGTGGTCTGTTCAACCCGCTACGGCAATGTGATGGCGTCGCGGGGCTCGGTGATCCCCTTGTTCGTCCAGCAGATCAAGGCAGGCGAGTCGCTGACCATTACCGATCCGAGCATGACGCGCTTCCTGATGTCGCTTGAGGATTCCGTCGATCTGGTACTGCACGCGTTCGAACATGCAGAGCAGGGCGATATCTTCGTGCAGAAGGCGCCCGCATCGACCGTTGGTGACCTGGCTGAAGCGCTGAAGAACATTTTCAAGAGCGCCGCCCCGGTCAAGGTCATCGGTACGCGCCACGGGGAAAAACTGTACGAATCCCTGATTTCCCGCGAGGAAATGGCGAAGGCGGTGGATATGGGCCGGTACTACCGGATCCCCATGGATAACCGCGACCTGAACTACAAGAAGTACTTCGTCGAGGGTGAAAAGGAAGTATCCGAACTGGATGACTACACGTCGCATAACACGACGCGACTGGACGTTCCTGGCGTTGAGAAGATTCTGCTCGGGCTTGCGTACCTGCAGGAGCAATTGAATGACTAAAGTCATGACGCTGGTCGGCACTCGCCCGGAACTCATCAAGATGAGCCGGGTGATTGCAGAACTGGACAAGCAAGTCGATCACATTCTGGTGCATTCCGGCCAGAATTACGACTACGAGCTGAATCAGGTTTTTTTCGACGAACTTGGCATCCGCAAGCCGGACCATTTTCTTGGCGTGGCTGCCGATACGCCGGCCAAGACCATCGCAGAGGTCATCGCCAAGTCGGATGAAATCTTTGCCCAGGAAAAGCCCGACGCGCTACTGCTGTACGGGGACACGAATACCTGTCTGGCGGTCATTTCCGCCAAGCGCCGCAAGATTCCGGTCTTCCACATGGAAGCGGGCAACCGGTGTTTCGACCAGCGCGTGCCCGAAGAGCTGAACCGAAAGGTCCTGGACCATCTGAGCGACATCAATCTGGTGCTGACGGAGCATGCGCGCCGGTATCTGATCGCCGAAGGCGTGCGGCCCGAGACCATCATCAAGACCGGCTCGCACATGGAAGAGGTGATTGGGCACTACAAGCCCCAGATCGAGGCTTCCACGGTGCTGGAACGCGAAGGACTGACCGCGCGCGGGTACTTCCTGGTGAGCATCCACCGCGAAGAGAACGTGGATTCGGTCCAGAACCTGCATGATCTGCTGGATACGCTTTTCGCGGTCGCGGAGTCGTATTCCATGCCGGTCGTCGTCTCGACGCACCCGCGCACGCGGGCCAGGCTGGAAGCCTTGGGTCGTTCCATCGAGCATCCGCTGGTTCGCTTCGTGAAGCCGTTTGGCTTCCTGGACTACATGAAGCTTCAAATGGGCGCCAAGTGCGTCCTGTCCGACAGCGGTACGATCACCGAAGAAGCGTCGCTGCTGAACCTTTCGGCGGTGACCGTGCGCACGGCGCACGAACGTCCGGAAGGCATGGACGAAGGCACTTTGATCATGAGCGGGCTGAAGGCGAAGGGCGTGCTTGAGGCCATCCGCGTCGTGACCGGCCAGAATGAGGAAGCGGCCAGCGTCAAGACGGTGGACGACTACCGTGGAGGAGCCGTGTCGGTGAAGATCGTTCGGATCGTCTTGAGTTATGTGCCGTACGTGAACCGCACCGTCTGGTCGGTCACCCCGTAGAACGCGCACCGGCCGCCACGCGCGACGCTGGCTGTGGTTGAGAAGACAGGCTATGAGCAATTCAGACAGATTAACGGCAGGAGTGCTGGGCGCGACGTCGCCGGTTGGACGCCAGGTGCTTGCCCAATTGGCGGACGCCGGACATTCGGTGATGGCGTTTTCGCGGCGACCACAGCAGACCGACGATGCGCGGGTGCGCTGGGCCACGCTGCATGCGGACGCCACGGACGCCGATGGTGAGCCGATCCCGCACTGGATCGCGCTGTGCGGCATCTGGAACCTGCCGGAGCATTTCGACCTGATGCTCAGGCATGGCGTACGCCGCGTGGTCTGCCTGTCTTCCACCAGCCGCTTCACGAAAACCACGTCTTCGAATCCGCAGGAGGAGGAGATCGTCCGCCGGCTGGTGGAGGGCGAGCGCCGAATCGCCGAGTGGGCGCAGGCGCATGGCGTTGAATGGACGATTCTGCGGCCGACGTTGATTTATGGCCGGGGAACCGACCGTAATCTTGCCGAAATCGTCAAGCTGATCCGAAAGCTGGGGCTTTTCCCCTTGTTCGGCCGCGCGGAAGGCCTGCGGCAGCCCGTCTATGTGGATGATGTTGCCAAGGCCGCGGTTCTGTCAGTATTTTCCGCTGATGCTGGCTGCAATAGCTACAACATTTCGGGCGCCGAAGTCCTGACCTACCGCGAAATGGTCTCGCGGATTTTCAAGGCAATGGGACGCAAGCCCCGCTTTCTGAGCGTGCCGATCTGGTTGTTCAATTTTGCCTTGTTCTTTCTGCGCCTTATTCCCCGTTACCGTAAATGGAACGCGGACATGGTCCAACGGATGAACCGCGACATGGTGTTCGACCATGACGACGCCCGTCGCGATTTTGCGTATGACCCGCAGCGGTTCGTGCTGCGCGAGATTGACGTGAGTGCCTGATCCGGCATCGCGCTGCCTTTTTTTCGATAAACCGTATTTTTTGACGCACCCAATGATCGCACCGTGGTGGCTGTTCGGCCTTGTCTTTGCGCTTGCGTGGCTTCTGACGGGCGCATTGCGCCGGTATGCGCTGGCACGTAATGTGATTGACGTGCCCAATGCGCGCAGTTCGCACAAAACGCCCACGCCGCGCGGCGGCGGGATCTCTTTCGTCGTCGCTTTCGTGGCGGGCATGCTCGTGATGGGGGCTGGCGGCTTCGTCGCCTGGTCCGTCGTATGCGGGGTCGCCGTGGCGGGCGCGTGGATCGCCCTGATCGGGTTTCTTGACGATCATGGCCACATCCAGGCGCGGTGGCGGCTGCTGGCGCATTTTATCGGTGCCGCGTGGGGCCTTTACTGGATGGGCGGGGTGCCGGCGTTGTCGATCGGCGGCCTGCCGCTGGAGGCGGGATGGCTGCTGAATATCGCAGCGGCCTTTTACCTGGTGTGGCTGCTGAACCTGTACAACTTCATGGATGGCATCGACGGGCTTGCCAGCGTCGAGGCAATCTGCGTGACGGCTGGCGCAAGCGTTCTCTACTTTCTAACGGGTGCCGGCGACGCCGGCCTTGCCCCGATGTTGCTGGCCGCGGCTGTACTGGGCTTCCTGATCTGGAATTTTCCCCCTGCGAAGATCTTCATGGGCGACGGGGGAAGCGGCTTCCTGGGACTGACGCTGGGCATCCTGTCGCTGAAGGCGGGCTGGCAGGCACCCGAACTGTTCTGGGCATGGACCATTCTCCTTGGCGTATTCATCGTGGATGCGACCCTGACCTTGCTTCGGCGGCTGATCCGCGGCGAGAAGGTCTACGAAGCGCACCGCACGCATGCCTATCAGTACGCCTCCCGGAAGTGGGGCAGCCACGTCAGCGTGACGCTGACCGTGCTGGCGATAAACGTGTTGTGGCTTTTCCCCATGGCCTGTCTGGTGGCGCTGGGCAAGATTGACGGCTCGCTGGGCATGGCGGTGGCGTATGCGCCGCTGGTTATCGCGGCACTGCGCTTGAAGGCGGGCCTTCGGGAGCCGGCAAGCGCCTGATGGGCGGTCGAAGGGGGAATCGGGAAATTTGTTCGAGTCGAACCAACGGCTCTTCTGGATGTTATGAAAACTAAACGCAATCTTGTCGTCGTAGGTGCAGGCGGGCACGGCCGGGCTGTCGCGGAAGCGGCGGAGCTGGACGGCTCCTGGTCGGAAATTGTCTTTGTCGATGACAACTACCCCGGGCAATCCACCTCTGGCTCCTGGAAAATTGTCGGCCATCCCAGCCAGCTAGGCTCGCTGACGGGGCCGGGCGATGCTGTCATTGTGGCGATCGGTAACCAGGCGGCGCGCGAGCGTTTGATGCTTGCGCAGGAAGCGCTGGGCATCCCCTTTGCCACCGTCATCCATCCCCGGGCCTACGTGAGCCCGTACGCAACCGTCGGCGTGGGCTGTGCCATCATGGCCGGAGCCATCGTTGGCACGGCCGCTCGATTGGGGCGCGGCGTTATCGTCAACGCCAACGCCACGGTGGACCATGATGCGGTGGTAGGTGATTTTTCCCATCTGGGCGTGGGAGTCCAACTCGCGGGAGGCGTCGTTGTCGCAGAGCGGGTGTGGCTGCAGGCGGGCACATGCGCGGGATATCGCGTGCGTGTTCCGCCAGACACGATTGTTGGGCCCGGGACGAGCCTTGTCGCCGACTAATTCACACCATTCGATCCATGATCATTCCAACTCGATTTCGCACCGTCCTGGTCTTCCTGTTCGACCTGGGAGCGATTGTTGTCGCTTGGCTCGGCGCGTTCCTGCTGCGGTTCAATTTTGATTGGCCCACCGGCTGGGAGCGCACGATCTGGATGGCACTGCTGGTCCTGTTGCCGGTGCAGGCGGTCGCCTGCCGTGCCGCGGGTCTGTATCGGGGAATGTGGATTTTTGCCAGCATTTCAGACCTTAAGCGGGTACTGAAAGTCGTAGTCGCTTCCGCGGTCGCGTTGCTGGTTTTTGCATTCCTCGTGCGCAATGAAGCCGCGCTGCCGAGATCCATCCTGCTGCTGTACCCCCTGTTGCTGCTGCTGGCGATGGGGGGCGGACGTGCCGCATGGCGTATGTGGAAAGAATATCGCCTATATGGCCGAGTCAGCGGCCGCGGGACGCCGGTCGTCGTCGTGGGGGCGGGCACGGCAGGCGCAATGCTGGTGCGTGAACTGAGCCGAAGCACGGAATGGCATGTCGTCGCGCTGGTTGATGACAATCCTGCCAAATGGGGGCTGGAACTGTCGGGGTGCCGGGTAGTGGGCGGCACCGACAGGCTGGCGGAGGTTCTGGCTGAATTCGACGCGACGAGGGTCATCCTGGCCATTCCGTCGGCGAAGGCGTCCTCTGTCCGGCGGGTCATGGAGATCGCCACCAATGCGGGCGCGGCGCTGTTCACGGTGCCGGGGCTGAGTGAATTGATGAGCGGCCGCGTCGCGATCAACATGATGCGCCCGGTGAATATCGAAGACCTGCTCGGCCGTGAAGCGGTCCGGATCAATAACGTGAATGTCCAGGAGATGATCGCGGGCAAGCCGATCCTGGTGACGGGGGCGGGCGGCTCGATCGGCAGCGAGCTGTGCCGGCAATTGGCGCGTTTTGGACCAAGCTGTCTGATCCTCTTCGAGGCAAGCGAGTTTGCGCTGTACACCATCGAGCAGTGGTTTACCGAGCACCATCCCGGTGTCCGCATCATCCCGCTGGCAGGCGATGTGAAAGACGCTGCGCGCCTGGAAGAGATATTCGAGACATGGAAGCCGGAAGTGGTTTTCCACGCGGCCGCCTACAAGCACGTTCCCTTGATGGAAGTTGGAAATGCCTGGCAAGCGGTGCGCAACAATGTGCTGGGCACGCTCAACGTCGCGGAGTGCGCCCGTCGGTTCGGCGCCAAGCGCTTCGTGCTGATCTCGACCGACAAAGCCGTCAACCCCACGAATGTGATGGGCGCGACCAAACGCATGGCGGAAATGATCTGTGAAGTGCTGCATTGCCGCGGCGGGAACACCTGTTTCCAGATGGTGCGGTTCGGGAATGTCCTGGGCAGCACTGGCAGCGTCATCCCGAAGTTTCAGGCGCAGATCGCCAGAGGCGGACCGATCACCGTGACTCACCCCGACATCACGCGCTATTTCATGTCGATCCCGGAGGCGGCGCAGTTGGTCCTGCAGGCGGCCTCGATGGGGCAAGGGGGCGAGGTCTTTGTCCTGGACATGGGGGAACCCGTGCGGATCGCCGACCTGGCGCGCAATATGATCCGCTTGTCCGGATATACCGAAGACGAAATCCATATCGAGTATTCGGGCCTGCGCCCCGGCGAAAAACTGTACGAGGAATTGTTGGCTGATTCCGAGGAAACGCGCGAGACGCCGCACGAAAAACTGAGAATTGCACGCTCCCGCTCGGTGCCGGAAGGGTTCTACGAGGAAAGTCTGGCGTGGATGACGAAAAAAGGGCCGGTTTCGGATGATGAAGTACGTGCACAGTTGAAGCACTGGATGCCTGAGTACGTGCCTTCGCGCCTTTGAATAGGGCTCATCCAGAAAAGGATGCCCCGGTCTTTGGGCAGGGATGCGGGCTTGTATCGATCGCCTGTGGGGTTGTGTTGTACATTCCCTTCTCCAACGTACCCCCTTCGACTTGATGCCGACTCGCATTCTCATCGTCCGCACTTCTTCCCTAGGTGATCTGGTGCACATGTTGCCGGCTATATCCGACATCGCCCGCCATGTCCCGGACGCCGAAATCGACTGGATCGCGGAAGAAGCTTTCGCGGATATCCCTGCATGGCACCCCGCTGTCAATCAGGTCATCAAAGTCGCCCATCGCCGCTGGCGCAAGGCGTGGTGGTCGGCGCAGGTACGGGCGGAGCGCAAAGCGCTCAAGGAACGCTTGCGGTCGGTGCAATACGACATCGTCCTCGATATGCAGGGTCTTCTGAAGTCCGCATGGCTGGTGCGCCAGGCGCGCGGCGTGCGCCACGGGCTGGACTGGCGTTCGGCGCGCGAGCCGTTGGCATCGCTGTTCTACAACGTGCGTCATCGCGTGGAATTCTGGCAGCCCGCCGTGATCCGCCAGCGCAAACTGGCTGGGCTGACCTTCGGCTACCAGCATGCGGGCTTGCCGGATTTTGGCCTGCAGTCATTTGTGCGCCAGGCAGGCCAGGCGGCCGCTCCCGTGCATGATGTGGGCAGCGACGGGCTGAATGCCGCCGAATTGCCACGCCTGCATCACCTGGATACCGATCGTGGCTACGCCGTGATCATGCCGTCGGCCAGCCGCGACGACAAATTGTGGCCCGAAGAAGACTGGCGCGCGGTGTTCCGCCGGCTGCGCGAGGCCGGGTGCACCCTGAAACTGCTGGCGGGCAATGACTCGGAAGCGCAGCGCGCCGGCCTGCTGGTGGCGGGCATGGATGGGGCCGAAGTGATGCCCCGCATGGATCTGAGCGCGGTCGCGCGTCTGCTGGCGGGCTCGCGGCTGATGGTCGGCCTGGACAGCGGTCTGACCCACTTGTCCGCCGCGCTGGGCCGCCCCACGATCGGCATCTACCGGGCTTCCACGCCGGTGCGCACGCCGCTGGTGGGTTCGAACTACACCGCCAGCCTGGGCGACCGCGGCGCGTCGCCGTCGCGCGAGGCCGTGATGGCGGCGGTGGAGCAGGCATTGGCTGCCCAGTGATATGAACCGCGGCGTCTATTCTCTGGCGCTCAGGGCACTGTCACCGCTGGTCTGGCTGTGGATGGCCCACCGCGCCAGGCGCGCGGGCGGCCAGTGGGAAATCTTCTCGCCGCAGCGGTTCGGTCATGCCGAGGCGCCGGCCCCTGTCCCTTCCCCGGCTTTTTCGTCCTGGACGCGGCCCGTCTGGGTGCATGCCGTCAGCCTGGGTGAAACGCGCGCCGCGCAACCGCTGCTGCAGGCGTTGCTGGACCGGGGCCTGCCCGTGCTGCTGACCCATATGACGGCGACCGGCCGCGCCGAGGGCCAGCGCCTGTTCCCGGAGGCCATTGGCCGCGGGCAATTACGCCAAGCCTGGCTACCTTACGACTTTCCTGGCGCGACGCGCCGCTTCATGGATAGCCATCAGCCGCGGTGCGGCCTGCTGATCGAACGCGAGATCTGGCCCAACCTGCTGGCCGCGGCGCGGCGCGTGCGGGTGCCGATGGCGCTGGTCAGCGCCCGGTATTCGGCGTCGTCGCTACGTCAGGCGGGGCGAATGGGCAGCGTGATGCGTGAAGCGTTGGCCGGTCTGGACCGGGTGCTGGCGCAGACGTCCGAAGACGCGGCCCGGCTGGCGCAGGCGGGCGCGCCCCCGCCCATCGTGACCGGGAACCTGAAATTCGATCTGGTGCTGCCGGCGCCGCAGGTGCAGGCGGGCCGGGCGTGGCGGGCGCAACGGGCAAGGCCGGTGGTGGCGGTGGCGAGCACCCGCGAAGGCGAAGACAGCGGTTTCATCGCCGCCATCAAACGGCATGCCGCCGCAGCCCGGGGGCCTGATGCGCCGCTGTTTCTGCTGATTCCCCGGCATCCGCAGCGTTTTGACGAGGCGGCCCGCCAGTTGACGGAGGCGGGGCTGTCGTTCGTGCGGCGTGCCGACGGTGTCGAGCCGGGCACGGACACCGTGGTGATGCTGGGCGATACGTTGGGCGAGATGGCGTTCTATTACGCCGCGTCGGACGTAGCTATCGTGGCGGGCAGTTTTGCCCCGTTGGGCGGCCAGAATCTGATCGAGGCGTGTGCGGCCGGCGTGCCCGTCATCGTCGGCCCGCACACGTTCAATTTCAAGCAGGCGGCGGAAGACGCCATCGCCGCAGGCGCGGCGTGGCGCGTGGCGGATGCGGAGCAGGCGGTGGACCGTGCGATGGCGTTGGTGGCCGATGCGCCGCGCCGCGAAGCGGCCAGCCAGGCGGCCCGGGCATGGTTCGACACGCATGCGGGGGCCACGCGGCGCACGCTGGACGCATTGGCGCCCTGGCTGGATTGAACGGCCCGCGCGTCCAGCGCGCCGGCCGCAGGGCAAGCCGTTAAGGCGTTTTCCGCGGTACCAGCGTTACCGCGCCCGGGTTCAGCTCCTGGCTGAAACGGCGGGTGTCGCGGCCTTCGTCTTCGGGCCGCACGCCAATCCAGCCCTGGCCCAGCGCCAGTATCCACAGATTGGCCAGCAAGATCAGGATGAAGAGCACTCGCATGGCGGGCCTCGTTCAGGCGTGGGTGTCCAGGGTGGCGCGCGCCACTGCGGCCAAGCCGTCCAGGACGGGGTGATCCAGGTAGACCGGTACCGGCGCGACGCCGAACGCGCCGCCGGCATCCGCCAGCAACCGCTCGATCTCCTGGTGGACTTCGGGCCAGCCGCCGCCGGCCGCGTAGATCTGCGGGGTCTGCCCATAACGCTGGCGGCCAGCCAGCCATTGGCGCACGACGGCGCCGGCCTGGGCTGCTGCGATGCCCGAGGCGATGGCTTCGTGGGTATCGACGGGGTAGGGCACGACCTGGCCATTGGCGATCGGCAAATTGGCGGTGCCGTGCGCCAGCGACGTGCGCATCATGGCCGGACCGGGCAGGATCAAGCCGCCGGCGAAGACGTTGTCAGGGCCGACGGTATCGATGGTGGTGGCGGTGCCGAAGCTGGCCAGCACGAAAGGCGGGTGTGCGCCGGGCAGGCGCGACAGCACGCCCAGCAGCGAAGCCCAGCGGTCGGCGCCCAGTTGGGTCGGCACGCGATAGCTGTTGATAAGGCCCAGCGTGCTGGCTTGCGAGGGCGACCAGGCGACCGCGCAGCCGTGTTTTTGCAGGATGGCGGCAATGGCCGTGCCCCGGGCGTCGCCTGCCACGTTCACGCCTAACGCGCGCAGCGGGCGGCGCGGCAGGGCAGCCAGCCAGCGGTCCAGCGCATCCAGGTCCAGGCCGTCGAACGCGACGGCCGCCGGTTCGCGCGGCATGTCCGGGTTGCTGGCGTCCAGCCAACCCACTTTGAGACGGCTGTTGCCGGAGTCGATAAGAATGATCATGCTTGGCGCCGAATCGAAATTTCACCGATCGAAATGGGTGTGGCGCCGTCGGGCGTGCCCACCAGCAGGCGGCCTTGCTCGTCCACGCCGCTGGCGGCGCCACTGAGCAGGATATCGCCTTTCTCGAGCACATTGACCATGCGGCCCGCCAGCGCGTCCACTTGGTCGAAACGCTGCTGGAATGCCGCGAAGCCCTCGCGTTCCAGCGTCTGCACGGCTTCGTGCCAGGCGGTGGCGCTGGCACAGACCAGATCGGCGGCGGTGGCCAGGCGGTGCGCCCGGGCTTGCACCTGCGTCCAGTCGGCGACCTCGCGGCCCAGTGCCTGGGACAGTTCCGCTGCGTCGATCAGGTTCACGCCCATGCCGATGACGACGGTGTAGCCGGCCTCGCGGCCGCCGGGGTTACGGGTGGTCTCCACCAGCACGCCCGCCAGCTTGGCGTCATGCCATTGGACGTCGTTGGGCCATTTCATGCACAGGCCCCGGGCCTCGGGGCCGGCGACGGCGCGCAAGGCCTCGCATGCCGCCACGCCCGCTAATGGGGACAGTGCTGGCAGCTGCACGGCCGGCAGATGGACGTCGAACGCGCACGAGAACATCAGCGTGGAGCCCGACCGATTCTGCCAGGGGCGGCCCGCGCGGCCGCGGCCGGTTTCTTGCAAATGGGTGCCCAGCAGCCAGGGCTTGCCGGCGCCGGCGCCCGACCGGGCGCGGGCCAGCAGGTCGGCGTTGGTCGAGCCGGTGCTGCCTGTCCAGGCAATGTCTTGGAATACGGGCAGGCGCGAGCCTAGCTCTCGGGCCAGGGCTTCCGGCGCGGGCAGGTCGATAGGGCGGACGTGATCGGACATGGCGGCGATTGTAGGGCACGCGGCCGGCCGTCGCGGCCTTTCGGCCTTCAAGCGTTTATGATTGGCGATACATTTTTTGCATCTGTCCCCCTCCTACATGCCGCAAACCGCTTCGTCCGCGTCTACCGCCGCGCCGTTCCGCCAGGACGGGAACGCCTGCCATGTGGCGGGCGACTGGAGCGTCCTGGCGTTGGCGGAGGCGGGCGAAGTCGAACGCCGGCGGTCGGCCTTGGCCCGCGCGGTCCAGGATGGCGTGCGCTGGGACTTGCACGGCATCAGCCGGCTGGACACGATCGGCGCGTTGCTCATCTGGCAGGCCTGGGGCGAAAAGCTGCCCGAACGGGTGCGCTGGTCGGCCGGCCAGCAAGACGTCTTCAATGCGCTGGCCATGAACAAGGGCGGCGCCCGGGCGCCCGAGCCCAAGGCGGAATCGTGGGGCTGGGTGCGCGCCCTGGGCGGCGCAATATTGCACGGCGCTGAAAACGGCAGGGCGCTACTCATCATGTTGGGCCAACTGATGCTGGACCTGGGTGGCATGCTGCGCCGCCCGAGGCTGGGCCCGTGGCGCGAGATTTCGGCGCAGGTGTATCGCACCGGCGCGCAGGCGCTGGGCATCACGGCGCTGGTCGGCTTCCTGATCGGGGTGGTGTTGTCGTATCTGTCGGCGCAGCAACTCCAGATGATCGGTGCCGACCGCTTCATCGTCCGGCTGCTGGGCGTGTCCATCGTGCGCGAACTCGGCCCTGTGCTGGCGGCCATCCTGGTGGCGGGCCGGTCCGGGTCGGCCATCACGGCGCAGATCGGCGTCATGCGCGTGACGCAGGAGCTGGACGCGATGCTGGTCATGGGCATTTCGCACGGGCAGCGGCTGATCCTGCCGCGCGTGATCGCGCTGGCCGTGACGATGCCGCTGCTGGTGTTGTGGACGGACGCCATGGCGATCCTGGGCGGGATGCTGGCCGCGCAGATGCAGCTTGGCGTCTCGGCGCAGTGGTTCCTGACATCGCTGCCGGACGCCATCTCGCTGACCAATTACTGGATCGGCATCCTGAAGGGCGTGACCTTCGGCATCCTGATCGCCCTGATTGCCTGCCATTTCGGCTTGCGCATCCAGCCCAACACGGAAAGCCTGGGCCGCGGCACGACAACGTCGGTCGTGACGTCCATCACGGGCGTGATCCTGCTGGACGCGCTTTACGCCATCATCTTCAGCTCGGTGGGCATCTGATGAGCGGCGCCGCCCAGCATCGATTGTTCACTGACGACAGCGTCACGGTCGAACCCGTCATCTCGGTGCGGGGGCTGCGCACCGCTTTTGGCGACCACGTCGTCCATGACAATCTGGACCTGACCGTCTTCCCGGGCGAAATCCTGGTGCTTGTGGGTGGCTCCGGCACCGGCAAGACGGTGCTGCTGCGCCAGATCATCGGCTTGGACCAGCCCGCCGCCGGCATCGTGAAAGTGCTGGGGCATTCGTTGTTCGACCTGTCGCCTGGTGAGCGCAGGCGCCTGTCTTACCGCTGGGGCATGCTGTTCCAGGCGGGGGCGCTGTTCTCGGCGCTGTCGGTGTTCGACAATGTGGCCTTGCCGCTGCGCGAGCTGCGCACGGTGCCGGAGGACCTGGTGCGCGACGTCGTCATGTGCCGGCTGGCGATGGTGGGCCTGTCGGCGCAGGACGCCGGCAAGCGGCCTTCGGACCTGTCCGGCGGCATGGTCAAGCGCGTGGCGCTGGCGCGCGCGCTGTCGCTCGACCCCGAACTGGTGTTCCTGGACGAGCCCACGGCCGGACTGGATCCGTTGCGGTCGGACGAATTCGTGGACCTGGTGCGCAGTTTGCACCGGCAGTTGGGATTTACCGTCGTCATGGTGACGCACGATCTGGACACGCTGCTTGCGTTGGCCACGCGTGTCGCCGTGCTGGCGGACAAACGGGTGATCGTGTGCGACACGGTGCCGGAAGTCCTGAAGGTCGATCACCCGTTCATTCACACATTCTTCCTGGGCGAACGCGGTCTGCGCGCGCTTGGAGACCTGGCGCCGAAGGGATTGCATCATGGAAAACCGTAGTCATGCGCTCATGGCCGGGATCTTTACGCTGGTCCTGCTGGCCGCCGCTGCGTTGGTGGCCGTCTGGATCGGCCGGGACCGGACCAAGCTGCAAACGTACGAAATCGTGTCGGCCACGGCGGTCAGCGGGCTGAATCCGCAGTCGGCCGTCCGCTACCAGGGCGTGCCGGTCGGCAAAGTGCAGTCGCTGGCGCTGAATCCGAACAAGCCGGGCCAGGTGCGCATTCGCATCGGCGTGGCGCCGAACACGCCGATCACCGAGTCGACCTGGGCCGAACTGGGCGTGCAGGGCGTAACCGGCATGGCCAATGTGGAACTGCGCGACGACGGTACATCGCTCAAGCGCCTGGCATCGTCGGCCGAGCATCCCGCCGCCATCCCGCTGCGCCCCGGCTTCCTCGACCGCATCGAGCAGCGCGGCGGCAAGCTGATCTCGAACGTGGAAGAAGTCACCGAGCAGTTGCGTCGCGTGCTGAGCGAACAGAACGTGCAGGCGCTGACCGCCAGCCTGCAGAATGCGACCGACCTGACGCAATCGTTGAAGGAAGCCAGCCGTGGGCTGGCGCCCGCGATGGCCAAGCTGGGTCCTCTGATTGAATCCCTGGGCAACACATCGCGCCAGGCGGACCGCGCGGCGCGCGAGGTGGGCGATCTGGCGCAGCAGGCGCGGCAGTCATTGGCGCGTCTGAATGCGCCGGATGGCCCGTTGACGGTGGCCACGCGCAGCTTGAACGAGATCGCGCTGGCCGCCGCGCGGCTGGACGGCGAAACCTTGCCCGCCGTCACCAACATGGCCGCCAACGTCAGCGCGGCCGCGCGCGGCGCGACCATCACCCTGCGCCGTGTGGACAGCACGCCGCAATCGTTCTTGTTCGGCCCGGCGCCCATCGCGCCGGGACCCGGCGAAGCCGGATTCGCGGGCTTCGGGAGACAGCCAAAATGAAAATGCGTCGCACCGTTTTGATCTTCACATTGACCGTTGCCACAACGCTGGCAGGTTGCGGCATCGGGCGCGTGGGGGCGCCGCCTTCCGTGTTCGATCTGGGCCTGGACACCAGGCCCGTGCCGACGTTGCCCGCGCGCGCCCCGATCGCCCTCAGCTTGCAGGCCGTGCCGGTGTTGTCGGACACCAGCGTGATCTGGCGGGTGGGCGACAGTGCCGCGCCCAAGGCCTACGCGACATACCGTTGGGCCTCGGCGCCGTCGGAACTGGTGCGCCAGCGCATCACGGACCGCTTGTCTCGCCAGGGCGCGGTGCTGGCCGATCGGGTCAATCTGCAGATGCCGCAGTTGCAGCTGTCGCTGATGCAGTTCGAGCAGGTGTACGCCGAAGACGGCCAGTCCAGCGAGGGCCGTATCCTGTTGCAGGCCGTGCTGGTCAATGGCCGCGCCGTGATGGACCAGAAGCGCATCCAGGTGCGGGTGCCTGCGGCCACGCAGGATGCCGCGGGCGGTGTGGCGGCATTGCGGCAAGCCACCGACGAGGCCGCCGACCAGTTGGCGCAATGGCTGGCCAGCGCCGCATCCGCTCCTGCCGCCACGTCCCGGCCGGCCGGTTAACATCATTCTCTTTTTCGCACGCTGAGTTTCGCCATGTCCGCACGTACTGATACCCACGCCTTCGCCGGGGCCGCCGGCCGCATCGACTGCGCCGTTGACTGGCCGGCCGGCACGCCGCGAGGCTGGGCCCTTGTCTTGCATCCGCACCCGCTGCAAGGCGGCGCGCGCGAGAACAAGGTCGTCACGACCCTGTCGCGCGCTTGCGTGCAGCATGGGTTGGTGGCGGTGCGCCCCAATTTCCGCGGCGTCGGCCTGTCGGAAGGCGCATTCGATAAATCGGTCGGCGAAACGCAGGACATGCTGGCCGTGGTGGCGCAGATGCGCGAGCTGCATCCGGAACTGGCCGAAGCGCCCTGGGTGTTGGCCGGATTTTCCTTTGGCACCGCGGTGGCCGCGCAGACCTATGCGGCGCTGGCCGAGGCGGGCGACACCGTGTTGCCGTCGGCGCTGATGCTGATGGGGCCAGCCGTGAACCGCTTCCAGTCACAGGAAGTGCAGGTCCCCGACGATACGTTGATGGTGCACGGCGAAGAAGACGAAGTGGTGCCGCTGTCTGAAGCCATGGACTGGGCGCGGCCGCGCTCGATTCCCGTGGTGGTGGTGCCGGGCGCATCGCATTTCTTCCATGGCAAGCTTCTGGTGCTGCGCCAATTGGTACAGGCGCGCCTGAAAGTCGCGCTGGATTGACCGATCGTTGCGGCGGGGTTGCATCAGGTTGCATGATTTAAATGCGTGCGGAACCCTGTGCGGGGCGGACCGGTCCAACGGGCTGCCTATAATTGTCAGCCATTAGCCCCGCGCCGGCGGGCGTCTCTCCTGGACCCACGTTGCCGATGAAGAATTTGCCTTACTCCGCTCAATCCCCCGTTGTCTTGACCCGCCGCCTGCTTTCCGGCGCGGTGCTGTCGGCGATGCTCGCGGCCTCGATGCCGGTCTGGGCGCAACAGGCGCCTGCCGCCGCGCCCGCTGCCGCAGGCGCGACGGCGCCGGCCCCGACGGCATCTGGCGCGGTGCCGGTGGGTGACGTGTCGGCCGTGCCGGCGCCCACCATCGCGGCCAAGGCGTGGATTGTCATCGACGTGAACAGCGGCCAGACGCTGGCTGCCTCCAACCCTGACATGAAGGTCGAGCCGGCGTCGCTGACCAAGATCATGACGGCCTACGTCGTGTTCAACGCGCTGGACGAAAAGCGCCTGACGCTGGAGCAGACCGTCCCCGTGTCCGAGCACGCGTGGCGCACGGGCGGTTCGCGCATGTTCATTGAACCGCGCAAGCCCGTCACGGTCGACGAACTGAACCAGGGCATGATCGTGCAGTCGGGCAATGATGCTTCCGTGGCGTTGGCCGAAGCCGTGGGCGGCAGCGAAGCCGCCTTTGCGTCGCTGATGAACCAGGAAGCGGAACGCCTGGGCATGAAAAGCACGCACTTCATGAATGCGACCGGCTTGCCCGACCCGCAGCACATGACGTCCACGCGCGACCTGGCCACCCTGTCGTCGCACCTGATCACCGATCACCCGGACTTCTTCCACTACTACAAGCAAAAGAGCTACACCTACAACAAGATCACGCAGCCCAACCGCAACCGCCTGCTGTGGGCGGATCCGTCGGTGGATGGCATGAAGACCGGCCACACCGATTCGGCCGGCTACTGCCTGGTCTCGACCGCGGTGCGCGGCGATCGGCGCATCCTGGTGGTCGTGGTGGGCACTGACAGCGAAGCCACGCGCGCCGAAGAAAGCCTGAAACTGCTGAACTGGAGCTTCCAGAACTTCGACACCGTGAAGCTGTTCGACAAGAGCCAGCCGGGCATCGATGCGCGCGTCTGGGAAGGCACGGCCGAAAACGTCAAGCTGGGTCCGCCCAAGCCGGTGGCGATTGCGGTGCCCCGCGGCAAGGCCGGCGACCTGAAGCCGGTGGCGCAACGCACGGATCCGCTCATCGCCCCGTTGGCCAAGGGCCAGCAGGTCGGCACGCTGCAATTCACGCTGGACGGCAAGGTGCTGCGCACTGAAACGCTGGTGGTGCAGGATGCCGTCGAACGCGCCGGCTTCTTCGGCCGCATGGTCGACACCGTCAAGCGCTGGTTCCAGTAAACGGACAAGCGCGCGCCATGGGCGCGGCCACGGGTGTAAGCTAGCAATGGGCGTTTCGTGCGCGAAACGCCCATTTTCCATATTGGGACGGACCGGGCGGTTCGTCCCTTACTTTTGAAAATTCAGGAGTGCCTCATGATTCCGGGCGTGCCGGGCGAAAGCCAGGTGTATCTCAATGGTGAGTTCCTGCGTGTGGACGAGGCCAAGGTCTCCGTTCTCGACCGCGGCTTTATTTTCGGCGACGGCATCTATGAAGTCGTCCCCGTGTACCGGGGCAAGGCGTTCCGCATGACGGAGCACCTGGATCGCCTGGATCGCAGCCTGGCCGCCTTGCGGATCGCGCAGCCGTTCGAACGCGAAGGCTGGGTCAATCTGGTCGAGCAGTTACTGGCGCGCACGAACCTGGATACCTGCATCGTGTACCTGCAGGTGACGCGCGGCGTCGCCCGTCGCGATCACCAGTTTCCGGCCACGCCGGTCACGCCCACCGTGTTCGGCATGATTTCCGCGTGGGCACCGCCGCCGGCCGCGCAGCGCGCCCAGGGCTTGACGGCCATCAGCATTCCCGACGAACGCTGGCTGCACTGCGAGATCAAGTCCGTGTCCCTGTTGGGCAACGTGTTGGCCAAGCAGCAGGCCGTGGACGCCAACGCCGACGAGGTCGTGCAGTTCCGCGACGGCTACCTGACCGAGGGCTCATCCACCAACATCTGGGTGGTCTCGGGTGGCAAGTTGCTGGCGCCGCCAAAGAACAACCTGATCCTGGAAGGCATCCGCTATGGCCTGATGGGCGAACTGGCGGCCCAGGCGGGCATCCCGTTCGAGGCACGCCGTATTACGCAGCAAGAAGTGGAATCCGCTGATGAATTGATGCTGTCGTCGGCCACGAAGGAAGTGCTGGCGATCGTTTCGCTGGACGGAAAACCGGTCGGGTCCGGCAAGCCCGGCCCTGTTTTCCAGCAATTACGCGCGGGTTATGATGCCCGCATCGCCGCGCTGTAAACCGTTGTTCCGGGCGGCCCTCGGGCCGCCCGGCAGCCGGCGGACACTTGCCAACGCCCCGTTTGCCCCCATATAAGAACATTCAGGGGCAACTACTACTCCAGGCAAATCATGCATATCCCGCCCGAAGACTCGCTTATCGAATACCCCAGTGACTTCCCCATCAAAGTCATGGGCAAGCACCACCCCGAATTCGCGCAGACGCTGACTGAAGTCGTATTGAAGTTCGACCCAGGCTTCGACGCCGCGACGGTCGAGATGCGTCCCAGCAAGGGCGGCAACTACATGGGCCTGACCTTCACCGTGCGCGCGACCTCGCGCGAACAGCTGGACAGCCTCTATCAGGCGCTGCACGGCCATCCGATGGTGTCCATCGTTCTGTAAGCAGGAATGCCGTGATCAAGTGGCTCGCGGGGCCGGCGGACTATCTGCCGGTCTGGCAGGAAATGCAGGCGTACACCAACCAGCGCGGCGCCGATACGCCTGACGAAATCTGGTTGTGCGAGCACGCGCCGGTTTATACATTGGGGCAGGCCGGCCTGCCCCAGCATGTGCTGAACCCGGGCAATATCCCCATCGTCCATTGCGACCGCGGCGGCCAAGTGACCTATCACGGGCCTGGCCAGGTAATGGCGTACGCGTTGTTCGACCTGCGCCGCATGGACATGTACGTGAAGGAATACGTCAACTTGCTGGAAGGCGCGGTCATCGACACGCTGACCCAGCACGGCATCGACGGCGCTTGCCGCAAGGCCGGCGCGCCGGGCGTGTATGTGCCGGACCCCGACGGCGGCGAACTGGCCAAGATCGCCGCGCTGGGCATCAAGATCCGCAACGGGCGCGCCTATCACGGGGTTTCGCTGAACGTGGCGATGGATCTGGCACCTTTCCTGGGCATCAATCCCTGTGGCTACGAAGGCCTGCGCACCGTCGATATGGCGGCCTGTGGCGTGCGGCGTGCGCCCGCTGGCGTGGGCGACGCGCTGGCGCAGAATCTGGCGGCCGCCTGGCGCCGCGCAAGGAACCCCGCATGAAGACCTACAGCGCCGCCGACGTTGCCGCGACGTCCCCCGAACAACTGGCGCGCTTGCGTGAAGGGCCGGCTGAAGACTATGCCGCCTGGATCCGGGCGGCCGCCGAACTCGGGCTGGTCGAAGCACAGACCATCTACGGGCAGATGCTGCTGGACGGCGTGGGCGTCGACAGCCAGCCTGAAGAAGGCTTGGCGTGGTTCAAGCGGGCCGCCAACGCCGACCACCCGATGGCCATCAATATGGTGGGCCGCTGCTACGAGAACGGCTGGGGCGTGCCGCGCGACGACACGGTGGCGGCCTACTGGTTCCGGCTGGCCGCCGACCGTGGCCTGGACTGGGGCATGTACAACTATGCCCACATGCTGCGCAGCGGCCGGGGCGGCGTCACGCAGAACAAGGCCGCGGCGCTGGCGCTGTATCAGCAGGCGGCGCAGACCGGCCACGTGAAATCGATCGGCGTGGTCGGCCGCTTCTACGAAGCGGGCGATGTCGTGGCGCAAGACATGGCGCGCGCATTCGACTGCTACCAACGCTGCGCCGAAGGCGGCGATTTCCGGGGTATGTTCCATCTGGGCCGCCTGCTGCTGTTGCGTGGCCAGAAACAGGAAGCGGTGCAGTGGCTGGTCCGCGTCCCCGAGACGTCCACGCCGGCGTTCTTGAAGGAAGCCAACGTCATGCTTCAGGACTGCGGCTTTCCGGCGCTATACGAGATCTGACGGCGCGCGCGATCGCGGCGGCAGATCGCACCGCCGCGAAGGCGGGGGCGCGTCGTGGTGGCGGCGGAAATGCCTTCCTACGTGCTCAGACGGGTTTCGAAGACGGCTTCCAAGGTGTCGCCTTGGCCGGTGCCCTGGACGCCAGCCAGTCTATCCAGCAGCAATTGAGCCGCTCGCCTGCCCAGATCGGCGGCGTCCACGCCTAGCGTGGTCAGCCCTTGCGCCCATTGGGCCGCGCTGCCGTCGTCCGTGAACCCCAGCACTGCCAGGTCTTGCGGCACGTGAAGGTCGCGGTTGTGCGCTTCGGACACTGCCGCGGCGGCCAGCAGGTCCGACGTGCAGAACACCGCATCGAAGATCGTATTGGTGGCCAATAGCCGCAGGAAGGCCATGCGGCCATCATTCATCTGCTGCACCTCGGGCTGCACGATATCGGCGACCCGGTCCAGGCCCAGCGCGGCCGCCGCGCTGAGGAAGCCGTCGCGCCGCGCGCGTTCCCAGGGATTGTCGGCGCTGATGCAGGCCACCAGCGCATGGCGCTTTTCGGCCAGATGGCGGGCCGCCATGCGGCCGGCTTCTTCGTTGTCGATCACGACCGCGCTATCCAGCGGCCGGGTCGAGGCGCTCCAGGTTTCCACCACCGGTATTTCCAGCCCCGCCAGGCCGGCCCGCAGCGCAGGCTCGTCCAGGGGGCCGATGACCAGCGCCGCAGCCGGGCGCAGCACGGCCAACTGGGGCAGCATGGCGGCGTCGTGCCAGGGGCCGGCGGCCAGGTAGTAGCCGGCGGGCGCCAGCCGTTCGGCGCAAGCCTGGATGGCGCGGCCGGCAGGTCCGGCATCCAGGCGGGGCGCGATGAGCGCGACGGGGCGCAGCATAGGCAGGGAAGACATGGAGAATTTCAGGGGATTCGTCAGGCGTGACGATAACCCAGTCGGACGGCCGCCGCCCCGGGGCAGGCGTCCGTCCGGGGCGGATCCTGGCGCGGGGGGGTAAAATGCCTCTTTTGTCTCAGACCGGGCCGTCCTGCGCACCGGTTTCGAAGGTGTCCAATGTCTACGCTTGCCGAGTCTCCTGTCCCCTCGAACGAATCCGCCGCCGCGCCGGCGGACTCGGCCTACGATCCGACGCAAAAGCAGAAATCGCAGGCTAAGACGGCACGCATTCCGATCAAGATCGTCCCGGCAGAACGCCTGAAGAAGCCCGAGTGGATTCGCGTGAAGGCCGCCGCGCCCGGTTCGCGCTTCTACGACATCAAGCGCATCCTGCGGGAACACAATCTGCACACCGTGTGCGAAGAAGCCTCGTGCCCGAACATCGGCGAGTGCTTCGGCAAGGGCACGGCCACGTTCATGATCATGGGCGACAAGTGCACGCGCCGCTGCCCGTTCTGTGACGTGGGCCACGGGCGCCCCGATCCGCTGGACACCAAGGAACCCGAGAACCTGGCGCGCACCATCGCCGCGTTGAAGCTGTCTTACGTCGTGATCACGTCCGTCGATCGCGACGATCTGCGCGACGGCGGCGCCGCCCATTTCGTGGATTGCATTACGCACATCCGCGAACTGTCGCCCACCACCCGCATCGAGGTGCTGGTGCCCGACTTCCGCGGCCGCCTGGACCGCGCGCTGGCCATCCTGAACGCCGGTCCTCCGGACGTCATGAACCACAACCTGGAAACCGTGCCGCGTCTGTACAAGCAGGCCCGTCCGGGTTCGGATTACATGCACTCGCTCAAGCTGCTGGCCGAGTTCAAGAAGTTGCACCCCGAAGTGCCCACCAAGTCGGGTCTGATGCTGGGCCTGGGCGAGACGGACGAAGAAATCCTGCAAGTGATGCGCGACATGCGCGAGCACAATGTGGATATGTTGACGATCGGCCAGTATCTGCAGCCGTCGGAACATCACTTGCCCGTGTTGCGGTATGTGCACCCGGACACGTTCGCCATGTTCGAACGTGAAGCGTATGCAATGGGATTTTCACATGCGGCGGTGGGTGCGATGGTGCGTTCGTCCTACCACGCGGACGAGCAGGCGCACGCCGCTGGCGTGAACTGAATCAGCCGGTTTCGGCATCCCTGAAGGACGCGCCGTTGCTGTCCTTCGGGGACAGCAGCGGCTTTATGCCGCCCGGCCACGCGATAGCCAGGACGGGATCGTCCCAGCGGATGCAGCGCTCATGCTGCGGTGCGTAATAGTCGGTGGCCTTGTACAGGACGTCGGCGAAATCCGACAGCGTCAGAAAGCCGTGGGCGAAGCCTTCCGGAATCCACATCTGGCGCTTGTTTTCCGCCGAGAGCACGGCGCCGACCCACTGCCCGAACGTGGGTGATGCGCGCCGCACGTCGACCGCGACGTCGAAGATTTCCCCTGCACAGACGCGCACCAGTTTGCCCTGGGGCTGCGCCACCTGGTAGTGGAGACCGCGCAGAACGCCTTTGGCCGAACGGGAATGGTTGTCCTGCACGAAACCGCGCGTCACGCCGGTCGCGGTTTTGAAAGCCTCCTGATTAAAGCTCTCGAAGAAGAAGCCGCGCTCGTCGTCGAAGACGCGCGGCTCCAGGATCAACACGTCGGGAATCGCCTGCGCAAACGCTTTCATCAGAACACCTTGTCGACCAGGACACG
>Ga0307412_10000088_pt1 | contig 82058 bp, 80 predicted proteins | sample DK1Cmetagenome_3_FD_203823 | JGI IMG/M metagenome (GOLD analysis project Ga0307412, IMG submission 203823) | Maize rhizosphere microbial communities from greenhouse at UC Davis, California, United States - DK15-C-1 | ecosystem: Host-associated > Plants > Roots > Rhizosphere > Soil | place: USA...
GACTATTTTTGATTTACTTAACACACAGCAAATTAATCAATTTGCAAAAACTGGGAAAGCTTTGAGCTTTCCTTTTTTGCGCATAAAAAAAGAACTGTCTCACTTTTGAGACAGCCTCTTTTTTTATATTTTAAATGTCGCAACTTCTCAGAATGATAATCATTGCCAATATGTTTTAAAACGAAACATTTAGTATTGGTATGTCATGCTGAGCGGAGTCGAAGGATTTTAGAACATTATAATATCGATTAGTTGTCATTTCAAACTTAAAATCGCCAATCTGTACCCATCCATTCCAAAGCCTGATAATACCGCATCTGTATTGGATGCCGTTACAGATTTCTGCCGGAATTCTTCTCTTTTATAAATGTTACTGATATGAACTTCGATTTTCGGCTTACGTATATTCTTTAAACAGTCTGCAATAGCATATGAATAGTGGGTATATGCTCCAGGATTGATTACCAAAGCATCAAAATCATCTTCCTGAAGACGGTTTATAATCTCTCCTTCAATATTGGACTGGTAATAAACCAGTTCATAAGTAATAAATTCAGATTTTAGTTTTTCCAGACAGGTTTCCATAGACATACTTCCGTAAATCTCAGGTTCTCTTGTGCCTAAAAGATTCAGGTTGGGACCGTTAATAATTAAAACTTTCATTGTATAAATTTAAATAGTTTAGTTCTATTTTCGAACTTTTTTTTAAAATTTTGTTTAATTACATTATATGTAGTGATATTTGTCATGTTTGACTATTTTGTAATTTTGTAACTGTTTGCTGTCTGGGGTTTTAATTAATTTTTAAGTTAATTTTTGAAAATATTTCATAATAAATTTTAAAGTCTACTTGTTTTGTAGACTAATTGTTTTTAGATTTGCACTCATATTTCGATCGGCTTATAAAGAAAGATGGAGGGAACTGACCCTGTGAAATCTTAACAACCTGCCTCTGTGCAAGGTGTTACATTCAGCCTTTAAAGGAAAAATAAGCATTTGGTTAATCGTATTTATCGATGCCCTTTGCTGTCTTTTCTGCAAAGGGTTAATTTTTAATATGTGATAAATAAAATTGATTATGATTAGTAGAAATTTAATTAACTCTAAAATTTGGATTCCCCCGGTTGCTGTATTTTTCTTAGGGATTATCAGTACAAATGCACAGGAAGTAAAACCGAAAAAAGATACGATCAACGAAAAGGAAATTGATGAAGTGGTCGTAATTGCTTATGGTAAGGCAAAAAGGACAAGTTATACCGGTTCAGTAGCCACCATTTCCAGTGATAAGATCAATAACAGGCCCGTTACCAATATTACAAAAGCTCTGGAAGGCCAGGTTCCTGGAGTTCAGGCGGTAAGCGCTTCCGGACAGCCTGGTTCAACGGCTTCCGTAAGAATAAGGGGAGTAGGGTCTATCAGTGCTTCCAGTGATCCCCTTTATGTGGTAGACGGGATTCCGTTTGACGGGAATATCAACTCCATCAGTCCGAATGATATAGAATCCATCAGTGTTCTGAAAGATGCTACAGCCAGTTCATTATACGGTTCAAGAGGAGCTAACGGGATCATCATCATTACAACGAAATCCGGTAAAAAAGGAGAATCGAGAATAAATTTTAACATCAGTCAGGGATTTTCCAGCAGAGCCGTAAAAGATTATAAACAGGTAAGTACCGATGAATATTTCCAGCTGTATTGGGAAGCGTTGAGAAACGGATACAAATCCGGACAGATATCTTCTGAACAGGCCGGACAAATGGCAAGCAATAATCTGGTGAATGCTCTGGGAATAAATCCTTACGGAACCGGTTTTCCAAATCCTGTAGGAACAGACGGAAAGCTTCTGCCGGGAGCAAAAGCTTTATGGAATGACGACTGGCGGGATATTCTTCAAAGGACAGCCTCAAGAAGTCAGGTTGATTTTGATATCAGCGGAGGCAGCGAAAAAAGCAATTATTTCTTTTCATTAGGGTATCTTGATGATAAGGGAATTGCCATAGAGTCTGGTTTTCAAAAATTTGCGACCAGGTTGAAGATCAACTCCGAGGTTAAGAAATGGCTGAATGCAGGTGTGAATTTAAGTTATACCAACAGTATCCAGAATGCACCGCCATCTTCAGATTCAAGAGCAGATAATATCATTAATGCAGCCAGGGTAATTCCGTCATTTTATCCATATTATGAAAGAAATTCGGACGGAAGTTATGTTCTGAATGCAGAGGGAAATAGAGTTTATGATTTTGGAAAATACAGGCCTACAAGTGCATTGCAGAATCAAAATGCAGCGGCAACGCTTCCTTTAGATAAGAATGAAAATAAAGAAGACAACTTCTCGGGAAAAGGATTTTTAGATTTTACTTTCCTACCGGAATTAAAATTTAAAACCAGCTTTTCAGTTGATCTTTTGAATTATAACGGTCATTACTATTCCAATCCGCTTGTTGGAGAAGGAAGTGAGATTGGCGGTTCTGTAACGAGATCAAACAGCAGGACGCTTTCCTATACAACCAGTAATATTCTGACTTTTGACAAGAAATTCGGAAAACATCATCTGAATGTTTTAGCAGGGCAGGAATTTTATAAATATGATTACCAGACGATATCCGGTTCCAGAAGCCAGTTTTCTCTTCCTTACTATGACGAGCCTGATGCAGCTGCATTGTTAGGAAGCTTCAGTGGAAACAGCGACAAATTTTCTTTGTTGAGTTTTCTGGGTAGAGCGGAATATGATTTTAAAAATACTTACTTTCTGTCAGTATCTGGAAGGGCGGACGGATCTTCAAGATTCTTTGCCGATAACCGATGGGGAAAATTCTGGTCAGTTGGAGGTTCATGGAAGGTTTCAAATGAAAATTTCATTAAAGATTTAAATGTCTTTAATCAGCTTACATTACGGGCGAGTTATGGCGGCCAGGGGAATGATAAATTAAGAAGGCCCAACGGATCTTCACTTTATTATGCTTATCAGGAATTGTATAAATTCTATAATAATCTTGGCGAACCGGGAACTGTTCTTGAAAAAGTACAGACCAATGATGTGAAATGGGAAACCAATCTTAATTTAAATGTAGGCCTTGAGTTTGCCATTCTTAATAACAGGGTGAAAGGTAATGTAGAATATTTTAAACGAAAAAGCCAGGATCTTCTGTTTAATATGCCGGTTGCCCCATCCCTTGGAATCAGTGATTTTCCGTTTAATGTCGGGACGATACAGAATACAGGTTTTGAATTCTCATTGTTCACAACTCCCATTAAGAATGATAATTTCCAGTGGAATGTGGATGTCAACCTGAGTACTTTAAGCAATAAGATTACAAAACTTCCTAAAGGATCTGTAATAACAGGAACCAAGCGTCTTGAAGTAGGCGGTTCAATTTATGATTTCTTTATTCCTGAATGGATGGGTGTTGATCCTTCCAATGGAAAGCCTTTATGGAGATATATCTACCAGGATGCGAATGGAAATACAGTAGACGGAACAACTTCCGAGTATGCAAAAGCTACCAAAACAGTACAGGGATCTGCACTGCCTAAAGTAACGGGAGGGATTACCACAAGTCTTGCCTATAAAAACTTTGATCTATCGGGACTGTTGACATTCAGCATCGGTGGAAAGATCCTTGATACGGATTATACCTCATTGATGTCTAACGGAAGTTCGGGAGGACGTGCCTGGAGTGCAGAAATGTTAAACCGATGGACTCCGGAAAACCCGAATACAGATGTTCCGGCTTTAAGCACTACAACAAATAACTGGAACTCAACGTCTACAAGATTTTTATACTCAGGGACGTATGCAAGGCTTAAAAATGTAAGTCTTGGATATACGCTTCCTTCGGATTATTTTGAAAAGCTGGGTCTGAAAAAGTTTAGAATTTATGTTCAGGCAGAAAACCTCCTGACCTTCTATAAACATAAAGGGATGGATCCGGAACAGGCATTGGACGGGACTACTTATTACAGGTATCCTGCCATGAGAACGATAACTTTCGGTCTTCAGGCAACTCTTTAACTCTTTAAAATTGAAACAATGAAAAAATTAAAATATATATCTTTTGCCCTGATTGCGGTATGGTCGCTGACAAGCTGTGAAAATGAGCTGGAAACAGCTCCTACGGATCAGGCCAACGGCGCTGAGGTTTTCAAAACAGCAGAAAGTGCAGAAACAGTAATTAATGGGGCATGGGCGAAATTTCATGATGACGGACCAACCTATGCAAATATAGGCTATTCAACAGTTTTAAGAACCAGCGATGCTATGGGAAGTGATGCGGCGATCCTAACGAATAAATACGGTTTCCCGTCAGCATATGCTTTTACCGAGATGGTCAACAATACGATTTCAAGGCCTCAGTTTATATGGTCAACATTATATTCAACCATAAATAATATGAATAATGTGATTACCCGTATTGACCAGACAGAAGGAAGCCAGGCGAAAAAAGATCAGGTAAAAGGACAGGCTAAAGCATTGCGTGCTTTCTGTTATCTGAATCTGGCCAGCTTTTACCAGTTCAGCTACCTTAAAGATAAAACAGCTCTTACAGCCCCGATTTATACGGAGTCATCAACAATTACTTCTGTTCCAAAGAAAAAAGCAAGCCTGGAGGAAATTTATACCCTGATCAAAAGCGATCTTACGGAAGCAGATAATCTTCTGGCGAATTATACGAGAAATAATAAAGATAAGATCAACAAAGCCGTAGTAAACGGAATTTTGGCAAGAACTTATCTGAACACCGGAGAATGGAGTAAAGCAGCAGCGGCGGCAAAAATAGCCAAAGCAGATTATCCGCTAATGGCAGCTGAAAAGTATAAAGAAGGATTCAATGACATCAGCAACGCTGAATGGATCTGGGGACATGGGCAGACTCAGGAGCAGTCCGGAGCAAGTTATGCCTTCCATTATCTTGATGTATCTTCTTCGGGAAGTTATTATTACAGCTTTATGGCAGATCCGTTTTTCAAAGATCTGTTTGATACGAATGATATCAGGTATCAGCTTTTTCAATGGGATGGTCTGCCGGGCAGGGAAGGTCTTTTGAGATATTCCAAGTTTAAATTTAAAACTGGACTTATCGCAGATATTGTTTTGATGAGAGCGGCAGAAATGTACCTGATCGAAGCTGAGGCAGAAGCCAGAAACGGAAATATTACGAATGCTGTTACGGCTTTAAACCAATTGAAAACCGCGAGAAATGCCAACCCATATACAGGTTCTCTTGCACAAAATGATGTCATAAAAGAGATCCTGATTGAAAGAAGAAAAGAACTTTTCGGGGAAGGATTCTCACTTTCAGATATCATCAGAACACAGGGGACAGTAGTAAGAAAACCATTTGTTGATGCCAACGGCCAGCCTGTAAAAGTACAGATTGCCACTCCGGACGGAACGGTAAAAACGGTGAATGGGAGAGGGCACTCAGTCTTTAATTTCCCGGACCAGTCTGCTTTTGTACCGAACAGTAAGTATTATCTGTTCAGTATTCCGCAGAAGGAGATTGAGAATAATCCGAATTTGTAGTTTATTTAGATTTGATTTTTTTTTAAGCCGTAATGTTTGAACATTACGGCTTTCTATTAAGCTAATTGGTATTAAGAATTTGAAGGAGTTTCGGGTAGTCACCGTCTTGTCCGAAATGTTCTGTATTTGCATTCGTTCCGACGATATGCTTTTGATGACAGTCAAAACATATTTTTGCCATCCCAATAACTTTTTTTTGTTTTTTGAAAATCAAAATATCCCGATAAATAGGAATACAGGCGTATTCAATATTTTCACTTACAGTCTTCTCAATAAATATCTCATTGATCTTTTTAAAGTTTTGAGATCTTATTACTGTTTGTTTGAAATCAAGTTTATCCAGACTTTTTATAAACTCGGTATCATTTATATCCTTGGGAGTTTTGTTAATAAGTATGTCAAGTTTTAACTGATCTTTTTTTGAGCGGTTCGGAATAGTATCTTAAAGCCATGATTGAATTTTCCCCTATATTGATATGATAGTGATCTATCTCATCATAATCAAAGTATAATTTTCCATACTTTGGAATGAATTTTTTTTCAACAGATGTATTTGATTGCTGTCTATTCATGCTGCTATGTTCTGGGTTTTTACACCCTAAAAAGAAGCTAATAATGGCTAATAGCAGAAACCTCAACTCTAATACTGTGTAATCTTTCCATCTAAGTTTTATCATGATTTTTATTTGCTTCTTCTCCGGCGGTACTACCTTTATGACAACATATTTCAGCTACCTATTCAATTTTATAATAAATCAACGAATCAAAAGTTCTCATAAATCTTTTTAGCTTCTCACTTTTATCCTTGTCTATTTTATCTTTTTCGCCCATAAAATAATGATAATTAATAGATAACTTCCTTTTGTTGGTTTTAATGCTGATTGTCTTAGGAAGAGACATGGAAGCTGTGCTTTCACCTATGTCAGAATCATCATCTAATGTATAGATCTGATTTTTATCAAAACTTTTTCTCAGAATATCCCAATCATGGTTGGAAAATTGAATTTTAAAGATGTCAGACTTTGATTCTTCTGTAAAATTGTTGCTCTTATATACCACAATTCCTTTAGTTGTAGAAACAAAAGTATTCTCGTTTGAGAGAGAAATATCTCTGCCTTCTAGCCGTTCCTTTTCTGAACAGCAAGACAGCACAGCAAGAGACAGACAGATCACTGATTTTTCTATTTTAGATACCTTAAAGAAAAGATAAATATTTCTCATTTTTATTTCAGTCTTTAAAACCAATCTTGTGTTGTTCATGTTTTTTCTTTTGCTGACAGAAAAATCCTACTTTCAAAAATAAAGAAAATATACTGTTCTTTATAAAAACACTGCAATATCAAGAATATTAAATACTCACATCAGCCTCCCGTTTTAGAAAAAAGCTTTACCTTTGTCCACATGAACCTGTTGAGATGGATACTTGCATTCTATTTCATGGCATTATCACTGATGCCCTGCGAAGATGTGCACCGTCCTTCAGGATCGACAGAAATTAAGCTGTCATTTAATATCCAGGATTCTCATTCAAAAGATAAGGGAGATATCTGTTCACCGCTGTGTACTTGCAGCTGTTGTCAGATGACAGTGTCTTCTTTTAAAATGGATCCTTTATTTGAAGTTCAGAGCCATGTTCAGGCCTACTTTTCAAAGAAAATTCTTTTTCAGAAAAACAATTTCGCATACCAGATGTATGATCATATCTGGCAGCCTCCTAAGATTTAATTTTTATTGATTATTAGAAAGTTACGCTTTCTATCTATTGAACTTTGCAATACTATTGCAGAGGTCTTCGTGATATTTTTGCAACGGCATTACTGCCGTATGCACTTATTGCCAATAAAAAATTAAATACAGATCGTGTTAGATAAAATTATAAAATTCAGTATCAAAAACAAGGTAGTTGTTGGTATCATGACCCTGCTTCTTATTATCTGGGGAGTGTGGAGTGCAACAAAACTGCCTATAGATGCGGTGCCTGATATTACCAACAATCAGGTACAGATCATCACCGCATGCCCTACACTGGCAGGCCAGGAAGTAGAACAGCTGGTTACCTTTCCTATAGAGCAGAGTATTGCCAATGTTCCGGATATCCAGGAAACCAGAAGTATTTCAAGGTTCGGACTTTCCGTAATTACTGTAGTATTCAAAGAAAATGTAGATGTTTATTTTGCCAGACAGCTGATCAATGAACAGCTGAAGCTGGCCGTTGAAGAAATCCCCAAGGGAGTGGGAATTCCCGAGCTTGCGCCTGTAAGTACCGGACTGGGGGAGGTTTATCAGTATATTCTCCATCCTAAAAAAGGCAGCGAAAAGAAATATTCTACTAAAGAACTCCGTACCATGCAAGACTGGATTGTCCGCAGACAGCTGAACGGAACACCGGGTGTTGCGGAAATCAACAGTTTCGGCGGAGAATTAAAACAATATGAAGTTGGTGTGAATCCAGACCGTTTGAAAGCAATGGGGGTAAGCATTACCGATATTTTTACAGCTTTAGAAAAAAACAACCAGAATACAGGTGGGGCTTATATAGACAAAAAACCGAATGCTTATTTTATCCGGGGAATCGGTTTTGTGACCTCACTGGAGGACATTAAAAATATTTCGGTTAAAAATGAAACCGGAAGCGTTCCGATTTTTATAAAAGATGTTGCAGATGTGCGTCTTGGAAGCGCTGTGCGTTACGGAGCATTGACCTACAACGGAAAAGTAGATGCCGTAGGAGGTGTCGTCATGATGTTGAAAGGAGCTAACAGTAACGAAGTTGTCAGCCGTATTAAAGCTAAAATTCCAACCATTCAGAAATCTCTTCCTGATGATGTGGTGATAGAGCCATTCTTAGACAGAACAGACCTCGTTGGAAGAGCGATCAATACTGTAGAAAAAAATCTTATTGAAGGTGCTCTGATCGTTATTTTCGTTCTGGTGGTTTTCCTTGGAAATCTTAGGGCAGGACTTATTGTGGCTTCTGCCATTCCATTGTCACTCCTTTTTGCGTTGGGAATGATGAATGTTTTTGGAGTCAGTGCCAATTTAATGAGCCTTGGAGCCATAGATTTCGGATTGATTGTAGATGGTGCTGTGATCATTGTTGAAGCCACTTTACATCATTTAGGTCTAAGGAAATCCGTGCGGAATCTTACCCAAAATGAAATGGACGAAGAAGTTTTCCTTTCCGCATCTAAGATCAGAAGTAGTGCCGCTTTCGGAGAGATCATTATTCTTATTGTTTACATTCCGATCCTTACACTGGCTGGAGTAGAAGGGAAAATGTTTACGCCAATGGCCAAAACAGTGGGATTTGCCATTTTAGGAGCATTGATCCTTTCACTGACCTATATTCCAATGATGAGTGCCTTGTTCCTGTCTAAAAAGATTTCACATAAAGAAACTTTTTCTGATAAGATGATGAACTTCCTGCAGAAGATTTATCAGCCCATGCTGCGGAAAGCGGTTAAAGTTAAATACATCATTGTGTCAGCCACGATTTTTATTTTTGTTATCAGCGCTTTTATTTTCAAAAATATGGGTGGCGAATTTATTCCCCAGCTGCAGGAAGGAGATTATGCATTTCACTGTATCCTGCCGCAGGGAAGCTCACTCAGTCAGAGTATTGAGACCTCCATGCAGGCTTCACGAATTATCAAACAGTTCGATGAGGTAAAAATGGTCGTCGGGAAAACCGGTTCCGCGGAGGTTCCTACCGATCCTATGCCTCCTGAAGCCACTGATTTGATTGTTGTTTTAAAACCACAAAAAGAATGGAAATCAAAAAAATCCTATACAGAACTGGCCGATGAGATCAGCGAAAAACTAGAAACCATTCCCGGTGTTTTTTTTGAAAAGAACCAGCCGATTCAGATGCGTTTTAATGAACTGATGACGGGGATAAGACAGGATGTTGCCGTTAAGATTTTCGGTGAAAATCTGGATTCTCTGTCTATTTATGCAGATAAAGTAGGAAAGATCATTCAGACCGTTGACGGTGCAACGCCTCCCCAGATTGAAAGAATAAGCGGACTTCCCCAGATCAATGTAGAATACGACAGAACGAGAATGGCCAACTACGGGTTAAATATAGAAGACGTAAACAACGCCGTAAGTACCGCCTTTGCCGGAAAAGCAGCCGGTCAGGTTTTTGAAAACGAAAGACGTTTCGACCTTGTAGTCCGTCTCGACAGTCTTCACAGGACCAATATCGATGATGTGAATAATTTAATGATCGCAACAGGTACAGGAGCGCAGATTCCGCTTTCCCAGGTAGCCAATGTCAGCTATAAACTGGGACCGGCACAGATCAGCCGTGAAGAAGGGAAAAGAAGGATTGTGATCGGTTTTAATGTAAAAGATCGTGATGTACAAAGTGTAGTAAAAGATATTCAGGTCAAACTGGATCAGCAGATCAAGCTCCCTTCCGGATATTATTTTACCTATGGAGGTCAGTTTGAAAATTTACAGGAAGCCAGCAAGCGTCTGATGATCGCGGTTCCGGTTTCTCTGTTTCTGATCTTTATGTTGCTATACTTCACTTTCCACTCATTTAAGCAGGCTGCATTGATCTTTACAGCCATTCCGATGAGTGCCATCGGAGGAGTATTTGCGCTTCTTTTGAGAGATATGCCGTTCAGTATCAGCGCAGGAATTGGATTTATAGCCCTTTTCGGAGTAGCGGTTCTTAACGGAATTGTTTTGATCGGAACCTTTAACCAATTGGAAAAAGAGGGTGAGATAGACGTATTGAAAAGAGTATACGAAGGAACAAAAACCAGATTAAGACCCGTTCTGATGACTGCAACAGTAGCCTCATTAGGATTCCTGCCGATGGCAATTTCTACGGGAGCGGGAGCCGAAGTACAGAAACCCTTGGCAACCGTAGTCATCGGAGGATTGGTAACCGCTACATTCCTTACCTTATTTGTTCTGCCGATGCTCTATATTATTTTTAATTCAAAGATTCCACGAAAGATGCATAGAATTAAGCCAATCACAACAGTTATTGTTCTTGGGTTTCTGATGTTCGGACAGACGTTCAACGCGCAGACCAGACCAATTTCCGTTGATCAGGCAGTAGAAATGGCTGCCGAAAATAATTTGATTTTAAAATCAAAAGATCTGAATATAAAATCTGCCGAAGCTTTGAAAGGCACAGCAAAGGAACTTCCCAAATTAAATTTTGAAGCTCAGTTGGGGCAGTATAACAGTCCAAAATTTGACCAGTCATTTGCCATTTCGCAGAGCATTCCTTTTCCCACGCTGTTCAAAGCAAGAAGAGAATTGATCACCGAAAATATCAGAAGCAGACAGATTGATAAAGAGGTTTCAGCGAACGAGCTGACCAAACAGGTAAGGAGTTATTATTATCAGATCGAATATCTTCAGTATAATAAATTCAAACTGAAAGATCTTGACAGCCTTTATCAGGATTTTATCAGGATTGCAACGGTAAGATTTAAAGCGGGAGATATCAAGAAGATTGAAATCAGTACAGCAGAAACTCAAAAAGGAGAAATCAGTCTGCTGTTGAAACAGAATGAAGTGTATTTAAACAATACCTATAAAAATCTAAAGACCTTATTAAATACTTCCGAAGATGTTGAAGTTCCCTTTAAAAGCGATTACGAACCTTTGAGAACAGAAAATATCCTCGACAGTTCTTCTGTAGCTAATAATCCTACGGTCAAAGCTTTCTATCACGAAATGGAGATCGCTGAAAAGAATAAAAACGTGGAAAAATCACAGGGACTTCCAGAATTCAGTCTTGGTTTGACGAGCCAGTCCCTGATCGGTTTTCATACCAAAAACGGGCAGGAGAAATTCTATAATGCGGGCGATCGCTTCAATTCGTTCTCTGTAGGCGTTGCCATTCCTTTGACGTTTGGAGGAACAAAAGCAAGAATGCAGTCTCTGGAATATGAAAAGCTGGCCGCTGAAACCAATGCAAAGATGAAACAGAATCAGCTTTCGACACAGCTTGAAAATGCTTTTGCACAATATCAGCAGGATATACAGCAGTATGAATATTATGTAAGTCAGGCCATTCCAAACGCGGAAAAAATTGTCAAAGCGGCCCAGCTAGGGTACAAAACAGGGGAAATCTCTTACGTAGAATATCTTTTTGCCCTACAGACCGCTACCAATATTCAGTTGAAATATTTAGAATCCATTCAGCAGGTTAATCAATCTGTAGTTACTATTAATTCAATCATCAATAAATAACATGAAAATAAAGCACAATATCATATCTCTCACCGTCACGGCTATTTTACTTATAAGCTGCGGAAAAAAAGAAACGCCGGTAGAAAACCCCGAAGTAAAGACTGAAAAAGCTGAAGCCGGCCATGAAGAAGCACCGCAGACTATTGCTTCATTAACGGAAGAACAGATCAAATCGGTCGGAATGTCTTTAGGCCCAATAGAAATGAAGGAACTTACTTCCACCGTCAAAGCAAACGGTCTTCTGAGGGTTCCCAATAATAATAAAGCCACCATCACTTCTCTGTACGGCGGTGTGATCAAAACCCTGAATGTACAGGTAGGAAGCATCGTAAAAAAAGGACAGGTGATCGCCACCATCGCGAATCCTGAATTTATCCAGTTACAGGAAGAATATCTGACGACGAACAGCAGAATTACCTATGCAGAGCAGGAATATAGAAGACAACGTGAGCTTTTTGACAATGATGCAGGCGCAAAGAAAAACCTGCAGAGTTCAGATGCAGAGCTTAAAACTCTGAGAACGAAAAAAGCTTCCCTTCTGAGGCAGCTTCAGATGATGGGAATCAGTCCGGGAAAAGTGAATAATGGCAATATGAGATCGGGGTTGGTGATTACAGCACCCATTAGCGGAACCGTAAGCAGTATTTCAGCACAGATTGGAAGTTATGTAGATGTTTCATCACCTGTGGCAGAGATTATTGACAATAATTCTATCCATCTTGACCTGCAGGTTTTTGAAAAAGATCTTCCTAAAATGAGAGTAGGGCAGATCGTGCATTTCAAGTTGACCAATAATCCTGAAACGGAATACGATGCCATGGTTTACAGTGTAGGATCTTCTTTTGAAAACGAAAGCAAAACCGTTTCTGTACACGGGACAGTGACCGGAAATAAAGCAGGTCTAATTGACGGGATGAATATCACCGGAATTGTAAGTCTTGATAAAAATACAACCCCAGCCGTTCCTAATGAAGCCATCGTGGAAGCAGACGGAAAATACTATGTCTTTATCCAGACAAATAAAAAACCGGAGGAGCATGAAGAGGAAGAAGGAGGAGATGATCATAAAAATGAAAAAGGAGAACCTGTACAACATCAAAAAACCTTAAATTTTGAAAAGATAGAGGTGATAAAAGGAACATCAGATATGGGCTATACAGCCATTACGCCTGTTAAAGGAATTCCTGCTGATGCAAGAATTGTAGTGAAAGGAGCTTTTTTCGTTAATGCTAAACTTTCCAATTCCGGCGGGCATGAGCATTAAAATAAGGAAATGCTCATCGATTTATAGGAACAGGCCGGAAGAACTACCGATTATTATGCCTAAATTAGAGGTGTTTACGGTACATTTTCAGAGTCAGAATATAAGAAACATTCTAATATATCTTCAGTTATGCTGCTAAACAAGAAAATATCCATCTGGTATTTCATCCGTGAAATAAAAACTCAGATCCTGTATATGGGAGTATTTGCTGTGTCCATAGGATTATTAGACCTTCTTCCTTGGTTCCGGAAAATCTCACTTCCCCTTAATATTCCGGCTCTTTTGGGAACGGCTGTTTCATTGCTGCTGGCATTCCGGACTTCCCAATCCTACGAAAGATGGTGGGAAGCCAGAACAGTCTGGGGCGCGATAGTGAATGATTCAAGAACGCTGATGAGGTTGGTTATCCAGTTTTTCCCGGCCGGAGAAGGTAAGACCATAAAGGAATTTGCAGAAAGACAGATTATCTGGACTTTTGCTCTTGGTGAATCTCTGAGAAGACAGCCTTTTTCAGACAGAGTTCAGAACTATCTGGATGAACATCAGATCAAAGCTGTAAATATTCCGAATGCACTTCTGGATGCACATTCCCAACAGCTTAGAGATATTGCTTCTTCGAAAGGATTAACAGACTTTCAGCAGATGCAGCTGAATGACATCATCACCAGGCTCTGCGACAGTATGGGGAAATGTGAAAGGCTAAAGAATACCGTTTTCCCAAGGTCTTACAGTATTTTGCTGCATACCTTAATCTATGTTTTTGCTGCCATCCTTCCTTTTGGACTGGATGATGAGCAGCTGGCTGTTGAAATCATCATGACGTTCCTTATTCCGGTCATGTTTCTTGCGATCGAGAAAACATCCATTATCATGCAGGATCCTTTTGAAAACGGACCTGTAGATACACCTGTGACCGCATTGGCGCAGACCATTGAAATGAATATTAAACAGATGACAGGAGATCAGAACGTTCCTGCCAAAAAAGATAATTCTTTGTATTACGAAATGTGATCCACTAAAATAATCGTACAAATGAAAAAAGATATAGAAAACAAACTCATCGATAAAAATACCAAGCCTACCAGCATGCGAATTCTGGTGTATGATTTTTTGAGTACGCAGGAAGCTGCACTCTCCCTGTCGGAAGTGGAGAATCATTTTGATAATGCAGACAGGACGACCATTTACCGGACACTGAAAACGTTCGAAGAAAAAGGAATTGTTCACAGCATACAGGAAAATACCACCACAAAATATAAATTATGTGATGACGGCTGCGATGAGAAAACCCACAAAGACTGGCATTTGCATTTTTACTGCAAAATATGCAAGCAGACCACCTGCAGAGAAGATATTTCCTTCCCGGAAAATGTTCAGACCAATTTCAGAATCGATGAAATAAGACTTTTTGCCAAAGGAATCTGCGAAAACTGTCTTGAAAGTTTGCAATAGTATTGCATGGAGTATAACCCTAATTTTACATCAAAATAGTATTTATGGAAGAATGTTGCAGTACAAAACCCAAAAAGAAAGAACAGCATACACACGATCATTCCGAAGGAGATGGGCATGATCACTCTCACGATACAGGGGACAAAACACCTTTTCAGATGTTTCTTCCTGCCATCATCTCTCTCCTGCTGTTGCTGATAGGAATAGCATTGGACAATTATATAAAAACGGAATGGTTTACAGGTTGGGTGCGTTTGGTCTGGTATCTGGTGGCCTATATTCCTGTAGGATTTCCCGTATTAAAGGAAGCCTACGAAAGTATCGTTCACGGAGATGTCTTTTCTGAATTTTTCCTGATGGGAATTGCCACAGTAGGAGCATTTGCAATCGGGGAATATCCCGAAGGTGTGGCTGTAATGCTTTTCTATTCCGTAGGAGAAGTATTCCAGGGAATGGCCGTTTCAAGAGCCAAAGGAAACATTAAAGCATTGCTGGATCAGCGTCCTGATGAGGTAACGGTCATTGAAGCCAGCCAGCCAAGGACCATTAAAGCCAAAGAAACCAAAATAGGAGACATCATCCAGCTGAAGCCCGGAGAAAAACTGGCCCTTGACGGTGAACTGATGACAGAATCTGCTTCATTCAATACCGCAGCGCTTACGGGTGAAAGTAAACCGGATACTAAAACAAAAGGTGAGATCGTATTAGCTGGGATGATCAACATGAACAGTATCGCTCTGGTAAAAGTGAATACCGCTTACGAAGACAGCAAGCTGAGTAAAATTCTGGAACTGGTTCAAAACGCGACCGCGCAGAAAGCCCCGACCGAATTATTCATCAGAAAATTCGCAAAAGTATACACGCCGATTGTCGTATTTCTGGCCATAGGAATCTGTCTTCTGCCTTATTTCTTTGTGGATGATTATCAGTTCAGAGACTGGTTGTACAGAGCCTTGATCTTCCTGGTGATCTCATGTCCCTGTGCATTGGTGATTTCCATTCCGCTGGGATATTTCGGAGGAATTGGAGCGGCAAGCAGAAATGGGATCTTATTTAAAGGAAGTAATTTCTTAGACAGCATTGCAGAAATCCAGAATGTGGTGATGGATAAAACCGGAACCATGACGGAAGGCGTATTCAAAGTACAGGAAGTAAACATTCAGCTTGGATTCAATAAAGAAGAGATTTTGAAGCTGGTCAATGCCCTGGAAAGCAAAAGTACACACCCTGTAGCCACAGCGATCCATAATTATGCAGGCGAAATCGATCATTCTCTTCCCCTGGAAAATGTGGAAGAAATTGCAGGACATGGCTTAAAAGCTTCCGTTAATGGAAAAGAATTGCTGGTTGGTAATTTTAAGCTGATGGATAAATTCAATATCAGTTACGATACCAATCACTCCAATATGGTCTACACGCTAATTGCCATAGCCTATGATAAAAAGTTTGCAGGCTATATCACCATTGCAGATACTATAAAAAGCGATGCCAAAGAAACCGTTGACAGCCTGCACAGAATGGGCGTAAAAGCAACCATGCTCAGCGGTGATAAAAGTACCGTTGTCAAATATGTAGCAGACCAACTGGGCATCGACAGTGCTTTTGGAGATCTCTTACCGGAAGACAAAGTGAATAAAGTAAAAGAGATTAAAGCGAAAAATCAAACCGTTGCCTTTGTAGGTGATGGTGTGAATGATGCTCCTGTAGTGGCGCTCAGCGATGTAGGAATTGCCATGGGAGGACTTGGAAGCGATGCCACGATTGAAACCGCAGATGTCGTTATCCAGGATGATAAACCGAGTAAAATTCCTATGGCCATCAATATAGGTAAACAGACCAAAAAGATCGTATGGCAGAATATTGTTTTAGCCTTTGCTGTAAAAGCAGTTGTTTTAGCGCTTGGAGCCGGAGGGCTGGCAACCATGTGGGAAGCCGTATTCGCAGATGTAGGAGTAGCGATGCTGGCTATTTTAAATGCAGTGAGGATTCAAAGAATGAAGTTTAATTAGGAGTAAGATTGCAGCTGGCAGGTTGTAGGTGTCGGACAATAGTTTTAGGTTACTACATTAAGCTGCAAATTATCAGCGTTATAAATTTTATCGGAGATAAAATCTTTGCGCCTTAAAAACACCCTTTTATAATATTTTCGCGTCTTTGCGATTAAAAAAACTACATCATCCATTTAAAAATAAAAACACCTAAACCTTATAGATTTCCAAAATCTATAAGGTTTTTCTATACTCAAAAAGAATCCGCAAAATCACCATAATCCGCGAAAGGAAAACTATTACAACTACAAGAAACCTTATTTTCCCTAATCCCTAATCCCTAATCCCTAATCCCTAATCCCTAATCCCTAATCCCTAATCCCTAATCTAAAAATAATCAATGACATTCATCATAAGTAATACATAAACCCAATTTGAGTAGTATATTTGTACAACAGAACTGATCATTGAGACTTTTTATTTCCATATTCATCATTTTTACCATCGCATTACGCCCTGTTTTGCCATTGGTTAACTATGCCGTGAACTATGATTATATTGTAAAAAATCTCTGTGAAAACAGGAATATTCCTCAGTCTACGTGTAAAGGGAAATGTTATGTCAGCAAAGAACTGGCTAAAACAGAAAAGCAGTCCAATAATTCCCAGATTATCAAAATATCTGTTCTGGATGTTTTTGTTTCCCATGATATCCTTTCATTTTTAAGGCAGAAAGAATCTGACCCCGAAGGTGAGGCTATCCATTCAGATTATACTGTTGATCATACTTCAGAATATTTTTCCAGAATATTCCATCCTCCTTTAGCTTAATTTCAACTATTCTTTTAGTTTTCTCAAGTATCTTCGCTTTTTATGCTTCATATTGCTTTTAAAAGCAGTGAACAGTAAAAACGGCGATTAACTTTGTAGTAAGAGATAATTCACACATTCATCATACTATCAATTTCAATTTATCATTAAAATGAAATCAAAAATTATTTTAACTGCATTATTGTCAGTTTCATTATTGGCCTGTGGCCAGGAAACCCCTAAAGTGAAGCATAAAAAAAGTACAGCCTCTTCAAAATCGGGTGTTAAGAAAGTAAGATTTGCCAATGCAGAAGATCCCATCTGTCATATGAAAACAGAAGATGACATGAAAGATACTGCAGTTTATAAAAATAAAACGTACGGTTTTTGCAGTAGCTACTGTAAGGATGAGTTCAAAAAAAATCCTGAAAAATATGTCCAAAACTAAAAAGGAAACTCCCGGCATAAAAAGAAAGGTCATTATTCCGATTGCGATTTTCGCTCTTTTATTTCTGGGAATAGGTGTAGGAATGGGGTATTTCAAGAAGAACCTGTATACCGTAATGAAGGTTCCCGATTTTGAACTCACCGACCAGGATAATAAAAAAATCACCAGTAAAGATATGCTGGGAAAAGTATATCTGGTAGAGTTTTTCTTTAGCCGGTGTCCCACGATATGCCCTGTGATGAACCGTAATATGAGGTTTATCGAAGATGAGATAAACAGCCCGGAATTCGGGATCATATCAATAAGTATTGATCCTGAAAATGATACTCCTGCTGCATTGAAAGAACATGCTAAAAGCGTAGGAGCCAAATCTCCGGACTGGCATTTTCTGACCGGAAACAGAGATTATATCGGAAAACTGGCAGACCAGTTCAATATCTATGTGGGAGATAAGGAAGACGACAGCGAAAGCCTTAACCACAGCGGAATGATCGCTCTGGTAGATAAAGAAGGAAATGTCCGCTGCAGATACAATAAGGACAATATGCCGATCCTGTATTATTCAGGATTGAATTATGAAGATCCGGAAGGAAAGACCCCGAAACTTACCGGGAAGTATCACCCAGACCGGGAAATATTGATCGAGGATATTAAGAAATTATTGAAATAGAGTAGGAGAAGGAAGATGGAAGAATGAAGCTGGAGGTTATAATGATGATTGATGAATGAAGCTATGAATTAAATGAAGTAGTAACAGAGAAGAACAGTACCCTCAGACAGAAATGACTTCCATCATCCTGCTTCCCTTCTATAAATAAAAAATATTGTTAAACCATAAAAACAAAACGTTATGAAGATTTTGAAAGTAGCAGCTTTAAGTGCCGTATTTGCCGCACAGTTCGCTTTTGCGCAGTTTAAGCAGACACCGCTTCCGTATGCATACAATGCACTGGAAGGCTCAGTAGATGCCCAGACGATGGAAATTCACTATTCCAAGCATGCCGCAGCGTATGTTGCTAATTTAAATAAAGCAATTGCAGGAACGCCGCAGGAAAAACAAACGCTTTTCCAGATTCTTTCCAGTGTTTCTAAACTGACTCCGGCGGTAAGAAACAATGCTGGTGGACATTACAACCACGAGCTTTTCTGGACCGTTCTTACGCCTGTAAAAAATACACAGCCTTCTGAAAAACTGACTAAAGCGATTACGGAAACTTTCGGAAGTATGGATGCCTTCAAAGAAAAAATCAGCAAGGCAGGTGCAGACCGTTTCGGTTCAGGATGGGCATGGCTTTCTGTGGATAAAAACGGGAAACTATTCGTTTCTTCTACAGCTAACCAGGATAATCCTCTGATGGATGTTGTGGAAGAAAAAGGAACTCCGATCTTAGGAATCGATGTTTGGGAACACGCTTATTACCTGAAATATCAGAACAAGAGAGCAGACTATCTTACCGCGATCTGGAATGTGCTGAACTGGAAAGAAGTAAGCAAAAGATATGATGAAGCCTTAAGCAAGAAATAAAGATGAACTTAATTTGCAGCATATTCCTTACTCTTTATATGGTGTTCAGGCCTCTGATCCCATTGATGGAGTATGCTGTAAATTATGATTATATCTCTACCGTTCTCTGCATCAACAAAAGCAAGCCGGAGCTTCACTGTAACGGAAAATGCTATGTCAGCAAAGAACTGGCAAAAACGAATGACTCCGATTCTTCGCCTTTAAACAAAACAAAAAGTTCAGGACAGAAAGTTCTTGATATCTGTACACTTCCTGAAATTACAGGAATCCAGAAAACAGAGAAGCTTCTTCATCAAAATTTCAATTTTCTTTATGAAACAGCCTATTCTTTTCTGTTTCTGAAACCTATTTTCAAACCACCGGTTTTTTAAGTTCAAATTTTAATCATTACAAAACCACAAAGAATATAAAGACTTTTTTAATCAATGTGATACATTTTATTTTAAGGGCAGCATGTAAAATCGGAGATTTTTAAAAAACTTATGTGTTCTTCTATGCAGTTTTTCACTACACTTTAAATAACTGAAGTGTCAAAAAACTTTTGTGCCTTTTGTGGTTAAAAAATGAATGGTCACCCCATTCAAACGCATTTCTATTCATAAAATTTAACTTAAAAAATCAAAAATGAAAATTTTAAAATTTTTATCATTATTCCTTATTGCATTTAATGTATTTACATTGTCATCATGCCAAAACAGCGATGATAACGATCCACAGGATACTTCTACAGGGAACCTTCAGATCAAATTTGAAAACGGATTCAATAACCTTGGGAATATTGTACTCAACCAAACGCTACAGACTTCAGCTGCCGGGCAGAAGCATAACTTCTCAGCCGTAAAATATATCATCAGTAACATCACCTTGGTTGACGAAGGCGGAACTGAATTCAAATACAATGAAAACAATCCGGACAAAGGCGCCTTCATCGTAGATCAGGCAGACGCAGTTGCAGGAGTTGTTTATCTCAATCTGAACGGAATACCAAAAAACAATTACAAAAAAGTAAAATTAGGACTTGGGATCAGCCAGAAAGCTTACCTGTTGGGACAGAACGGTCAGGCAGAATTCTGGACAAAAGCCAAACAGAAAGGAATGTCGTGGTCATGGGCAGCCGGTTATGTCTTTGTAAAGCTGGAGGGGAAATATGGAACTGCTTCCGCAGATACAGAATTCATGAATCATACGGGAAATATGGGGAATGTAACGGCTAATAATACAGCGGATCTTTACCGGGAAATTACGTTGAGCCTTCCTACGACAGCCAGAGTAACGACTCAGATAAGACCTTCCATCCACATTCTTGCAGATCTTAATCAGTTTCTCAGTGGTAGTAAAACGCTTTCCCTCACTACAGAAAACAATATGATGATGGGTTCAGGCCAGCATTTGGTGGATGTTACGGATAACCTTACGGCAATGTTTAAAGTAGACCACGTTCACAATGATTAGGATTTTATTAAAAACAATGCTGCTAATCATTGCTTTTCTGAGCTGTTTTTCATGTTCAGATGAGGTAATCCAGCCGCTGGAAAAAGATGAGGCCTATTCATTGCAGTTTCCATCTTATTTTCCTGAAATGACGTTCGATGCATCCAGCAATCCGGTGACTAAAAATGGAGTAGAGCTGGGGCGAAATTTATTTTATGAAGGAAGGCTTTCCAGAAATAATACCATATCATGCGGCTTTTGCCATATTCAGGAAAATGCTTTTACCCACCATGGTCATACCGTGAGCCACGGAGTTGATGACAGGATCGGAATCCGGAATGCACCACCTATTCAGAATATGGCATTTCTTAAAAGGTATATGTGGGATGGTGTGATCCATAATCTGAACGAACAGCCGGTCATTCCGATCTCGGATGTGAATGAAATGGACAGTTCGATACCTGAAGTGATTTCTAAATTGAAGGATGATCAGAAATATAAAAAGCTTTTCATGGCAGCGTATGGTGACGAAAATATAACCGGTGAGAGAATACTGAAAGCTTTATCACAGTTTATGGTCAGCATGATCTCTGCAGATTCGAAATATGACAGAGTTAAGCAGGGAAAAGAAAATTTCACCTCTGAAGAATCTCAGGGAATGGCTCTTTTTGGACAGAAATGTGCCTCGTGTCACAGCGGAGAATTATTTACAGATGAGAGTTTCAGGAATACAGGAATGTATTATAATACCCAGTTCAAAGATGCGGGACGTCATCGCGTAACCCTTAATCAGACTGACTGGATGAAGTTCCGTGTTCCAAGTCTCAGAAATGTAGAATTTACCGCACCTTATATGCACGACGGAAGATTTTACACCTTGGAAGCGGTCCTGAATTTCTATTCAGATAATGTGGAGGATAATCCTAATCTCGATCCGCAGCTGAAACAAAACGGACATGTCGGAATAGCGATGAACACCCAGGAAAAGCAGTTGATCATCGCCTTTTTGAAAACCTTATCCGATAAAAGCTTTATTTCTAATCCAAAATTTGCAGAATGATCATGATGAACATGAATAAAATAATCTTTATCCTTAGCATGGCATTATCATTTGTATGCCATGCTGAAACAGTTAACGACAGTATGTATATTGCAGAGGATGTTAACAGAGTCGTACTGGATGACTGTGATGCTTGCGGCTGTGCAGCAGGAAACGGTTCTTCCGGTTTTGAGTCTTTGCTGAATCCTCAGTTTATTGGGCTCAAATATTTTGCCCAGCATTATAAAGCCAAAGAAAACCTTTTTGTAAAAGACCTCACCCAGGATCAGTACTTCAATACCCTGCAGGTATGGGGAAAAATTCCATTGACGGAAAAATTATCGGTATATGCCAGTCTGCCATTCCATTTTCATGAGAAAAAAACAATGCAGGGCAATATCAATATTCATGGCCTCGGAGATCTGAACCTGATGGGAATTTACCGGATCATCAGTTCCAAAGATAATTTTCATCAGCTTAATGGTGGTTTGGGAGTAAAAATTCCTTTAGGAAAATTTGACGAAAAAGGAGTTTCCGGCGTCAATCCAAGTTTTCAATTGGGAACGGGAAGCTGGGATTACCAGGCTGCTTTGAACTATAAATTTCAAAAGACTAAACTGGCTGTACTGATCAATACAGATTACACCGTAAAAACTGAAAATAAAAAGAATTACCGTTTCGGAAATCAATGGAATTATGCAGCGACAGGTTTTTACCAGCTTGCGGCCAATGAAAAGACTATTTTCTCTGCCAAAGCCGGACTTCAGGGCGAAGTGTATGATAAAAACAAACAGTTTGACGAGGTTTTGCCGAACACGGCAGGAAGTGCATTATATGGAAAGCTCGGTTTTGAAGCTTCCTATAAAAGATTCAGTCTGGGCGGTGAAGTCATGCTGCCTGCTTATTCCAATCTGGCGGGAGGCGACATTGAAGCAAAATCCAGATTCAGTATTTTTATCAATTTTGGGATTTAATATCATGGTGGTTTCGAGAGCCTCAGTCACCAAATGCAGTTTATTGCAATAGAATAATTGTTTATTTCTTTATATTTTCTAAAAAAGGTGGCTGAGGCTCTCGAAGCCACCTTTTCCATATATTCTTAACTGTCTGCTGTTTTTCATAGTATTGAGAATTAATTTATTATGCCGTTATTGCATATATTAAGTTATTTTCTATCTTTGCCGAAATCTGGTGCGCTGTAAAAAGCACTTAAAAGGGAACCCGGTGAAAATCCGGGACAGACCCGCTGCTGTAAGCTCCACATCAAAGTTTTTGAAAAGTATATCCACTGTTTTTTTAATGGGAAGGATTTCAAAAACGGAGTAAGTCAGAAGACCTGCCAGAAGATCAACGTTTGATGCTTTCGTGGAATAAAGCTTAGGACAACAACGATTCTGTGCAGTAACGGCTGCGCTTTATCTTTGCTATCTTATATCCATTAGCGTCAGCATTATTCTCAATGAGCTAATGGTCAGAAAATGTACTGCTTCCCAGTTTAAAAAAAGTGTTATTGCATTATTTGTGATGACATCTCAACTTATATTTTCACAATCCGGAGACACCATCAGGGAGAAAACCATTCTTCCTATCCAGCTTTACAAAAAAGATTTTAAAGAAATTCTTCCTGCACAGGTACTTTCCGGGGAACAGCTTGAGAGGCTGAACAGCCAGTCGGTAGCTGATGCTTTACGATATTTTTCGGGAGTTCAGATCAAAGACTATGGCGGAATGGGCGGTCTGAAAACAGTTAATATCCGGAGTATGGGAAGCCAGCACGTAGGCGTTTTCTATGACGGTATTCAGTTGGGAAATGTTCAGAACGGAATCGTGGATCTTGGAAAATTTTCACTGGATGATCTTGAAGCTATTTCATTATATAATGGCCAGAAAAGTGAAATTTTCCAGCCTGCAAAGGATTTCGGATCTGCCGGATCTGTTTATCTTCAGCCTAAAACCCCTGTTTTTAAAGGAGATCAGAAAACCAATTTAATGCTTAAGCTGAAATTAGGTTCCATCAGTTTATTTAATCCTTCCTTCCGCCTGGAACAGAAGCTTTCCGATAGAGTTTCGGCAAGTTTCAGTTCGGAATTTGTACAGAGTGACGGACTGTATAAGTTTAAATATGAAAAGAAAAACTCTGACGGATCTGTTGCCAATGATACCATTGCGAGAAGGTATGATTCCTATATCCGCGCGAAACGTTTTGAAACGGCTTTAAACGGGACAATTAAGGATGGAAGCTGGAGTGTACGCGGTTACGGCTATATTTCAGATCGTGGAGTTCCCACGGCCATTGTTAATAATAATTTCAAGCCTAAAGGCCAGCAAATGCTGGATGAAAACTACTTTGTTCAGGCCAGTTTCCGTAAAAAGCTGTTTCCAAAATTTGAAACGCAGCTGAAAGCTAAATTTGCCTATGACTACACCCGGTTTTTAGATACAGTGGATGTAGCAAATACAGCTCTGCCAATAGATAATTCTTATGTTCAGAGGGAAGTCTATTTTTCCAATTCCAATATGTATTCTATTAATCAAAACTGGGATGTAAGTGCAAGCTTTGATTTTCAGTATAATAATCTCAATGCCAGTCTGAGGGATTTTTCATATCCCACACGCTATACTTCTCTCGTTTCTTTTGCCACAACCTATCAGTGGAGCCGGTTCAAATTTTTAGGAAGCGTTCTCGGAACTTTTGTGCATGAAGATGTGAAAATGAATTCAAAATCTCCTGATAAAACAGAATGGACTCCTTCCGCTTTCCTGAGCTATCAGCCCTTTGAATCAAAAGATTTCACCGTCCGGGCTTTCTACAAAAGGGTGTTCAGAATGCCTACTTTCAATGATCTGTATTATACAATGATCGGGAATGTGATGCTGAAACCGGAATACACGAATCAGTACGATGCAGGTTTTACCTACCAGAAACTCTATGATCATAAAGTTTTTAAAGGAATCTATGTGAAAGTGGATGGCTATTATAATGAAGTTGAAAACAAGATTATCGCTGTTCCTACCACCAATCTTTTCAGATGGATGATGGTGAATTTAGGTGAAGTGAAAATTATGGGTGCTGACGTAAATGTTCAGGCTGAATTTGATATTAATAAATTGAAACTGAAACCTTTGGTGAGCTATACTTATCAGCGTGCCGGAGACTATACTGATAAAAGTGATGATTATTACGGTGACCAGATTTCCTATGTGCCATGGCATGCCCTGACCTTTACCATGATGGCAGACTATAAAGACTGGAGTTTCAATTACAGCTTTATGTACACCGGTGAGCGTTATGACGCGCAGCTGAATAATATCAAAGCTAATTATCTTCAGCCGTGGTACACCCATGATTTATCCGTTCAGAAAAAATTCAACTGGTATTCTCACCAGATTAAAGCCGGTTTTGAGGTCAATAACGTGCTTAATCAATACTATGATGTGGTCAGGAATTATCCGATGCCCGGAAGAAATTTTAAACTTATTGTAAGCTTTACATTATGAAAAAAATCAACTTTTGCCTGCTGGCTTTTACTCTTTTCTTTCTGTTCTCATGCCGGACAGATGACCATGTGGTTCCCTCGGAGACAAAGGAGGTAAGTAACGGAGAAGATACACCCATTAAAGGTTTTTATCTTCTGAATGAAGGAAATATGGGAAGCAATAAATGTACACTCGATTATTTCGATTATGCTACAGGAACGTACCGCAAGAATATTTACGGAGAAATCAATCCGAATGTCGTAAAAGAGCTTGGTGACGTCGGAAATCATATCATGATCTACGGAAGCAAAATGTATGTGGTGGTGAATGTTTCCAATAAAATTGAGGTCCTGGAAGCAAAAACGGCCAAACGGATCAAGACCATACCGCTGCAGAACTGCCGTTATCTGGCTTTTAAAGGCAATAAAGTCTATGCCAGCAGCTATGCCGGTCCGGTTGAACTCAACCCGAACTCTCCACCTGGAAAAGTAGTGGAAATTGATACCGCGTCACTGAACATCGAAAGACAGGTTGTGGTTGGGTATCAGCCGGAAGAAATAGAGGTAATGGGAAATCAGCTTTTTGTAGCTAATTCCGGAGGGTATAGGTTCCCGAATTATGATAAAACCGTTTCCGTTATTGATCTGAATAGCTTTACACAAACCAAAAAAATTGATGTAGCCATCAACCTTCACCGTATTAAAAAGGACAATTACGGAGATTTGTATGTGAGTTCAAGAGGAGATTACTACAATATTCCATCCAGTCTTTTCCTTGTAGATGCTGCGACCGGAACAGTGAAAAAAGACTTTCACGTTGCTGTGAGTGGAATGACGATCGTGAATGACAAGCTGTATTACTATGGCAATGAATTTAATTACAATACCCATACTTACGTCAAGACCTTCGGAATCATCGATGTAAAAACTGAGCAGATCATTTCCAATAAAATTATTGACCAGCAATATGTTGATGAAATCAAGGCTCCGTACGGAATTGCTGTAAATCCTTATACAGAAGATGTCTATCTGGCGGATGCAAAAAATTATGTGACCACCGGATATGTATACTGCTTCGACAAGACCGGAAAATTCAAGTGGAAAACTGAAGGTGGAAATATCCCAGCTCATTTTGCTTTTTTATATAAATAATCAGATCAAAAATGGAAAGAAAAACTAAACATATTTTAAGAACGGTACTTCTATCTTCGGTTCTGCTGGGAACAGCAGCCTGTAAAAGTGATAGTGAAGAGGTCGTGGAAGAAGTGACTTTTCCTGCGGAAGCACTTAAGGAATCCTATACTGTTGACCGGCTGAAATTGTTGAATATAGATCCTGAAATAGAAGGAAAGCTGACATGGAGCATCAATGATTCTGTTATTTCTGATCAGCTGCAGCTGGATTTTGTAAGTCCTCTTGTAAAAACTTATCCTTTGACCTTAAAAGTGGAAGTAAAAGGAGCCGTGAAAATCTATAAATCGACAATTATTGTTAATCAAGAGCTTGCACCTTACAGCAAATATATTTCAGAGGTCTTTGAATTCCGTCCGGCTGTAGGCCAGTTCATGAATGAGATCCCGGAATATACGAACGGAAATACCGAGACGGATATAATTAAAAAAGCAAAAGAATCATTGGTCGGAGAAAATTCTAGCATGATTACCCTTGGCGGATTCGGGGGGTATGTTGCTTTTGGATTTGATCATACGATTCCCAATCTTGAAGGAAGAGATTTTAAAATTCTCGGCAATGCATTCTGGGGAAATAATGCCGGCACAACCAGGTCAGGATCTTGCGAACCCGGAATTATTATGGTGGGTTACGATAAAAACAAGAATGGCAGACCCGATGAAGGGGAATGGTACGAAATTGCCGGCAGCGAATATTTTAAAAATACAACTACTAAAAATTACAGCATAACCTACTTCAAACCCAATGAAAACAAGCCCCCCGTTCCCGGAAGTGAGTTTTGGCAGACTGATGTGGAGTACATCAAATGGCAGGATATTAATGGGAATTCAGGATTTAAAACTAAAAATACCTTCCATGCACAAAGCTATTATCCTTTATGGCTCCCAAATGCTTCTTACAGCCTGACGGGAACCAGACTTAAGGATAATTTTCACGACCAGAGCGGAACGGGGGCTTATTGGGTAGGAACATCTTACGAGTACGGATATGCAGACAATGCTCCGAATAATGATGAAGCTTCAAACATCGACATTTCCTGGGCTGTGGACAAAAACGGAAAATATGTAAAGCTTCCGGGTATCGATTTTATTAAGGTGTACACGGGAGTCAATCAGGAGGCCGGATGGCTGGGGGAAGTTTCCACAGAAGTAGCGGGTGCCTATGATCTGCATCTCAATTAAAACTACAGATAACAAAATTTAATAAATAGAGTTCAAAATGAAAAAGTTTTACCTTTTGACCATGCTCTTTATATTTGCGTTCTTTACAAATGCGCAGGTAAAAGTGCAGGGCGTGCCCCGAAATGATATTCAGGGCAACAGCAACCAGCTGAATACAACCGTAACCAACAGTATTAATTTCTCTGATATCCAGTATTGGGTGGGGAGCGGAACCAATGAAGCCGCTTTTGTTGTACAATGGAATGACAGCAAAAACCCTGATGCTTTGGTATGGGGATTCCGCTGGAACGGCAATGCTACCGGAGAAGACATGATGAAAGCCATTGCACAGGCCGATCACCGATTTTTCACATTGCTTTATCCGGGGACACAATTCGGAACAGCCATCGGAGGAATGGGTTTTGATTTGAACGGGCAGAATACCAACGCACTTTATAAAAACGGAAATACTACCTCTCCTTTTTACCCTGTAAATGGGACTGTAAATACAGGTGCATATGATTTCGATGATTTTACTGCTGCAGATGCCGGAGATCATTGGGGATCAGGGTGGTACAACAGCTACTGGTCTTATTGGGTAAAAGATCCTACGGATGCTGATTTTGGATATTCAGGGGTAGGAGCTTCTTCCCGTGTGCTACAGAACGGTTCCTGGGATGTGTGGAATTTTAGCCCAGGACTGGCTTCTTTTCCTATTTCTTCAACGTTGACGCCGGTATCTGCTTATGCCGCTTCTGCTGCTTCTGCTTCTACCAATTTTACGGACGGCTTCTTTATGGTGAATGAAGAATGGTTCGGCCATACCAACGGTTCTGTAAATTTCATCGGTAATAACGGACAGATCAATTACCGTGTCTATAGCAATGCGAATAACAACCATGCTTTTGGAGCTACAACCCAATATGGAACGATCTATGGGGATAAATTCTATTTTATCTCAAAACAGGCAGCAGACGGAGGAGATACACAATATACTCCTGGCGGAAGGCTGGTAGTCGCGAATGCACAAACGATGCAGAAAATTGCAGGATTTAATAATATCGGTGGTGGTGACGGAAGATCATTTGTAGGAGTTAATGAAAATAAAGGATATATCGGAGCCTCTAACGGAATTTATATATTTGACATTGCGAATTTGCAGGTTGGAAGTATGATTACCGGAACAGGTGGCGGCGGTCAGTATGCCGGCCAGATTGGAAATATGATCCGCTCTTCCAAATATGTATTTGCCGTGAAGCAGTCTGCCGGAATTTTAGTGATTGACCCTGCAACTGATACTTTGATCAGTACAATCCCTGGAGCCTACCATTCTATTGTTCAGGCAAAAGACGGAAGCATCTGGGCAATCCAGGATCAGAAGGTGGTAAATATTCATCCAACTACTTTTGTTACTACTTCATATACCATTCCAACCACTAAATATTTAGGGTCTTGGGGAGCCTGGAATGCCGGAAGCTTTTCAGCGAGCAGCAAGCAGAATGTTTTATACTGGATCAATTCAGTTAACAGTTTTGTTTCAGGAACACAGATTGTTAAGTTTGATGTTACAACAAAGACATTTAACGAAAGCTTTGCAGCAGTTCCCGGTCAGACAGGTACTTATAAGCAGATCCCTTACGGGGCGGGACTTCGTGTGAATCCAACCACTGATGAATTGATTCTGAATACTATTGAAAGTGGTTTTGGCGCGCATTATCAGAAAAACTGGATCCATACTATTAATGTTAACGGAACCATTACCAATACAAAGACACTTAATGATTATTACTGGTTCCCGGCTATGGCTGTATTCCCGGATAATACACTTCCTGCCGTAAGCAGTACTTTCCCGTCACAGGTTAATGTAAGCAATGCGTCTGTGATTGATCTGAAGACAGTGGTTTCTGACGAGGATAACCTTTCCTCAGCAATTGTAAAATCAATTAAATCCAATTCGAATCCGGCGGCTGTTTCTGCTGTCATTAATACTAATGATGAGCTTGTATTAGCTCCGCTTGCTCCGGGAACGGCTGATATTAAGATCAGCTTTAATTCAAATGGAAAAGTAATTGAAAAAATACTTACTGTCAACAGTACAACTTCTACGTTGGCTACGGCAGAAGTGAAGAAAATAGAATTCAGTATTTATCCGAATCCTGTGACAGATATTCTGACTCTTAAAACCCAGGAGAAGATCCTAAATGTTACCATTTATGATGCTTCCGGAAAATCAGTAAATGCACAGCTTAGCAACGGCCAGATCAATGTAAGTATGCTTCCGAACGGAGTATATATCCTGAAGGCTGTAACTGATAAAGCGATGTACCAGCAGAAGCTGATCAAAAAATAACCATCACAGTCTATATATTTCAATGAACCGGCGGCCCAAATGGGCCGCCGGTTTTTTGCTTTAAGGCAGAGTAAAAGAGAATCGGGCTGGCTAAAAGCCAGCCCGATTCTTTGCTATATTTATTCTTTAATTATTGATTCTGATCTTACGTGAATAAGTTTTTTTGTCTTTCGTTTCTACGGTCAGGATATAAATTCCTTCAGGCTGTGGAGAAGATAACTCAAAGGTTTTGGAGCGAAGGGTAGATCTGTGTACTTCTTTGCCGGAAGTATTTCTTAGGGTAACTTCAGACCCCTCGAATGGAACAGTGCCTCCCAAAGTAATTTGTCCGCCTTTACTGTAAGCCATAATGGTGGAAAGAGGATCCTGGTACGCATAATACACTCTGAATCCACCACCCAGACTCAGTACGCCACCACTCAGCCTTATTTTAACTGCGTCATATGAGCTGACAGGAACAAATTCAATAGTTGCTCTCGCAGGATTGTCTGAAAGCTTCAGCAAGTTGCCGGTTACCATTTGGCTGTCATTATTGGCTGTTGTTCCGCTTAGTGTTTCTATATATACGCCGCTTAAGAGCTGAACAGTCAGAGGAATGTTATTGGTACCGATACCGATAACCAATTTAGTGTTGAGCCTCACCTCAGGAAATCTCAGCGTCTGTTCAACGCCTCCCAATAAAACGGTACCCATGACCATGGTAGAGTAGTTATCTTCGTTATCTCCCAGGGCATTTAAAGGATTCTGTACGGCACAGCCCAGGCATACTCCATACACATTGGAGAGCTGATCATGGGCATAGATCCTGTTTTGGGCCTGTGTATTACCCGATTGAAATAGAAAGGTTAAAAATAATGCGGCCTGAAAAAAACGACCCTTTGAAAATAGAATAGATTTCATGCTGTAGAGTTTTTTGGTTAATGTTCAACCCAAATTTAAGCATAAAAGTGTATATGAGCAATATTATTTCTATTTAATGTGAATTACAAATTATTCTGTAATCTTTAAATATCTCACAAAGATTTTATCAGATACTCTCTCTGTTAGCTCATCAGGTTTTCATGAAACCCTTCTTTCAAAGAAATTATTTTTTTCGTCCCTTAATATTAGGAAGAAAAGCAGTTATTATCCCCATTAGAGGTAAAAAGGCACAGATTTTAAATACATATTCAATGCTGGTATCATCGGCTAAAGCACCCAATACCGCAGAACCGATTCCGCCCATTCCAAACATAAAACCAAAAAATAATCCTGCTACCAATCCAATTTTGTTGGGTAAAAGGTCTGTGGCATATACCAAAATAGCAGAAAATGCTGAAGCGATAATTAAGCCGATTATAACCGCACATACCACGGTCCATAATAAGGGAAGATATGGAAGGCAAAGAGTGAAAGGAGCTGCCCCAAGTATGGAAACCCAGATGATTTTCTTTCTACCGTATTTATCACCAAGTCTTCCACCTAAAATTGTTCCGATAGCAACCGCTGCAAGAAACATAAATAAGTATAACTGAGAATCTTTTACTGAAATATGAAATTTATCAATGAGAAAGAACGTAAAATAATTAGTCATTGATGCTAAATAAATATATTTGGAAAATACCAGTGCCAGCAGAACTGTAATAGAAAATATAACTTTTTTGCGGGATAGTTCTACGGTTATAATATTACTGGAATGCTGAGCTGTTTTTTTTAGAGACAACCTTTCGGCATACCAATTCCCAATTCTCCATAATACTATAATTCCTATAAAAGCAGCAATAGCAAAAAGACTCACATAGCCCTGCCCCAATGGAAGTACAACTAAAGCAACCAATAGAGGGCCGATAGCACTTCCTGAATTTCCTCCTACCTGAAAAATGGATTGGGCAAGTCCTTTTTGTCCACCGGACGCCAATTGTGCAACCCTGGAAGCCTCAGGATGAAAAATGGAAGATCCCATCCCGATTAATGCAACTGAAATCAGGATCATATAATATTGATGTGCTGCTGCCAAAAGTAATAATCCGGCCATGGATAATCCCATTCCTACTGCCAGAGATCTTGGATTGGGCCTTTTATCAGTATAAATTCCAACAAACGGCTGTAAAATTGATGCTGTAAGCTGAAACACCAGTGTAATGATGCCTATCTGAGCAAAAGACAGGCTGAATTCGCCCTTTAGAATAGGATACAATGATGGGATAGTAGATTGTATCAGATCATTTAAAAAGTGAGAAAAACTGATCATAAACAAGATAGGGTAAACAATTTTGTTGGTATCAATGCTCTGCGTTTGTGGATTTTTCATGAATTGTAATTTTAAATTCATCATGTCATCTGATGAATTTTGTTAAAAATTTATTTTAGTATACCCTGTCCACGATAAGTTGGGCAATACGGGCTGCATTTTCAGGATCTTTATTCTCAATAGAACTGTAAAGATCGGCATGTATTTTTTGTGAAAGTTTAAAAGAGTCTGTATTGTTGTTGTGACTGATTTCAAAAGTTCTGAGAATGTGTTTACTTGCGATTTTGTAAATTTCTTTTAAAAGGTTATTACCACAGGCTTCAGCAATAGATATATGAAAGCTGATATCAGCCTGATAGCATTCCAATGCCTGGTTTTCTTCTGCAGACTTATTCCTGAGATCCAGATACATTTTAATGGTCTTCAGTTCCTTTTCGCTGCGGTGAACTGCTGCTCTTGCTGCTATCTTTGAGTCTAAGAGAGAACGTACTTCATATACTTCATTGAATTCAGCTTTGTTGATCTGGGTTTCCAGTGATTCCTGGATATTCTTGGACGTAACAAATGTACCCACACCTTGCTGTACACTCAGGACTCCTTTTATCGATAAAATTTTTATGGCTTCGCGGATGCTCGACCGTCCTACGCCATATATTTTCATCAGTTCAGGCTCAGTCGGAAGTTTATCTCCCACTGCATATTCTTCATCGGTAATTCCCTGAATTAATCTTTCTGCGACCTCCTGAGCTAATGTTTTTCTTTGAATCTGCATATACATCTTATCATCTGATGATTGCAAAGATATAACTTTTTTCATAAATATCTTACCTATTTCCGAATCATATTAAAATATAGAAAAAATTCGCAATTGAATGAGTTCAGAAGTTATATCTGGAAGCTCATCCATAGTAAAGGGGCTGTCGTAATGGAGAGACAGCCCCGGTAATTGATGTAAATTAAGCTAGTTTATTTTTTTAAATTCAATATTTAAGATATTTGCTCCCGATAGCATAAATTGGGTGACTTTATTGTTTTTATCAAACTTAAAATCCAGTCTCCCGAAGTACTCTGTCGTTGAATAGAAGCTTGTAGGATTGAACGGATACAATTCAATGTCACCGTTCAGGGGATGCTTTGCAATAAGCTTATTATTTTCAATAGCTAGCTGGTAGATTGTATTGAATTCACTATTCCTGTAGAAACCTACGAACTGTTTCAAAGCTGTTTTCTCAACTTTTGGAAGATGTAGAATTACCTTTTTGGCGGTGTAGGTAAAATCAGCAATTCTAAAAGTAACTGACTTGCTATGGAAAGTTAAGGTTGCTGTAGGAATAGACATAATCTTAAATTGACTATCCCCTATGAGCTGCAGAGGCTCCTTGTCTTTCTGGTTATAGGTCCCCACATAAAGATCTTTCCCTTTTGTAGATATTTCAAGATAATTTCCGGGATTAAGTTCGTAAACTCCTTCAAATTCCCTGAGTTCAGATAGAGTATAAGCAGTTTTTTGCGGCAGCCCGGGGCTTCTCTGTTGATTGGCGAGAAAAAAGTCTACCAACTGATAGGCAATCTGCAAACCTTCAAAGCCCTGTTTGTTCCCAAGGAATACAATAGAAAACTGTTCAGAAGGAACATGCAGGATATAGGCACGATATCCAACGGTACCGCCACCATGAAAAACAATATCCAGACCTTTATATCTTTCAGTTTGTAATCCCAGCCCATATTCTATAATTTTACCTGCATTGAGCACTGTATTGTTTTGCATTTTATCATAAGTTTCCCGGTTTCCCTGAACAGGATTCTGAAAATTGGCTGCCCACTTAGACAGGTCATCCAGTGTTGTATAAATATTGGATGAGCCATCTACCATTTGTGCGATAGGAAACTTCAAAAAAGAGTTACCTTTTAGCCGGTAGGATTTGGCTGTGTTCGGTATGATGGTATCGGGATCATCTATTACCATAGTATTTTTCATTTGCAATGGATCAAAAATAGATTCCTTTGCGATTTGCTTAAAATCCTTTTTATAAACCCTGTGAAGAATTTCAGCAAGTAATGTAAAACCCGTATTGTTATATTGGTAGTTTTCCCCTGGAGAGAAGTTGATGCTTTTAATATTCAGAAGCGTCTGGACTCCTTCGTTGTTGGTTAGCTTAAATTCATCTCCAAATCCCTGTAGTTTTTTTATCTCCGTAAAATTGGGTAATCCGTGGGTGTGATTGGCCAATTGACGAACGGTAATTTTATGAGGAAGATGGCTCAGTTCCGGCAGATAGGTTTTAATGTCGTCATCTAATGATAACTTTCCCTCCTGTTCAGCCAAAAGAGCAATGAATGCAGTGAACTGCTTGGAAACCGATGCAATATTAAAGGCTGTGGAATCTGTTACCGGAGTTTTATTTTCCAGGTTAGCCAGTCCATAGGTTTTCTTATAGATTACTTTTCCGTTTTTTATGATGGCAACAGCCATCCCCGGAGCATTTTCCTGTTTATAAGTATTTAATAGAGAGTCCGTCCTTCTGATCGGATCTTTTTGTTGGAATTGGGCAGAGTATAGTCCGGAATTCAGCATGGAAAAAAAGAACAACGCCCATTTGATTGGTAGCTTCATGATTACTTTTTAAATGATGAAGCAAATCTGGAAATTTAGAATAGAATAAATATCCGATTATCGGAAGCCGGACTGATTTTGCATCATAAAAACAGTCCGATTTTAAAATCAGACACTGTCTAAAATATTGATTTTCTGTAGTCTGTAGGTGTTAGCTTGGTCTCCTTCTTAAATGCGGTATAAAATGAAGATTTTGAGTTGAAGCCCACTTCATACAGGACTTCCAGTACTGTTAGCTTAGACTGTTCCTTGAGAAGAGTTTTGGCATCATTAATTCTAAATTCATTGATAAAGTCGAAAAAATGCCTGCCGGTATGCTGATTGATTAACGCTGATAATTGCTTTTCAGGTAAATTGATTTGTTCGGCCAGTTTCTGCAAGGTCAGCTTATCATCTAAATAAGGCTTTTCTGTTTCCATAAACTGGAGAAGGTTTTTCAATTGTTCCGGTTCTTGCCTCACTTCACTTTTCTGTTTTACAGTAGTCAGATCCTTATTGATTCCTGCAAACAGATTAGGTCGGTATAAGGCGTTCAGTACAAACCGGGTGATCACAAATAAGACAAACAGGGATGTGAAGGTCAATAAATAGTTATAAACAGCACTATCATTCTCTACAAAACCTCTGATAAGAACGAAGATGTTTCCAATCACAAAAAGTAGAGTGGTTTGCATCAGCCATTTGTAAGTAAGGTGATGATTACTGGAATAATTATCCTGATATAATTGTCTGAAGTTCCTCAACAACAAAAATACAGCAATGATGTAGCAGTAATATTGAATGACAGCTATGACATCAAATACCTGATAGCCTTGTTTTGAAATTCCTGTAATACTGAAGAAACAAAAAAAGAATAAGAACGGGAGTCCGTGCAAAAGATGCTTTTTATGAAGTTTGAAATTATAATAACAGGCTGAGTTGACATATAAATAATAGAGAGGCATCTGCAGCAGAACGCTGGCCAGTTTCCCGCTTTTGATTATTTTAAAGTCTGGTGGTGATATGAAAAGACCGGAAAAATCTATCACAGATATCAGGAGAAAAGCAGCAAATAAATAATAGGGTAATTTTCTTTCGGATTTTGCGGTAATGAGAAAGGCACTCAACAATAAAAACAAAAAAACAATAATCTTACCTAAATCGTTAATAAATGCCATATTTTTTATTTTTGAATAATACAAAACTACAAATTATAGTTTCCCTGCAGAAAATTAATGTACAGATCTGTGACTTTACCGTAATTCATATCCAGATCCATATTTATTGAAATGATGACTGAAGCTGGAACAGATGAATTTAAAAATGTAAATAGATTTCGGGCAGGATTGTATAAGAAGAATTCAAGAACCCCGAAATATTAAACAGCAAAAAAACTCTGATAAATATACCAGAGTTTTTGTTTTTAAGTAGCCCGTAGGGGAATCGAACCCCTCTTACCAGAATGAAAATCTGAGGTCCTAACCGATAGACGAACGGGCCATCTATCTAACACTAATAAATTAGCGGGTTAGATTTTTTGTTTTTATAAGTTTCAACTCTTATTAACCACCCGGTTAGCGGTGATTAAGTTTGTAGCCCGTAGGGGAATCGAACCCCTCTTACCAGAATGAAAATCTGAGGTCCTAACCGATAGACGAACGGGCCTACTATACTTTTACGCTAATTTATTAACGTGCTTTGTTAATTTGCTTTTCAAGTTAGCCGCTTTGTTCTTGTGGATAATATTTCTTTTAGCTAATTTATCCAATAAAGCGATAACTTTTGGCAGTTGCTCTGTAGCAGCAGCTTTGTTCTCTTCATTTCTTAAGACTTTAAGAGCAGTTCTAGCAGTCTTGTGATAATATCTGTTACGAACTTTTCTAACTTCGTTTTGTCTGATTCTTTTTAATGCTGATTTATGATTTGCCATATCGTTCAAATGTGAGTGCAAAACTATAAACTTTTTTTTAATCTGCCAAATTATTTTTTAAAATTTTTCAATTTTCTTCTGACAGGTATTTTCTTAGTTTATCTATTGCTTGTTCTATTTTTAAATTCTCTTGTTCTCGTTCTATTTTCTTGATCGTGCTGCTCAGCATGATCATCGCATTGTTCCATTCCCCAGTGGTATTGGTAAAGGAAAGTCCGTCAATTGTTACTTCAAAGGCAACCCTTTCTCCCGTCCTGTAAAGTCTGAAACTTATCTTATCATCTCTGCCTGTAATCCCCTCTTCATTGATTTGTAAATCATAACTTTTTGGGTTAGAGTGGATTTTCTTAAAAAGAAGTTTTGCTTCCTGTATTTTTAAATCCGGCATGATATCAAATTTGGTAGCCTATAGGGGAATCGAACCCCTGTTGCAAGAATGAAAATCTTGAGTCCTAACCACTAGACGAATAGGCCAAATTTTGAGGTTGCAAAAGTAATGATTAACTTTTTAACTTCAAAATTATTTTTTACGTTATTTAAAAACTTTTTGGATAATCGTATTCTTGATTCCCTTGGATTCAAGGTCTTTTTGAAGCTTAACAGCATCTTCTAAAGTAAATACTTTACCATACGTGTAATAAAACACTCCATTGTTTTTATTTCTCTCCACATCTTTCAGTGTCTGAAGAATAAACGAATTGCCATTCAGTTTATCGCCTGTATAGACCTCAATGGTATAATAGCCTGTCAGCAGTTTTTGATTAGGCATAAATCCTACTGCATAAGCATTCCTAAATCCTGCATCTTTGGCTGTTTTAAGGTTGATATCTCTAATCGAAGCCATATTTGTAACCCCGTAGTAATATTTGTACTGTCCGTTGTCTTTAATAGGAAGAATATAGTTTAAGCCTTTTAAAGCAGGATCTCCGTCATTGTACTTGACTGGCGAGCTCAGTAATAAAATTCTGAAATCATTTTTTAAAGGAGATTCAGCAGGCTTTTCAGGTTCAGGCTTTCTGGTGGTAATAGAAGAACCGCCAGTTTTTCTGTCAATTGCTTTTTTATAATCGATGATCGCATTATAGATGCTTTCCGAAATTTCGGTTTGTCCCTTGTCAGAAGCCAGATAGTGGCTTTCTTCGGGATGGTTGATAAATCCTGTTTCTATCAGAACGGAAGGCATCGCATTCATACGCAAAACGTGAAGGTTCTTCTGGAAAACGCCTCTTGAAAACCTTTTATCCTTGTTTACAAAATTACCTTCCACCAGTCCGCCAAGCAGCAAACTTGATTCAAGGTATTTATTTTGCTGAAGTTTTAAAGCAATAAGAGATTCCGGGGAACTTGGATTGTAAGATCCGAAGGTCTGTCTGTCTTTTTCATCAAGAAAGATCACATCGTTCTCTCTTTTTGCAACTTCCAGGTTTTCATCATTCTGGTTGGGTCCCTGTACATAAGTTTCAGTTCCGTAGGCTGTAGGTCTCTGTGAAGAATTACAGTGTATAGAGACAAAAAGATCCGCCTTGCTCCTGTTGGCCAGATTGGTTCTGTCCGAAAGAGAAGGGTATTCGTCAAATTTACGGGTATATATAACTTTGAAATCTCTGTTTTTTTCCAACATGGCTCCTACTTTGAGAGTAACGGCAAGTGTTACGTCTTTTTCTGCAACCCTTCCGATATCTGCATAAGTTCTGTTTGCTCCATGGTCACTTCCCCCATGACCAGCATCTAAAACGATAGTAAATTTCTTTTGTGAAAAAATTAAAATGCCCGAAAGAAGAAGGAGAAATGATAAAATTATTTTAAATTTTTGTTTGTACATCTTACAGTTTTAAAAATTATACTAATTTTGAGCCTTAATTAAAGAATAAAATTGGCCAAAACCGTCCTCAAAAATATATTACAAATTTTAATTATCCTAATTTTTAACAATTTTTTAGCACAGAAAACCCCTGAAAAATTGCCTAAAAATGTGGTTAATGATACTATTCCCAAAAAGGATACCATTGTTGTAAAAAAAGAAGCTTTAGATGATGTTCTTCATACAAAAGCAGATGATCAGCGAAGAGATGTTCCGAAAAAAATGACATTTCTGAATAAAAATGCCCAGGTAAAATACCAGGACATGCAGATTGATGCAGATTATATCTCTATCGATGACAACAAAAATCTGATCTACGCCCGCGGAAAACAGGATTCTTTAGGAAAGATTATAGAACCTGTAATTACCACTCAGGCTGGTAAGAAGTATGAGACCAATGAGTTCAGCTACAATACCAAAACCAAGCAGGCCATTGCTTTTAATGCAAGAACAGAAGAAAGTGAGGGGGTGATCACAGCACAGAAAACCAAAAAGTATAATGATTCTGTTTTTGCCATGAGAAATGCAGATTATACAACAGATGAATATTATATCAAGAAAAAAGATACTGCAGCGGATTACTTTATGAGGGCTTCCAATATCAAGCTGATCAAGACCAAAAATAAATCACAGATTGTTACGGGCCCTATCCAGATGTATATAGAACAGGTGCCGACTCCTCTTATTATGCCGTTTGCTATTCTTCCGTTTTCAGATAAAAGGGCAGCCGGTATCCTGATCCCAAGTTTTGGGGAAAGGGAAGATGTAGGTTTTTTCCTTAACGGACTGGGCTATTACCAGCCGATAGGAGAGCATTTTGATCTTAAAGTACTTGCCGATATTTATACCAAAGGAAGCTGGAACTTAAGGCCGCAGATGAATTATCTGAAGAAATACAGGTATTCCGGAACTTTTACAGCGGATGTGGGAACCATGGTGAGGGGAATTAAAGGTTTGGATGATTATACAAAGAACAGTACGTACAGAATCGCATGGACGCATACGCAGGACACGAAGGCGAATCCTTTTCTGACCTTCAGTGCATCTGTAGATATTGTTAGTACCAAGTTTTACAACAATTCGCTTAATAACAACTATATTTTCAATCAGAACGTCCTGAATACACAGCAGAGTTCAGCAGTAACCGTTACCAAAAGATTCCTAAAGCTGCCTGCAACTATTACCGGAACAGCATCATATTCTCAAAACTTTGCAACCGGACTGGCAGATCTTCGTCTTCCTCAGATGAATGTGGCGATCAATCAGTTTTATCTGTTTGGTTCGAAAACAGGAGTAAGACAGGGGCTTCTTGAAAATATTACGGTAAACACAGGTTTTAACCTGACCAACTTTGTAAGTACGCAGGAAAATGAGCTGTTTACAAAAGCAATGTGGGATAAAATGCAGACGGGTCTGAAAAATAATATTGCATTGGGTACCAATACTACGGTAGCGAAATATTTTACATTCAGCTTAAGTGCGAATATTGATAACGCTTTAACGACGAAAACACTTAAAAAATATTATGATCCTTTAAAGAATGCAGATGTGGACGAAATACAGAAAAATGTTGCCGGATATTCTACATTTTCTTCATCTGCCAGTCTTCAGACCACTCTTTATGGAATGCTGAAGTTTAAAAAAGGTTCTGCGGTAGAGGCGGTAAGACATATGATGACGCCAAGTCTTAGCTTCACGTATTCACCGGATTTCTCAAGTCCCGGGTTCGGATATTATAAAAACTATTATAATGCAGAAGGAGCTTTAACCCCTTATTCTATTTTTGAAAAAGGAATTGTGGGAAGCCCGTCAAGTGGAGTGGTAGGTGCCTTAGGTTTTAATATTGGAAACAATATTGAAATGAAAGTGAAGTCTAAAACAGATTCTACCGGTGTAAAAAAAGTAAAAATCTTTGAATCTCTTAACCTTTCGGGGAATTACAATTTTGCAGCAAAAGATCATCCATGGTCTGTATTCAGCATCAACGGGCAGTCTTCCTTCTTCAATAATAAATTAAATGTGAATACCAGTCTTTCACTGGAGCCTTATAAGATCGTCTTTGCTCCGGGGGCAACACAGGGGGTGAGAACGGAACAGTTTGGGCATTTCAGTGTACAGGGTTTCAACGTGCAGCTATCATATCCTTTGAGCAGCGAACTCTTTGGCGAAAAAACGGATTATGCTAAAAAATATCCGGCAAAAGGGGAAGTAAGAAATGAAAATTATTACTTTGATGATGATAACTATGCCCATTTTGATCAGGCATGGACTTTAAATATCAATGCCAACTATGCTTATTCAAAAGGACTGTCGGCCCTTGGTACCAAGATTGCCTCGGTAGGTCTGGACGGCAGCATCAAGCTTACCCCGTACTGGAATATCAACGGAAGTACGCACTTTGATCTTGTAACGAAAGATCTTGCCTATACAAGAATAGGGTTTTCCAGAGATCAGCGAAGCTTCACGATCAACTTCAACTGGGTTCCTTTCGGGCAGTATAAGGTATATGACTTCTTTATCGGGATCAAAGCCAATATCTTAAGTGATGCGCTGAAGTACAAAGACAGAAGTTTTACAGAGCCTAGCGCACCTTTCTAATATCAGATTGACAATTGTAAATATAAATTTTATATTTGCAACCAAAATAAATTCTAATGAAATCACTGTTAACTAAATTTGTTGACAAACGAATACATGAAATGGTGATTATAATGACCTTGAAAAAATAAGTATCCACATATGAAACAAATAATCAACACAGTTAATGCACCTGCAGCAATCGGGCCTTACTCACAAGCTAATATGGCCAACGGAGTGTTATATATCTCCGGACAGATTCCTGTAGATCCTGCTACTGGTAAGCTGGTAGAGGGAATTGAGAAGGAAACGCATCAGGTAATGAAAAACCTTGAGGCTATTCTTACTGAAGCAGGAATGACGTTTAAAAACGTGGTGAAAGCTACGATCTTCCTTAAAAGTATGGACGATTTTGCAGTAATGAATGATATTTATGCTTCGTATCTTGATGCAGACAGCTATCCGGCCCGTGAAACTGTACAGGTTTCTTGCCTGCCTAAGAATGTTGATATTGAAATTTCTATGATTGCACATCAGGATTAATGAATTTTATAAGAAATACAATTGCGGTTCTTGTAGGCCTTGGAATAGCAGGGCTTATTATTACTCTTGGGATAAGGGTTTTTCCGCAATGGGTCACTTTCGAAGCTTTTGCTCCTTTTGAGCATTGGCAGAGATTTCTTTACAGTATGAGAGGCGATAATGCTTTTTTCGGATTTCTGCTGTTTATTTCAGGGCTGGGGACAACGGTAGGAGGAGTTGCTACTGCGCTTATTGTAAAGTATGCCAAGGTGGCATATGCTATCCTTATCGGCTTCATTATGCTGTTCATAGCCATGCTGGATGTTATTGTATTTCCATACCATCCTACATTTTATAAGATCTCTATTTTCCTTACATTTTTCCCGTTTTCGTGGATTGGAGGAAAGATTGTAGAGATTATTTATGAACGGAATAAGAAAAAGAAGATCGCTGATAAAATGAACAAAACCAAATAAAAAAAACGCTGCAGATTTGCAGCGTTTTTTGTTGATATAAAAGACTATTGTCTGTGTTTATTAAGGCATCTTGAATCCTTTTGTATAGATCCTTCCGTAGTCATCCACAAATTTCACCTGTACATTACCCTGATATTTATCCAGGATCTTTTCTATATCTTTCTGTGAATTGACAGGCTTACCGTTGATCTCTATAATGATATAATTGTCCACGATTCCGATTTTAGCCATCTCGCTTCCCTCGCTCACATTTTTAGCAACAACGCCACTGTTTAATCCGTATTCTGTTTTGAACCTTTCATTAAGCGGATCAAAATCGGCTCCTATTTTTTCAGTTACACTCAAATCAGCTTTTGTTCTTGTGGAAGTTCCACCTTTCTGGTCTTTCAGCGTTACTGTAGTAGTGTTTACCTTACCATTTCTTAAATAAGTCACCTGAACTTTATCGCCAGGACGCTTACTTCCGATAGACATGGAAAGATCTGCAAAGTCTGTGATATCGTAGGCGTCTATTTTGGTAATCACGTCGCCTTTTTTCAGACCTGCATCCTCTGCACCGCTGTTATCCCCAAATCCTGTTACATATACTCCTGAACCGGCTTTAATATCGGTTTTAAATTGCTTATTATATGCCGTTACCTGCTGATCGTTAGAAAGGTCTAATGACGAAACGCCTAAGAATCCTCTCTGCACAATTCCGAACTTCTTGATATCCTCAACAATTTTTCTTGCTAAATTCGCCGGAACGGCAAATCCGTATCCCTGGTAATATCCTGTAGTAGATTGAATTGCAGAGTTGATTCCGATAAGGTCACCATTTACGTTAACCAACGCTCCTCCCGAGTTGCCCGGGTTAATGGCGGCATCAGTCTGGATAAAGCTTTCAATAGGATTGGCAGCTTTACCCTGGCTTCCCAGAATACCAATTCCTCTTCCTTTAGCAGATACAATACCTGCGGTTACTGTAGAATTCAATCCAAGTGGATTTCCTACTGCAAGCACCCATTGTCCGACTTCGATATTGTCTGAATTGGCAAAATTTAAATACGGAAGCCCTTTCTCTTCAATCTTAAGTAAGGAAATGTCCGTGTTTGGATCTGTTCCTACAAGAGTTGCGATATAAGATTTCTTATTGCTTAGAACAACTTCCAGCTTATTCGCTCCTGCAACAACGTGATTGTTGGAGATGATATATCCGTCCGGTGAAATGATCACCCCGGATCCCATTCCTGATGGCATATTGTCAGGAACCTGCTGCTTCTGTCTCTGCTGGCCTCTTCCTCCGAAAGGATCTCCGAAGAAAAAGTCAAACAGATCCTGTTCTGAAGCTCTGCTCGTTGATCTGCTCTGATAATTTTTGATGGTAACAACAGCCGGAACCGTAGTTTTTGAAGCCTTTACAAAATCATCGCCTACAGTTCCGGTATTCATACCTACAAATGAGGCATTAGGGGCTGCTGCTGTGAAGTAAGACTGGTCACCGTTGTTTGAATGCTGACCGAAATATTGTAGTGTCCCAACGGTAGTAGCTCCTGAGACAACTCCCACTACTGCAAATGGTAATAGTTTTTTTAAAGTACTCTTCATTGTATATCTTTCTTTTTTTATTTATTGATTCTTATTTTTTGTTTTCTCGCAAACAAATTTAATGCTAAATGAGTAAGCAATTAACATGCTATGTTTCAATTTTAACTAAAATTTAACGGCTATTATATCATTTTATACATTATGTCATAATTTTGAAAGAGGCATTAACAAAACTTAAAAAATTATTAAAGAAAAAATGTCACATTTCGTAAGCCACAGAGAAAATGAAACTCACGTTTTAAGGTACAACAATTAATTCAAAAGTTCTTCACTGATTAATTTCAGGTTCATTCCTTAGATTCACATCAGTCTATTCAATTGAAAAATGATTATATTTGCAAAAATATTTTTCTCACTTAAAACGTTTATAGCATGCAACTGTATAACACCTTAAGCGCAGAAGAAAGAGCTCAACTTATTGATGAAGCTGGTAAGGAACGCCTTACGTTGTCTTTCTATGCGTATGCCAAAATTGAAGATCCCAAAAAATTTCGCGACGAATTATTTATAGCCTGGAATGCACTTGATGCCCTTGGCCGTATTTATGTTGCCCATGAAGGAATCAATGCTCAGATGAGTGTTCCTGCGGACCAGTTTGAGGCTTTTCGCAATACACTGGAGGCTTATGACTTTATGAAAGGGATCCGTTTAAATGTTGCGGTTGAGCAGGATGATTACTCCTTTCTAAAACTGACCATAAAAGTCAGACACAAAATTGTCGCCGATGGTTTGAACGATGACACTTTTGATGTTACCAATAAAGGAATTCACTTAAAGGCTCAGGAATTTAATAATTTACTGGAAGATCCCAATACAATTGTAGTCGATTTTAGAAATCATTATGAAAGTGAAGTAGGGCATTTTGAAGGGGCTATTACTCCTGACGTGGAAAATTTCAGAGAAAGTTTACCGATTATCAACGAACAGTTACAGGATTTTAAAGAAGATAAAAACCTGTTAATGTACTGTACAGGTGGAATCCGTTGTGAAAAAGCCAGTGCCTATTTCAAGCATCAGGGTTTTAAAAATGTTTTTCAATTGGAAGGAGGGATTATTGAATATACCCGTCAGATCAAAGAAGAAGGAATAAAAAGTAAATTCATCGGAAAGAATTTTGTGTTTGACCACCGGTTAGGCGAAAGAATTACAGATGATATTATTGCGCAGTGCCACCAATGTGGAAAACCCTGCGACAACCATACGAACTGTGCCAACGATGCCTGTCATTTATTATTTATTCAATGTGACGAATGTAAAGCTGCCATGGAAAACTGCTGTTCCACAGAATGTTTGGAAACCATCCATTTGCCTTTGGAAGAACAGTTGAAATTAAGAAAAGGATTGCAGGTTGGAAATAAAGTTTTCAGGAAAGGAAAATCTGATGCACTGAAATTTAAAAAATCTGGCGACCTGCCTAATAAGCCTTTAGCAAAAGCTGAAACAAAGAATATCCGTCAGAAAATAGCCATCAAGAAAGTATTGGTTGGCAAGGCTGAACATTATTATACAAAATCACAAATCGGACAGTTTTTAATTGAAAATAAAGAACTTTCAATAGGTGATAAAGTATTGATTTCAGGCCCGACCACTGGTGAACAGGAACTTACGATTACTGAACTTTTTGCAAACGGAGCGCCTTGTGAAACAGCAAAAAAAGGAGATCAGATTACTTTTGAACTTCCGTTCAGAGTTCGTTTATCAGATAAATTATATAAGATTCTGTAAGCTTAAATCCCGATAATGATGGTAAAAGCAGAACTTAGAAAAAAATATATGCAATTAAGAAAAGCCTTGTCAACTGATGAGGCTTTCTTGTTATCTGAAAGGGTTTTTGAAAATTTTGTCAATTATTTTAAACCTGTTCCGGATCAGAAAGTTCATATTTTCATTCCGATCGAAAAGTTTAAAGAAATTGATACCCAAATATTCATCACCTATTTTTTAAGCCGGAACATCAAAGTTTTTGTGCCTAAAATCGTTGATGGCAAATTAATTTCCGTAGAGATTTTTAATGATACAAAATTTGAAATGAATAATTGGGGGATTTCAGAACCTGTTTCTGATGAAGATTCAGGCCTCTTAGATTTTAATTATGTGATTACTCCTTTGCTGTATTGCGATAAAAAAGGAAACAGGGTAGGGTATGGAAAAGGATTTTACGATGCTTTTTTTGAAATAACTCCTTCCGAAACAAAAAAAATCGGAGTTAATTACTTTAACCCCGATGAAAATATCGATGATGTCTGGGAAAATGATATTCCGCTGGACTATTTGGTAACGCCTACTGATGTGCTGTCCTTTTTTAAAGGATCAGAGTAGAAATCTAAGAAGTAAAATTTAAATTCCTTTTTAATCATCGGAGTGGAAAGTAATATATATTGGGCATTTTTCTCAAAAGTTCCCAGAGATTTATTTTTTGAGTCAAAATATTCCAGATTGAATTTAGCATAATCCAGCGTATCTTTTTTATAGAACTCTTTATAAACATTCAGGCTGTTTACTTTCACCGATTTTACTTTTAGACTGTCCAGCTCTTTTAACAGCTTTTTGAACGTCAAAGAATCCGGCTTATGGAAGTAGCTTTCCATCTGTGAAAAAATCACCGTATCGATCTCTGTATTTCTGTTTCCGGAAAGATACAGCGTTGAAAGATCAAGAAGCTCCTGTACTTTCTGCTTGGTGATGGAATTAATGGCCTGCATGCTGTCCATCTGTACGGCAGGATAGCTTTTTATATTGGTGCTGTTTCTTAGTTTATCCAGATCACTTACTTCCGTCTTTTTATTATTACAGGAAATAAATGCTAAAAAAAGTACTGCGAAAATTAAAAAATTATTTATTTTCTTCATCTGTGGATGCGATTTTAAATTTAATAGATACTATTTTTCCCTTACTGTCCTTTTTCATCTCTATAACATTGAGATTTTTCAGAGATGTGGTAGGTGTTGTTACCAGTGTAATATATTTTTGCTTGTCGAGCCTTTCTATACCATATGTTTTATTGTCGTACACCTGATAAATAACCGCACTGTTGCTGATCAGGTTTTCCAGTTGGTTTCTTTTCTGTTTAATCAGGGCTACCTGTTCTTCCGGATTACCTCCTTTTACATCTTTAATGGAGAAGTAATAGGCTGCCATTTTGTAGTCATCAGGTTTCAGCTCGATCATTTCCTCATCCGGAGCATTTTCCAGATTTCTGTTGACTTCCAGATACTCATAGAAAGGAGCGCTGATCTGCATTTTGATGTTTTTATCTTTGGTTGAATAATAAAAACATTCCCCTGGTTTTAATTTATAGAGAAGCGGAGATTCATTTTCCTTAATCACTCTTATTTCCAAAGTATTAATGACAGAAACACCCCGGTCCTTATCGGTAAAACAATATTTATAAGTTTTTGAAAATATCTGGTCTTTAAATCCGAGCACTCCGGTAATGGCAATTAAAACAGAGGTAACGATAGCCCAGGCATTTTTTTTGAGGATATTTTTCCTTGCAGCTGGAGGTTGTATTTCTGTCGGGCTAATTGTTGTTGGGTTATGCGTAATTGTCTGGTTTTCATATATTGATTTTTGTAAATCAATATTCTCCTGCTGCTGGAATTCTATTTTTTTAGGTTGAATTTCAGTTTTTGGTAATTCAGGAGCCGAGGAGACGGTTTTTTCTAATTCCAGAATTTCTTCTTCTTCAAGATCTTCATTTTCCTGCAGCAGTTCTCCGGCAAAAAGATGCTGCTTCTTAAAGTCGTACCATGATTCGTATCCCGCATAAATACTCAGTAAATTGAGCATATCGATTCTTGGTAATTTGGTAACCGGCGAAGTCTTAAAATAGGTGTAAAATGACTTTTCGCTGATGTTACCTTTCGCTTTTTTACGAAGGTCTTCCTGGAAATATATAATATCTATCCCCTTCCATTTTGAAATTTCATCATGAGAAGGAGTAGATTTTTTTAAATATTCTGTCTGAACGTCTTTTTTTAACTGTTCAAAGTGCAATAGATCTAAATCTGTCAATTTTTATAAAATAATTAAATTGTTGATTATCAGTATTGTTTTTTTGTAAAACAATTTTACAAATGTATTACAATTATTTTTCATAAACAACTTTTGTATCTGCTCTACCTTTGTCTTGTTCAAATAACAGAACAGAAGAAAATTTATATAAAACAATATTAACAAAATTAAATTTAATTTATTATGAAAAAGTCATTATTCGTAGCTGCTATCGCTGCAATCTCTCTAGTTGCTTGTAAAAAAACTGAAGCTACTTCTACTGAAGGAGCTACTGATTCTGCTGCTGCTAACGTATCTGATTCTGCTGCTGTAGTTTCTGATTCTGCTGCTAAAGTAATTGATTCAGCTGCTAACGTTGCTGTTGACGCTACTAAAGATGCTGCTGCTGCTACAACTGCTGCTGGTGCTGATGCTGCTAAAGCTACAACTGAAGCTGCTGCTGACGCTGCTAAAGGTGCTGCTGATGCTGCTAAAGGTGCTGCAAAAGATGCTGCTAAAGAAGTTAAAGACGCTGCTAAGAAATAATTCTAGCATAAGCTTAACAATAAAAGAACCGTTTCACCTGGTGAGACGGTTTTTTTATGCTTTAAACTTGAATCTTAATCCTCTGTCACTGCAAGCCAAAGGCGAAGCAGTCTCATCGGCTACATAGCAAAGCCCAGATTCTTATCCTTTCTTTTGTCTCAAAGACTCATAGCAGGTAATAGCCACTGCATTGCTCAGATTTAAAGAGTCTATGCTTCCAGCCATAGGAATCAGTGTATTTTTTCCTTTTCCAATCCAGAAATCACTTAATCCGGAATGCTCGGTTCCGAATAATACGGCAGAACGCTGTTTGAAATCTCTTTTATAAAGATCTTCAGCGGTTTCATCCATAAGAGTTGTATAAATATTGAAATTATTTTTCTGCAGAAATTCAAAGGTTTCTTCATTTTCAGCATCATAAACGTCCATTCCGAAGAGGCATCCGACACTTGAACGTATGACATTAGGGTTGTAAAAGTCGGCTTTTCCGTCTGCTACAATCAGGGCATCAATTCCGAAAGCCTCGCAGCTTCTGAGGATAGCACCAAGGTTACCGGGCTTTTCTACACCTTCTACAATGATGATCGTAGAATTTTCTTTCGGTATAAATGATGAAAGAAGATTCTCTTTTGTTTTATAAATTCCTATAATTCCTTCAGAGCTCCCCCTGTAGGCTATTTTTTCATATACTTTTTCACTTACAAAATGGATCTTACTTTCGGGGAGTTTTCCCTTAAAAATATTTTCACAGATAAAAAATTCTGCAGGTTCAAAATCGTACTGTAAAGCTCTTTCATTTTCCTGCTGTCCTTCAACCACAAAAACTTTTGATTTTTTACGGAACCTGTTGTCCGCCAAAAGCTTGGTTACGTTTTTTATTTTATCGTTTTGAAAACTTTCTATCAACATGCTGCAAAATTATGCAAAATTTGTGATTACATCTGCTTGGTTTTAATGAAAAGGTTTTTTGCGGTAATTTGAAAAGGTATTTTATTCCTGCGTTTATTGTGGATAACCAAGGCTATGATGAGTAAAATAGATAAGATTTTAAATAGATTTCCATACATATTGCCTGAAACATTGTCCGAAACATTAAAGATTTCCCAGTACAGATTCATGAAAAGATGAAGAAAAATTGCTGTCCAGAGATTAAAATCAGTTTCAAAATAAACCCATGAAAAAAAGACTGAACCTAAGAATGTGATGAGAAATATTTCAGTAAGCTCCATGAAACTGCTTCCCTGGTATAAATGTACCTGAGCAAACAATAATGATCCAAATAAGGCAGAAGTAATGAATCCCAGTCTGGTAAATCTGTATAGAATCCCTATAAGAAATCCCCTGAAAATAAGTTCTTCAAAAAAAGGGGATGAAATGCTGTTAATGATGAGGGATTGAAAATTAATACTTTGTACCAGCTTGAAATACATAAAATAGCCCGCAAGCATCGGGAGCGTGCCTATAAAAGATAGCGAAAAGCCTTTTAGAACGGGCTTGTTGATCGAGAAAAGACTGGTCATATTCTTCTTCGGAAATATGATTTTTAAGGTAATGATAAGTGGAAGTATTGTGATACAGTATGCAGCAATATGGGCGAAAGCTTTACTCCCGGATAATTCTTTAACGAAGGTTTGAATGCTTTTAAAATAGGAGAGATCAACGAAATAGTAGACAGAAAATCCCAAAATAAAAAAGAAGAAGAAAGAAATGGTTTTGTTCATAGCTTATAAATTTTGAACAAAAATGGAGATTGCAATAAAGTCAGCCAAAAGAAAGTGATGAATGACAAAAGAATGTGACGGACGACAAATATCAGGCTTTTGAAGGTCTTAATTTGGGGATAATCAACGAGATGAAACTTCTTGAAACAGGGATCTCAAAATCGATCTGAGAAAGAAAAAGTCTGTAGCCCTGCGCATTTCCTTTAAGATTTTTAACCTGATTTAAATTAACAATATAGGAACGGTGACATTTCTTTATAGAATCTGTCTGCACCTGATCCAGAAGTTTTGAAAGACTTATTCTGACTACATGTTTTCTCACCTGATCATTTTCGGAGAAATAGATTGAACAGTAGTTTTCCATAGACTGCGCACAGATAAAGTTCTCTTCAGGAATCTGAAAATCCGTATTGTTTACAGATATACTCAATATTTTATTAAATGTGGCAACGGTTGGGTTATTTTGATCTGCAAGCTGACGGGAGACTTCTTCTGCTGTTTTTTCGTGAGTTCTTTTCAAATAAATATACCTCGACAATATATAAATAGTGGAAATAGGAATTCCCACTGCCAGGCAATACAGAAACATATAAAGATAGTTACCTAGGCTCAGTGTAACTTGACTTATGAATAAAGTATTGTAAAAATAGGACAGGATAGAGGCTAAAAAAAGAATACCTGTTACCTTCAATAATTCGGAACCGATATTCCAGTCTCTGAAACGGATAATACTAAGGTCTGCAGCCAAGAAAGCTGATCCAAAGATCACGGAATAAGGAAAAAGCAACAGATACTTATACTGATGCCGGAAGTTTTCTGTCCCAAAAGGTTGGAAAACAATCAGGAAAATATAGATCAAGAGACCGGCAGCAATCGATGAAAGCAGGATTTCTTTATAAGATTCAGACTTTGGATAAGAATATGTTGCAAAGGAAGACATATAATTAATCTTTAATTTTTAAAAGTTGGCTCACCGTAAAAGACTCAAACTTCTGAATGACAAAACTTATAGTTAAAATGAGATGATTCCTTTTCACGTCATCAGTTTTCCGTTTCCAGAAAGCTACCGTTGTCAATAAGGCTTTGCGGCAGGTCCTTTTTGTTTTTAATCCCCAGGGATTTAAGTTTCTGTGTCTGGATGACAAGGTTGTCATTTCCTGTAGAAAGCTGCTTGTAAGCATCATTGTATACATTCTTAGCCTGATCAAGATTTTTCCCAACTTTCTCAAGGTTTTCAACAAATCCAACGAACTTATCGTACAGCTTTGCCCCGCGATCAGCGATTTCCATAGAATTTCTGTTCTGGTATTCACGTTTCCACAGATCAGCAATAAGTTTCAGGGAGGTAATCAGGTTGCTCGGATTCAGCAGAAGAATTCTTCTTTCATAGGCAAAGTTCCAAAGGTTCTGGTCTGCCTGCATAGCGGCTATATAAGCCGGTTCGCTCGGGATGAACATCATGACGAAATCCAAAGATTTTCCGTAGTCATCATAAGCTTTCTGACTCAGCTGAAGAATATGATTTTTGATAGATCCCAAATGCTGGTTAAGCTTCATCGTATAAACATCCTGATCGTTTTCATCTACCAGTTCTGTAAAAGCGGTAAGAGATACTTTGGAATCAATGATTACATTTCTCTCATCCGGATATTTGACAACGGCGTCAGGACGCATTTTTTTACCGGAAAATTCAGAGAACAGGGCTTTATTGTCTTCATCGCGGAGTTCATGCTCGAGAAAATATTCCCTTCCTTTTACAAGTCCGGATTTTTCAAGAATGCTTTCAAGAATCATTTCGCCCCAATTTCCCTGGGTTTTGCTTTCCCCTTTTAAAGCTCTTGTCAGCTTTTTCGCGTCTTCTGAGATCTGCTGATTCAGTTCAGCAAGCTCTTTTACTTTTTCTGCCAGAGAAAAACGCTCTTTATTTTCCTTTTCATAAGCTTCGTTTACCCTGTTTTTAAGGTCGTTAATCTTTTCCTGGAAAGGTTCAAGGATATTTTTTAAATTATTTTGATTTAAAGTCGTAAACTTTTCTGTTTTTTCCTCTAGAATTTTATTGGCAAGGTTTTCAAACTGCAGTTTTGATTCTTCCTGAATTTTAATGATCTCTTCTTTTTGGTTATCAAGAGACTGCTGCAGGCTGTCATTTTTAGCGGTAAGCTCTGAATTTTTAGCAAAAATATGCTGCTTCTCAGAGATCAGATTCTCTATTTGGGAAGTTTGTTTTGAATTAAGCTGTTTCTGTTCTAAAAACTGAGCATTTAAAGAAGCATGTTCTGCCGAAATTTTTGCATACTCATTTTTCAGATCGTTCAGGAGGTCGGTCTGCTGTTGGTTCAGTTCCTTTTCTCTGTTTATATTTTGGCTCAGCTCCTGAACTTTCAGATTAAGATTTTCCAGATCTGAATTGTTTTTGATATGCAGATTATTCAGGTCGTCATAAGAATTTCTTGAAACCATAGACGATTTTAGCGCGAAATACAAAATAACGGCTCCCAGAATTCCGCCGGCAATAAACCCAATAATTAAATATGTCATCTCCATGTTTCAAAATTACAAAAAGAAAAATTGATTTCTTTTATGGGAACCCTTAAGAATTTTAATTTATTGAAGAAGTTTTTCTCCTAGAGTCCCAATTGATTTGCAGACATTAGTTTACTTTTTCTGATTTTAAGATAGTATCCAGCAAAAAAAGTGAGCCGGAAGCTCACTTTATTTTTATTGATCAGATTATGGAGTGATAGTAACCGGATCTGGAAAAGGTTCAAGAACCAATGGTTTGCACCTTGCGGCCGGTTCACATCTTCCTCCCATGCATATAAAATTGGTCATGGTGGTTGAGCCGTCAGGACATCTGATCATGGCTTCACCAGGGCATCCTCCCGGACATTGTGCCGGATATAAATTTCCGCCGAATACATCTTTAAGTTCTGTTCTCGAAAGTTTTGATACGTTCATTTTTTTCATGAATTAATTTTTTGATGGTTTAGTTTGTATAAATCTGAAAATGAACCTCTAAGATAATAAAAAAATAAATCACTATGCGGTTACATAATGATTTATTTAGATTGATATTTTTAAGGAAGATATTTATGGATTTCCCTCTGATATTTCTTCGTGATGTTTTAAATACAAAGGCAATGCTGCAGAACCATACCAGGAGAAAATTTCATATCCGAAGACTCCGGCGAGTACTGCAGGATCAGTCTTTACCCATTGTTCAGCTTCCTCTTTGGATTTTGTATTGAAAATAAACATACCGCGGTAGTTTTCCTTGTTTTGCTCCAGAAAAGGTCCGGCTACAACAAGTTTTCCTTCATCAGCCAGCTTTCCGATGTTTGCCATATGTCCTTTCATCAGTTCTCCCATTTTGGCCTTATCATCAATTTTTGTGCTGCCGGTAGTGAGCATCACAATCGTGTAAGCCTTCATTCCGTATTTGTCGGCACCAAGAGATGTTGCTAATTCCTGGTTAAATTTTAGTTTTTCTGCTTTCTTCTCCTGGGCAAAAGATAAAGCTGCCAATAAAAGAGTGAGGGATAAATAAATTTTTAATTTCATAATAATTGCTTTATTATTTATAAATCAGAGATCTGAAATCTAAATTTAATCTTTTATTCTTAAAAACTCTTTGGCGAGTTCAATCATTTTAGGATCGCCGGTATATTTTCCGTGCTCGTCGGAAAGCTTAACTGTAGCAATCCATTCTTTGTTTGGAGCCTGTACTCCAATCAGTTTCATGACGATATTCATTGGTTTTAATCCGACATCGTTGGTGAGATTGGTTCCGATCCCGAATGATACACCGATCTTTCCTCTGCAGTAATTGGTAATTTCTTCCACTTTTTCCAGATTTAAAGCATCAGAAAAAATAATGTATTTAAATAGAGGATTAATTCCGTTATTGATATAGTGGGCGATTGTTTTATCTGCAAATTCCAATGGGTCACCGCTGTCATGACGTACGCCGTCAAACAGCTTGGCGAACTTCTTGTCGAACTGCTGGAAGAAAACATCGGTAGTGTAAGTGTCTGAAAGCGCTACTCCAAGATCACCTCTGTAAACATCTACCCAATGTTCCAGAGCCAGCTCATTGGCCATTTTGAATCCGTATTCAGCAGCATGAAACATGAACCATTCGTGTGCGTGGGTGCCAATAGGTTTTACGCCGTATTTCATGGCGAAATGAACGTTGGAGCTTCCGATGAAAGTTGATTCTTTACTGTGTGTTAAAGCCTCCATTACCAGGTTCTGTACCTTATAAGAATGTCTTCTTCTGGTCCCGAATTCTGCGAAATTTACCCCTAATCTCGCAAGGGAAGCCGCTTTTTCAAGTGTTCTGTTCATAACGATCTCATTGGAATCTCTTTCCATATGATTCATTTCGTAATGAAGCTCACTGATCAAAGCAAGAAGGGGAACTTCCCAAAGGATGGTTCTGTACCAAAGTCCCTCAACGGTTACAGAAAGCTCATTGCCTTCCTGGCGTATTTTTACCTCAGACGGATCATAATGATAGCCTTCTAAGAAATCTAGATAGGGGAGGTCTATATAGGGGCAGGTTCTGGCCATGAATTTTTTTTCTTCCTTGGTCAGCTTCAATTCTGCCATTCTGTTGACTGCTTCTTTTAAAGCAATGTCAAAACCTTCCGGAAACTCATGCTTTCCTCTGTTGATGAATTCATATTTTACAATGGAGCTTGGAAATAGTTTCACCACTGCATTCTGCATTGTTATTTTATAGAAATCATTATCCAGGATAGAGTTTAATCGAACATCGTGCATAATATGTGTAATTTTAACGCAAATATAGTCATTTAAAATAAAAATCGCCTAAATGTAAGACGATTTTTTTATTAATCATTTGATTTTTGCCGGTTACTTTCCTAAATAAGAATTGTACATCCATACTTCTTTTTCCTGCTCTGTAATATAATCGCTCATTTGGGAATTGGTTCCTTCATCTCCTGCAGCATCTGTGATGTCGAGAAGTTCTCTCTGCAGATCGATTACTACTTTGAAAGAATTCAGAATAAGTTCAACGCTTTTATTTGCATCCGTTACTTCCTTGCTTTCTTTAATGGTAGCTACTTTTAAATAATCTGAGTAGTTATGGGCAGGAGTTGCCCCTAGTGTAAGGATTCTTTCGGCAATCTCATCGATCTTCAATACCAGGCTGTTGTACAGTTCCTCGAACTTAGGATGAAGGGTAAAGAACTGATCTCCTTTGATGTTCCAGTGTGAACCTCTTGTATTTTGATAAAATATTGAATAATTGGCCAAAAGGATATTGAGTTTTTCCGAAATATTCTTACAGTCAGCCTCTTTTAAGCCGATAATGCTTGCATTTTTCATATGTTTATTTTTTATGATAACAAATTTAGGAAATATTATGCCGAAAACACAGGTTTACGATTGATGATACTTATCTTTGATATTTTTATAATTGATCTTAAAAAATGCAGTCATTCCGAAATTTAGGGCTAAGAAGTTTTTTTATATCGTTTGCTGTTTTTTTTACGGTATGTTTACTATACTATATAAATTCGGTTTCAAAAACAGGAGGTCATTATATATATCTTCTGGACGATGCCTATATTCATTTAGCTGTGGCGAAAAATTTCGCGATCCATCAGGTCTGGGGAATTACGGAATATAAGTTTTCTTCCGCTTCTTCTTCACCTTTATTTACATTTCTTCTCAGTATTTTAATTAAAATAATTGGGAATAATGATCAGATTCCGTTGTATTTTAATGCTGTTTTTAGTGTTGGGATTATTTATTTTCTTAGCCAATATTATGGAGATATCTTTAATGATGTAAAAAAGACATCTTTAGCGGTTATTTTTACTTTATTCTTCACTGTTCTTCATTTACAGTTGCTTGCAGGAATGGAGCATGTCTTTCAGCTATTTCTTTTTGTAGTTAATATCTTTTGTTTTTTCCGAAAGGATAAAAATAAATGGGCACTTATTGGGTTTTATGGAACTATTCTGCTGATGGGGCTTACACGTTTTGAAAGTATGTTTTATTTTGCAGCGATAGCTTTTGCTTTAATTTTACTTAAAAAATGGAGGAATGCTGTTGGAGTACTGTTTGCTGGATTTATCCCGATTATTATTTTCTGTTATTTTAATAATCAGCAGTCTGGCTACTTCTTTCCCAATTCTGTGGTGGTCAAAGGAACAAAACTGAATTTCGATTCAGATATCCTGATCCAGCTTAAAGCCATCGTATTCGATAACTTTCTATTGAATACCAGCTTTTATAAAATAGGTCTATTTCCTATTTTGTTGTGTATACTCTTTATAGGTAGAGATTTAAAGAGCAAAACATTCCAGGAAGCTGTTGAAAATAATTTTTTTCTTATTGTATTTTCTTTAACGACGATTTGTCATTCTATGTTTGCAGATTTTAAAGGGCTTTTTCGCTATGAGGCTTATCTTCTTGTGGGGTTCTCAATGGTGCTTATTCCAAAAGTTAAAGAACTTTTCTCGGATTTTAAAAGGTATTGCAGAAAAGAAATTCTTATCAGTGTACTGATTGCCATGAATGTTTTTCTTTTAGTTTACAAAGGCTGGATTGCTCATAAAGTAATGGATAACGGAGGAAAAAATATTTATGAACAGCAGATACAGTCTGCGAGATTTTTACACACTTATTATAACAACTCCAAAATAGTGGCTAATGATATCGGAGCGATTAGCTACTATACTGATATTCATTTGTTGGATATTGTTGGTTTAGGCTCTGAAGAAACCATTGTTTTTAATGATAACAGAAAAACTTTTGATCATAAGTTTGAAGATTTTCTTACCCGTTACTGTTTGAAAAACCAATACGATATAGCAGTAGTATACGATGGATGGCTTCAGGGGCATATTCCAAGAAATTGGAAGAAAGCAGCTGTGCTGAAGATTAAGAATAAAGTAACTGTGGCCAGACTGGAAGTATCTATATATTCTATTAACAGAGATAATTTTCAGCTGCTCAAACAAAATATAAGGAATTTTAACTGGGATAAAAATGTAACCGTCATATTGATGGAGTAAACGTAACTAGCTGTTAATTAAATTTTAGCAGGAAATATTATTTATACCTAAGTGTTTGTTAATTAAAAAAATATTCCTATTTTTGCACCCTAAAATAAAAAGCAATTAAATGCCTACTATTCAACAATTAGTAAGAAAAGGAAGAGCCACGCTTGCCAAGAAGAGCAAATCGGCTGCCCTTGATTCTTGTCCACAAAGACGAGGTGTATGTACGAGAGTATATACTACCACTCCTAAGAAACCTAACTCTGCACTTAGAAAAGTAGCAAGGGTAAGACTTTCTAACGGGAAAGAAGTCAACGCCTACATCCCGGGCGAAGGACATAATCTTCAAGAGCACTCGATAGTATTGGTAAGAGGCGGAAGGGTGAAAGACCTACCGGGAGTACGTTACCACATCGTAAGAGGTGCTTTAGACACTGCAGGTGTAAATGGAAGAACACAGAGAAGATCGAAGTATGGAGCTAAGAGACCTAAGCCAGGTCAGGCAGCTGCTGCACCAGCAAAAGGAAAGAAAAAATAATCATTAAATAAGGTACAGAAGCAATGAGAAAGACAAAAGCGAAAAAAAGACCGTTGTTACCAGATCCGAAGTTTAATGATCAATTGGTAACTAGATTCGTAAACAACCTAATGCTTGACGGTAAAAAGTCAATCGCATTCAAAATTTTCTATGATGCATTGGATATCGTAGAAACTAAAAAAGGAGATAGCGAAAAAACTGCACTTGAAATCTGGAAAGATGCACTTACTAATGTAATGCCTCACGTAGAAGTACGTTCTAGAAGAGTAGGTGGAGCTAACTTCCAAATCCCTATGCCAATCAGAGCTGACAGAAAAATTTCTATGGCAATGAAATGGTTAATCAAATATTCAAAAGCTAGAAATGATAAGTCTATGGCTTTGAAATTAGCTAATGAAGTGGTAGCTGCTTCAAGAGAAGAAGGTGCTGCTTACAAAAAGAAATCTGATACTCACAAAATGGCGGAAGCTAACAAAGCTTTCTCACACTTTAAATTCTAATTAGAAATGAGTAGAGATCTTAAATTTACAAGAAATATTGGTATTGCCGCTCACATTGATGCTGGTAAAACTACCACTACAGAAAGGATTTTATTCTATACAGGGGTAAACCACAAAATTGGTGAAGTTCACGATGGTGCTTCTACAATGGACTGGATGGAGCAGGAAGCAGAAAGAGGTATTACTATTACTTCTGCTGCAACTACTTGTTCTTGGAACTTTCCAACTGATCAAGGGAAGCCTGTAGCTGAAACTAAACCTTACCACTTCAACATCATTGATACACCGGGACACGTTGACTTCACTGTAGAAGTAAACAGATCTTTGAGAGTATTGGATGGATTGGTATTCTTATTCTCTGCAGTAGATGGAGTAGAGCCTCAGTCTGAAACAAACTGGAGACTTGCTGACAACTACAAAGTAGCAAGAATGGGATTCGTAAACAAAATGGACAGACAGGGTGCTGACTTCTTGAACGTTGTAAAACAAGTAAAAGAAATGTTAGGATCTAATGCAGTTCCAATCGTTTTACCAATCGGTGCTGAAGAAGATTTCAAAGGTGTTGTAGACTTAATTAAAAACAGAGCGATCATCTGGGATGAAGCTGGACAAGGTGCTACTTTCGAGGTAGTTCCAATTCCGGAAGACATGAAAGATGAAGTTCTTGAATACAGAGAGAAATTAGTAGAAGCTGTTGCTGACTACGATGAGACTTTGATGGAGAAATTCTTCGAAGATCCGGATTCAATCTCTGAAGACGAAATCAACGAAGCTCTAAGAAAAGCTACTATTGATTTATCTATTATCCCAATGACTTGTGGTTCTTCATTCAAAAATAAAGGAGTACAGTTTATGTTGGATGCAGTATGTAAATACTTGCCTTCACCATTGGATAAAGATGATATTAAAGGTACTGACCCTAGAACTGACGCTGAAATTACAAGAAAACCAGACGTAAACGAGCCTTTCTCGGCTTTAGCATTTAAGATTGCTACTGACCCGTTCGTGGGAAGACTAGCATTCTTCAGAGCATACTCTGGAAGACTGGATGCAGGTTCTTATATCTTGAACACCCGTTCAGGTGATAAAGAAAGAATCTCAAGAATCTATCAGATGCACGCTAACAAGCAAAATCCTGTAGAATATATTGAAGCAGGAGATATTGGTGCAGCGGTAGGTTTCAAATCTATCAAAACAGGTGATACAATGTGTGACGAGAAAAACCCAATCGTTCTAGAATCGATGGTTTTCCCTGATCCGGTAATTGGTATCGCTGTGGAGCCTAAAACTAAAGCTGACCAGGATAAAATGGGTAACGCTCTAGCTAAATTAGCTGAAGAAGATCCAACATTTACGGTTAGAACAGACGAGGCTTCAGGACAAACGATTATCTCTGGTATGGGTGAGCTTCACCTTGATATCATTGTAGATCGTATGAGAAGAGAGTTCAAAGTAGAAGTAAACCAAGGCCAGCCTCAGGTAGAATACAAAGAAAATCTTACAAAAGTTGCTCAGCACAGAGAAGTTTACAAAAAACAATCTGGTGGTAAAGGTAAATTTGCGGATATCGTATTCGAACTTGGACCAGCTGACGAAGGTAAAATAGGTTTAGAATTTATTAACGAGATCAAAGGTGGTAACGTTCCTAGAGAATTTGTTCCTGCTATTGAAAAAGGCTTTAAAGCTGCAATGAAAAACGGTCCTTTGGCTGGTTTCGAAGTTGAAGGTATTAAAGTAGTTCTTAAAGACGGATCTTTCCACGCAGTGGATTCTGATGCACTTTCTTTTGAAATGGCTGCTAAATTAGGATTTAAAGAAGCGGGACGTGCTGCTAAGCCAGTAATCATGGAGCCTATTATGAAACTGGAGGTTGTAACTCCGGAAGAATATATGGGTAATATCATTGGTGACCTTAACAAGAGAAGAGGTACCATCAGTGGTCAGGAAGAGAAAAACGGAGCTGTTGTAATCAAAGGTTCTGTTCCACTTTCTGAAATGTTTGGATATGTAACCACTCTAAGAACACTTTCATCAGGAAGAGCTACTTCTTCTATGGAATTAGAGAAATACCAGGCTACTCCACAAAACGTTGCTGAAGAAATCATTGCTAAAGCAAAAGGTTAATTTTTTAAACTAAAGAAATGTCACAAAGAATCAGAATAAAACTAAAATCTTACGATTACAACTTGGTAGACAAGTCTGCTGAGAAAATCGTAAAAACGGTAAAGGCTACTGGTGCTGTTGTAAACGGACCAATTCCATTGCCAACAAATAAGAGAATCTTCACGGTGTTGAGATCTCCACACGTAAACAAGAAAGCTAGAGAGCAGTTCCAATTGTCAGCTCACAAGAGACTGATGGATATTTACTCTTCTTCTTCTAAAACTGTTGATGCTCTAATGAAATTAGAACTTCCTTCAGGAGTTGACGTTGAAATTAAAGTGTGATAATTGCATACTTTGCAATAATTATAGAATCCGTTCCTTTTTAGGAACGGATTTTTTGTTTAAAAGAGCCAAATCTAGAAATAAAGGCCATTGCTTTTATAGTTCATACCTTCAGGATGTACCTTTTTATCATTTTATTTTTTTATAGAGATAAGTCTACTTTTTCTAGGTACCTTTTAATGATGCTCTGGTATTGGTAAGAGATTTCTACAACATCTTTAGGCTCACTTATAATCTGATAATGTTTAGTCATATCAAGGTGAGATATGTCAGTTTGATTTATTTATTTAGAATCAATAAAAATAATAATTTTGCAAAAAATTGACAGATGAATAAAGTAGTATCCTTTTCTCTGCTTGTATTGGGTGGGGTTTTTGTAAACGCGCAGCAAGTGAATGATTCTATAAAAAAATCAAAAGAGATTGAAGAAGTAGAATTATTTGGTGAAAAAAAGAAACAGCCGGTAGGTTTAGAAGCTATTACAAGGCTTCCTTTGAAAACCAGAGACCAGATCCAGAGTATTTCAGTGATCTCCCATAAAGCGATTGAAGAGCTGGGAGCTCTTACCGTAACTGATGTGGCTAAAAATGTACCCGGTGTCACCCTTTTCTCAAGCTATGGCGGAGGAAATGAAAGTATGTCTATCAGAGGATATCGTGGAGTACCGGTATTGAAAAACGGAGTTCAGATGGATTCGGATTTTCGTACGGCGGGTATGATCACAGATATGCAGGGTGTTGAAAGCATTCAGGTCATTAAAGGATCTGCAGCTGTGAGCCAGGGAATAGGAAACGGTTTGGGTTCAGCAGGAGGTGTGATTAATGTGGTGACCAAAAGACCACAGTTCATAGATCAGACCAAGGTAGGATTCCGCTACGGAAGCTGGGATTTTTACAGACCGACAGTAGATTTCCAGAGAGTTTTGGATTCTCAGGGTAAAGTGGCTGTAAGGTTCAATGGGGCTTATCAGAAAAATAATTCTTTCAGATCACATGTAGAAGGCGAGAGAATTTACATCAACCCATCCGTATCTTACCGTCCGGACGATAAAACGGAAATTAATGTAGAGATGGACTATCTTCATGATAACCGTACGCCCGACAGAGGAACTATCAATACAGCACCTGGTGATGTGGAAGCATTATACCATATGCCCAAAGGTAAATTTTTAGGATATACTTCTGACTATTCAAAAACAGAGACCTTTAATTTTGCCACAACGGTGGTTCGTAAGCTTAATGATAAATTAAAGGTAAGAGCTGCATTCATTAATTCCACAAGCAGCACAGACAGCGAGGCCTCTTCCATATCATTACCGACAAACGAAACGAACTATAATATCAGACAGCACACCATTGGGAAATCTCAGGGAGAAGATATCAATAAAGTCCTGCAGTTGGATTTCATTGGGGAGCAGATAAAAACAGGAATCATCAACCATACATTCCAGGTTGGATTTGACTGGCGGGAAACTGAAACATCTACTGTTACCTATGAAGCCTATAAAAACTCCATTGCTCCTGAAAACTTAATTACTGCCCGCCCAACAAAAATTGGAGCGATAACATATGATGCGAATCCTCTTGATATTTTTGATGTGGTTAACGGGACGATACCGAACCAGGTTCCTGTGAATGTAATTTATAAAAACCTTGGTCGTTCAAACCCTGTTCTGACGCCAAGCATTGGTGCTATGGCCCAGGATGTCATGTCAATCGGGAAATATGTGAAAGCCCATCTGGGAATCAGATACAGCAGATTGAACGGTTCTTCCAATGAAACCGTAGATACATGGAACCCATCTTTTGGATTGATCATTTCACCAATTCAGAATATCAATGTTTTCGGATCCTATACAACGACTACCTCTTTAAGGGCATCTAATAATATTCTTCAGGCAGGAGGATTGGTAGGTGCATCACACACCAAGCAGTGGGAAGCTGGTATTAAATCCGACTGGTTTAATGAGAGATTGAGATTTAATGTTACCTTATTTGATATTAATACAGATAATCTGTCATTCCAGATCCTGGATAAAAACTACCAGCCAATAAAAGATAATAAAAATAATATCCTTTACGGACTTGCCGGTAACCTGAGGAGAAAAGGAATGGAGGTAGAGCTTATCGGAAGAATTCTTCCTAATCTTCAGGTAATGTCCGGATGGGCATATCTGGATGCTCAGTATCAGGAGAGTCCGGCCTATATGAACGGTTCTGCTCCAATGAATGCTCCGAAGCATACCGCAAACGGATGGCTGAACTACAAATTTATTACAGGTAAACTAACGGGTCTTGATGTGGGAGCAGGAATCTATTATGTAGGAAAAAGACCGGTTGACGAATGGACTCAGAAGACATTTACAGCAGGGCATCTTAACAGTGTGAAAGCTGGAGATAAGCCTTTTGATATGCCGGAATATACTACCGTAGATGCCCAGGCAGGATACACCCTTAAAAACGGATTGGGATTAAGAGTATTCTTCAATAACATCTTCGATTCTGTGGGATACAGTTCGTACTTCAGAGGTGGTTATATCGATCAGATCCAGCCTAGGAATTTTGCCGTACAGGTCAACTACAAATTCTAATCCTTAAAATTTATTTATTATGAAAAGCATCAAAATAATATTCTATGCTATGGTTTTTGGAATAGCTACAGTATCCTGCTCTTCCGATACAGAGCTTTCAGAAGAAGAATTGAAGGCTGCCAGTGAGGCAATGAAATATAATACAGTCAACAGTCCATACCATTGGAATTATATGAATAATACCTGGTCGCAAAATACCTGGAATAATGGGATGCCCGGTATAAAGAAAATCCACTTCGGAAAAGATTTACCTTTAATCAGTACAAAAACAATTGATTAGTCTGAGGAAATAATCTTCGGAAGAAAAATAATAAACATTCATTCATATCAAATTTTAATTAGAAAACATTAAGGCAGTTCTTCTGTCTTAATGTTTTTGTTTTTACCCTTATTTTAATGATAATATTAAAAAAATAAATCGGAACAATTCCAGCAAAAATATTTTTCCTTATTTGCTCCGTTTCAGGTTAATTCTATAAATTTATTATTTAAAAGAATTGATATCATGAACCATAAGAACAATAATCTTTTTGAGAAGTTTTCAGACTGGGCAACCAAATTTACAGGAAGTTCATATGCATTTATCGGAGCTGTACTTATCGTTGTGGTATGGGCAGCTTCAGGACCTGTTTTTGATTATTCTGAAACCTGGCAGCTGGTTATTAATACCGGAACTACCATTATTACCTTTTTAATGGTCTTTTTAATTCAGAAAGCTCAGAACAAAGACTCAAAAGCAATACAGATTAAGCTGAACGAACTTATTGCCGCTCACGAAAAGGCAAGCAACAGAATTGTAGATATTGAAGACCTGACAGAAAAGGAGCTCGATCAGCTTCACTGCTATTATGAGGAACTCGCTAAGTTTGCGAAAGAGGATGCTGATATCCACACCTCACACTCAATAGATGCCGCCCACAGAAACCAGGATTATAAGTTTGAATTCTTTAAACATAAACATGAAGAATGGCTTCAGAAACAGCAAGAAAAAAAGGAATCATAACGATTCCTTTTTCTTTTGTATACAGGTTGAAAATTATCTTTTCAGAAAATATCCGAAATAGCTGCAGCTTCCTGCCAATCCTTTCATGGTTTCCGAATCTCCATACTGGGATTTCAGCTGTGCAAAATACGTTCTGTATTTCTGATTCCTGATATTATTGAGTTCAGTCTGGTGAGCCTGTTCCTTTTCAGAATACTGAGGATCCGAATAACTGATAGTCGCAGTATTTTTTGCCTCATACTGATAATATTTTCCTTGTTCCGCGCTGGCCATCTGGAAAAGGACTCTTGCTCTCTGTTCTTTGTCTTTCGACAGCTTCAGGGTCTTTTGATAATAATTGATCGCGAGGTCAAAATTATCAGGCTCCACGTAGGTAGTATAAAGGAAATTCTTATAATAATATTGATAAGGATTCTTTCTGTCCGTATTCCAGAAATCGTATTTTCCACCGTTGGTGTTATCAATGTCCATCACAAACAGCTGTCGGTAATATCCCAGGCTGGAAGTATTGTACAGTAGGTTTCCGATAAGCTGGCTGGCTTTGGCTGCCTTTTCATCTGTTCCGTTACCGATTTTTTTAAGCTGGATGAGTGCATCCGCAAGTTCCAGTTTATTCATGCTGGCTTTAATGAAAGGGAATGCAGAATAATCTTCAGCTTCCATACTTTCAGTTTCCGGGCTTCCGAAACTTTCCCATACATTATGTCCGAAAACAAGATTCGAAATATCCCGGAATCCGTTATATTCTCCGGCTGCATACTGCTTCGGAGTAATTTTTTCACCTTTGTCCGACCAGTCATAATTCATCCTTGGAATTCCTGCAAAGCCCTGGGCTTTTTCATAATAGGACTTAGCCTTTTCAAAATCTGCCTGTTTCATGGCTCTGTCGCCGTAGATCATGCTGAAGAAAGCATCTATATTGCCTACATTGTCCATGTTCTTGGCAATGATCTGCTGTTCAAACTGAGTTTTATTCGGTTTTTTGTAAAAATCTTCAACACTTTTTACCAGACTGGAATTCGGGTTATACTGAAGATCCGAAAGCTTATTGCTCATCAGGAACGATTTTCCGTCTTCACCCTGCAGGAAATAGCGGTTGGCAAGAACATCTTTAAGGAAATCTGCCGTTGACGGAGTTTCCCCATAATAATCATAATCAGATACGGCAGTACTGTCTTTTTTAACTTCTTTTTTCACGAAATAATCAGCATAATCTTTCATCAGACGATCTTCAAATTCTGCATCAATCTTAGGATGCGAAACGATATCATTCAGAACTTTCATTCTTTTTATTTCTTCCAGGTATTCCGGATTTGTTGTTTTGATATCCTCCAGAATCTCCGAACTTGCTTGGTAATCTTTTTTCAAAAATTTAAGATAGGCATCTGCAATCTGCCAGTATTCATCCTTAGATACCTTTTTAGTTTTCTCTGTGAATTTTTCCAGCTCGTCCAGATAATCTTTGGTTTTTTCGTCGTATCCGTAACTTGCTTTTGTATAGAAAGGGATTCTGTCCGGATTGTTCAGCAGTTCATCATCACTCTGATCATTTTTTTCTCCGGCCACGCTGTCAGACTTTGATCCCCCGAAAAGGTTTTTGAAGAACCTTACAATTTTCTGCCAGAAAGAAAGTTTTTCTTCTTTTTTCACTTCTGCAGGTTCAGCCTTTACGTCCTTGGAAGTGGTGCCATGGTCATCAGCATTTCCTTTCTGCATATACACATTGTCTGAAGCATCCGAAGTATAATAATAGATGGGCAGATAGCTTCTTTCCAGTTCACTGATGCTTCTTACTGCCATCACTTTCAGGATCTCAGAATCCGGATTGATGTCATACATCTTTTCCATGATAGGAATAGGATTCGTAAAACCTTCATAACCCAATAAGAAATAAGCCATATTCTTTTCATCATTCGTACCCGCCCTCTTCATAATATTGCTGAAAGAAGCCGTATCCGAAAGTTTCATTGATACAAAAGCAGATTCCTTACGGTCTTTACTGTTCATAAAAACCTGGAAAAAGTTCCAGTTCGCATCACTGTTCATTTCCTTTCCCCTTTGAGCTCCTGCAAGCTGGTCCAGAGCCATAAAGTATACCGTACCTTTCTGTTTTATCGGTTCTATATACGTTTTGAAAGCCTCCAGCGCTGCATCGTAATTTCTCGTATAATGATTAAAACGTACCAGCTGGTATCCGTAACGCTGTTTGATCTCGGGATTTCTTGCTGCATTGTATAAAGAAGTCAGTGCATTGACAGTTTTGGCATAATCAATAGAAGTGGCATTTTGTTTCTTTGAAGGACCATAGTTGTAAAACGAGTCCGGACTCTCAACATAATTGATGCTCATATAAGGTTCCAGATATTTAGCTTCAATTAAATAATCGATACCTTCCCTGTATTTTGGGTAGAATCCTGTTCCTAATTTCTGCAGCAGAGGATGGGTTGGGGCTCCGTTTTTTAATGCATTCAGATCATTCATGCTGATCTTGTATACCAGATTTTCCGTTTCCGCGTAGTTCAGCTGGTTGTTAAAAAACTTTTTCCAGGTTTCAATATTGTCGTCAGGAATCGGGTTGCCTTTGTAGTCTCCGTAAAACCTGTTAGAATAGGTAAGCAGGAAAGGCAGATAAGATTTATCCTTTATAATACTTTGTGTAAAAAGATTGAAATATTCATAATCAGGATCTGACCACGCACAGGCATCAGATTTAGTATAGAAAAGCGATAGGACCGCCAGCGAAAGAATATACTTTTTCATATAGTTGATGGGTGTTTTTATTTTTGTAACTCAGTTTCAACGGGAATTAAATCTTCATAAACTGCTCAATCAGCAGAAGATAAAATTTAAAAATTCCTGTTACTTACAAATTTACTATCTAATTGATAATAAATTATATTAAAGTCATGTATTTTTTTCTCCAGAAAACGGGTGACATCCTGCAGCTGGTCATCTGTTATTTCTTCAACCTTTATCCTGAATCCTTTACTCAGGAAGCTTCCGAAATAAAAACCGTCTCTGATGATTTCAACTTCATTATCCGAGATTTTTTTAAATCCAGGGTTTTCAAGGTCTTTTTTGGATAAAGCATTAATTAGTTTATGCTTTTCAAGATGATTGGTAACGATTCCCCAGGAGTAGATTGGCAGTGCGACTTCAATTTTTTTAACAGGATAATCTTCCAGGCTGGAAAGATAACTTTTTAATACCGTTACATCCAGAATAGAATTTTTATTGGAGTTTTCTAGCGGGGAAGAAGTAGAGTAGCACATCAGATATACTTTCTCTACCGGTGGAATTCCGGTCTGGCTTTTATCTTTTACCTGATGAAGACGCAACGTACAGGTAATTTCTTTTCCTGAAATTCTTTTCAGTTCTTTTAAAAATTTAAAATAATCATTCCTGGTCCCGGCTGTCCAGTCACAGTCGATCTGAATTTCATTATTAATCCTTAAATTATATTCTTTGGCTTTCTTCTGAACCAGATCATGAATGTTTTTGGCAAGAAACCTGATTTCTTCCGCTGAAATATGATACATAGACTGATTTGTGATAAAAACAGTAGGCACAATTTGCTTATCCGTATGAAAACTCTTGTCTTTCGTGATCACGGCAACCGGCATGAATTTCCCGCCAGCTTTGTCAATGTCAAAAAAACGGGTGTATACATAAGGAACTGAAGCCTTGTCCAAAGCTTTTTTCTCTTCCTGATCAAGCTTAAGATGGGTCTTCCAGTAATAAAAAGTATAAGGATGGCTCTTTTTCCCGCTGCACGAAAGAATAAGAAGAAAGAAAAGCAGGAACTTTAATGCTTTCATCGCTTATACAGTTCGCTTTCGCAGGTACAGATATCCTGTGTCCCGCTTTCCATGCTGGAGCAGCAGTCTTCAGATTTCAGGATGTTTCCGTCCTTATCTGTCAGATAGATATTATCCTTATCAAATTTCACATAAAAGTTTTCACCATATGTTTTGAAATCTACCTTCATTACTTTGGGATTGTATTTTCCGGCATTGACTTCCTCGGTGGTTTCGGTCCTGTCCGCCTGATTTACCTGAACAAATCCGAAATAAACATCACCGTTTTTCTTTACATCCAGATAATAGGAAGGCGTTCCAGATCCACTGAATCCTTCAATGATATTAAAACTTCTGTATCCGACAAATGGTGTTTTTGTCTGCGCAAAAGATAAAATACTGATACACAAGATTATTAAGCTGAAAATCTTTTTCATAAATTTTTTTTCAAAAGTAAAAATATTTAAGCAAAAATTAAACCGTAAAAACCCGGAAGTTGGCTATTGGAGGCAATTGTAGTTTTTTTAACCACAAAAGTTACAAAAGATTTTTAAACACTTTAGTTATTTTAAAGTTAAATAGATTACGCATATAAAATACACTTTAATTTTTATGAAAATCAAAGATTTTCTATTGATGTGATCTTAGCATTTTCAGCATGAAAAACTTTTAACTAAAGTGTTATTAGGTGTTTAAAAAAGGAAAAACTTTTGTGGCTTTTGTGATTTAATATTAATCAATGTAAAACAGAAAACCACTCCAAAAAAGGAGTGGTCTTTATATAATCAAGTTAAGACTTAGATTAGAAAACAGTGGCTGCCAGCTGAATTCTTGCATATTTATTGGAAGGATTCCACATGGCCATCATAGAAACCGGAAGACTGTAATGTTCCGTAATTTTAATGGTCTTGCCGGCTTTTACTCCTATATTAACGATATCAAAGCTGTTTTCACCGTTGCCATAAAGGAAATGTTTGTCGTTGAGGGCAAATCCGGCTCCAATAAAAGCATCCAGATTCACTTTCTTCCCGGCAATGACCGGATAGCTTGCCTGAATATAGGTAGAATACTTATTCTTTTTATAGCTGCCGTCAGATTCCAGAACCACTTCACCTGCATTGGCCCCTCCGTACAGCATGATATCCGCCTCAATATTCAGAGGGAATGATGGCCCGAAAGTATAATGGGTTCTAAGGTCAATGATATGGGCAGTTCTTCTCTGTGAGTAACTGAAAATGTCGTCTGCAGCTACAGCAGTATTGATGTTTCTGGAATTATACAAATCCCACAATCCAATATAAAAACGGTTATGAGAGTATTGAATGTAATAGTTGATCTCCTTATAATGGGTACCATCTTTATCGTCTGCCAATGCCGAGGCGCCCCAAATACCAATTTTCCATTTCTTTTCAGAATCTAAGGCGTAAGAAAGATTTCCCATTACTACAGGTTTGTCTGTAATAATCAATCCCCTCCACAAATGGTTGTTCTGAATATTGGCAGTAAAATCAAGTCTGTTGCTTTCCTTAGGTTCTTCGTTCTCCTGAGAGAATAGCTTTCCTGTGCCTAAAATAATCAGGCATGCAATTGTTAAAATTTTCATCGGGTATTTTTAATGTATTATTCCAAAAAGAACGGCAGCGATAACAGCGCCCAATATTGGTCCTGCAACCGGAATCCATGCATATTCCCAGTCACTGCTCCCTTTTACAGGAAGTACGGCATGCATAATCCTAGGAGCCAAATCTCTTGCCGGGTTAATGGCATAGCCTGTAGTTCCTCCTAATGATAAGCCTATGGCCCAAACCAGAAAAGTAACAGGAAGTGCTCCTACAGAACCGAGTCCTACTTTGGCAGCCGGATCTGCATTCAGGGAAATACTGGGATCCGAAAAATGAAAGATGACAAATACCAGAACAAACGTTCCGATGGTCTCGCTGATTAAATTGGAGAATGTATTCCTGATGGCCGGCCCTGTACTGAAACAGGCAAGTTTAGCGCCTTCATCTTCCGTAATGGCAAAATGGTCTTTATTAAAAAGCCAGACTAGGAAAGCGCCAAGCATTCCACCGAGCATCTGTGCAGCAATATAAGAAGGAACCAGGTCCCACGAGAATTTTCCTGCAGCAGCCAGGCCGATCGTTACGGCCGGGTTCAGATGAGCACCACTTGCAGGACCTGCAACGGTGACCCCTACAAAAACTGCCAGAGCCCAGGCTGTCGTAATAACAATCCATCCTGAATTATTTCCTTTAGTATCCTTTAAGACAACATTGGCTACAACGCCGTTGCCTAATAATATAAGAAGCATTGTTCCTACAAGTTCTGCGGTAAATGGAGTCATAAGTAGTTTTTTATTATTAAAGATTTAATCTTCGATCCAGCTTTGTGAACGCTTTACAGCTTTGTTCCAGAAATGAATCATGTTATCTGCTTTTTCTTTATCCACTTTCGGATGGAAATCTTCGTCTACAACCCATTGAGATTGTATTTCATTAATGTCCTTCCAATATCCTACTGCTAAACCTGCAAGATAAGCGGCACCTAACGCTGTGGTCTCAAGCGTTTTTGGTCTTGTGATCTTAAATCCGAAAAGGTCAGACTGTATCTGCATCAGAAGATCACTTGCAGAAGCTCCGCCATCTACTCTGAGTTCCAGACTTGGTGTTCCGGAATCTGCCTCCATAGATTTTACAATATCATAAACCTGGAATGCTATGCCTTCCAAAGTTGCTCTTGCGATATGTCCGTTAGTGGTTCCACGGGTTACTCCTACAATAGTTCCTCTTGCATATTGATCCCAATAGGGTGCTCCTAATCCTGTAAGTGCAGGGACAAAGTAAACACCTCCGTTATCTTCAACACTTGCTGCCAGATTATTCACTTCTTCTGCGGAACGGATAAGTTTCAGCCCGTCTCTCAGCCACTGTATGGCTGCGCCGCCTACAAATACACTTCCTTCCAGTGCATAGTTTACTTCTCCATTGATCTTCCAGGCAACTGTTGTTAACAGGTTATTTTTTGAAGAGACCGCTTCTGTTCCTGTATTCATTAATAAGAAACATCCTGTTCCGTAGGTGTTCTTTACCATTCCGGGAGTAATGCACATCTGTCCGAATAAGGCGGCCTGCTGATCCCCGGCAATTCCAGCGATCGGAATTTTAGTAGAGAATAAAGTGGTGGCGGTTTCTCCGTAGATTTCGCTGCTCTGTTTTACTTCAGGAAGAACAGATCTTGGAATATCAAATAGATCCAGAAGATCCTGATCCCATTCTAAGGTATGAATATTCAGAAGCATGGTTCTGCTTGCATTGGAAACATCAGTAATGAACATTTTTCCGCGGGTAAGTTTCCAAACCAGCCATGTATCAACTGTTCCGAAACATAATTTTCCCTCTTCAGCTTTTTCCCTTGCTCCTTCTACGTGATCCAGGATCCATTTCAGTTTGGTGGCTGAAAAATAGGCATCCAGGACAAGTCCGGTTTTTTCTTTAATGATTTCGGCATGCCCCTGCTCTTTTAATTCGTCACAGTATTTAGAAGTTCTTCTGTCCTGCCAGACAATAGCATTGTAAATAGGCTCACCGGTTTCTTTGTCCCAAACAACGGTTGTTTCACGTTGATTGGTGATCCCGATAGCCGCTACTTCCAATCCGGAAATGCCTGCTTTGGCGATAATTTCTGCGGCAACGGATATCTGGGAAGACCAAATTTCGTTGGGGTCATGTTCTACCCATCCCGGAGTAGGGTAGATCTGTTCAAAATTTTTCTGGGAGATGTATTCTATAGCTCCGTTGTGATTGAATAAGATGGCTCTAGAGGAAGTTGTACCCTGGTCTAAAGCGAGAATCAATTTTTCCTTCATACTGCAAAGTTTTAATTATGAGTAATAGTTTTGGGAGAGTAAGGGGCTAATAAATACCCTTGTGCTAATTCAATGAATTCTTTTTCCTGTTCAGTGGCCCATTCCTGGGAATATCCTTTTTCTTGGGCAATAAGCTGCGCGATGGTATGTGCACTGTCAATTGCGGCTCTTGCATCTAAAAATAAAAGACGGACTCTTCGTGCGAGAATATCTTCAATAGTTTCTGCCATTTCGTGTCTTATGGCCCAGACTGCTTCTGCAATAGTAAAAGCATGGTCAGGGTGGATCTTTTGGGAATACTGAGGGGCACTGCTCTGCAGCGATTTTATGGCTGGAATGTCTGATCCGTAAACATAAAGATGACTGGTACGGTCTACGAGTTCTGCTCTCATGTTACCGTGAATAGACATGTTTTCTGTTTGGGAAGGTCCTCCGTTTAAGTGAAGGATCTCTACAGCTTTATCAATAGTATCTTCCGCCATTTTACGGTAGGTGGTCCATTTTCCGCCGATGATGGAAACCAATCCTGTATCGGAAGTAATAACTTTATGGCTGCGGGAAACTTCCTTGGTGCTTTTGCCTCCTTCTTTGGGAGCGGCAAGCGGTCTCAATCCGGCGAACATAGATTTTACATCTTCTCTGGTTGGTTTCTTGGCTAAATATTGTCTGGCTGTATTTAAAACGAAATTAATCTCAGACTCTAAAGCATGCGGCTCAAAGCTCGGGCTTTCCAGAAGGGTATCTGTAGTTCCCACCAATGCTCTGTCGTGCCAGGGCACAACAAAAAGAACCCTGCCGTCTGATGTTTTTGGAATCATAATGGCATCATCACTTTTCAGGAAAGATTTATCCAGGACTAAATGAATACCCTGGCTTGGAACAACAAATTTACCGTGCTTAGGATTATTCATATTCAGAATATCATTTGTGAATACGCCTGTTGCATTAATGACTGCTTTTGCACGAAGCTCATACTGCTGGTTGGTAAACTGATCTTCTGCTTTGACTCCGTTTATTTTTCCGGAATCATTTTTCAGAAGTCCGGTTACTTTCATATAATTAACGGCGCTTCCCCCTTTTTCGATAAGAGTCTGGGTTAAATTGATGGCTAATCTTGCGTCATCAAACTGTCCGTCCTGATATACTACACCACTTGCCAGGTTATGCTGTTCAATGGTTGGCAGTTTTTCAACCGTTTTGGACTTGCTGATGTATTTTGTTTTTCCAAGACTAAGCTTTCCGGCAAGGAAATCATAGATGGACAATCCTATTTTATAGTAAATACCTCCCCACCAGGTATAATTAGGAATGATAAAAGACTGGTTTTTTACCACGTGTGCCGCATTTTGAGCTAAAAGCCCTCTTTCTTTCAGGGCTTCTTTTACAAGTCCTATATCTCCCTGTGCAAGATATCTTACACCACCATGTACCAGTTTGGTGCTTCGGCTGGATGTTGCTTTTGCAAAATCATGGGATTCAAGAAGCAGGGTTTTAAATCCTCTGCTGGTTGCATCCAGTGCTGAACCCAGGCCGCTGGCACCACCTCCGATAATGATGAAGTCCCATTCCTGAACACTGGATAATTTATTAATTTCTTCGTTTCGTTTCATAAATGTTTCGTTTATGTTTCGTTTTCAAATTTATAAATTAAAAATGAAACTAAAAAGAAAATAAATGAAATTTTATCGGTCTCGAAAAAAAATGGTATTTTTGATGAAAGAATCAGAATGGAAAAGTTAATACCAAGGCACGATGATATTCTAAAGGAACTGGATGAAAAAGGGCATGTTCTCGTACAGGATCTGTGTGAGAAGTTCAATGTATCTTCAGTTACGGTCCGAAAGGATCTGAATTATCTCGAAAGCTTAGGATTGCTTTTCCGAAACCATGGAGGAGCAAGCAAGCATGTACGGTATGCCTACGAAAGGAATGTGGACGAAAAAGAAAACATTAATGTAGAAGCCAAGCAAAATATTGCGAAAGCGGCTTTACAGCTTATCCAGGAGAATGACTGTATTATTCTGGCTTCAGGGACTACCATGCATTATCTGGCCAGGATGCTGGTGAACTTTGGCCCTCTTACGGTTTTGACCTCTTCTTTAAGGGTGGCTATTGAACTGTGTAACAATCCTAATATTAATATTATACAATTGGGTGGCGAAGTCCGAAAAAGCTCAACTTCCATTGTAGGTTCCATTTCTGAAGGAATTCTCAAGCAGTTTTCCTGTAACAAACTTTTTCTGGGGGTGGATGGGATTGATATTGATTTTGGGATCAGTACTTCGAATGCTGCAGAAGCTCATCTGAATCAGCTTATGATAGAATGTTCTGAAAAAGTGGTCATTCTTGGCGATTCTTCAAAACTTAATAAAAAAGGATTCGGAAAGATTGCTCCTCTGGATAAAGTTGATTATCTGATCACGGACAATGGTATCTGTGCTGAAGATAAAGTAGCATTAGAAGAAATAGGAGTTTCCGTTATTGTAAAATAAACCTCTTTTTTAATTATTTTTTTAAATTCAAAATGATTTCGCTGAAAATTTCGTCCGGATTTTTTCAAAATTAGCTAATTGATTAAAAATCAAAATATTTTACTCAAAATATTTGTCAGTTCTAAAAATATTCATAAATTTGCACACTCCATTTTAGGGGCGTAGTATGCCTATATCAAAAGTAGAAATTACTTCAGACCTCCTAAAAATGTGGAAATTAGAAAGATAAATTTTATTTAATATAAACAATGTCAGGTATTATTGGTAAAAAAATCGGTATGACGTCTTTGTTTAACGAAGAAGGAAAGAACATTCCTTGTACAGTTATTCAAGCTGGTCCATGCTCGGTTTTACAGGTCAGAACCATAGAAAAGGACGGCTACAAGTCAGTTCAGTTAGGTTTCGATGACAAGAGTGAAAAGAACGTAGGTAAAGCGTTAGCTGGCCATTTCAAAAAGGCTGGTTCTGCTCCAAAAGCTAAGTTGGTAGAATTCTACAGAGAATTCGTAGACGAAGTAAAAGTAGGAGAAGAAGTAAAAGTTGATTTATTCGCTGAAGGTGAATATGTTGACGTAACAGGAACTTCAAAAGGTAAAGGTTTCCAGGGTGTTGTTAAAAGACATGGCTTTGGAGGTGTAATGCAAGCTACTCATGGTCAGCACAACAGACTTAGAGCTCCAGGTTCTATCGGTGCTGGATCGGATCCTTCAAGAGTATTCAAAGGAATGAGAATGGCGGGTAGAATGGGAGGTAAGCAGGTAACTGTACAAAACCTTCAAGTATTAAAAGTGGATCAAGAACAAAATCTTTTAGTAGTAAAAGGTGCTGTTCCGGGAGCTAAAAATTCTTATGTAATTATCAGAAAATGGAACTAGTAGTATTAAATACATCAGGAAAAGAGACCGGAAGAAAAGTAACTCTAGACGAATCAGTATTCGGAATTGAGCCAAATCAGCACGCGGTTTACTTAGAAGTTAAACAGTACCTTGCAGCACAGAGACAAGGGACTCATAAATCAAAGGAAAGAAGCGAAATTACTGCTTCTACTAAAAAACTTAAGAAGCAAAAAGGATCTGGTTCTGCTAGATATGGTGATATTAAATCTCCAACTTTCAGAGGTGGAGGTAGAGTATTCGGACCAAAACCAAGAGACTACAGATTCAAATTGAACAAAGCTCTTAAGAGATTAGCTAAAAAATCTGTTTTATCTCAGAAAATGAGAGACAACAGCATCAGAGTAATGGAAGATATGGGCTTAAACGCTCCTAAAACTAAAGATTTCATCTCTATCTTGAATGCATTGGCATTGAACGATAAGAAATCTCTATTTGTTCTTCCTGAAGCTAACAAGAATGTGTATTTATCTTCAAGAAACTTACCTAAAACTAAAGTAATGAACTTCAACGAAATTAGTTCATATGACTTGATGAATGCAGGTGAGATCGTATTCTTAGAAGGTGCAGTTGAAAAATTCCAGGAAAATTTAAAGAAATAAATCATGTCACTTATTATTAAACCAGTTATCTCAGAAAAGGCTAATTACCTTACAGATTTAAGAGGTTCTTATTCTTTCTTAGTAGATCCTAAGGCTAATAAGATCCAGATTAAAAAAGCTGTTGAAGCAGCTTACGGTGTAAAAGTAGCAGACGTTAACACAATGATTTATGCTCCGAAGGTTTCTTCAAAATACACTAAAAAAGGTCTTCAAGTAGGAAAGACAAACAAATTGAAAAAGGCGGTAATCAAGCTTGTTGAAGGTGAAGTTATCGATATTTTTGCTGTAAATTAATTATTAATTATAAATAATAGTAATGTCTGTTAGAAAATTAAAACCTATCACCCCAGGACAGAGATTCAGAATTGTAAACAATTTTGAGGAAATTACTACCAACAAACCAGAGAAATCTCTAACAGTTGGTATTAGTAAGTCAGGTGGACGTAACCAAACTGGTAAAATGACCATGCGTTACACCGGAGGTGGACACAAAAAGAAATACAGAATTATCGACTTCAAAAGAAACAAGCATGATGTTGAAGCAACGGTAAAAACTGTAGAATATGATCCAAACAGAACTGCATTTATCGCTTTATTAGAGTACGCAGATGGAGAGAAGAGATATATCATCGCTCCAAACGGTATCAAAGTAGATCAGAAAGTAGTTTCAGGAGAAAGCGTTGAACCAAACGTAGGTAACGCAATGAAATTGAAAAATATTCCATTGGGTACTGTAATTTCTTGTGTTGAAATGAAGCCTGGACAAGGTGCTATTTTAGCAAGAAGTGCTGGTTCTTCAGCTCAATTAACTTCAAGAGACGGGAAATATGCGATCATCAAATTGCCTTCAGGAGAATCAAGAATGATCCTTACTGAATGTTATGCAATGATTGGATCTGTTTCTAACTCTGATCATCAGTTAACTGTTTCAGGTAAGGCTGGTAGAAGCAGATGGTTAGGTAGAAGACCTAGAACTAGACCGGTAGTAATGAACCCTGTAGATCACCCAATGGGAGGTGGTGAAGGACGTTCTTCTGGAGGTCACCCAAGATCTAGAAACGGTATGCCGGCTAAAGGTTACAAAACCAGAAAGAAAAACAAAGCGTCTAACCGTCATATCATATCTAAAAGAAAATAATTATGGCAAGATCACTTAAAAAAGGACCATTCATTCATCATACTTTAGATAAGAAGGTTCAGACAAACATAGAGTCTGGTAAGAAGACAGTTATTAAAACTTGGTCTAGAGCATCGATGATCTCTCCGGACTTCGTAGGACAAACTATTGCAGTACACAACGGGAAATCGTTTATCCCTGTTTATGTTACAGAAAACATGGTAGGTCACAAGTTAGGCGAATTTTCTCCAACAAGATCTTTCAGAGGTCATGGTGGTAACAAAAATAAAGGAAGCAGATAATCATGGGATCAAGAAAACAAGATAGTTCAATCGCAAGAAAAGAAGCTAACAAAGACGTTGTAAAAGCTTCATTAAATGACTGCCCATCATCTCCAAGAAAAATGAGATTAGTTGCTGATATCATTAGAGGAGAGCAGGTAGATAAAGCTCTTTATATCCTAAAATATTCTAAAAAAGAAGCCTCTAACAAATTAGAGAAATTACTTCTTTCTGCTATGGCAAACTGGCAGACTAAAAATGAAGGTGCTGATATTGAAGAAGCAAACCTTATCATTAAAGAAATCTTCGTGGATAGTGCAAGACAATTGAAGAGACTAAGACCAGCTCCGCAAGGTAGAGGGTATAGAATCAGAAAAAGATCTAACCACGTTACATTAATCTTAGGTAATAAAGAAAATTAATCAAGGTATGGGACAGAAGACAAATCCAATTGGTAACAGATTAGGTATCATCAGAGGATGGGATTCTAACTGGTTTGGTGGTAAAGATTATGGAGACAGAATCGCTGAAGACTACAAAATCAGAAGATACCTTGAGGCTAGATTATCTAAAGGTGGTATTTCAAAAATTTATATTGAAAGAACACTGAAATTAGTAACAGTAACGATCACTACTGCTAGACCGGGACTTATCATCGGTAAAGGAGGTCAGGAAGTTGATAAATTGAAAGAAGAATTGAAGAAACTTACAGGTAAGGATATTCAAATCAACATTTTCGAAATCAAAAGACCTGAACTTGATGCAGTATTAGTGGCTGACAGCATCTCTAAGCAGATTGAAAACAGAATTTCTTACAGAAGAGCTGTTAAAATGGCAATGGCTAGTACAATGAGAATGGGTGCTGAAGGTATCAAAGTTCAAATCTCTGGTAGATTGAACGGTGCTGAAATGGCAAGAAGTGAATCTTTCAAAGACGGAAGAATTCCTTTGTCTACTTTCAGAGCTGATATCGATTATCACTGGGCTGAAGCTCACACTACTTACGGTAGACTAGGAGTGAAAGTTTGGATCATGAAAGGAGAAGTTTACGGTAAAAGAGAACTTTCTCCATTAGTGGGACAACAGAAAAAAGGAGGTCCTTCAGGAGGCGGAAACAGAGGTGGAGACAGAGATAACAGAAGACCTAGAAAGAATAATAACAATAATAACAATAATAATTAAAAATTTTAGGTTAGAAATTTTGAATTTTAAATTACCGTTACTTTTTTAAAATATAAAAAATCTAAAATCTAAAATCTAAAATCTAAAATTTAGAAATTATGTTACAACCAAAAAGAACCAAATTCCGTAGAGTTCACAAGATGAAGATGAAGGGGATTGCTCAAAGAGGTAATCAACTGGCTTACGGAACATTTGGAATCAAAGCTATAGAAGGTGCTTGGATCACTGCAAGACAAATCGAAGCTGCTCGTATCGCTGCGACAAGATATATGAAGAGAGAAGGCCAGCTATGGATCAAAATCTTCCCGGATAAGCCTATTACTAAAAAACCAGCCGAAGTACGTATGGGTAAAGGTAAAGGTGCTGTGGAATATTGGGTAGCTGTAGTAAAACCAGGTAAAATTATGTTCGAAATCGGAGGAGTATCTTACGAAATCGCTAAGGAAGCTTTAAGACTTGCTGCACAAAAATTACCGGTAGTTACTAAATTCGTAGTTGCTAACGATTTTGTTAAACCTCTATAATCTTTGATACAATGAAACAAGCTGATATTAAAAATTTAAGCGCGGGTGATATTCAAGCAAAACTTGCTGAATTGAAAACTCAATATTCAAAACTGAAATTGGCTCACAAGATCAGTCCAATTGAAAACCCGATTCAAATCAGAGATTTGAGAAGATCGATCGCTAGACTAAACACTGAGTTAACCACTAAACAACAATAAGATTTTCATACATTATGGAAAGAAACTTAAGAAAAGAAAGAATCGGAATAGTTTCCAGCAATAAAATGGAAAAGACCATTGTTGTAAGTGAGACTACGAGAGTGAAACACCCGATGTACGGTAAATTCGTTTTGAAAACGAAAAAATATACTGCACACGACGAAAACAACGAATGCACAGAAGGTGATACAGTTCTTATCCAGGAAACTAGACCTTTGAGCAAGAGCAAGAGATGGAGATTAGTAAGAATCATTGAAAAAGCTAAGTAATAATGTTACAAACAGAATCAAGATTAAAAGTTGCTGATAACACAGGTGCAAAAGAAGTACTAGTTATCAGAGTTCTGGGAGGAACCAGAAGAAGATATGCTTCAGTTGGTGATAAAATCGTTGTTACTATCAAGGATTCTACACCATCAGGAAACGCTAAAAAAGGTCAGGTATCTAAAGCTGTAGTAGTAAGAACTAAAAAAGCAGTTAGAAGAAAAGATGGTTCATACATCAAATTCGAAGACAATGCTTGTGTATTACTAAACGCAGCAGGAGAAATGAGAGGAACACGTGTTTTCGGACCGGTTGCTCGTGAGTTGAGAGACAAAGAATATATGAAAATCATTTCATTAGCTCCTGAAGTACTTTAATTTTTAAAATTTTTAAAAGAAAATGTCAAAGTTAAAAATAAAAAGAGGAGATAACGTCATCATTACTACTGGTAAGAAAGATATCAAAGGTAAGACTGGTGAAGTTATTGAAGTGATCAAAAAAGAAGGAAAAGACCCAAGAGTAATCGTTGCAGGACTTAACATCGTTAAAAAACACGTTAAGCCTTCAGCTTCTAACCCTCAAGGTGGAATTACTGAAAAGGAAGCTTCTATCCATATCTCAAACGTAGCTCTAGTTGGTAAAGACGGAAAAGCTATCAAAATCGGTTATAAAATCGATGGAGATAAGAAAGTAAGAATCGATAGAAAAACGGGTGAAACTTTATAATTTGAATTAACACATGGAATTTATAGCAAGACCCAAAAATATATACAGAGAGAAAATTGTTCCTGCAATGATGGAAGAATTTGGGTACAAATCTGTAATGCAGGTACCTAAATTGGAAAAAATCATCCTATCTCAAGGATTAGGTGATGCCACTGCAGACAAGAAAATCATTGATTATGCTGTAGAAGAATTAACAATGATTACTGGCCAGAAAGCAGTAGGTACTATCTCTAAGAAAGACGAAGCAGCTTTCAAATTGAGAAAAGGTATGCCTGTAGGTGCTAAAGTAACATTGAGAGCTCATAAAATGTATGAATTCTTAGACAGACTTACTTCTTCTGCTTTACCACGTATCAGAGATTTCTCTGGTATCAAGGCAGACGGGTTCGATGGTAGAGGTAATTACAACTTAGGTATTACTGAGCAGATTATCTTCCCTGAAATCGTAATTGACAAAGTGAAAAAAATCCAAGGGATGGACATTACTTTCGTAACAAGTGCGAAAACAGATAAAGAAGCGAAAGCTTTATTAACTCACTTCGGTTTACCATTTAAAAAGAACTAAGAAATGGCTAAAGAATCAATGAAAGCGCGTGAGCGCAAAAGAGAAGCACTAGTTGCTAAATACGCTGACAAAAGAAAAGCTTTAAAAGAAGCTGGTGATTATGAAGGACTTCAGAAATTACCTAAAAATGCTTCTCCTGTAAGATTACACAACAGATGTAAACTAACAGGTAGACCTAGAGGATACATGAGAACGTTTGGTATTTCCAGAGTAACTTTCAGAGAAATGGCAAACAACGGTCTTATCCCGGGAGTAAGAAAAGCCAGTTGGTAATAATTACTAATTAATCGGGACAATTAAGTTGTCTGGATACTAAAGAATAAAAATATCAGACCCAAGATTTTCTGAAGTCTGATATTTTAATCTTCAAGTCCTTTCAATACTGATTGTCTTTAACCAATAATTTAAAATAGAAAAATGGTAACAGATCCAATTTCAGATTTCCTAACAAGAGTAAGGAACGCACAAAGCGCAGGCCACAAAGTGGTGGAAATTCCTGCATCGAAAATCAAAAAGGAGATTACTAAGATCTTATTTGACCAAGGGTATATCTTAAACTACAAGTTTGAAGATAACGCTGTTCAAGGAGTGATCAAAATCGCTTTAAAGTATGACAAGCAAACTAACAAACCGGCTATCAAGTCTATTCAAAGAGCTTCTAGACCAGGTTTAAGACAGTACAAAGGTTCTACTGAACTTCCAAGAGTACTGAACGGTTTGGGTATAGCTGTTATCTCTACTTCTAAAGGAGTAATGACTGACAAGAAGGCTAGAGAAGAAAAAGTAGGCGGTGAAGTAATCTGCTATGTTTATTAATTTTTAATCACAGGAAAATGTCAAGAATTGGTAAAGCAATTATAACAATTCCAGCTGGAGTTACTGTCACTGAAAATAACGGTGTTGTAACAGTTAAAGGTCCTAAAGGAGAACTTTCTCAGGAGCTTACAGCAGGAATTACTTTAGAACAGAAAGATGGTGAACTTAACGTTAACAGACCATCTGAATCTAAACAACACAAAGCACTTCACGGTCTATACAGAGCGTTGATCAACAACATGATTGTTGGTGTTGAAAAAGGTTTCGAAAAGAAACTAGAACTAGTAGGGGTAGGATACAGAGCTTCACACACAGGTCAAAAACTTGAGTTAGCTTTAGGATTCTCTCACGGTATCGTATTAGAACTTCCAAGCGAAGTAAAAGTAGATACATTGACTGAAAAAGGTAAAAACCCAATTATTACTTTAGCGTCTCATGACAACCAACTTCTAGGAATGGTAGCTGCAAAGATCCGTTCTTTCAGAAAGCCTGAGCCTTACAAAGGAAAAGGTGTAAGATTCCTTGGAGAAATTGTTAGACGTAAAGCTGGTAAATCTGCTTAATAAATTATAAGTATTATGGCATTAAGTAAATTAGAAAAAAGAATAAGAATAAAAAGAAGAGTAAGAGGAAAAATCTCTGGATCTTCTGAATTGCCAAGATTATCTGTATATAAAAGTAATAAGGAAATTTACGCTCAGTTAA